>Ga0209154_1001462_pt1 | contig 13849 bp, 10 predicted proteins | sample GraSoiAngelo_121_FD_185878 | JGI IMG/M metagenome (GOLD analysis project Ga0209154, IMG submission 185878) | Grasslands soil microbial communities from the Angelo Coastal Reserve, California, USA - 14_0919_12_20cm (SPAdes) (version 2) | ecosystem: Environmental > Terrestrial > Soil > Grasslands ... | reverse complement strand
GTTGGATCGGCAGGTTCTGTCTGAAATTGGTAAGCGATTTGAGTGGCGGAAAGTCGATGCGCAGCTCCGGATGCGCGAGTTGAAAGACGTGCTCCAACTCAGAAAGATCGCGCAAACGATGGCGTCCCAGCTCAATGAGCGACGCGCCATCCGGTAACGCATCGCGCAGAATGCCGGCCGTAACGCCCGAGATTAGAATCTGCTCGCCGTGTGCAATTGCGCGGAGACGTGCTGCGCGATTAACGTGCGGCCCACGATAATCAGCGCCCGCTTCACCAGTGTGAATTGCCATGCGGACACGTATCGGCACGTCGGCCGGCCACGTCTGCGCGCGTAGCGCGCGCTGAATCTCGACCGCAGCTGCAACTGCATCAGCCGCGCGCGCGAAGACCGCAAAGACGCTATCGCCTTCGCCACGCTCAAGAATGAGTGCACCGTTATACGCTTCGATTTCGCGGGCCAGAATCTCGTCGTGCCGCTTCAACGCTGTCTGAGTTTCCGCAGGATGCGCTTCCCACGCCCGCGTCGATCCTTCCACATCCGTGAACAGGAAGGTCACCGTCCCAACTGGCCGATTCATCACTGGCAGCAATTATGGAAACCGCACAATCGGCGCGCAACCTTTACCTTGATCCTTCGCGCGAAGCAGCCGCACGCGTTTGTTGTTCTCAAGGAAGGTGCGCGTCCCGATAAGCGCGAGCTGCGCGAGTTTGCGCGCGCGAAGTGTGCAAGTAGTTCTTAACGGCTGGTAGGAACTCTAAAAATTGTAGACGAACCTAACCCGAGCGGACGTATCCCGATGGCAACTAAATATGATGCGATCGTTATTGGCACTGGCCAGGCAGGACCGTCTCTTGCGGTCCGGCTGGCAGGCACAGGAATGAAGGTGGCGATTATCGAGCGCAAGCGGGTCGGCGGTACCTGTGTTAATAACGGCTGCATCCCAACGAAGACGCTGGTGGCGAGTGCACGCGCAGCTTATGTCGCACGCCGGGCCGGCGATTATGGCGTGACAATTCGCAGCTTGATCGCCGTTGACATGAAAAAAGTCAAAATGCGTAAAGACGCGGTGGTCCGCCTCAGCAGCGAGGGCCTGGAGAAGTGGCTAAAGAACACTCAGAACCTGACCGTTATTGAAGGCCACGCGCGCTTTGCCGACGCGCACCGGGTTCGTGTCGGCGACGAACTTCTCGAGGCAGACAAATTTTTTATTAACGTTGGCGGACGTGCGTCTATTCCTCCGTTCCGCGGCATCGATCAGGTGAGCTATTTGAACAATTCAACGATGATGGACGTGGACTTTCTGCCCGAGCACCTGATTGTCGTCGGAGGCAGCTATGTAGGCTTAGAGTTTGCTCAGATGTACCGCCGCTTCGGCAGTGAGGTGACCGTTGTGGAGAGGGGACCACGACTGATTCACCGCGAAGACGAAGACGTTTCGGAAAACATCAAAACAATTCTCGAAGGCGAAGGTATCAAGATCCGTCTGGACGCTGAATGCATCGGCTTTGAAAAACGCGGCGACAAAGTGGCCGTGCAAGTTGATTGCAGCAGTGGCGATAAGGCTGTCATCGGCTCGCATACGCTTCTCGCAGTCGGTCGTGTGCCAAACACTAACGACCTCGGTGTGGAGAACGCCGAGATTAAAGTCGATATGCGCGGTTACATCCAGGTTGATGATCAACTTCGCACCAATGTGCCCGGCATTTATGCGCTGGGTGATTGCAACGGACGAGGAGCCTTCACTCATACCGCGTACAACGATTACGAAATTGTCGCCGCTAACCTTTTAGACGGCGACCAGCGCCGCGTGAGCGACCGGATCACAGCTTACGCCCTTTACATAGATCCGCCGTTGGGCAGAGCAGGAATGACTGAATCGGAAGTGCGAAAGTCAGGACGGAAAGCTTTGATTGCAAAGCGTCCGATGACGCAAGTCGGCCGTGCGCGGGAGAAAGGCGAGACGGACGGATTCATGAAAGTTTTGGTGGATGCCGAAACGAAAAAGATCCTTGGAGCGTCGCTCCTGGGGATTGAGTGCGATGAAGTAATTCACTCGATCCTCGACGTAATGTACGCCGACGCGCCATACACGGTGATTCAGCGCGCCATGCACATTCATCCGACTGTCACGGAATTGATCCCGACCATGCTCGGCGAGTTGAAGCCGTTGGGGTGACGCGCATTAGGGATCGCTTCGCGAGCGCGCTCCATGGCACGCTGTTCGGCCTCGCATGTCATTCGATTAAGAACCGCATGGAGCATGCGCTGCGGCGTTACACGAATCTCGAAGAGAGGAAGTGGAACGCGCCAACGGACGCGGATGTCTCGCGCGAAGCGTGAAGTTGGCGCAGCTTGTGCATTACTTGGGTTGTTCAGCGCAGAAGCCGTGACAATCGCCTCGGCCCTTTCGCGTGGCACCAGGTGTGCCGAAATCGTTGCATGAAATCTCGACTTCGCGACGTCCAAAGGCGGTCCGCTGGCATCCCCTGCGTCGGTCGTTCAAGAACGGTCGCGGCGACTTCTACGATCAGGAATCGCGATCTAAGCATCCGGTGCTTTTTTCGCGTGCTACCATTCGCCTTTGTCGGCATTTGCGCGAAGTTTCGCGGGCGCGAGTAGCTCAGCTCTTCATTGACGTATGCACACGAGAATGACGCTAAGCATAGTTCTCCTGATTTTGTTTTCGAGTTTCGCGCGCGCAGAGTGGCGGTTCGAAGGAGAGACGGGAGTGGTTTATAACAGCAATCTCTCGAACTCCGATCGCTCCGCCGATGTGCGCGATGACTGGGCATGGAGGAGCGATATAAGTGCCGCCAATGGTCTCCAGCTTACGCGTGATTTACGACTGAATCTCGGAGCGGATATGCGCGGCGAAGTGTGGGATCGTTTTGATGCGTTTAATACCATCGGCCCGGGCGCTTCCGCTGGCTTACGCTATCGCTTCGGTTTGGGCCGCCAGGCGCCCTGGGTTTTGCTGGAGGACCGGTTTGGCTATGATCGGTTCCACGACACTGCACAAAGTGGTTATGACAACGTGCTTAATTTTCAGACCGGCATTGCGCTCTCCGACCGGATCGCGCTGGAAGGCGGTTATGCGTTTGAAAGTTTTGTCTCGCCGAACGATTTCTACGATCGGCAGGTTCATCGCGGCAATGCGCGCATGGTCTTCGACGCCACCTCGTCCCTCCAGGTCACCGTTGGCTACACCTATCGCGAGGGCGATGTGATTTCATACGCTGTTCCGCCACGGCCCGATATTGCCCGGTTCTCGATCGAACGCGAAGACCAAGACGAGTTTGGCCAGCCGCTGCGTACCGCCTACAAATTGTTGGGACGCACGCATGCACTTTCGTTTTCAGTTGCCTATCAACTAATGAAGTACGCGTCGGTTCAGCTCGGCTACGAGTATGCCATCACCACGCACGATCCATTGCAATACGAGAACCACTTGGTGGAAGCGAACATCGCCGTGGCGTATTGAGATGAGGCCGTCACGCGGATTCGTGGTGCTTACTGTTTTGGTTTTCGCCGGCGATCTCCTGGCCGGGTCGTTGGAGGTCATCGTCAAGGACGACAAAGGCAGGCCGGGTTCGGATGCCGTTGCCTATGCTGTTGCCGCCGGCGCTGCGAGCGCAGCGCCGAAAAAGCAGGCGGTCGTCGACCAACGCGACAAACAATTCGTTCCTTACGTGACGGCAGTACAAGTGGGCACCGCGGTCATTTTCCCGAACAGCGATAACATTCGACATCACGTTTACTCGTTTTCGCCCGCGAAAAAATTCGAGCTGCCGCTTTACAGCGGCGTTCCCGCCGAACCGGTGGTGTTCGATAAGGTCGGCTTCATCACTCTGGGCTGTAACATTCACGATTGGATGATTGCTTACGTCGCCGTGTTGCCGACGCCGTATTTTCAAGTGACGAGACAAGACGGACGCGCCGTGTTGAAAGATCTGCCGGCCGGACAATACACCGTGCAGGTGTGGCACCCGGCGTTGAAAGGCCAGCCGGAAGCCCTCGCCCAACGGATTGATGTCGGCGGCGGCACAAAGAGTTTGCTGTTCACTCTGCCGCTCAAGCACGACGTGCGTGCCAAGCGGGCCCCCGGCTTAACCACTGGAGGCTATCGCTGAAACTTCGATTCCGCAGTTTTCGAAGCCGGCTGCTCTTTTTCCTGATTGTGCTCCTGACGCTGTTGCAATGCGCAATCTACCTTCTCGTCCGGCAGGCTAATCGACAGCATGCTCTGGCGCAGATTCAATCCAGCCTCCGCACCGGTGCCCGCATTTTCGAAAAACTGATCGAACAGCGTGACCAGCAGATCACGACCGCGGCCGCCATTCTTTCGCGTGATCACGCGTTTCAGGAAGCCTTCGCCGGGGCCGATCAGGACCGTGAGACTACGCTATCTGCACTAGCGAGTCTCCGCGGCCGGATCAGAGCCGATGCGGTATTGATCGCATCCCTCGATAAGGAACTTCTTTTTGACACGCGCCGCCCACAAATGCACAACGTGCCGTTTCCGTTTCCAAAACTGATCGAGAAGGCCGAGACGAACGACGCCACCTATGCGTTTGTTGTGCTCGACCGCGAACTCTACGCCATCGCAGTCGCGCCATTGCTCGCGCCCGATCCCATTGCGTGGCTTTGTCCAATGTTCCGCATCGACGACGATTTCGCGCGTGAAATCAAAGTCTACACCAACCTCGAGATCACTTTTCTCAATGGCGCCGACTTGTTTGGCACGACGCTGCCGAACCGGCGCGCCATCACTCAGATGCTGCGCAACCGCGTACTTCCGCCGAAGCAGGTAATTGATTTGCGCCTCGTCCGGGAAATTTTCGTGAGTTACGTCGTCCCGCTTCCTGGCGAGAATGCACGCCCCATCGCGCTGCTGCAACGATCACTCGACAAGGAACTCGCGCCGTATTTTCGACTTGAACGAACCTATCTGGGCCTGGCGCTGCTGGGTTTGGCCGTATCCGTCATACTTGGCGTGTGGATCGCGCGCGGCGTTTCCCGACCGGTATTGGAGCTGGCTAGCGGCGCGCGCGAGATCGCGGCCGGAAATTACAATCATCGGGTAAAACTTAAGCAGGAGGATGAAATCGGATCGCTTGCTGCCTCCTTCAATCAAATGAGCGCTGGCCTGGCTGAACGCGACCGGGTTCGCGACTTGTTAGGCAAGGTCGTCTCCCCGGCTATCGCGTCGGAATTACTTCGGAAGAAGGTCACGCTCGGCGGTGAGCAGCGGGAAGTGACAGTGCTCTTTTCGGACCTGCGAAACTTTACCAGAATGAGCGAAGCCCTTGGTCCCGAAGAGATGCTCGCGATTCTCAACCACTACTTCACTCGGATGGCCGGCATTGTGGAAAAGCACGGCGGTGTGGTGGACAAGTATGTCGGCGACGCGCTCATGGCATTATTTGGCGCGCCGGTCGCGTCCGCGGACGATGCCGACCGCGCGCTGCGCGCTGCATTAGAGATGTGCACGGCGCTCGATGAGCTGAATCAGCAATGGCACCGGCGCGGCTTACCCACGGTCGGTATCGGCATTGGAATTAACACTGGTGTTGTAGTTGCCGGCAACATGGGCTCGGAAAAGCGGCTCAATTACACCGTCATCGGCGATGGAGTAAACCTCGCCTCGCGCCTCGAAGAGTTGACGAAGACACCGGACTATGAATCGCGGGTCATTGTTAGCGGCGCCACGCTGGCGAAAGCGAAAGAGAAGTATCGCACTCGCCGGCTCGGCGAAGTGGCGGTGAAAGGAAAACAAATCCAAACCGAAATCTTCGCGCTTCTCGGCTGAGGGATCAGAAAGTCAGAAAGATCAGAGCCTCCTTTCCACAATCATCAACGACCGCCGTACCGACGCTGGCGAGCAGCGTTAGCGACGCTTGCGCAAAGTACCTCGTCGGGAGCCGGCGTTGACGTTTGGAACGTCTTCACCGAGGGCAGTGGCTAAATCGATTTGATGGTCCTGCTCTTGCACGAGGATCTCGCGAATCTGTTCAGCCATCGCATATTCTCCAAGCGCTTCACACTGCGGGATGCGATCGCGGTAATTACGAATGGTTTCATTTTCATTATCGAGATCGAAGCGGAGCATGTCTCTCGCGTTTTTCGATGTGCGCACCGGCTTCGGACTAGTAACCGGCATTTTGCCGAGGTAATCGATCTGCCGCGACAGCATCAGGGCATGATCGAGCTCTTGCTTGGCGTGAGTTTCTAGCTGAGCGGCGATGTCCATGTATTCGGCGCCCTTGAGCACCTGGGAGTAGACGACGTACGCGATGATGGCTTGATATTCGCGGGCCAGGTCTTCGTTCAACAGCTCCGCGAGACGGTCCCGGGAGATTTCGTTGGATTTTTGTTCAGGCATTTGATTGCTCCTTTAGATTGAAAGACAAATTATACGTTAGAGCGCTTCGGGCGCACCGCTAGTTTTGAGATCGCCTGGCAGTTAGCTGAGTTACTGCAGCCGCTTGGATATAAAAATTGCGGCATCGGCTTCTTCGACGCGCTCCGGCATTAGCGCGACGGAAAATCACGATGGGATTGGGCGTCGCTTCTCCAGAAGGAACGCGATGATCGCGAAAACGGTATAAAAGATGAGCGCCGTGATCGCGAAGCCGCGATCGGAAGAGGGCGGCCGGCGCACGAAGGTGTTGCTGGTTTGAATCAAGACCAACGCGGCAACGAAAATGATGATGCCGATCTTCCGCGCGATCGCGCCGTTGCGTTTCAAATAGAGCACCGCGCCGAAAAGAAGAATTCCGATCTCCAAGACGAATTCGATGCCTCTGTAATTCCAAAGACCGAAGCCGACTTTCAACGTGTCGTCATAGATGGCGAGGTCGGGACGATGAACAATCAGATCGAGAAGCCAATGCGAAAAGACGGCGAATCCCACGAGCAACGCCGCGCTGTTCGAGGCAATGTTGCGCCAACCAATTTTGTAAATTGCAAATGCTACCGCCGACCAGAAGAGCGCGCCGAGGAGGCTGTGCGTGTAAGGCATGTAATAAAGATCGAGCGCATTAGTCGCGGTGATTCCGGGAACGAAACGCACCTTCTCGATCCCAAGCAGAACAAATGGCGCCCACAAAAAATCCAGCAGCTGCACAGCTACGAACAAAACCCAGAGCGGGATTTTGTTTCGCTGTGTTTTAACCGCGAACGCAACACCGTAATGCCCGACGAACATTACTGTTCAGTCTGGTTGAGTCTACTACAGTTGTCGATCTGCCGATTACTATTCGAGTTCTTTGCGGACTTCGATCTTGCCCGGTTTGAAATCGACTGTGTCGAATTTGACCCGCTTCAAATCCCAAACGCCGCGCAGCTCGGCGCTCCAGTGCGGACCGGGAGCGAGGTTCGGCTTGTTTTCGGCAAAGATGTCCAGCAGTAGCTTGTCGCCTTTGAACTCAAAATTCTTAATGTCATCTCGGTCTGACACGAACGTGTAGCTGTTATCTCCCTCACCCTCCTTCGGATATTTTTTCAAGAATCGCGTCTGCCAATCACGATCGAAGTACTTTACAACCTCCGGCCAGACTTTTTGCACGCGCTTGACCTCGTCGTTCTCAATTTCATAAACGACCAGATCTTCATTTCCCCATTTCATCGCGTGCCAGATCGCGACCGTCGAGTTGCCGTTCCATTTTGCGTCCGGCGCACCGCGCCCACCCTTCCGAGTAACACCGTAGCCGGTTTCGATTTCTTTCAACACTGCGTACGGTTTGAGACGAACCAGCAAGTTGGGCAGCCCTGGATCTACATTTGAATCCTCATCGCGCACCTCATAAAGGATCGCGAATCGTCCATCCGGCGAAACCGTGCTCTCACCTACTTCATATCTTTCGGGACCTCCGGATACGATTTCTCTTCAGCGGCAGGCGACGCCGATTCTTCCTGTGCGGGAATTGCCGAGGCGAACGACATCAACAGCGCCACCGACACGAACAAACTTTTTATATGCTCGAGCCAGCATGCCGGTTTTTAAGGAGGATTCACAACATTTTCGCTACAGGCCCGCTCGAGATAATCCGTGTTATGGATCTTCATCAAGTCGACGGGCGCCGGATACTTTCGTTAACGGATTCGCTCCGCTTTGCACTTTCAGCGGCTGCTGACGCGGATTATTGGGGAGTAATTCCAACTTGATCAAGCGTCCGCACGCGTAGACGCTGACTTGATGTCGACCACCGGCGTGCCGTCGAATACCTCGATCGGCCCGATCTTCATACGTGTGCCGTTAATCTCACGCACAGCGACGGGATGCAGCCCAAGCGGGTTTGGTCGTGCAGGTGAGCGCGTGTAAAACACGCCCGTGAGCGGACGAGTTTCGTCGCTGCGCGGATGCCCCTTCAGCACGTCGCGTTTTGCCTCGTGCAACCACGTGATCACGATCAATTCGTTACCGACTTCCATGCCTAACAATGCCTCCGCGAATCGGGGTTCGATCTCGAGCCACGCGTCGGGCGCACCTTCGGGTCCTTGCCGCGGCGCGTCTTTACGGCCTTTCACTGACGATCGGATGAAGCCAACAGGCTCGAGGGTGTAAGAGCTCATTCATCCAACTTTGGTCGTGCTCTCTATGACGCAATATTAAATGTTTAGATACGACCCCGATTTCTTACTAATGCGATTTCTGACTAATGAATCAACGGTGCCTTCGATATGATCTGCGCGGCGGACGGTTGTTCGATGAAGCATTCCGGAAACGCCACCCGATCTGGCCCTGCGGGGCATCGCCGCTTCCACGCGGAGAATTTCCTGGCAGTCGCGGCTCGATCTTTCGCTGCGGGACTCGCGCTCGCCTGCCCCGCTCGTCCCGTGGCGGCGCAGGCTGATTGTAATCGAAACCTTCCGCCTTTTTCCGTACAATGCCGCGGCCGATGAAACGCTCGAGCGAACGCAACGGCCCCTGATCTTCCGGCGTAACAAAGCTGATCGCATCACCGATGGCGTGCGCGCGGCCGGTGCGTCCGATGCGATGGACATAATCCTCCGAGTGCATCGGGAAGTCGTAGTTCACCACGTGAGAAATGCCGTCGACATCGATGCCTCGCGCCGCAATGTCCGTAGCGACCAGCACCCGCACCGCGCCCGACTTGAAATCCTTTAAAGCGCGCAACCGCTGATTCTGGGAACGATTCGAATGGATAGTGCCGGTTTTGATTCCGCTGCTCTCCAGCCGACGCGCGATTCGGTCCGCTCCATGCTTGGTCCGCGAAAAAACCAGGACCGTATCGAAGGTGGGATCGCTCAGTAGATGAAGAAGTAATGCCTGTTTCAAATGCGGACGGACTTCGTAAATGAACTGCGTCACCGCCTCTGCCGGATTCGCTCGTCGGCCAATCTCAACCATCTTGGGCGACTGCTGAAACTGATGGGTCAATGCCTCGATTTCACGCGAGAGCGAAGCGGAAAACATCAGCGTCTGCCGTTTGCGCGGCAATGCCTTCATGATTCGCCGAATCGGAGGAAGAAATCCCATGTCGAGCATGCGATCGGCCTCGTCCAGCACCACGAATTCCACCCCGGAAAGATTGGCCGCGCGCTGCTCCATCAAATCGATTAGACGACCCGGCGTAGCCACGACCAGGTCGACCCCGGAACGCAGCGCTTCAATTTGCGGACGTTCACTCACTCCGCCGAAGACGGTGGCCATGCGCAACGGAACATGTTTCGCGTACGCGCGCACGTTCTCCTCGATCTGGACGACGAGCTCACGCGTCGGCGCCAACACCAGCGCGCGCAGCCGGTGCACGTTATGTTTCTGCGGGTTCGCAGTTAACTCGCCGTGGCGAGCAACGGTCTGTCTCGATTCTGCAAGCTTCATCAAAATCGGCAGAACGAAAGCAGCGGTCTTCCCCGTCCCAGTCTGCGCAATCCCGATGACATCGTGTCCCGCGAGAATGAGCGGGATCGCCGCGATCTGAATCGGGGTCGGCTCGGTGTAGCCCGCGTCGCGCACGGCCTGTAACATTTGGGGCGAAAGATGAAGTGCGCGAAACGGCATAAGGCGCCAACTATCGCCCGTTAAGTGCCACCGCGCACCTACTCTTCCTCTGGATCTTCCAGTGCCCGCTACGTTCTACTGGTTAGGCGCAAATCATGCCACATCGTCCGGCCCTTGCTCATCACTCGTCACGCGTCACTCATCACTTCTTCATTGCCGGTCCTTCTCCGTCCGCTGCGCTCCGGAGGATCGACATCTTCTTTGACGAACGCCCTGCTCATTCAAAGAAGTATCGCACCCACCGCATCGGGTGTCCTTTCGGAAAAGAGAGATCCGCACTTGGCGTGACGTCCGCGCTGGCACGAACACTACTGACTCATTCCGCGCGCAGCGCAATCATCGGTTCAACCCGACTAGCTCTGCGCGCCGGGATCCAGCAGGCGAGAAGCGCGATGCCTAACAAAAGCAAGGCGACACACGTGAAAGTAATAGGATCGGAAGTGCTCACGCCGTAGAGCAGGCTCTTCATCATGCGGGCGCCACCGAAAGCAATCACCAATCCGCATGCCGAACCGATCGCGGCAAGAAGCATTCCTTGTTTCAGAATCAGCTTTTGCACATCGGAGAGCTGTGCGCCAAGCGCCATGCGCAATCCGATCTCGCGCGTGCGTCCCGCGACGACGTGCGACATCACACCATAGATGCCGACCGCAGCAAGAATCAGCGCGAGCACACCGAAACTGCCGAGCGCGATTGCGGCCATGCGCGCAGGAAAAAGTGAGGTGCCCATGTGTTCCTTCAGCGTCTTTGCGGCAAAAACCGAAATCGACGGATCGAGCTTCTGCACTTCAGCGCGCAAGGCGCTCAATACCTGTCGCGGGTCGGCGCGTGTCCGGGCGATGAGCCTAACTAGCCCGGTGTAATCCCGATATAGCGGTGTATAGACCGCGGGCTTGGGATCTTCGCCTAACGAATTGTATTTTCCGCTAGGCACTGTGCCAACAATCTCGAAGAATGGATCCTTGGGGCCATGCCAATTGAAGCGCCGACCAATCGGATCCTGTCCATTGAGAAACTTTTTGGCGAACGTCTCGTTCACGATTGCGACGCGGTTTTCCTTTTTGTTTTCATCATCACGAAAATCGCGGCCCCGTAGCGGAATGCCCATCACATCGAAATAACCGGGACTGCTATCGATCGGGATCGCGATTGGCAAATTGCTCGCCCCCGTAAACTCCGTGCCTTCGATGTAAATCCCGCTGCTGTTGTAATTGAGACCGAGCGGGAGGTTATCAGTCAGTGCGGCACTTTCGATTTGCGGCAGCGCCCGCGCGTGCTCGAGCACCTGCTTCTGAAACGCGCGGCCGCGTTCCTCGTTATAGCCTTGCAAGCTGACGTCGAACGAAAGCGCGACCGCGTTTTCCGGATTGAATCCCGGTCGCATTTTCTGAGCGGCTGCCAAACTGCGCACAATAAGGCCGGCGCTGATAAGCAGGACTAACGAGAGGCTTACTTGCGCGATAACCAGGAAGTTGCGCAAACGCGAGCGGCGGAAGCCGCCCATCGATGATTCGTCTTTCAACGCGGGCACGAGCTGCGGTTTAGACGATTGCAGCGCCGGAATCAGACTGAAGAGAATGCCCGTCGCGATCGATAACAGCAGCGCGAAACCGAGCACGCGCCAGTCGGTGCGTAGATCGAAGAGCAAAGTAATGTCGCTCGGCAAGCGAATGCCTCGCACAGCGCTGTTGATTGCGGCAGCGAGGAATACGCCCGCCGCGCCACCGCTGAGTGAAATCAGAAGACTCTCGGTGAGCAGTTGCCTGACGAGTCGTTGTCGACTTGCCCCTATCGCCAGCCGTACGGCAATTTCGCGTCGACGCTCCGTCGCGCGCGCAAGCAGCAGGCTGGCAAGATTAACGCATGCCAGCAAAAGCACGAGCCCACCGACGGCCGCGAGCACTCCAGTAAAGGCGAATACAGAATTCGCGATGTCGGGAATGAACAAGCCGGGTTTCCCGAGCCGAATGCCGAAGCCGACGTTCTCCGGGTAATCCTGCGCGAGTTTTGCGGTCAACGTCTCAAGCGCAACCTTCGCTTGCGCGAACGACACGCCGGGTTTCAGCCGACCTACAGTGAAAAGATTGTTCGAGTCGCGCTTGTCGAGCCACGTGTTCCCAGGCTCGATCGTCTTCGCCATCATTACCGGAATGAACATTTCCGGGTCGTAAGCGACCTCAGTGCCAATAAATCCTTTGGGCGTGACGCCGATAACAGTGAACGGACGGCTGTTGAACTGAACCGTCTTCCCCACAACGGCGGGATCGCCGCCGAAGCGGCGTTGCCAGCAGTTGTAACTAATCACGGCAACGGGATGTGAATCAGGCGTCTGATCTTCTTCGGGCAAAAATGCGCGCCCCAGCATCGGCTTCACGCCGAGGACATCAAAGTAATTTCCAGACACAAGATAACCCCAGACGCGCTGGCTGGACTTGTTGACTGTAAGACTGCTGACGACAAGGCGATAAACGGACAACCCGGACAAGACGGTGTTACGATCGCAGTAATCTTTGTAATTCGGATACGACTGCAGCGACCAGTCCGCGCCGTTGTGCAGTGTGCCGTAAAGCTCGACCAGTTGCGAAGGCTCCTTCACCGCGAGCGGCCGCAGCAAAACGGTATCGACCAAACTAAAGATCGAAGTGTTAGCCCCGATGCCGAGCGCCATGGAAATGATGGCGAGTGCGGCGAAGCCAGGTTGTCTCATAAGTTGCCGAAAACCGAAGCGGATATCCTGCAGAAGTGTTTCCATAAGCGCACGAGGTTCTGCATTGTGAGATGCAGCGCGTGCACGTCTTGGATTCAGGAAATTCGCCACGCACGAATTCTTCCTTGTTACTTCCTAATTCTTACTTTTGACTTCTCCGCCGGCCGCGGCTTGGGAGGCGACTTTGGGGATCCGCAGTCGGATACTTTCGGTTAACGGATTCCCTTCTAAATTCTGAAATTCCGACGTCTGACCTCTGACTTCCGAGCTCTGACCTCCCGACTCCCTCTCAACTCTTAACTAACGACTCTCAACTGCTCAGCTGCTGGTGAATGTTAAATGTTTAGATCTGAGCCCTACTGCCCTTTCGCTCCTAGTTATGATCCAGCTGCTTGAGAATTTTTTCCGCGCCGCGACGAATCTCTCCGCGGTATTGTTCCGTATCTGTCCACGACGACGCCGGCAACCTATGAGAATCAAGAAGAGCCAATGCCTTTTCGGCGTGCTGTCGCGCCAACTCCTTCTGCGCGTCTGCCAAATACGCTTCGGCGAGGGTCTCGTTCGCGTCAGCCGATTCAGGATAAGCAAGTAGCACCAACTTCAAGACGTCGACCGCTAACTTCGGCTCGCCGGCGCGCATGTGATCTTGTCCGATCGTGCTGACGGTGACTTCCGGGAACAACTGCGCATCCGGGTCTTTACGCCGCGCTTCAATCAGTTGCTGCGTAACCTGGGCGACTCCGCCGGGCATCTGAATTTGATTGATGACCGACGCAGACGCCACAGTGTCCGCAGGCGCGTGACCCGGTGTTTTGATCAGCGTGGTCACAAACCAATCCACGATGATGCCGGGCAATTCGGGATGGACTTTGAACATGTCGGTTCCGTGGCCGCCCTTCGCCGGCACTTTACCGATGTCGAATGGTTCATACCAAAGCCAGGGCGCTTCGTGCGACGCAGAGTAGTGCACGAATTTCCTGCTTGCGCTTGAGGCGGTGACGTAGAGCAGTTCCATCGCTTCTACGATGGGAGGGTATTCGTCATTGTCGGCCACGACGAACAGCTCGGGCAGTTGCGACGCCTGCCGCAGGAAGTCGAGGCTTTCGGTCTCG
>Ga0209154_1001458_pt1 | contig 13853 bp, 15 predicted proteins | sample GraSoiAngelo_121_FD_185878 | JGI IMG/M metagenome (GOLD analysis project Ga0209154, IMG submission 185878) | Grasslands soil microbial communities from the Angelo Coastal Reserve, California, USA - 14_0919_12_20cm (SPAdes) (version 2) | ecosystem: Environmental > Terrestrial > Soil > Grasslands ... | reverse complement strand
GGTCGCGGGACTGGCCGTCGTCGGCACGGCCGTGCAGGCGCAGCGGCGGGTGCGGGGCGGCCGGGCGGTGCCGGTCGACCGGCCCGCCGTTGGGCCGCGTGTCGGCTACGACTTCGATGCCGACCATGTGTTCGTGGGCGGTCAGCTGAACCTGCCGGTGGGGAGGCGCTGGACGCTGGTGCCGTCGGCGGAGTTCTACCCTGGCGCCACGGGCTCGCCCTTCCGGCTGAACGCGGATCTCAAGTTCCATCCGCCCACAGTGTACGGGTTCTTCTATGTCGGTGGCGGGTTCGCCTACCTGCACAGATCCGGGCTCAGCGACGCGGGCGCCAACCTGTTCGCGGGGTGGGAGGGGAAACGGGCGCGGCCCTTCAAGCCGTTCATCGAGGGGAAATTCGTGTTCGCCGACAACACCTCGTTCAACGTGGAGGCGGGGCTCAACTTTCCGCTCTAGCTAGAACTCGAACCGCTCCATGCGGCGCAACCCCACCCACAGGGGCAGCGCCGTGGCGGCCGCGCACAGCACCGCCGCGACCGCGAACCAGGAGATCATCCAGGCGTCCACGACGACGGGCTGGCCCTGGTACACCGCCCGCACGTAGGCGTACACGGCCGTCCACAACGTCCGCAGCACGGCGCCGAGCAGCGCGATCGTCGCCATCATGTAGACCAGCCCGCCGAACGACGTGGGGATTTGTGCCGCGTTCTCCGTCTCGAACTGCGGATACAGCGCGCCGAACCCGAGCGCCAGCGCCGCGATCGCGAACGTGAGGCCGCAGATGGTCAGCATGCTCACGACCATCATGAACGGCCGCACCTGGAGCAGCACGTTGGTGAGCCCGGTGAGCAGCAGCGCGAGCACGAGCAGCGGTACCGTGCCCACCCAGTATTTGGACCACAGCAGCGTGTGCAGCTCGAGCGGGCTCGAGCGCAGCAGCCACATGTGCCGGCCCTCGAGCGACACCGCCGGAAAAATGAATCGCGCGGCGATAGCGGCGAGCACGAAGCCCGCCAGCCCGAGGTTCAGGAACGACACCAGCGTGACGTAGAAGAAGCCCACCTGCTCGCCGCGGTGTAGCGGCAGCGCCTTGATGTTGAACAGGTACACCACGACGAGCACCGCCAGCAGGATCAGCTGGCTCCACTGGGTCGTGTCGCGGAAAAAGAGCTTGACGTCCTTGAGCACGAATTCGCGCTTCGCCACCGGGAGAAAGCCGAGCAGCGTGCCGACGGTCCAGCGCCACCACTCGCCCCGGACGAACCGCTCGGCGCCTTCCTGCGCCTTGGTGAAGCCCGAGGCGAAGAGCGCCCGGTGCAGCATCGCGCCGATCGTCACGAGCGCGGCCGCGGTGGTCCAGAGCAGCAGGAGGGGCAACGGGTCCGCGGCGCCGCGCAGGAACGTCATGATCGCCTTCGTAGCCCACTCGCTCGGGAGGAACGGCGACGTCGGCGTGCGGAGCACCGCGATGAAGTCGAGCAGGTTCCGAAATCCTTCGGGCGACGCGAGCCGCTCCGGGCGGATCACCCGCAGCAGCAGAATCAGGCCGCCGGCCGCGCCCAGCGCCACGATCGACAGCAGATCGCGCGTGCGGCGCGCCGGGAATACGTTGACCAGTACGAGGGTGACGGCCGACCCCACGACCGCGGGAACCACCAGCATCGGGAACAGGGTGAGGACCGCGAACGGCGCGAACAGCGGGCCGCCGTGGTAGATCACGCCGTACGCCGTGAGAATCGGCACGGCCATCAGCGCCACCATCCACGACGAGTGCAGCAGCGTCTCGCCCAGCTTCGCCAGGTAGATCCGCAGCCAGTCCACCGGCGCGGACACGAGCAGGTCCAGGTCCTTCGCCAGGAAAAAGCTCGACAATGCGGTAATGACGTTGGAGAGCACCAGGATCGAGATGAACGACAACAGCACCAGGCCCAGCAGCTTGCCCGCGAGCAGCGGTCCCAGCTCCTCGACGCCCCGGAAGTAGCGCAGGATCACGTACAGCACCCGGAACACGGCCAGCCAAAACAGCGTCCCCACGCCCACCAGCAGCAGCAGCTTTCCCGAGCCGCCACGCGAGCGCTCCTCGCGGATCCGCTGCAGTGCGGTCCGCCACTTGGGCTCGAACACGCGCCACAGCGACGGCTGCGTCATGGAGCCCCGTCTCCCCCGCCGTGGCCCAGCACCTCCGCCAGCTCGCGCACCTGGGCGCCCCCCGTCAGCCTCAGGAACAGCTCCTCCAGGCTGGCGTCGCCGGCGCGGTGTTGCCGCCGCAGGTCGTCCACCGTCCCCTCGGCCACGATCTTGCCGTGTTGGATGATGGCGACGCGGTCGCACATCGCCTCGGCGACCTCGAGCGTGTGGGTGCTCATGAGCACGGTGCCGCCTCGACTCACGAACTGGCGGAAGATGTCCTTCAGCAGGCGCGCTGCTTTGGGGTCGAGCCCCACCATGGGCTCGTCCACCACGATGTACTCGGGCCGATGGATCAACGCGCTCGAGATGATCAGCTTCTGGCGCATCCCATGGCTGTATGCCTCCACCAGCTCGTCCTTCCAGCTCGCCAGCTCGAACACCTCGAGCAGCTCGGCGATCCGCCGGCCGACGGCGTCGCCCTCCTGGCCGTACAGGGCCGCCACGAACCGCAGGAACTCGGCGCCGGTGAGCTTGTCGTACACGAACGGCCGGTCCGGGATGAAGCCGAGCCGCTGCTTGGCCGCGATCGGATTAGCGTGTACGTCGTCACCGCCCAACGACACCCGGCCGTCCGTGGGTCGCAGGATGCCGGCGATCATGCGCAGCGTGGTGGTCTTCCCCGCGCCGTTGGGCCCGAGAAATCCGTACAGCACACCGCGCGACACCTCGAGCGAGACGTCGTCCACCGCGACGAAGCTGCCGTAATGCTTGGTGAGGTTCTCGAGCCGGATCATAGCACCTCGAGCTTGAGACTCCCGATCAGCCGCACCAGCTCGACCTGACGGGCGAGGCCGCCAATCACGAATCGCACGTGCGCCGCGTCGGCGGGAAACTGGTCGAGCGTGGGGTCTACCGCGACCCAGTCGCCGAGGTACACCTCGGGCCACGCATGATAGTAGAAACGCCCGCCGCGGTAGAGCAGGCCGGCGACGGCCCGGGCGGGGAGCCCCGCGGCCCGCGCCAGCGCCACATACAGCACGGTGTGCTCGTTGCAGTCGCCATTCCGCGTCTCGAGCACCCGCACTGCCCCGGGCGCCCCCCCGACCACCCGCGCCGCGACCTGCTTGGCCACCCAATCGTGGATCAGGCGGGCGGCGCGGGCCGGGTCGTCCTCACGACCGACGATCTGGCGGGCCTGAGCCCGGATGCGTGCGTCGTCGCTTTCGATCCACGGCTCGGGCGCGAGGAACGGCGCGAGCCCGCGCTCCCGCGCCGGGAGCCGGTAGGCCGCCGTGAGCTCGGCCCCCGCCTGGCGCCGCACCACGAGCGTGTCTCCCACCAGCCGCTGGCGTCCCGTCGTGAAGTCCGGCCCCGCGGGCGCCGCCCCGGAGAGTCGGGCTCGCAAGATCGACAGCGTGTCGCGGCGGGCGAGGGGGGGCGCGGCTGCGACGAGCGCAGTGGTCGCCACCACCTCTCCGGGTCCGGGATTCGCGCTCGCCCGGGCGACGCGCGCCGTGTCGCGACGCCGGAAGTTCACGTACGCCAACTCGAACGCGGTGCGCTCCATCGAGAAGCCCGCGGCGTTTGCCGCCCGCACGATGTGTCCCTGCGCATCGATCCAGGCCGTCGTCGGGCTGCCGCCCGATCGCTCCTCGATACGGAAGGCGCGGATCGTGTCGAAGTGCACTGCCACCCAGGCCATGGTCGTCGAATCGAAGCCTGCGCTGTCCGGCACTACCAAGGTGGACTCCGCCGCGACCGTCACGTCGACGGCTCGCTGCGCGAGCAGCATGGGGTCGAAGACGGCGCTCGCGTAGGCCTTCCCCGGTTTGAGCTCGCCACCGAACGCGAGGCGCAACGGCAGCAGCGTGGGGAGCACGACCGGCCGGAGCAGCGGCGTGCGGGTCGTTTCGGAGTCGGTCGCCGACTCCAGGCTGACCGAGAGCACCGTGTCGCCGCTCACGAGGCCCCGCGCGGCGAAGCGGCCCAGCTCGCCAGCGAACTTCGCCTCCACGCCCTCGAACCGCAGCGTGCGGGAGAACATGGCCCGGCTCATCGCCGTGGTGTGGTGCAGCGTGCCCACGGCCGGAACCTGCAGCACGAGCACGTCCGTCACCCGGACGCTCGTGCCGGAGGTATCGATGGTGGACGAAGCGAACCCGACCTGCCGCTCGGCGACGGCGAGGCGGTAGTACGCGGCGCCCGGAGGCACGCGCAGCGCGGCCTCCGCCAGGCGCGCCCCGGTCGGCTGGAAGACTTCGCGTTTCACGAGCCACCCGAGCGATACGATCCAGGCGCCGAGGATCACCGTGGCCAGGGTACGCCGGCTCACGACTGGCCCGCCTCGCTGCGACGCAGCGCCGTCTCGAACGCCTCCCGCTCCGCCGCCGTCTCCACCACGAAGGAGACCTCGGAGGGGAACGCCGCGCTGCCGAGGTGGACCTTGAGGATCGGCACCATGATCTCGGCCGCGTCCTCGACCGTCAGGTTGCCGGCGCCGGTGCCGATCGGCGGCACGGTGACCGTGCCGAACTCCCATTCCTGCACCTGCTGCAGCGCGGAGCGCCACGCGCGCGCCACCCCGTCACGCGTGACCGGCTCGGTGTCGCTGCGGATGACCGCGTGGATCACGAAATCCGCCGGGAGGTCGCCCCCGCCCGCCGTCACCACCGCCGCGCCCACCGGGAGCTCCTTCTGGAGCCGCAGGTGGCCCGAGAACTCGGCACCGCCCACCGTCTCGAGCCGCCGCACCGCGGGGGTGGTCGGGTCGAGACGGGTGGTGGCGGGACGGACGATCGCGTCGGCAGTGAGGAACGCGAGGTCGTCCACGACCACGCGAATCACCGGGCGGCGGCCTCCCGCGAGCGGCGATACATCCGCGTCGCCTCGGCGGGCCGGTTCAGGCGATCGAGCACGATGCCGAGGCGGTGCAGCGCCCGGGCGTTGCGGGGCTCGAGCTCCACCGCCCGCTCGTAGGCGGCCTGCGCGGCTGTGAGGTCGTCCACATGATTGAGCGCCTCGCCGAGGTAATACCAGGCCGCCGCGCGGCCGGGATCGACCTCCGTGGCACGCCGCAGCGGCGGCAGGGCTTCGCTCCAGAGCCCGCGGCGCGACAGCAGCACGCCCAGGCCGGTCAGGGCGTCACCGTGCGCCGGGTCGACCCGCAACGCCCGCTCGTAATCGAGCTGGGCCGCGCTGTAGTGCTGAGCGGCCCCGAGCCGGGCGGCGCGCTCGACCAACAGTGCGACGTTGTCCGGGTCTCGGTCGAGTGCGTCGTCGAGCGTGGGAGCCGCCAGCGGCGCATCCGACGCCGCGCCTGCCTCGCTACCGGGCGCCGCGGATAGTGGCAGCTCGACGCTGATCGGCGGCGGCAACCCCGCACGTGCCACATCGGCGGGCGTCGCGATCGTGCTCTCGTCCGTGAGCGAGGCCGCTTCCTCGATCAACTCGGCTGCGACGCGGGCTCGATCGGCCGCCGATTGCCAGCGCGGCTCACGCTTGCGGATCACCCACCACCTCCTGCGTGAGCCAGGACAGATACTGATCCAGCCCGCGCTCGACCGGGAGCGCGAGCAACTCCGGCACCGTGTACGGATGCCGCTGCCGCACGGCGCCGCACAGGGCGTCCCACTGCGATTGGTCGGTCTTCAGCAAGACGACCACCTCGGCCTCCTCCGTCGTCTTCCCCTGCCAGCGGTACAGCGAGCGACCCCCGGGCAGGAGCGTTCCGCAAGCTATCAGGCGGTCGGCCAAGAGCGCTGTGACCAGGGCCCGGGCATCGGCTTCATTCGCGAGCGTGGTAAGCGCCACCAGAGCGGTCGTAGGCATGGGGAGCGCTAACGTACGGGAGCTACGAATGTTAGGCAAGACGGACAAGGTCGGTGGAGGTTCTGGAGGTTGGTGGAGGGTGGTGGAGGTGGTCCCGTCAGCGGGCAACCTCCCCCAACCTCCACAACCTCCACCAACCTCCCCCGCCCTGTCTTTGAGAGTTGACCGGGAACCCGCTTGCCTTCTAGCCTACGAGTCTATGTCCAGCGAGTCGTTAGTCGTCCGCGGCGCCCGCGAGCACAACCTCAAGAACATCACGGTCGAGATCCCGCGCGACAGCCTCACGGTCATCACCGGGTTGTCCGGATCCGGCAAGTCGTCCCTCGCGTTCGACACGATTTACGCCGAGGGGCAGCGCCGCTACGTCGAGTCGCTGTCGGCATACGCCCGTCAGTTCCTCGGACTGATGGAAAAGCCGGACGTGGACGCGATCGAGGGGTTGTCTCCCGCGATCTCGATCGAGCAGAAGAGCGCCGGCCACAACCCGCGCTCGACCGTGGGCACCATCACCGAGGTGTACGATTACCTCCGCTTGCTGTGGGCCCGGCTCGGCACACCCCACTGTCCCAAAGACGGCTCACCGATCGAGCGACAGAGCGCTTCCCAGATCACCGATCTCGTGCTCGCTTGGCCGGAGGGGACGAAGCTCGAGGTGCTGGCGCCGCTGGTACGCGGCCGCAAGGGCGAGTTTCGCGACGTGTTCGAGGCGGCGAAAAAGCAGGGGTTCGTGCGGGTGCGCGTGGACGGGGAAACGCACGATCTGAGCGACGCACCGAAGCTCAACCGCCGTCAGAATCACGATGTGGCCGTCGTGGTGGACCGGCTGGTGGTGCGCAAGGCCGATCGCGCGCGCCTGGCCGACTCGATCGAGACCGCACTCAAGGCAGCCGACGGCACGGTGGAGATCGTCCAGGGCTCCAAGTCTACGCTCTTCTCGGAGCGCTACGCCTGTCCCACGTGCGGGCTCTCGCTTCCCGAGCTCGAGCCGCGGCAGTTCTCGTTCAACTCGCCGTTCGGGGCGTGCCCCGACTGCTCGGGCCTGGGCACGCGCCGCGAGGTGAACCCGGACCTCGTGCTCGGCGACCCGAGCCTGTCGATCCTGGAAGGCGTGATCCTGCCCTGGGGCGTGCCCCGACTGTTCGGGCCTGGGCACGCGCCGCGAGGTGAACCCGGACCTCGTGCTCGGCGACCCGAGCCTGTCGATCCTGGAAGGCGTGATCCTGCCCTGGGGCGAGCCCTCGGGCTACATCCGCAAGGTCATACTGCCGAGCCTGGCCCGGGCGTTCAAGTTCGACCTCAACGCCCCGTGGAAAGAGCTGCCGGCGCAGGCGAAGAAGGTCGTCCTGTCGGGCGCGCCGGGAAAGACGCTGACGTTCCAGTACGACAGCGAGCGCTGGCATGGGCGGTATGAATCGGGCTGGGACGGCGTCCTGAAGCACGTCGAGCGTCGCTACCGCGAGACCGCGTCCGACAGCGTGCGCGAGCAGCTCGAGGAGTTCATGGTCGAGCAGCCGTGCCCGACCTGCCACGGCAAGCGGCTCCGTCCGGAGAGCCTGTCGGTGCTGCTGCACGGCAAGAGTATCGGCGACGTGGTGGACCTGCCCGTGTCCGATGCGCTGGCGTTTTTCGAAAGCGTCCCGCTGCGCCGCAACGGACGCGCCGGCCTGGACCCCGAGATCGCCCGGCCGATCCTCAAGGAGGTCAACGACCGACTGCGGTTCCTGCGCAACGTGGGCCTGGACTACCTCACCCTCGGCCGTTCCGCGGACTCCCTTTCGGGGGGCGAGGCGCAGCGCATCCGGCTCGCGACCCAGATCGGCAGCCGCCTGGTGGGGGTGCTCTATATCCTGGACGAGCCCTCGATCGGCCTGCACCAGCGCGACAATGCGCGGCTGCTCGCGACGCTCAAGGAGCTGCGCGACATCGGCAACACGGTGCTCGTCGTGGAGCATGACGAGGAGACGATCCGCGCGGCCGACCACCTCGTCGATCTGGGACCGCGCGCCGGCCGTCACGGGGGCGAAGTGGTCGTGGAGGGGACGCTCGACACGGTGCTGGAGCACGCCGACTCGCTCACCGGGCGCTACCTCCGGGGCGAGCTGCGGATCCCGTTGCCGCCGCAGCGTCGCCTACCTGACCCCGAGCGCAAGCTCGGGGTGATCGGGGCTCGCCAGCACAACCTCCGGAACCTCACCGTGGAGTTTCCGCTCGGCCTGTTCGTGGCCGTGACGGGCGTCTCGGGCTCGGGCAAGTCCACGCTCGTGACCGACATCCTGTATCGGGCGCTGGCCCGCTACTTCTACCGCGCCAAGGTGATGCCCGGGGCGCACGATCGCATCGACGGGCTCGCACACATCGACAAGGTGATCGACATCGATCAGAGCCCGATCGGCCGGACGCCGCGCTCCAACCCGGCGACCTACAGCGGGCTGTTCACACCTATTCGCGAGTTGTTCACCTATCTCCCGGAGTCCAAGATCCGCGGGTACGGGCCGGGCCGGTTCTCGTTCAACGTGAAGGGCGGGCGCTGCGAGGCATGTCAGGGGGACGGTCTGGTGAAAGTCGAGATGCACTTCCTGCCGGACGTCTACGTGCCGTGCGAGGTGTGTAAGGGGCGGCGCTACAACCGGGAGACGCTCGAGGTCCGATATAAAGGAAAGTCGATCGCCGACGTGCTGGATATGTCGGTGGCGGAGGCGCTGGACTTCTTCGAGAACCAGCCGCGCATCCGCACGAAACTGGAGCTCCTGAACGACGTAGGGTTGGGTTACATCCACCTCGGCCAGTCGGCGACGACACTGTCCGGTGGCGAGGCGCAGCGGGTCAAGCTCGCCACCGAGCTGGCCAAGCGCGACACGGGCCGTACCCTCTACATCCTGGACGAGCCGACCACCGGCCTGCACTTCGAAGACGTGCGTCTGTTGCTCGAGGTGCTGCACCGGCTGGTGGACAAGGGGAACACCGTGGTGGTGATCGAGCACAACCTGGATGTGGTGAAGACCGCCGACTGGGTGATCGACCTCGGGCCCGAGGGGGGGGCCGCGGGCGGTGCCGTCGTGGCCGCCGGGGCGCCGGAAGACGTCGCCCGGGTCAAGGGCTCCTTCACGGGGCAGTTCCTGCGCAAGGTGCTGGCGGTCGGCGACTAGGTTGGTAAGTTCACGAAGGAGGAACGGTCGTATGGAGCAGCAGTGGATACCCGCGGTGGCCATGATCGCCATCGTGCTCGTCATCGGGACCACGCTCGTTCTGAGGGGGCCGATGGGGAAAGCCCTCGGGGAGTGGATCCGCGGGTGGTCCAAGACCGACCAGCAATGGCTGGCCGTCCAAGCGGCGAAACAGGGTGCCGTCCTCGGCTCGCCGGAGAGCGTGCTCACCGAGGTCGACGAGCTCAAGCGGCGCCTGGCCGAAGTCGAAGAGCGTCTGGATTTCACCGAGCGCCTGCTGGCGCGAGAGCGAGATCCGGAGCGTCTCGCGCCGCCCCGCTGATCATGGATATCGAAGGCGTTCTCGCGATCGTCTTCCTGTTCGGAGGCGGCACGCTGTTTCTCCTCTCCATCTCGCCGATCGGCCGGGCAGTCGCCGAGCGCATCCGCGGCAAGGGGCAGGGGGACGTGCGGGCCGAGCTCGCCGACCACAAGGAGGCGCTCGAGCAGGAGCTCGAGGCGGTGCGGCGCGACATGGCGGAGCTGGCCGAGCGGGTGGACTTTGCCGAGCGGCTGCTCGCCAAGCAACGCGAAGGACAGCGGATCGGACCGGGATAAATGGACGGCAAGGACCTGCTGATCACGGTCTTCGGGCTGTGCGTGCTGTGGGGGGCCTACGGTGTGCTGCGACCGCTCGTGGGCGCAATCGCCAAGCGGATCGCGGAGGGCCCCAAACGCGATGTCTCGGCCGATCAGCTCCCGCTGCTGCGTGCCGAGCTGCTGGATGAGCTGCAGCAGGTGCGCCAGCAGGTGGGCGATCTCGCTGAGCGCGTGGACTTCGCCGAGCGTCTGCTGGCAAAGCCACGGGAGGGCGAGCGGCTGGCGCCGCCGCGGAACTCATGAACCCCGAAGCGGTGGCGGTGCTGATCCCCATCGTCATATTCGGCGGCTTTTTCAGCTGGCTGATCGCCCGGACCGTGAGCAAAGCGTACACCGCCAAGTTGCAGGCAGGGAGCGGGGCGGCCCCAGCGCTCGAGGCGAGGCAGGAGGAGTTGATGACGGGGCTGGAGGAGCTGCGTCGCGAGGTGGCGGAACTCGCGGAGCGGGTAGATTTTGCGGAGCGATTGCTGGCCAAGGGGCGGGATGGTGAGGGTGGGAAACTGGGCCCCGGGGAAAGGCGTACGGCGTCTACGTGATGCAATTTCCACCGTTTCCACCGGGGCCGGACCTCAATTACGTGATCCACCAGGTGTCGCCATTCGTCGCGCTCATTCTCATGTTCGTGGGCGTGCGGTGGGTGTTGCGTTCGCCGGTCGGTGACGCGCTGGCCGAGCGCATCCGGCACCGCGCGCCCGGACGCTGGGCGGTGGCGGGGGAGGACCCGCAGCGGGTGGCGGCGCTGGAGGAGCAGGTGTCGCACCTGCAGTCGCAGGTCGGCGAGCTCGCTGAGCGCTTAGATTTCGCCGAACGCATGCTGGCCGAGCGGCGGGAGCGCAAGTTGGGCGCGGGACAGTGACGCCCCGCCAGCACATCGAGGGTGCTCATGGGAATCTTTGACCGTCTCTCGACGCTGATCCGGTCGAACATCAACGACCTGATCAACCGCGCCGAGGACCCGGAAAAGATGCTGAACCAGCTGATCGTGGACATGCGCAGTCAGCTGGCCAAAGCAAAACAGCAGGTGGCGGCGGCCATCGCGGACGAGAAGCGTCTCTCCGCCCAGGTGGACACGGAAAAAAAGAGCGCCGAGGACTGGGAGCGGCGGGCGGTGCTCGCGGTGCAGGAGGGACGCGACGATCTCGCCAAGCAGGCACTGCTGCGGCACAACGAGCACGCGCAGGGCGCGGTGCAGCTGCACGAGACGTGGCTCAAGCATCGCGAGGAGACCGAGAAGCTCAAGCTGTCGCTGCGTCAGCTGAACGACCGGATCGAGGAGGCGAAGCGCAAGAAGAACATCCTCATCGCCCGCCAGAAGCGCGCCGAAGCCCACAAGCGCATCCAGGAGACCATGTCGTCGATCGGCGACAAGAGCGTGTTCGAGACGTTCGAGCGCATGACCGAGCAGATCGAGCACGAGGAGCGCAAGCTGATCGCCGCGGCCGAAGTGAACGAGGACCTGTCGGGCGACACCCTGGTCAAGCAGTTCCAGAGCCTCGAAGTGAAGGCGGACGCCGACCAGCAGCTGCTCGACCTGAAGCGCAAGCTGGGGCTCTTGCCGGCGGGCTCGTCCGGTGAATCCAAGCAGCTCGGCAAGGGCGCCGCCGAGGCCGAGCTGGTCGACGACGACGAGGCGCCCCCCGAGCCTCACCGCTGAACACAGAGCCGTCCTCCAGTCGGTTGTCGGGCGCCACGTTCGTGGCGCTCTTCGTTGCCGCCCTCACCATCCTGTTCATCGTGCGGGTGGTCGAGGTGCTGGTCCTCGTGTTCATCGCGGTGCTGTGCGCGGTGTACCTCTCGGCCATTACCGACCTGCTCGAGCGCCGCTTTCGCCTGGCCCGGCCACTCGGCCTCACCGCCGCCGTGCTCGCGACCTTGACGGGCGTCGCGGGGATCGGCGCCATCATTCTCTCGCCGGTCGTGGAGCAGACGCAGGCGCTGATCTCCGGGCTGCCGCAGACCCTGACCAATATCCAAAACGTCATCGCCGCGTGGGCCAGCGAGTACCCGTTTCTCCGGAACACGGAGCTCGCCAACCCCGCATCCGGGCTGGTCGCGGGCCTCATCAACGACGCGACGATGTTCCTGCGGGGATCGCTCCTGCCCTACGTCACGGCCGGGGGCAAGCTGTTCATCGAGAGCGCGAGCGTCGTCGTGATGGCGCTCTACCTCGCGCGGCAGCCGCGCCTGTACAGGGATGGAATCCTGTCGCTCGTGGCTCCCAAGCACCGCGCGGTCGCCGCCCGGATCAGCGACGACGCCGGGGCGACCCTGCGCGCCTGGCTGGTGGGACAGATCCTCGCGATGCTCGTCCTCGCCCTCCTCACCGCGATCGGGCTGTGGGTGCTCGGCGTGCCCTACTGGCTCGCGTTCGGAATCTTCACCGGGCTCGTCGCGGTCGTGCCGTTCTTCGGGACGCTCGTCTCGACGCTCTTGCCGGCCCTGTTCGTCGTGGGCACCGGTGACTGGGTGCGCGTGCTCGCCGTCATTGCGCTCGGCGTCGCCGTGCACGTCGTGGAAGCCAACGTCGTGGTGCCACGCATCATGGAGCGCCAGGTCTCGCTGCCCCCGGTGCTCACCATCACCAGCGTCCTCGTCATGGGCACGCTGCTCGGTGTCGTGGGCCTCGTGGTGGCCGTGCCCATCCTCGCCGTCGTCATCGTGGTGATCCGGCACGTGCTCCAGGGCGAGATCTACGGCGACGAGACCCATTACGAGCCCGCGGTGCTCCGGACGACGGCCGAGTTCCGCACGCCGAGGGAAAAGCTGCCCGTCTGATGCCTCCGAAAAACACTCACCGATTCCTCATCATCGCCGACGGGCAATTCGAGCCGATGACGTCGAAGACCGCCAATTGCTGCATCCGCTACATGCCCGAGCGGGTCGTCGGGGTGTTCGACCGGGCGAAGGCGGGCAAGACCGTCCAGGACGTGCTGGGGTTCGGCGGTTCTCTCCCGGTCGTGGGGGACTTCGAGGAGGGTCTCCGGCTGGGCGCGACCGCCGTGCTCATCGGCATCGCGCCGATGGGCGGTCGCCTGCCGGCCGAATGGCGCGGCTGGCTGCGCAGCGCCATCGAGCACGGGCTCGAGATCTGGAGCGGCCTGCACACCTTCATCGGCGACGACCCCGAGCTGGGAAGGCTCGCCCGGGAGCGTGGCGTCCGCATCTTCGACGCGCGCAAGCCCCCGGCGAGTCTCCCCGTCGCGGACGGGCTCGCGGCCGAGGTGGACGCGTACGTCGTGCACACCGTGGGGTCCGACTGCAACGTCGGCAAGATGACCGCCCAGGTCGAGCTGCGGAACGGGCTGATCAAGCGGGGGCATCGCACCCGCTTCGTCGCCACGGGGCAGACGGGGATCTTCATCGAAGGCTGGGGGATCGCCGTGGACGCCGTGGTGGCCGACTTCATCGCCGGGGCGTCGGAATGGCTGGTGCTCGAGGCGGCGAAGGACGCCGACATCATCCTCGTGGAAGGGCAGGGGAGCCTGATTCATCCGGGGTATTCCGGCGTCACCTTGGGCCTGCTGCACGGCTGCTGCCCCGATGCGCTGATCCTGTGCCATCAGACCACGCGTCAGTACATCGGCGATTATCATGGCCGCGAGCCGTGGGTGAAGATCCCGCCGCTTGCGGAGCTGGTGGAGATCTACGAGCGCGCCGCGGCGCCGGTGCGACCCACCAGGGTGATCGGCATCTGCCTGAACACGTACGATTTGAGCGAGGCCCGGGCGCGCGAGGCCGTGGAGCGCGCGGCGGAGGAGACGGGGCTCCCCGTGACGGATCCGGTGCGGTTCGACGCGGCGCCGCTGGTGGATGCGATCATCCAGGGGGCGATGGCGGTGAAATAAGGATGGCGCCGGCGGCAATCGGATGCCCTCCGCCACTGCCGGCGCGGTTAGGCTCGCTCCATGGCGACCTCCGCGTCCGTACCCGTGCTGGTCGTAACCGACGTGGCGGCGCGCCTGGTGCGCCGCGGGCTGCTCGCGCCGGCCGACGCGGCGCGGGGCGGCTGGCGCCGGGTGCGGCTGCTGGTGTTCCGTCGCGGCCCGGTCGTGTGCGAGCGGCCACCCGACGCGTGGCTGCTCGACGTGGCGCTG
>Ga0209154_1001456_pt1 | contig 13865 bp, 10 predicted proteins | sample GraSoiAngelo_121_FD_185878 | JGI IMG/M metagenome (GOLD analysis project Ga0209154, IMG submission 185878) | Grasslands soil microbial communities from the Angelo Coastal Reserve, California, USA - 14_0919_12_20cm (SPAdes) (version 2) | ecosystem: Environmental > Terrestrial > Soil > Grasslands ... | reverse complement strand
CGAGCAGGACCACGCGTGGCACGATGCCGATCTCGCGCCAGGGATGACTGCCGTCGCCGAAGAAAAAGTCCAGCGCTTCGGCGCCGTCGTGCGCCACGAACACCTGGTTCGCGATGTTGCGCTCTTTGAGGGCGCGCAACGTCAGCTCCTCATCGTGCGCGCTGTCCTCGACCAGTAGGATTTCGACTTCGTGCGGGAGATTCATGCGCAACCGTGCTCCGGCAGGGTCAGAGAAAAGGAGGCGCTCGTGGCTCGTACTACACCGGGTCATGACCGCGGCGCCGCCCGTCCAAAATGGGTCGCGCGGCGCCCCGAAAACAGGGTGGCGTGGCAAACCCGTCGTCGCGGCCGTTCCAAACCCAGCGTGTCGCGTTCTGACCCTCCTTGCCGCAAAAACGCCCTACTGACCGGCCCGGCGCCTTCGACCTGGCCCCCCGCGCAACCTCAATCTATGGGTTTTTAGTGTTGCGTGGTCGCCTCACCCATGGAAGGTGACCGCGCCGGCATAGCGCAAGGTGACGACGCTCACGCCGGTGCCACCCAGAAACGCCAGCTTTGGGTATGGGCAAGCCGTTGCGGGTGCTGATGGTCGAAGACTCGGAGGACGACGCGCGCCTGATGCTGCGCGAGCTCCGGGGGGCGGGTTACGACCTGACGCACGAGCGGGTCGACACCGCGGCCGCCCTCGAGGCCGCGCTCGATCGGCACCCGTGGGACCTGGTGATCGGTGACTATAGCATGCCGCACTTCAGCGGCACCGCCGCGCTGGCGATCCTGCGGGAGCGCGGCCTCGACATCCCCTACATCTGCGTGTCGGGTACGATCACGGAAGAGCTCGCCGTGGCGGCGATGAAGGCGGGCGCCAACGACTACGTCACCAAGGGACAGCTCAAGCGCCTGCTCCCCGCGATCGAGCGCGAGCTGCGCGAGGCGCAGGGGCGTGCCACACTGCGCGCCACGGAGGCGAGTTTTGCGACGCTGGTCGAGTACGCCCCGGTCGGGATCTACCGCTCGACCCCGGAGGGCCGGTTCCTGTCGGTGAATGCCGCCGTGGTGCGCATGCTGGGATACGACTCGGCCGCGGACGTGCTGGCGCTCGACATGGCGCGGGACGTGTACGCCGACGCCGCCGAGCGGCAGCGACTGGTGGTGCGGGACAGCTACAGCGACCGCCAATACGACAACGTCGAGGCGACCTGGAAGCGCCCCGACGGCCGCCTGCTGACGGTGCAGCTGAGCGTGCGGGCCGTGCGGAATGGAGCTGGACAGGTCGAGTACTACGAGACCTTCGTCCGCGACGTCACCGACCAGCGACGCCTGCAACAGCAGGTGCTGCAGTCGCAAAAGATGGAAGCCGTGGGACGGCTGGCGGGGGGCATCGCGCACGACTTCAACAACCTGCTCACCGTGATCACGAGCTACTCGGACCTCCTGCTGGAAGATCTGGCGCCGGGCGATGCCAAGCGCGACGACGTGGAGCAGGTCCGCAAGGCGGCCGACGGCGCGGCGGCGCTCACGCGCCAGCTGCTCGCCTTCAGCCGCCAGCAGGTGGTGGAGCCGCGGGTGGTGAGCTTGAACACGGTGGTCGAGGGTCTGCAGAAGATCCTGCGCCGCGTGATCGGCGAGGACATCGAACTCGCGACCACGCTCGCCCCGGACCTGGGTGCGGTGCGGGCCGACGTCGGGCAGCTCGAGCAAGTGCTCATGAACCTGGCCGTGAACGCGCGCGACGCCATGCCGACGGGCGGCAGGCTCACGATCGAGACGGCCAACGTGGAGCACGACCCGGACTACGCCCGCGATCAGGAAGCCGCGGCGGTCCGCCGCTTCGCGATGCTCGCCGTGAGCGACACCGGGTGCGGCATGGACGAGGCGACCAAGGCGCGCATTTTCGAGCCGTTCTTCACGACCAAGGAGCCCGGCAAGGGGACGGGGCTGGGCCTCGCCACGGTGTACGGCATCGTGAAGCAGGCCGGCGGCTTCATCTGGGTGTACTCCGAGCCCGACCAGGGCACCAGCTTCAAGGTCTACCTCCCGGAGGTGGACGCGACTGCGGAGCGGCCCACGGCCGTGGCGGGCGCCCGCGTGCCGCGCGGCACGGAAACGGTGCTGCTCGTCGAGGACGCCGCTCTAGTCCGGGCCGTCACGAAACAGGTCCTGGAGCGTCAGGGCTACATGGTGCTGGAGGCGGCGGACGGCGAGGCGGCGTTACAGCTGGCGCAGCGGCATCGCGGACCGATTCATCTGCTGCTGACGGACGTGGTGATGCCGCGCGTGAGCGGGCGGGAGTTGGCGGAGCAGTTCGCGCGGCTGCGTCCCGATACGAGGGTGCTGTACACATCGGGGTACACGGACGACTCCGTGGTGCGACATGGCATCCTCGAGTCGGGGACCGCGTACCTCCAGAAGCCGTTTTCCCCGGAGTCGCTGGCCCGCAAGGTGCGTGACGTGCTGGACGGGCGTTAGGCGCTTCCCTCCTGCCGGTCGAGCTGCGGCTGCACGTGCTTAACGTAGCACTCGGGGCAGATGCTGTGAGTGACGAGCCGCTCGAAGTGTTTCTCGATGTATCGCTCGAGCGACTCCCATTCCTCTTGATCGTTGCGAATCCGCTTGCAATAGGAGCAGATGGGGAGCAGCACCTCGAGCTGCTGGAGCTCCTTGCGCAGGCCCAGGATCCGCTCCGCCACCTTGAGCCGGGCGCGCAGCTCATCCGGATCGAACGGCTTGGCGATGAAATCGTCCGCCCCGGCTTCCATCCCGGCCAGATACTGCTGCTTGCCGCCGCGCGCCGTGACCAGGATGAAGTAGACGTACGGCTCGCGCGTGCGGGCCCGGATGCGGCGGCACAGCTCGGGGCCGTCCATCTCCGGCATGTACCAATCGGAGATCACGATGGGAATGCGCGCCAGCTGGAGCAGATCCCACGCCTCGCGGCCGTTGGTGGCGGTCCTCACCTCGTAGCCCGCGGCCTTGGCGAGCGCGCCCAGCTGGGCGCTCGACACCGCGTCGTCGTCCACGACCAGCACCGGAATCTCGTTAACCATCCCGACTGCCTTTCACGGTGGTCTGCAGGTATGCGAGCGCCGCGTGGGCCTCGGCGCGCACGCTCTCCAGCTTGGCGCGCGCCCCGGCCACGTCGCCAGCGTGCGCCGCAGCCTCGATCTGCTCCAGCAGCGCGGCCAGGGCGTGCGCGCCGATGGTGGCGGCCGCGGATTTGAAGGCGTGCGCCGCCCGCTGAATCGGCTCGGCCGAATCCCCGCCCGTCGCCGCGGTCAGCGCGTCGAGGCGCTGCGGCAGCGTCTCGACGAACGTCGCCAGGATGCCATCGACCGCTTCGGCCGCGCCCGCTTCCTCCATGGTGCGGCGGAACGCCTCGACATCCACGGGCGGCGCCGGCGCCGGCGCCGCGGCCGGCTCGGTGCCGTCGCCCCCGCGGCCTTCGACCACGGCGAACAGCTCGTGGGCCTTGAACGGCTTCGCAAGATAGCCGGTCATGCCGCGCTCCAGGCAGCGCTCGCGCTCGCCGCTCAACGCATGCGCCGTCAAGGCGATGATCGGGAGCGTGTCACCCTGCGGCAGGGCGCGAATCCGCGCCGTCGCCTCAAATCCATCCATCGTGGGCATCTGGATGTCCATGAGCACCACGTCATAGTGCTCCGCGGCGACGGCGTCGACCGCCTCGCGACCGTTCGCGACCACATCCACCTGATGGCCCCGCTTCAAGAGCATCGCGGTGGCGACCTGCTGGTTCACCGGGTTGTCTTCGGCGAGCAGGATCCGCAGCGTGTGGCGTGATTCGGCGATCGAGTGACGGGTGACGAGGTCGGCCCCGCCGGCGGCGGACGGGGTGCCGGCGAGCACGGTGCCGACCGCTTCGATCAGGTCCGCCCGCGCGATCGGCTTGGTGAGATACGCCTGGATGCCGAGCTGGCGGCAGCGCTCGCCGTCGCCGCGCTGCCCGGCGGATGTGAGGATCAGGAGCCGCGTCCGCGCGAGCTGGGCGTCGGCGCGGATGGCGGTGGCGAGCTCGAAGCCGTCCTGGTCGGGCATCTGGGCGTCGAGGATGGCGAGGTCGAACGGGGTGCGCGCGGTCGCGGCGCGACGCAGCGCCTCGAGCCCGGCAGCGGCGCGATGCGCTTCGTGCACCGCCACACCTTCGGCGCCGAGCATGTCGCGCAGGATGCGCCGGTTGGTCTCGTTGTCGTCCACGACGAGCAGGCGGCGGCCGCCGAGCGACGCGGTCCGCCCCGGGGCCTGAGCCGCGGCGCCGGCCTCGACCGGGAAGGGCAGGGTGAAGCTGAACTCGCTGCCGCGGCCCACTTCGCTCGTGACCGTCAGCGCTCCTCCCATCAACGCCGCCAGTCGCCGGGCGATCGCGAGGCCGAGGCCGGTTCCGCCGTAGCGCCGGGTCATGGACGCGTCGGCCTGCGTGAACTCGTCGAAGATGTGCGCCAGCTGCTCATCTGAAATCCCGATCCCCGTGTCGCGCACCCGGAACCGCACCGACGTGCGGTCGCCGTGGTGGCCGGCCACCGTGGCCGAGACGTCGACTTCGCCCTGCTCGGTGAACTTGATGGCGTTGCCGATGAGGTTCATCAGGACCTGGCGCACGCGCGTGGGGTCGCCGCGCACCAGATGCGGCACATCGGACTGCACATCCACCGTGAGCTCGAGATGCTTCTCGCGCGCCCGGACCGCCAACAGCGTGGCGGTCGCGTGCACCACCTTGGGGAGGTCGAACGGGATCGATTCCAGCTCGAGGTGCTCGGCTTCGATCTTCGAATAGTCGAGGATGTCGTTGAGAATGGTGAGCAGCGCTTCGGACGACGAGCGCACCAGCTCGAGGGCGCGCCGCTGCTCCGACGCGAGCTCGGTGTCGAGCACCAGCTCGACGAATCCCAACACGGCGTTCATCGGCGTGCGGATCTCGTGACTCATGTTGGCGAGAAAGGCGCTGCGGGCCCGGGCCACCCGCTCCGCCAGGTCGCGCGCGGCGCGCATCGCCTGCTCCGCCGCCTTGCGGTCGCTGATGTCCTCGTACAGCGCCACGAGCGCGCCTTCAGCCGTGGCTTTCACCGCGGCCGCCGAGAGGCGGACCTGGATCGGGCTGCCGTCTTTGCGCCGGCGCTCCAGTTCCACGCGCACGATCTCGCCGCCGCGCGCCCGCGCCTCGAGCTCGCTCGACTCGGAGCGGAGCGATTCGGGCACGATCAACCCGTCGATGCCGGCGCCGACCGCCTCGGCCGCGGAATATCCGAACAGCGTTTCGAACGCCGGGTTCACGCTGCGGATGGACCGCCCGCCGTCCAGCACCGCGATCGCCACGGGCGTGCTGGCGATCAGCGCGTCGAGGTAGGCGTGCTGGCGCGCCAGCTCCTGGGTCGACGATTCGAGCAGTACGGCGGTGCGCACCCGCTCGGTGAAGGTGCGGTGTGCGCGCCGGTGCACGCGGTCCATTCCCCAGGCGTACAGCACGACGATGAACGTCGCGAGCAGGTGGGGCCGGGAGTGTCCCTGCAACAGCAGGCCGATGGGCAGCGGGACCAGGACGGTGAGCAGGAGATAGTGGAAGCTGCGCCGGTCACCGACCAGTGTTCCGGTCGCGCCGGCGACGAGGCCGGCGAGCACGACCAGGATCATCGCCGCCTGGTCCAGCCGGAGCGCCGGAATCGCGGCGGCGGCGCCGAACCCCCACGCCAACCCGACGCCGGCCACGGTCAGTCGCACGCCGCGGATTGCTTCCTCGGGCGACCGGGTGCGGCGACCGAGGCCCAGGCGCCACCAGGTCCGCAGCGCAGCGGCGGCGGTGACTGCGCCGACCCAGCCGACCGTGAGCGCGATAGGAAGGGAATCCCACACCAGCCCCGCCACGACCAGGACGAGCACGACGTGCAGCAGCTCGGCGAGCGGGGCGCCCCGGAGCAGCTGGCCGAGGGCGGCACGCCGAACTTCTTCTGCCACGCGGGATTCGCTGGTCATCGCCTAGCGGCCGTCCAGTTGAGGCTGGATGTGCTTGGCATAGCACTCGGGACAGATGCCGTGGCTGAACTGCGCCTCGGAGCGCTGCTCGATGTAGCCTTCGAGCGAGCTCCAGTTCTCCTGATCGTCACGAATCCGCTTGCAGTACGCACAGATCGGCAGCAGGCCCTCGAGCTGTTGCAGCTCGCGCCGCAGCCCGAGAATGCGCTCGGCCACCGTGAGCCGGGCGCCTAACTGATCCGCGTCCACCGGCTTGGTGAGGAAGTCGTCGGCTCCCGCCCGCATACCCGCGAGGTATTGTTCCCTGCCGCCGCGCGACGTGATCAGGATGAAGTACACGTACGGCTGGTCCCGCCGGGCGCGGATGCGGCGGCACAGCTCGGGTCCGTCCATCTCGGGCATGTACCAATCACAAATGACCACGGGAATTCGCGCGACTTGGAGCGTGTCCCACGCTTCCCCACCGTGCTCGGCGAGGCGCACCTCGTAGCCGGCGGCGCGGAGCAGCGCGCTCAGCTGGGCGCGCGCCACGGGGTCGTCGTCGACGACCAGGAGGGAAACGGCACTCGCGGCTCCCGGGTCCACAGTCACGTCTCTATATGTGATGGTCGGGCGGGTTGGTGCAACAGGGTTACTCCGGCTTCGTCTCCAGGGCCGCGCGCACCGCGGCGAGCAGCACCGCCGTGTCCACGGGCTTGGTGAGCACCGGGGCGACACCCATCGCCTCGACGCGCTTCCGTGTGTCGGCATCGCTGCGGCCGGTCACAATGAGTACGGGGATGGTGGCGAGCGCCTCGATCTTGCGCAGGCGTTCCAGGACGAGATACCCGTCGCCGGCGGGGAGGCCCAAGTCGAGCAGGATCAAGTCGGGATGCTCGCGGTTGACGACCGTTAGTGCCGAGGCGGCGTCGGCGGCGCGGGCCACGACGTAGCCGTTGGCCTCCAGCCGGGCCTGGAGGTCCGCGCGCGCGACGGGATCGTCCTCGATGAGGAGGATTTTCTGGCGGCCGGAGCCGCCGCGGCGACTCTTTGGCACCTTACTCGGCCAATACCTGGTGCACCGTGGCGATCGCGATCGAGCCCTCGCCCACGGCGGAGGCGACCCGCTTCGTGCTGCCGCTGCGGACGTCGCCGACCGCGAGCACGCCGGGGATACTGGTTTCCAGCAGATAGGGCTGTCGACGCAGGGGCCATTTGGCGTTGATCAGCTCATCTACGGTCAAGGCAGGGCCCGTCTTGACGAATCCCTTCTCATCCAGCGCCACACATCCCGCCATCCACCCCGTGCTCGGCTCGGCGCCCGTCATGGTGAACACGTGTCGAATGTTCTGCGTCTCAACGCGTCCACCCGGCCCCGTTCGCCAGGACACGCGCTCGAGATGCCCGTTTCCCTCGAGGCCGACAATCTCGGTCCGGGAATGTTGCTCGATGCGGGGATGCGCGTCGATGCGACTGATCAAGTACCGGGACATGGTGCTCGAGAGGGCATCCGAGCGAATCAGCATGTGCACGCGCTTCGCGGTTTCCGCGAGGAACACCGCGGCCTGGCCAGCCGAGTTGGCGCCCCCGACGACGGCTACCTCATCGTCGGCGCACATGCGCCGCTCCATCTGCGTCGCCGCGTAATACACACCCGTGTTTTCGAACCGGTGCAGGTTGTCCATTGCCAGCTTCCGATATTCGACACCGGTGGCGATGATGACGGCGCGTGCGAGCAGCGCGTCACCGTCCCCGCTGTCGAGCAGCACGCGGAAGGGCTTCCGGTCGCAACCGAGTCGCATCGCGCGCTTTGCGATCAACACCCGGGCGCCGAATTTCTGCGCCTGATCGTAGGCACGCGATGCCAGCTCCTGACCCGAGATGCCGAGCGGGAAGCCGAGGTAGTTCTCGATCCTGGAGCTGGTGCCGGCTTGCCCGCCCGGCGCGCTCGCTTCGACGATAACGGCGTTCAGACCTTCCGACGCCGCGTACACCGCCGCCCCCAGCCCCGCTGGGCCGGCGCCGATAATCACGACGTCCCAGATTTGCGTGCGATCGAGGGTGGGGTTCAGCCCCAGGCAATCGGCGAGCTGTTGAATCGTCGGATTCTTGAGCACCGTCTTGCCGCGGCAGATCACCACCGGGACGTCGTCCGCCGTCAGGTGGAATCGGTCCAACAGCTCCTGGCTCTCCGCGTCGGTATCCAGGTCGCGCTGGGTGTAGGGATGTCCATTGCGGGTGAGGAACTCGCGGATGTGCAGCGTCCCCGAGCAATGCTCGGATCCCAGCACGACCACGTCACCGTAGCCGCGGTCGATCAATTGCAGACGGCGCAAGATGAACGCGCGCAGGAATACGTCACTCAGCTCGGTATCGGTCTGGATCAGCTTGAGCAGCTCGTCGCGCTCGACTTCGATCACGTCACTGGGCACGGTGGCCGAAATCCGGCCGAGAAAGCGGCCGCCCGCCAGGATCGAGCGCTCGCCGGTGAACATGCCCGGCGTGAACCTCGGCATCGACGAGGTCGACGTCTGGAGCGGAGTGACGACGTCGAGCTGCCCTGAGAGGACCACGAAGATCTTCGTCACCGGCTGGCCCGGCTCGCCGACGACCTCGCCTTGCGCAAGCCGGCGGCGATGTCCGTGCGGCTCGATGCGGGCGAGCTGTTCCGGCGTCAGCTGGGGAAACGCCTCGTTGGTCCGAGCTTCGCTCGGGACCTCGGAAGCGGCGGGAACTATCGTGGTGGCCATGGGACTCCTTGTCGTTTGAATGTAGCGTCCCTGTGAAGGGCCACCATGCCCGGCGTTACGCGGCTGCCTTCCTCGGGGCCCGGATCCTACCCCTGGTGTCCGCGCCGGTGGCGCGGCTGGGGTGCGAAGGACCCGATTGGCCTGATGGAGACGAAGAGTATGAGTGACAACCAGAATGGGATTCCCTACCGTCGCCTGGGGCGCACCGGTGAAATGGTGTCGCTGATCGGTGTGGGAGGCTACCACCTCGGGAGGCAAGCGGACGAGCGGGAAGCCATCCGCATCGTCCGCACGGCCGTCGACAGCGGCATCAACTTCCTCGACAACTGCTGGGACTACAACGGTGGGGCGAGCGAACTCCGCATGGGAAAGGCGCTGCGTGACGGCTATCGTCAGAAAGCGTTTCTCATGACCAAGATCGACGGCCGCAGCGAAGAGAGCGCGGCGCGGCAGATCGACGAGTCGCTACGACGGCTGCAAACCGACTGGATCGACCTCATGCAATTCCACGAGGTGATCCGAATGACGGATCCGGAGCGCGTGTTCGCGAGGGACGGTGCCGTGAAAGCAGTGCTGACAGCGCAGCGCGCGGGCAAGATCCGCTACGTCGGATTCACCGGTCACAAGAGCCCCGCCATTCATCTCAACATGCTCGAAACCGCCCGGACGCAAGGGTTCAGGTTCGACGCGGTGCAGATGCCGTTGAACGTGATGGATGCGCATTACCACAGCTTCGCGCAACAGGTCGTGCCCGTGCTGGTCGAGCAGGACATCGGTGTGCTGGGGATGAAGCCGATGGGCGACCCGTTCGTCCTGGTGAGTGGCACCGTGACGGCCGTCGAATGCCTTCACTATGCCATGAACCTGCCGACGAGCGTGGTGATTACAGGGTGCGATTCACTGCCGGTGCTCGAGCAGGCGCTGCACGCGGCCCGCAGCTTTCACCCCCTGAGCGAGGGAGCCATAGCCGCGCTGCTCAAGCGGACGGCGCACGCCGGGCACGACGGAAAGTACGAGCTCTACAAGACGACCCATCATTTCGATGGGACGTACCAGAATCCACAATGGCTGGGGTGAGAGGGCAGTTGGCCACCCACACTGCGCTGAGCGTGCTCGCGGCGATGACCTGCGGCGCGCCGGCCGTCTGCGGGCAGATGGCCGCCGGCGACAGTGGCGCGCGCCCCGTGATCCTTACGTTCTCGTACACCGGCGAGCTCGTCCAGAATGCCGGCGGCGGCGCTCGGCGCGGCACGACCTTCGCGGGCGCGGCAGGCGTGCAGTTCACGCTCCTGCTCGGACAGCTGGTCGGGTGGCGTGGCGCGCGCATCTTCGTGTTCGCGCTCGGCACCCACGGTGGTGCGCCGAGCGATCTCGTGGGCGACGTGCAGGGCGTGAGCAACCTTGAGGCGCCCCCCCCCCGCCGCGGTGCGGCTCGAGGAAGCGTGGCTGCAGCAGAACCTGCTCGACAATCGCCTGTCGTGGCTCGTGGGGCGTTACGACCTGAATACAGAGTTCTACCGGCTGCAGTCCGGGGCGCTGTTCATCAACAGCTCGTTCGGGATCGGCCCGGAGTTCGCGCACAGCGGCGTGGCTGGGCCGTCAATCTTTCCCAACACCGCCGTCGGTACGCGCGTCGACTTCAAGCCCTCGCCCAACGTCGTGTGGCGCGCGGCCGTCCTCGACGGCGTGCCGGCGGACCGCCCGGGGGACGGGACTCGGCTGTTCGCGTCGGGAGACGGCGCCCTGCTCGTCGGCGAGGTGGCGCTGCTCGCACGTCCGGACACCGCGGGCGCGCCGCGACAACGGCGCTTCGGGATCGGCCGTGGACGCGCGCGTCCCTACGGGGGGAAGCTCGCACTCGGCGCGTGGTACTACACGGCGCGATTCTCGGATCTCGTGGACACGCTACCGAACGGCGCGTCGCTGCAACATCGCGGCAGCGGCGGTGTGTACCTCATCGGGGACGTGACAGTGCGGTCGCTGACAGCCTTCGCGCAGCTCGGGCTGGGCGATGGCCGCGTGAACCAGATTGGCGGCTACCTCGGCGGCGGATTCACGCTCACCGCGCCTTTCTCGAGTCGTTCCCAGGACGCGCTGGGGTTGGCAGTGGCGGCCGCGCGGAATGGATCGCACTACGAGCGCGCGCAGACGGCGGTAGGAGGGCCCGCCGCCGAGGAGACCAGTGTAGAGCTCACCTACCTGGCGCAGCTCGGCTCGTGGCTGACCGTGCAGCCCGACGTCCAGTACGTGATCCATCCGGGGGGCACACGCGCGACGCGGAATGCCGTGGTGCCGGGGCTGCGCGTCGCGGTATCGCATTGAACCGTGGTACCGGGCACTAGGGCGCCTTAGACGGAACGGCCGGCCGCAGTCCCGCACGCCACCGGTGCGCGACCTCAAGGCCGGAGATACACGCCGACAGCCACAGCACCCCAGCGGCGTACCCACCCACCACATCGCTGAAATAGTGCACGCCGAGGTACAGTCGACTGAACCCGATGGCGATGATCAACAGGGCGGCACCGAACACCACGGCGATTTGCCCGCTCCGGCGGTGGATCCAGAGAAGCGTGAGCACGTAGGCGAGTATACCGTACCCGATGAGCGAGGCCATCGCGTGCCCGCTCGGAAAGCTCCAGCTGAAGTGTTGGAGAAACGCGGCGGCACCGGGCGGCCGCGGGCGGCGAATCACGAGCTTGAGCACCACGTCGAGCAGGCCGCCGCCAGCGAAGGCCGCCAGCCAGCCGGCCAGCACGATCCACTCACGGCGGGCCGCCAGGAGGAGGACCACGGCGAGTGCTAGGATGGTCAGCGTGACCGGTGATCCCAGGAGGCTGATCGCATTGAAGACCGCATCCCCGGTGGCTGTGGCGCGTGCACGCAGCCAGTCGAGCAGCACTACATCGAATTGGGTGAGCGGGTCGTGGTGGATGACGTCTTCCGTCACTCCGGCAAACACCCACAGTCCTGCGAGGCTGATGACCAACCCGAGCGTGAGGTGCAGCCCCAGATACTCGCCGCGCGCAAAGCGCGCGGCTGCAAACATCTTCAAGTGCTCGGTGCGTGTGACGAGGCTCGTGCGATTTCGCTCGAACCAGCGCCACCCGAGCACGAGCCCCACGACCAGGGCGACGAGGAGGGCTGCTGCCAGGCTGGCCTGACCCATGTAGTGCTCCAGCCGCGGTAAATTGCGGCCGAACACGTAGCCAAGCGCGCCGACAACCCCGGCCCAACACACCGCGCCGAGCGCATTGTAAAGCATGAAACGACCGTACGGCATCCGTGCCGCTCCCGCGAGCACGGCTGTCCAGGTGCGCAGCAGCGCGATGAAGCGGCCGATGAAGACGGTCGGGGGGCCATGCCGCCCAAAGAAGTGACGCGCGCGCTCGAGGTGTGCTTCGTTGAGGTGAAGGAAACGCCCATACCGCCGCACCAACGCTATGCCGGTCTTACGCCCGATCCAATAACCGCCGTTGTCGCCGATCACGGCCGCAGCGACGGCGGTCGTCACGACTCCATAGATCGAGAGATGTCCCAGCGCCGCGAAGGCGGCCGCCGTGACCAGGGCGGTCTCGCCCGGGAGCGGGAGCCCGAGACTCTCGAGGCCGACCAGGAAGAAGAGAACGACGTAGCCGTAGGATGCAACGAGCCCAGATACGGTCTCCTGCATACTGCAACACTAGTCACGTGGAAATTCTTTGTGCAACGCGGATGCAACCCTGGTGCCAAGCGCTCGATCTACGACCTCGGCTCTCTCGCATTAGTTTTCAAATGAATGCAGCGTCTTTACCTCATGGGAGGCTCATGCAAGGCATCGCAATGATCGGCACGCGCGTCGCGCCAGCTCTGCGTAACCGACTCGCGGACGATTAGGGGTCCGTGGGACCGGATCGAATGGACATCAACGACACGACCGCCGAAGCGGACGTCCGAGACAATCGTGAAGCCCGCCGTTACGAGATCACTCGTGACGGACGGACGGCGATACTTGCGTACCGGCGCGAGCCGGGTACGATCGCGCTGGTGCACACTTTCGTGCCGCCCCAGCTGCGCGCCCGGGGCTTGGCCAAGCGCCTCGTCGCGTTTGCGTTGGCCGATGCACGCGGACGGGGGGAGCGCGTGATTCCCGAATGTCCGTTCGTGCAGGCGTACCTCGAGAAACACCCGGAGGAAGCACGACGCGCTGAGTGAGAGCATCCCGGAGCCTTATGACTCACCGCGGCTCTCCGGGGTGATGTGACGGCAGCGTCGCCACCACGGGTCGGCCGAGGCAACCCGCACCACGGGTGCACCGGAGGGTAAGCGCAGCCCCGCGCCATTGATGACGGCTCCCGCGAACAGCAGGACGGCAGCCACGACCATGGCGAGGCGGAACGCGCCCGTGGACGCGTCGCGCGCCGCCCTTCGGACCTCCTCCGACACCCCGGGGCCCGGCACGTTGAGTGGCGCGACCGCATGGCGCACCGCCGCAGACGCGACGTCCAGGCCAGGCGCGTCCCGCGCCAGCGCACCGTAGAAATTCTGCGTCATCGCGACGAACAGCACCGCCACAGCCAGCTGCGGGCCCACATCTGAAATCGCCGTGTTGACGGCCGAGGCCACACCCGCACGCTCGACCGGAATGGACCTCATGACCGTCGCCGTCAGCGGGGCGACCATGAGCGTCCCTCCGAGACCGAACACCAGGAGCCCGGGCAGCACGCTGGTCACGTAGCCGGATGGCGGCGTGAACGTCTGAGCAGCCGCGCTCAGGTCCCACGCCGGGCTGGTGGAGGGGATCCCGGAAAGCCACAGGACGCCGACGGCCATGAGGATCGGCCCTAGCGTCAGGAGCCAGCGCGCGCCGTAGCGGGCGGACAGCCCGCCCAATCGTGACGAAAACAACGCCAGGAGAAGCACGCCCGGCATCGTGGCGACCCCGGCCGCCGCCGCGGAATACCCGAGCGTCCCCTGGAGAAACAGGGTCAAGTAGTAGAACGTGATCGCGAGGGCGGCGTAGATGACGAGCGTCGAGAGATTCGTCACGGTGAAATTCCGCGATCGGAACAGCGCCGGCGGAACGAGGGGATCGGGTGCCCGCAGCATCCACCAGGGCAACAAGGCCGTCGCGATGGCGCCAATGCCGAGCGCAACGAGGGCGGAGGGGCTGGACCAGCC
>Ga0209154_1001455_pt1 | contig 13883 bp, 18 predicted proteins | sample GraSoiAngelo_121_FD_185878 | JGI IMG/M metagenome (GOLD analysis project Ga0209154, IMG submission 185878) | Grasslands soil microbial communities from the Angelo Coastal Reserve, California, USA - 14_0919_12_20cm (SPAdes) (version 2) | ecosystem: Environmental > Terrestrial > Soil > Grasslands ... | reverse complement strand
GAAAGCCGGGTTGAGCCACGTCGGTCACTCGCAGACCCCGGTGTTTTTCGATTACGACAACGACGGCTATCTCGATCTGTTTCTCACCAACACGGCGCATTGGACCACCGACGTCTTCGACTCCGCGACAGGGGCCTACGAGGGCAAGCCCGACCTCGGAACCCTCATGACCACTCCCAAGGAATTCAATATTCTCTACCGCAACAATGGCGACGGGACCTTCACCGACGTTACCGACCGCGCCGGTCTCCGCGGCCGCGGCTGGGCCGGGGACGCCGCCGTCTTCGACTATGACGAGGACGGGTTCCTGGACCTGTTCGTGCCCAGCATGTTCGGCCGGGGTCAGCTGTATCACAACAGCGGCCACGGCACGTTCACCGACGTCACCGCGCAGACACTCGGCCGGACGCCGTATGGGGCGGTCGGCTGCAAAGCGTTCGACTACGACGGCGACGGACGGCTCGATCTCTACGTGGTGGACATGCACTCGGACATGTGGATGGGGCTCGATTCACGTCACCTCTCTCTCGGAGTGGCCACACAGACGCAACATCAGCGGTTCCTCTCCCCGCTGGGCCCGACGGTGAACCAGGCGGCCGTCGGCTTCACGAAGACGGTAAGAGAAATGTTCGCGACGCTGGGCGAGGATTATGACGCGCTGCTCTTCGGCAACGCGCTGTATCGCAATCTCGGCCACGGGCACTTCACCGAGACCGCCGCCGCGGCGGGGCTGGAGACGTTCTGGCCCTGGGGTGTGGCCACCGGAGACTATGACAATGACGGCAACGAAGACGTGTTCATCCCCTCAGGGATGGGGTATCCGTTTTATTACTGGCCCAACCACCTGATGATGAACAACGGCGACGGCACGTTCCGCGACCGGGCCGACGTGCTGGGCATCGAGCCACCAGTCGGCGGCATTTACCTGGAAGAGCGCGTCGGGGGCCAGCCGGCCGCGCGGAGCTCGCGCAGCGCGGTGGTGGCCGATTTCGACGGGGATGGCCGGCTCGGGATCGTCACCAACAACTTCAACGGCCCCCCGTACTATTTCGTGAACCGCCTTCCCCGACGGAACTACGTGGAATTTCGGCTGACGGGAACCACGAGCAACCGCGATGCGATCGGCGCCGTGGTGCGGCTCTGGGTCGGGAAGACCGTGATGGTTCGGCAGGTGAGCCCGGCGGGCGGTTACTTAGCCCAATCGAGCCGTGTGGTGCACTTCGGTCTCGGCGACCGGACCACGGTGGACCGGGTCGAGATCCGTTGGCCCCGGGGGATCCGCCAAACACTGCAGCATCCCGAGATCAATACGCTGCATCAGATTCGAGAGCCGGCCCCCTGACTCGCCTCGAACGGCCACGTTCGTCTCTTCCACGACCACGCCACGAAGCACACCACACCGAGTAGCAGCGCGCCCAATCCAAAGGCGATCACCATGGGCGGCGTCGTGGCAAAGATGAAGATCCATCCCAGCAGCGCGATGAGGCTCGGCACCGGATAGAGCCACATCCGATAGGGCCGCGGCAGGTCCGGCGCGCGCCGACGCAGCAGGGTCACCGCGCCGATCTGCCCGATGAACTGCACGAGAATCCGCGTCGTGATCAACGCGTCGATGACCATGCCCAGGGACACAAACCCGGCGAAGATCGAAAGGACCCCCAGCACAATGAGCGAGACGTAGGGGAATCCCCCAGACGGATGGAGGCGGGCGAACACCTTGAAGAAATAGCCGTCCTTCGCCGCCGCATACGGCACGCGCGAGTACCCGAGCAACAGGGCGAAGACCGAGCCGAACGCCGTCCAGAGGATCATGGCCGTGAACAACGTCGCGATGCCCGGACCGTAGATCCGCTCCATGAAGATCGAGACGACGAAGTTGGACTGCGGGTGTGACGCGGCCGGCACGAAGTCCCGCCACGGGACGACGCCGATAATCGACAGATTGATCGCGAGATAGATCACGGCGACCAGGACGGTGCTGATCAGAATCGACCGTGGGATCACCCGGCCGGGATCCCGTACCTCGTCACCGATATAGCAGACGTCGTAGTAGCCCAGGTAGTCGTAGACGCCGATCCGCGACGCGGCGCCGAGGCCCAGCAGGAAGCCCAGGGAGAAGGTGAAGGCGCCCGGGGGGAAGTCGAATGCGACCCGATGGTCGAAGTGCAGCGCACCCGTCACCACGACCACGCTGGCGGTGATGATCGTGCCGATCCAGAGCGTGACGGTGATCGCCGCGATCGACGTGATCCGGCGGTACAGGAGTGCCAGGTTGGCGAGCCCGACGATGGTGACGACGAGCATCGTCTGGCGCGCCGTAATGCCCTTCCAGATGTAGCCGAGGTACTGCGAGAAGCCGATGTAGCCGGACGCGATCTCGAGGGGGCCGCTGAGCACAAACTGCCAGACGAACAGAAACCCCATCAGGCGGCCGACCTGCTCGGTGCCATAGCCCCGGCGCAGATACCCGAACGAGCCGCCGGAGCCCGGCAGCGCCGCCCCCAGCTCGCTCCAGACCATGCCGTCGCACGTGACAATGACCAACGCGACGAGCCAGCCGAGCATCGCTTGCGGACCGCCCAGCGCGGACATGAGGAGCGGGATCGTGATGAACGGTCCGATCCCGATCATGTTCGTCATGTTCAGCGCCGTGGCGTGAATCAGGCCGAAGCGGCGGACCATGGGCGATGCTGACGTCATCTAGGTGAGGTTCTCCGCTCCTCTCGCGCCTAAGCTGCGGGCCGAATGACTGCGGGCGCAAGGACGTCGACAGACTAGGCGTCCTCGGGCACCCCATCGAAAAAGTCGACCACGCCCGTCTCCAGACAGTACTCGGCGCCGACGATCAGCAACCCGTCATCCGCAACGAGACGCTCCAGCACGGCAGAGCCATGCCGCAGATGGTCGGCGGCGGCCCGGATGTTGGCGCGGACGGCGTGCGCGACAAAGGCCTCGGCGTCCTGAGCGAGGGGTGTGGCCAACAGGGGCTCGACGGAGGGCCGGATCCGGTCGACGATGGAGCGGAGGTTGGGCGACTGATGGGGCGTCGGCTGGCGCAGCTCCTCCAACGTGGCCGCAATCGCCCCGCACTGCGTGTGCCCGAGCACGACCGCCAGTCTCGTTCCGAAGCGCCCGGCGGCGAACTCCACACTCCCGACCTGGGAGGGCGCCACGATGTTCCCGGCGACGCGGATCACAAACAGATCTCCAAATCCCTGCCCGAACACGAGCTCGGCGGGAACGCGAGAATCGGAGCAGCCCAAGACGATGGCGAACGGCTCTTGCCCCCGCCCCTGCCCCTGGGCCAGCGCGATTGGGGTCATCCACGCCCGCGACAAACCGACGGTTGCCTTCTCGCAACCGCGCGAGCGCTTCGGCACCCGAGATCATGGCGCGCTTAAGCTAGCGTCTTTTCGAACCAGTGATGCGCGTAGGGCTCGTCGTTGAACGCCGGTACTTCGCGGTACCCGTTGCGCCGGTAGAGGGATTGCGCTTCGGTCAGGGCCTTGTTGGTCTCGAGTCGGAGCAGCGGCAGCCCGCGTTCTCGCGCGAGGTCTTCGAGGCGCAGGAGGATCCGGGTCCCGAGGCCGAGACCACGAGCGGAGGTCGCGACCCACATCCGCTTGATCTCGCCATAGTCCGCATGACACTTCAGGGCGCCGCACCCGACGGGCTCTTCGTTCAGGGTGGCCAGCACGAAGTAGCCCTGCGGCGGCGTGAGCTCCGCCGGCGCGGCCGATATGCCGCGCGCCGGATCGTAGCCGGTTTCGAACCGGACCGCGAGCTCCGCGAAGTAGCGTTCGAGGCAGTACCGGGCGGCCGGACTGTCGGGATCCTCCACCGACAGGCGGACGGCGCCGCGTGCAAGATCGGTCAGCCCAGTGTCCTCTTCAGATGGTCGGACAAACGGAGGCTCACGGCGACCAGGGTCAAAGTCGGATTGGCGGCGCCACCCGTTGGGTACACCGACGCACCGGCCACGTAGAGGTTGCCGAGGCCGTGAACCCGGCAGTTGGCATCCACCACGCCCAAGCGGGGATTCTCGTGCATCCGCGTCGTTCCCATATGATGCCAGCCGCCGCTCAGCGTGCCGGGCCAGGTGTCCTCGTCCCGGGTCACCCAGTCAAGCAACTGGACCCGACCGGCCCCGCTCCGGCCAAGCTCCCGCCCGATCACCTCGTAGCGCACGCGGAAGGACCGTCGCTCGAGCGCCGTCAGCCGCCAGTCGAGCTTCGCGCGCGGCATGTCCAACGCATCGCGTTCCGTGCTGAGCAGGACTCGCGAGTCCGGGTTTGGCGCCTGCTCCTGCCGGGTCACTAAGTGAAAAAAGAGCGGCGAGCCGGGGGGCGGCGGCGCCGGGAGGCCGGCCGGCGGTGGGCCCGTCCTCCCGTGCGCCTCCCACTCCCGAAAGGCAGCCAGCAGCTCGGGCGTGGCCCACTCAAAGGTGCTCTTGGCTACCTCGTCGGGGGCGCTCGGCTCCAGGGAAACCGTGCCGTTGAGGATGCGCCGCTCGCGTTGTACCGCCGCGCTCAGCGCCAGCTCACCGCGCGCCTTCGTCTGTCCGAACTCCATCGCGTACATCTTCGTGTTCATAGCACGGGAGGGCGCGAGAGCGAGATGGCCACCCGGCATTTCGATGTGCTCCATGAAGAACCGTCCGACCAGGTCGTATGCGTTCCCCAGCCCGGTCGGCGTGCGCCGGTTCGACGCGAGTAACAGACGCGCGTTCTGGATGCTGCAGCAGGCCAACACGTAATACCGTGCCCGCGCGCGATGCTCCTTGCCGTCGAGCGTGCGTACCCGCAGTCCCTCGATGCTGCGCAACGACTCATTCGGCTCCAGCTCGCACACGTTGGCGTGGGTGTACAGGTGCACATTGGGCGCGCCGATCACCGCGGCGCGATAGCGCGCGCCGAACCGCGTGGGAGGGCTGAACTGCCACATTTTCGTCCACATCACGCGCGGATCGAGGGGCAGCGGGACCAGGGTGGGATCGCGCCGTTGCCAATCGCCGGCCCCGTACTCGTACGGTCCCAGCTCGAGGAGAGGCTGCGCGCGCGCATAGAACGGGTCCAGGTCTTCCCGACGAATCGGCCATCCGCTGTGAGGAACCCATGCCCGCTTTTCGAAGTCGATCGGATCCAGGGTGGAGCAGAACCCCGCCCAATGTCCGGTGGTGCCGCCGAAGTAATGCAGGCGCGCGGCCTGGAGCGGATAGTACGGCAGACCGACGCTCTCACCGCGGTACAGGTCCTGCATCGCCGCCTCGTAGTCGAGACCGCCACCTTCGAGCAGCAGGACCTTGTGCCGCGAGCCGATCCATTCCAGCGCCATGCTGATGCCGGCCGCGCCGGCGCCCACGATGCACAGGTCGGCTTCGAGCACGCTGCCGTTCGGAAGGGTTCGAGCGTCGATGTGCATGGCGGGATGTCGGAGGGGGTCAGTCCGAGAGAAGGGAGAAGAGAGCGCTTTGGCGCGCTTCGGTTACCGAGACCACCCATCCCTGCAGCACCATCGTCCGTCCGATCGCGAAGTCCTGCTCGACCAGACCGGCGATGGATGAGGGCCACGGTCGCGCTGCGAGAATGGCAGTGTACAGCGCGTGCACCTCATTTTCGCTGGGCACGAGCGCGCGGTACCGCAGTCCGATCTTACGCACCGCCTGCGGTCCGATCAGGGAGAGGAGATCAGGCTGCGCCAACGTCAGCAGGTCGAATGCGGCGTGGGCGCTGGCCCCACGCGCGCTTCCGGTCAGGCCTGCCAGCGCACTGGCGGCACTCACACCGAGGAACCGGCGCCGGTTCATGCTCACGTCCGGAACACGTCCGTGCTGACATACCGCAACCCGGAATCGATGATGATCGTACCCACCGTCGCGACCAGCATCACCTTGACCTCCGCTTCAAGCGTTTCTGGGACCGCCGCCTGACGGCGTAGAGGAAGCGGGCGTAACCGACCTCGGCGGCGTTCTTCGTAAGCTCGACATTGACCCATGCAATGACGTCACCGAACGCACGGTCCTGGAAAGGCCATCGTGTTCGCTGCGCCGATCGCAGGTCGTCGTCGCTGACCTGCTCGAGGACGCCTTGCCACTGCCGCTGGAGACGGCCGAGCCACTCGCGCACGCCGTCGGCCGTGCCAGGCCACAGCACGTTCTCGCGTGAGAGCGAGCCGTCGCCGAACGAGTGGTCGATCGCCATGGACCACCAGAAGCCGATGTGCCACGTCAGCCACGCTATGCTCGGTGGACCGACGTCATATCCCTCGTGATCCGGCCAGTCGGCGCGCCATCTTCCGTCGGAGACTTGATGCACATGTAACCCCTTGTGAGCCGGGAGCCACAGGCATTCTTCGGTGGTGAGCCCGTCGAGGTGGAAGCTGGCGAGCTTCCACGCCGTTGCGAACTGGCGGGTCAGATAGCCACAGGCTTCGTCGGCCATAGCGGAGGTCTTCGTTCAGGCCTATTGCTGCGGACCCACGCGGCGCGCATCCCGTCCCTGCGCCAGCAGCCGTTCAAGGAAGTCGAGGCGCTCCTGCGTCTCGGACAGCTCCTGTCGCAGCTTGCTCACTTCGCCTTCCAGCGCTTCAAAGCGATCCTGGAGTTCGCTCCCACCGGGGAGCTCCTTCTCGGGACGGGGCCGCAAACTCCGCGCCCACAGCCCGAACGCCACCGCGAGCGCCACGTGAATCGCGGCATGCTCCGGCTGCGCTTGCCCCAACGCGAAGCCGGCGCCGGCCAGGTTGACGACGCTCAGCACGACGGCGATCGGGTACCAGGTCGAGGGTTTGAAGGCCATACGTGTCAGAGGTCCTTCCGGAAGCACCGCACCAGACCAACCTCCACAAACCCCACCGCGTGGTGGGCGGCAGCGCTGACGTCGTTGTCCGGCTCTGCGTCCGAGGCAAACTCACGGCAACCCTGCGCCCGTCCCCAGTCCTCCGCCGCCGCGATGAGCGCGCGCCCGACACCGCGGCCACGCGCTCCCGGCACAACGAACCATCCCTCGAGGTACGCCACACGATCCCCCTGACATCCCTCGGCGTACGGGCGAATCGAGAGCTCGGCAAGCCCGACCGGACCCCCTGCCCCGTCCTCGGCCAAAAGAACAGCGATCGGCTCTTGCGCATCGCCGGCGAAGAACCGGTCGATCGCTTCCCGGTGTTCCGCCTGGGAGCCGTCAGGCCACAGGGCGTAACGCAGCTCGAGCCAGGCGGCCGCATCGCTCGGCGTCGCGGGTCGAACAGTGATCATCGCTCTTCTCGCGCCTTGCTCAGGAGACGTTCTGCGAAATCGAGCCGTTCCTGCGTTTCCGCCAGCTCCCGTTGCAGACCCTGCACGACATGCTCCAGCGCCTCGAGCTGCGCGGTAACATCGGCCGACGGTGCGTCCGGCCGAGTGGCGCGCATACGGGCGATCTTGACCGCCGCGATAGCGACGATCGCCACTATTGGTATGAGTGGGGTAAGGTCCATGGCTTCGCTATTTCCTCAGGAGCTGGTGCTCACGAAAGAACGTCCACATCTGACTCGTGGCGTCGATGCTCCGGCTGGTGGGTCCGACCCACCATTCCGGCAGCGGCTTGCCGCCAGGCCAGGAGTGGCCGCCTCCCTGAATGGTATAGAGCACCACAGTCGCGTCTCCAGCACAGCGCGTGTATTCGATACGAGTGACATCCGGAGCGACCCCTGATTCGACGGGGTTCGTGCCGCACCGGTTTCGTCGAGCCCAACCCGCCACCCAATCCCGAACGGCAGGGAACATCACGGTCACGGGGTTGAACGGATCCCCCAGTGGCCCTCCCTGGTACGGTACAATTGGATCGGCGGCCCCGTGAAACGCAATCACCGGGACCGGTCGCTGGTCTGTACACCAGCTCCAGTCCATGGGTTGAGCCGCCGCGACCAGCCCGACCGCCGCGATCCGGTCCGCCAGCGTGCAGGATAGGACGAACGCCATGCCGCCGCCGGCGGACAACCCATTGGCATAGATCCGGGTTGGATCGATGTTGTAGGCCGCCTCGAGTGTGTCGATCAGCGCCGAGATGAATGTGACATCCCGTGTGAGACCGGCCCCTCGGTCCACGTGCCAAATCTTCGGCACGTCGCTTCCCGACGGGTAGACCACGATGAACCCTTGGCTCTCGGCCAGCCGGTTCCACCCACTCAAGTTCATTTGCTGGGCCGGCCATCCCGCTGCGCCGTGCATGCTGATGACGAGCGGCGTCGGCTTGGTGCGGTCGTAGCTCGGGGGGACATAGAGCAGATACGAGCGCGGTTTGCCCGAGGAGACGATGCTGCCGTTGGTCCGATCCAGAACGGCGACAGAGACGACAACGACCAGGACCAACAGCACGGGCAGACCGATGATGGCGAGCAGCACTCCGATGACAATCTTCTTGGCTTTCATCCCACCGGAATCACCTCGGTTGTGGCCTTAGGCTCCGGTCACCAGCCGCTCGAGGAACTGTGCAGTTCCCGGCGGACCGGTGACCTCTAGGGAGATCGGCCCGCCGTCGGGCTCGGCCGCCACGATGAACCGAAGAAACCGACAGCACTGTCGCTCGGCATCAATTACCCGCGCGAGCTCGGCGAGGAGTCCCTCGGTCGGCGCGAAGGCCCAGCGGAAGCCATCGGTCACGGGAACGCGTCCGACTGCCCGGGCAACCAGTCCGGGCAGAAGCTCCGCGCCGCGGGACTGAAGCTCCGCGGACGTGAGGGTGCAGGCGATCGGAAGGTCGGTCACACCCGCTTGCGTAGAAAAACGTGGGTCGCGCCGGCCGGCTTCCATTGCCACAACCCGCCCACGGTCGCCAGCGGCAACCGGTGGCCCGTTTGGCGGGCGACCATGACGATCTGACCGCGGTGATGAGCCTCATGCGCGACGAAATAGGTCAGCACGTGGCCGACGTCGAGGGACAGGTTGCGCCAGACATACCCCCTCGACGGCGGGATTTGACCCCCGGACTCAAGGCCCAGTTTCAGCAGCGCTGCGATGGCGTTGCTGCTGTGCTTCAGGGCAGCCACGAGCTGCCGCCGTGCGACACGACGCTGATCCACGCGAGCCGGTGCGGGAATGCCGTGCTCCCGCCCCAGCGTCTTGACCCAGCGGCATCTCGCGTTGTGCAGATGACCTGCGATCATTCGGATCGTGCGCCGTGGCGCTCCGGGAACCGCGGTGTCCCAGAGTGCGGCTGGCAGGCGCTGGATCAGCTGGACCGTGACCCGGTTATTCGTCTGCCACGCGGCAAGCAGCGTCGCTCGTAGATCGGATGACGACGGCAAACCGGGCCTCTCCCCCTCTAACGGCCCGCCTGCCACACGAACGAGTCCCGCGCGCTGTACACCTCTCCGCTCGGCGCATGAACCGTCACGACCGCGGACACGACCGGGGTATCCAGTAGGGTCGTCGCCACACGAGTCAGAAACCTGCCCTCGATGGTCACGACGCCCACCTCAGGGGATTCGCAGCGGAGATGGATGCTGACCGCGGTGATCGTCGCCTCGAGACAGCCGGCCACCTCCTCGGCCCCGGAGCCGGTTTGGGCGAAGGTGACCAGGGCCTCCGGACGCAGGCTGAACCCGGTGAAGCGGAGAGGACCTACCACAAAGTGATAGCCTGGGACGTATTGCCCTTCGGCGTCCGCCTGAAGCGCTGCCTTGCGCCGCTCCACGGCCGGTTTGGGGGACGGTTGCTCGGGAATGGGAGCCGCGGGCGTGATCACCAGGAGTACGGCGAAGGCGATAACCGCGAGACCGACGACGACGAGCAGGACGAGTAGCAGCTTGCGGAACATAAGCCCCGTGGTTGGTGGCGGCGGCCTAACGCATCGAGCCTAAGCTACGGCGCGCGGTGGCTGGCGCTACCTCGCGGGCACAAGGTAATCGTGTGCCGCGACGATCTGCCAACGCCCGCCCCGTCGTACCCAGGTGTCCGTGAACCTATAGCGGCGACTGAACGGGCCCTTGGGCCCGTGGCCGGCCACCACCAACCATCCCGTGACGATAGCCGTCGTGCCGAAGCGATGGACCTTCATATCCTCGTTGTGCGCCGTCTCGACCGTGTCTGGTCCCGCCGCCACATCGCGCAACACGTCGTCGCGACCGACGGTGCGATCGTCTTCCGTGTAAATGAATCCGTCTGCCAGCAAGCGCCGAAACAGGGCGGCATCACGGTGGGTCAGCCCAACCGTCCAATCGTCCTCCAGCCGAAGCAGCACCTGCGCTACGGTATCCTGCGCGCCAGGAGCCTGCGTAGCGAGCAGTAGCGAGACGAGTAGCAAGTTCATCTGTGGGCTCTCCTACGGGGAAATGACTTGCCCGGTCGCCGTACCTTCGACGCAGGCGACATACGCTTGGGCCACCGTGGCAGCTGGCAACCCGCCTTGAAGCGGCATGCCGAGTGCCTGCAGGGTCTCGGTCACCCAGGGCGGGCTCACCACGTTGATCCGAATGCCACGGGGGGCTTCGAGCGCGGCCGCTCGGGCAAAGCCCTCGAGCCCCGCATTCACGAGGCTGATCGCCGCACTTCCGCGAGACGGTTGCTGGGCCAGAATGCCGCTCGTAATCGTGATCGAGCCGCCATCCACGACAGAGCCGAGTCCATATCTGACCAGGTTGACCTGGCCCATGAGTTTGTTGTCGATGCTGAAGTGAAAATCAGCATCCGAAAGCTCGTCGAGGGGCTTGAAGCGGGCCTGACCGGCCGCGCTGATCACGGCGCCGACCTTGCCGACCTTGGCGTACAAGCTTCGGATCGATGCCGGATCCGCTATGTCCACGCGCAGGGGCGCTTGCTGGCGACTCGCGAGCAGGACCTCGTGTCGACCGCCCAGCGCCGCGGCGATGGCCTTACCGATGGTGCCGGTGGCACCGATGAGGAGGATGCGCATGATGGTGGGTTGGTGCTACGGCTCCACGAGGTGCACGTGTCCGTTTTTGTTACTCAACTTCAAGAAAGTACTGTCGCCTCGCGCCAGCAGCTGAGCATAGGTCGGATCAGAGTCGCCACCGAGCACCAGGCCCGCACCATCCTCCGTGGCCGCGAGCTTGACATTGGGGCGACCTGCCGAGCTTCTCAGGCGCAGCAGTACGGTTTCCGGATATCCCGTCGTACCGTCCGGCATCTTGAAGGCCGGATCTGCTGGTAACACCGCAATACTGGCGCGGACCCGTCCGCGATCATCCACGATCTCCAGGGCGCGTCCCCGGAGCACTGAGGCCACTTCAGAGCCGGCTACGGCAGGCCGGGTTCGGCTCAAGAAGGTGGAGGCCACCAGGGCGATATTGAGCCCGGTCAGGGCGACGACGAGGCGCTGGGCGGTCATGGGGAGTGATTCCTCCAACAAGGGCTAACGGTATGGTGGGAAGCGTCGATCGAACTCACGATGAGGACGCTGGCTGCGCTCCGTGACCAGAACATACGCACCTCCCACACATCACTAATCATTGACCCATGCGCGTCGCCGGATCCCAATGTTCGTCCGCTTTGCCATCCTTGAAACGCCACATATCGAACCAAGTCGTGGTGTAGCTCTGTGAGGAATCCTTGGTGTTCCTCAGCTCGTGGACATACGCGACTACCACGAGATCGCCCTCGGCCACCACCGACACGACCTTCGTCTTCATCTTCTCCGGTATGGGTACGGGCTTCACCTTCCGGACCTCGGTGAAGTACTTCACCACACCAGCGCGTCCGGATGCCGCGTTCGGGTTATGCTGGATGTATCGCTCGGTCAAGTATCTGTCTGCCAGCTCCCAGTGTCCCGCCTCAAGCAGGTCTTTGACGATGTGGTAGGCAACCTGCTTGTTGGCATCGAGTCTCGGGTCGCTGCTGTGGAACAGCGCGTCCGGATCGCTCGCGCCGACAACCGTTTCCTGTGCCTGCAACGAAACGCTGCCCGCCAGCAGAGCGGCCGCCAGTGAGAGATGAAGGCGACAAGGCATGTATTCCTCCTGAGCGGCGTCATCAAGGCTGCTTCTGAACGCGGTAATGCAGTTGAACCACACCATCCTCGAAGCGCTCAATGGAGTGCAACTCCAACGGCGCGTGACGATGACGCCGCGCTATCAATGGGATGCCGTCCCCAATGAAAACGGGGACCACACTGATGACGAACTCGTCGATCGCCTGCGCGTCAAGAAACGAGGCGATGATCTCGCCACCCCCCATCAACCAGATATCCTTGCCAGGCCGCGCTCGAAGGCGACTCACGAATGGGGCGATGGCATCACTCACGAACTCCACGCCTGGCGGGGCGTCAGGTGGCGGATGGCGGGAGAAAACGATGCTCCGACTCTGTGAGTCGAACTTCGCCCCCATCCGCAGGCTCACCTCGTAGGTCTTCCGGCCCAGCAGCTTCGTGTCAACCGACCCCATGAAGGCGTTCATGCCATAGAAACCCTTTGGTGCCGGGCGGGACGTCAGCCATTCGAGATCGCCGTCGGAACGGGCGATATAGCCGTCCGCGCTGGTCGCGATGTGGACGATGACTTTGCGCCGCTTCGTCACGAGTCCGATCTCCGTTGCCAAGAGCCCAGGAGCACGCCGATACGCGCAGCCGTCTAACGGATCGCGCTTAAGCTGCGGGCGGCGAGGCGGTCGACGCAAGAGAAGTACGCCGCGCCGACAGCGGTCAAGGCGCAGGTGTGCCCCGTGCGAGGCAATGCTCTTCAGCCCCTCCTTGCTACTGTCCGCTCCGAAGATCATGTAACGCCGCTCCCCCTGACGCGCTGCAGCACGAGGTGCTTGCCAGTGGACAGGTCCGGGAGGTCCTCGAACCCGATGGCTGACAACGTGGATCGGACCCGCCGCGCGCCCGCAGTGCCGATCACCCGCTCGTGCAGCTCCAGGATGATCCTGCTCACGGTGGGCAAGTGAGCGCGGTCGAACAACTCGCTCTCCGCCCCCTCGACATCGACGATGAGCAGCGTCGCCCGAGCGAGCTGGACAACCTCACTAAGCGCCTTTACGGGAACCTCGACCGGACGGACTTTGCCGCTCGGGCGGAGCACCGACGACGCCCACAGGTCCTCGCTGCGGAATAGCGTTACCTTGCCGGCGTCCGCGCCAACGGCGCACATCTCCAAGGTTGGCTGGACCTCATTGAGCGAAAAGGTCTCGCGGATGCACGCCTCGAGATCGGGATTGGCCTCGTAGGCAAACACGCGGCTCGACCCGAGTCGCTTCGCGCAATAGGCGGAGACCAGCCCAAGCCCGGCCCCGACCTCGAGCACGACGTCACCGGGTGAGAGCACTTGCTCAATCAGCCGGACCTCATCCTGTTCGTATCGGCCCCGCGAGACGGTACGCTCGACCTGTGGCGACATGTGACGCCCCAGCCGGATCTTAACCCCTGCCACCGTGACGACGGGTCGGCGACGCACGCGGAACTGGTGGACGAGCCAGTTCAAGACCGAGGTGCTCACGCGTTGAACAGCGAGTCTGGGGACCTCGCGATCGTGGTGGACCCGAGAGCGATGGCCAGGGTCACGGGAGTCCGGCCGAACACTCGATAACCTCCGACGATAAGGATTGTCCCACTCGGCGATCCTAAATCACCTTGATGACGACCTTGCCTTTTGCGCGCCCCGTTTCGAGGTAAGCCCAAGCCTCTTTGGTGGCTTCGAACGGGAAGATCCGATCCATGACTTGCCGGATGATGCCAGATTCAATGAGGGATGTGATCTTACTCAACTGCTCGCCGTTCGCTCGCATGAAAACAAACGAGTAGCTAACGCCGTGGTGCTTGGCCTTCTGCCGGATGCCGAAGCTCAAAAGGCGCATGGCTTGTTGCAGGAACCAGTTCGACCCGTTCTGCTTAGCGAACGCTACATCCGGCGGACCGGAGATGGAAATGAGCTTTCCGCCGGGCTTCAGCACCTTG
>Ga0209154_1001453_pt1 | contig 13890 bp, 11 predicted proteins | sample GraSoiAngelo_121_FD_185878 | JGI IMG/M metagenome (GOLD analysis project Ga0209154, IMG submission 185878) | Grasslands soil microbial communities from the Angelo Coastal Reserve, California, USA - 14_0919_12_20cm (SPAdes) (version 2) | ecosystem: Environmental > Terrestrial > Soil > Grasslands ... | reverse complement strand
GGGGACATTGCGCAGCGTTTTTACCGGGTGCTTCTGTCGCTCTATCCGGCCGAGCATCGAGACTCACACAAGTACCGATGCTCCAGCTCTTCCGCGACATATATCGACAGGAGGTCAACCCCGGGGGTTATAAGACCGTTCTGCAGTTCTGGGCATTCATTCTGAAAGATGTTGTCAGGAGTCTTTTTCGGGAACATCTCACGCAAGGAGCCAAACCCATGAGTATCGTTTCGTCGCGGTCGAGCGCGAAATTCTGCACCAGGCTCAGGGTGTTCAGGGTGTGACAGTCCGCGCAGCTATGCAGGTCCACGCGAAAGTGCGGTTTTTTCGGATCACCGGGGGCCAGCGTTTGGAGGGATGCCAGGTCTTCTGCTTCCAACCGAGCTTTGAACTGGTCCGCCGAGAGAACTGGCGCAAAGTAGAGCTTCTGGCTCTGCGAACACCATTGCTCGCACCGTTCGCAGAACGCACGGCGCTTGACGAGCGCCACCGCGACCAGGACCCCGAATCCCAGCAGTAAAGCCGCCTCGCTCCCCCAGACCACCCAGAGCGAGAAGCCGCTCGTCGGCGGGCCACTGTTGAAACTCCACGTGCCCTTCGAACTCACAGCCAGAATGAACTTCCACATCCTGCGAGGGTGAAGCGCCGCGCGAAGCGGGTTGAACACCCAGAACGAGGGATAAACAAGGTGCAAAATCCAAACCGCCCAGCTCAGGTAAAGGGCGAACAGGGAGGCACCGAAGCTGATCAGCCCGGCAACCGCCTTGCTCCGCACCTTTCCCCAGCACATCGCCACCCCGGAGGCCGCGCCTACCAGCGCTCCATAGGCGAGGGTGCAAAGCACGCGGAGCCTTGCCTCGGGAATGCTGAAGATCCCGTAGTTGTAAGCGAACGCCAGGGGAACGGAGACGACAGTTCCGGCCAGCAGCCCCAGGACAACTCCTAGGGGCGAAAATTTCCCCGAATGCTTGTAATACCGATCCACGGTGATCTCTCCGGAATCGGCGAATTGGAGCTTTTCACGACACTACCATTCGCTATTTCGAGAGATGCATTTCACACGTCTCGACTGCGCCAATCAGTAACCTGGCCTGGCACGTAGGTGCTTAAAAAAATTGTGAAACTGCGCCGGCTTTTTCCCACAACCTTTCGCCCGCCCTTTCGGTTTTCATTTTTCCCGCTTTTCCCCTCGCCTTCCACCAACCCGTCCGGCTCGGTTCCGTGTTGATTAGTCTGTCTGCTCTTAACGACTTGGAGACACGAACTTGACAACACATAGTCGGCCTGAAGTAACCTACTTGACATAATGAACTCAGTGATTTTCCTTCCCGAGAACTCACCGCAACATTGCCTCTCAGTAGAGCTTCGCCGAAACACTCACCGGTCGTACCGAAAACGCCTACGGAAGGGGTGGAGGCGAGCCCGTAAGGCGAAGGGTGGGTCCGCTTTTTCGCGCTCGGCCTGGTGGTCGCGATAGGGAAAACAGCATGACAAAAAAGATCCCGCGGCGATCGAAATATTGTGCGATGCGCGCCAAGGCTGCGTCACAAGCAAAGGAACACCCAGATGCCAAAAAAACCGCCGAGGAGGTCGCCCCCCCAGCAATCAGTAGCCCAGAAACAAGAGGGAATTTATTCCCGATTGTCGGCGTAGGGGCGTCAGCCGGCGGCCTGGAGGCGTTCACCGCTTTTCTCAAACACCTGCCCACGGATTCCGGCATGGCGTTAGTGCTGATTCAGCACCTTGACCCGCAGCAACACAGCCAACTTACGGAGCTGCTCTCCAAGGCGACGAAGATACCTGTCGTGGAGGTCAGCGTTGACACCCCGATCGAACCCGATCATGTCTACATCATGGCACCTGCTGTGTGCCTGAGCATGGCGGATGGGCACTTGCGGGTCGAGAGGCGGGCGGGCGGGCGGAACCTGCCCATCGATTATTTCCTGCGATCATTGGCCCAGGATAAGAGCAGCAAAGCCATCGGAATCGTTCTTTCGGGTACTGCTTCAGATGGAACGTTGGGTCTCAAGGCGGTGAAAGCACAAGGGGGCATTACTTTTGCGCAGGAACCGTCATCGGCCAAGTTCGACGGCATGCCGCGCAGCGCGATTGCTGCTGGTGTCGCCGATTTCGTCCTGGCGCCGGACGAGATCGCCAAACGTCTGGTCTCGCTCGCCCGGCATCCTTACGTGGCGCTGAAATCCCCGGAGGACGGCGAGGCGGCACTGGAAACGGAGTCCGCACTAAACAGAATCTTCCACCTATTGCGGTCCGTGACCAGGAATGATTTCACGCACTACAAGTGCACCACGATCCGAAGGCGCCTCCATCGCCGCATGGTTCTGCACGCGCACGAGAAGTTAGGCGACTACATCGCGTATCTGCAGGAGAATCCCGCCGAAGTGAGGGCACTGGCGGATGATCTTCTCGTCTGCGTGACTTCGTTTTTCCGGGAGCCCGAATATTTCGAAGCCCTAGCCACCATGGTTTTCCCCGAGATTCTCAAAGGCAGGTCGCCGGAGGACTCAATCCGGGTCTGGGTGCCGGGTTGTGCAACGGGCGAAGAGGCTTACTCGATCGCGATCTGCCTGACGGAGTTTCTGGAGCGGGACGGGGCCAACGTACCCCTCCAGATATTCGCCTCGGATATCAGCGAGACAACGATCGAGAAAGCCCGTGCGGCGATATATATGATGCCGGCACTCGCGGAGGTCTCACCCGCGCGGTTGAAACGCTTTTTCGTGAAAGCCAACGGGGGGTACCAGATCGCGAAATCCATCCGCGAGGGATGCATCTTCGCCCGGCAGAACGTCGCCAAAGATCCGCCCTTCCATAATCTCGACCTGATCTGCTGTTGCAATGTGCTGATCTATTTCGGGCCGGTATTGCAGAGGAAAGCGCTGGCGGAATTTCATTACGCCCTCAAGCCGCGGGGCTTTCTGATGCTTGGGCCTTCGGAAAGCGTGGGTCCGCTTTCGCACTCGTTCTCGCCGCTGGATAAAAAGCTGAAAATCTATGCGAAACAACCGGCGTCAGAACCGCTGAATATCCCGGCCCTGGCAAGCGACCCTCTCGCCGCCAAGGCTGCCGGCAATGAGCCGGCAGGCGGCAACGTCAGGGTGGCGCTCGATGTGCAAAAAACAGCCGAGCGGATGCTCCTGGCGCAGTATGCTCCTGCCAGAGTCATCGTCGATGATGCCCTGAATGTTGTTGACGTGCGCGGCGATACCGGGCCTTACCTTCAGCTTGCGCCCGGAGAACCGACTTACAATCTCCTAAAAATGGCCCGCCAAGGCTTGTTTGTGGGCTTGCGGACAGCAGTCCTGAAAGCCAAACAGAAAAAGGCCGCCATCAGCCAGCAGGCGCGCGTAAGACAGCACGGCAAACTCAGAGACGTCAACCTCAAAGTCGTCCCGATTAATGGACCCGGTCGCTCCGATGCGCTTCACTTCATGGTTTTGTTCGAGGGCGCCACGTCAGCGGCCGCGCCCGCCCCGGACGGCGCGGGCCAGCAAAAGACCGGCGTCGCCAGACCGGGGAAAACCACCGGCGTGCGCGGCGCGCGGGAGAATGCCCGGCTGAAACAGGAGCTGGCGGCAACCAGGGAATATCTGCAATCGATTATCGAGGAGCAGGAAGCGTCCACGGAGGAACTTAAATCCGCCAACGAAGAGGCCCAGGCGAGCAACGAGGAGCTGGAAACCGCGAAGGAGGAGCTGCAGTCCACCAACGAAGAACTGAACACGCTGAATGACGAGCTGAAGACACGCAACGCCGCCTTGACCGAAGTGAACAACGATCTCTCGAACGTGCTGGCCAGCATCAATGTCCCCCTGATCATGGTCGGAAAAGACCTGAACATCCGGCGTTTCACGCAATCAATGGAACCGATGCTGAATCTCATCGATTCCGACATCGGCCGATCGATCTTGGATCTCAAGCCCAACATTCACGTGCCCGATCTGCCGGAATTGCTGCGCAGCGTCGTCAACGGCGGGAGTCCCGGTGTGCGGGAGATTCAGGGTCCGAAGGGCCGCTGGTTTTCGATGCAGGCGTTGCCATACCGGGGGCCCGACAACAAAATCGACGGCGCTCTGTTAGTGCTGCTCGATATCCATATGACCAAGGACGCCCGTGACTACGCCGAAGCCATCGTTGAAACCGTGCGGCAGCCGCTTCTGGTCCTGGCGAAAGACTTCAAAGTCAGGAGTGCGAACCGGGCTTTCTACGAAACCTTCAAGGTCTCAAAAGCGGAAACGGAAAATCGTTCCATCTACGACCTCGGGAACGGCCAATGGAACATCCCGAAGTTGCAGCAGGCACTGGAGAATGTGCTGCCGAAGACCCCCGGTGGGTTCGTGGATTTCGAAGTTGATCATAAATTTGAAGAGATCGGGCGCAAGACGATGTTGGTCAGCGCACGCGAAATCGAGCAGCCGGCGCCATACGGGCGAACGATTCTTCTGGCGATAGAGGATATCACCAGGCGCAACCAGGCCGAAAACCAGATCAGGAGGACGAACGAGGACCTCGAACACTTCGCCTACGCCGCCTCGCACGACCTGCAGGAGCCGCTCCGCATGGTCACGAGCTATACCCAGCTCCTTGCCAGGGACTATAAAGGCAAGCTCGACAAGGAAGCAGATCGGTACATCGCCTACGCGGTTGAAGGCTCCCGGCGGATGGAAGACCTGCTCAAAGGCATGCGGGAGCTTTGGCAAGCCGGCGAGCGCGGGGAGGAGCACGAAACCGTCGTTGACTGCAACGAGGTTCTGAAGAAGGTCTTGCTTAATCTCCATAAAACCATTGCGGATAGCGGGGCTATTGTCACCCATGAGCCGCTGCCAACGGTGTGGGCGGAGGAAACGGGACTCGTGCAGGTGTTCCAGAATCTCGTCGGAAACGCGATCAAATATCGGAGCAAGAAGCGTCCGGAGGTCCACGTCTCCGCCGGGACGAAGGACAAGAGGGAATGGGTTTTTTCGGTCAAGGATAACGGCATCGGCATCGACCCGCAATGTGCGGAGAAGATTTTTGGCATGTTTAACCGGCTGAATGGCCGGAAGTACCCCGGCAGCGGCATCGGTCTGGCGATTTGCTGGAAGGTGGTGGAGCGCCTCGGGGGACGCATTTGGGTGGAGTCGAAGCCGGGGCGCGGGGCCGACTTCAAATTCACAATCCCGCCCAAGGACTAAATCGATGGGCCAAACATTGAAAACTGCGAGCATCGTGCTCGTGGAAGACAATCCCGCCGATGTTCTTCTGGTCAGGAAGGCTCTCCAGGAAAAGGGCATAAAGTGCGAGTTGACGTGCTTTGAGACCGGTGAGAAAGCGCTGAAAAATTTGTCGCAAGAGGGACGCCTGGCGCCTGACCTCATTCTGCTCGACCTGAACTTGCCTGGAGCCGATGGCGTTGACGTGCTGAGGAAGATTTGCAGTATACCAAGGCTTTCAGAGGTTCCTGTCGTTATTCTCACGTCATCGGAATCACCCTCAGACATACAGCGCACGGCAAGGATAGGAGCTGCGCGCTACATCCGGAAGCCTTCCAGGCTGGAAGATTTCTTGACAGAGGTGGGGCGCGCCGTCGAAGAGATGCTGCTCCGGAGCGGAAGTGGTTAATGGTCCTGTGGCAACGGCCTCGCGATGCGCCGGCTAGCGGAGTGCAGACCGCGAGGATGGAGCCTGTGTTGAGTCCATGAGCGAAAGCGTGCCGGACAATCTGGCGCAAAGAATCGTTCAGGCTGCCATGGTCGAGCTACAAGAGAGGGCGGCATCGCAACCTTCGAGGCAGTCCTAGAGTCTGCCGCTGCGGCTTGAATGCTCTTGACTCGAAACGCGGCGAGATGGGCGGCTGCGGCGTGCCTGCGCTCGGGCGTCATAACCCGGTGGAGCTTCGCTCCCACCAGCTCAATTGCGAGGTTGGGGAGGAAAGCATCGCCCCCAGCCTAACTCTCCGGCGACGGGGTTTTACCTCAGTTCGATGGAGTGCGGGTATTAGTCCGCCACAGGCTCCAGTAGCCCAATCGGCACGTAGTAGGCCCTGTATCGCAAGCCATTCGAATACTCTTGGCCTTCGCTGTCCTGCACGAGCACAGTGGCGCGTCTTGTGATCCGGTTCACGCGCCCGGTCAACCGTTGGCCTTCGAATACGAAGGTCACACGCGAGCCGAGACGGATGCCCGAGTCCGCCGCCCGCTCTCGCCGCGTGACAAGATTGTGCGTGTGGGCCCGATGCAGAAAAAGCCTTGCCGCGATGTCCTGGAAACGAGGCGCAGCGCAGTTGCTGGTTTCCCAACACAACTGTTCCACCAGGTGTACCAGTTCATGTTCAAAAATCCGCTGCAGTGCCTCCAGGCGGTACTACCATTCGCTATTTCGAGGAGTCCATTTCACACGTCTCGAGTACGCCAATCAGTAACCTGGCCTGGCACGTAGGTGCTTAAGAAAATTGTGAAATTGCGCCGGTTTTTTCCCGTAACCTTTTGCCCGCCCTTTTGGTTTTCATTTCTCCCGCTTTCCCCCTCACGTTCCGCCAACCCATCCGAATTCGCAGGGCCAAGGCGGCGCCCAACCGCTGACGCTCATCTCTTTCGAATGCGCATTTTTTCTCAGTCAGCTTCGATTTCTTATGGACGAACTATCACCAACGAGGTAACATGAACTGCAAAGCTCGCCAAGCGCTTTGCAGAACTCTTACAACCATGACGCACGCTCTCTCCACGTCCATGCCTGTAACCCCTTTAGAGTGCGCACTTGCGAAAAATGCGCCCGCAAATTCCTTAGAATCTGCACTTGTAAAATCATTGGAGTTAGAGCCTCCTGAAATGAACAGTTACAAAAAACCGGGGGGCGGTCCCCTCCCGCTTGCTCTTCGCTTTTTCGTTTTGCCTTTTTCCTTTTGCCCTTCGCTTTTTCCCTCTCCGCCAGCCCTGCCATCAACCGCGGTAACACAGATGCTCGACAGTGCCGTCTTTCCTCGGGGCTTTTCAGCAACGGGATGGCGGCGTAGAATCCCTCATTCTTTGCTGGGTGGTAGGGTATGAGCGAAACTGAATCCTGCGGCGCGCCGGGTTGTTCTCGACCGGCTGCCGGCACTGTTGAGTTGCGCCCTCTCTGCCTGGAGCATTTCCTAACCTCTTGCTACGCGAAGCTCGACAGGTGTGCCCAACAGTTGCGTGAGCAGCCTCTTGAAAAATCCACGGTTGAATCGATGCAGCAGTTCGTGGAAGAGTCCGCGCGGCAGGCCACCCACATCGCTCACACCGTGGATGACCTGGACAACCTGCAGCGCGCGCGGTTGCTCGACATCTTGCTCTGGGCGGGCGAACTGATCCGGCGTTTGCGGCGGGGTCCGCGCAAGGCCGCCATCGTTCCCATTCAGTTGCGTTCCGAAACGCCCGGTCGGCCCTGGGAGGAGGAGACAAAGACGCGGATGCTGAGTCGCCATGGCGCTCTGGTGGAATGTCACCACCCGGTGCAAGTCGGGGAGAATCTAAAAGTCTTGCGTTTGGATACCCGCCAAGAGGCGCAGGCTCGGGTGGCGTGGCAGCGACGCAAAGGGTCGGGCGGGAGCGAGATCGGCATCGAGTTCACTAGCTCAGTCGAGTTGTGGGATGTAGACTAGGCCCCCCTTGGACCCAGGGAACCATACTCAGTTCTGTGAAACAGGTCTCGCGGAGGGATGCCATGATGGAGAATGCAAAATCCGCTCAGTTGATGCAGCGCGCCGCCGCTTTTGGCTTAGGTCTCCTCACGATTCTGGCTCTGCTGCCCTCCGGTTGCGGAAATCGCGCCAAACCCGGCACGGCGGAGATCCGGATCGGCGTAATCCTGCCCATGACGGGCCGGGAGGCCAAGCCGGGACAATATCAGAAAGAGGGCATTGAGCTGGCGATGCAGCAAATCAATCAGAAGGGCGGAGTTTTCGTTCGGGAACTGGACAAGAAGCTCCCCCTGAGGGAGGTCTTCTACGATGATGGGTCCGATCAGGCGAGGTCAGCCGGGCTGGTCGAGCGAGCGATGACCTCCGATAACGTGGTCGCGGTTCTGGGTGGCTATTCCACCGCGTTGGGCGAAGCCGAATCAGTGATGCCGGACCGATATCAAACTCCGTGGATCACAACCGGCGCGGCGGCGAGCACCATCTTCAGCCGCGGCTACCAGTGGGCCTTCGGGACCTTGAGCCCGACTGATCTTCTCGGCTATACCACGGCGCAGTTTCTGGGCACTCTTGTGGATGGGGGAAAGCTCCGCAAAGGCCTCCGGGTGGCGCTCGCGCTGGAGAATACCGATCATGGCGTGGATTACGGCAATGGCATCCGGAAATGGATCGAGGAGCACCCAGGCTATTTCCAAGTTGTGTTCAGCGAAAAATTCGATCTCGGCTCACCCGATTTCTCGGGCCTGCTGCAGAAGGTGAAGAATGTCAGAGCGGACATTTTCTTGGCCGATGCGCACCTGCAGGACTACATCACCATGCACCGGCAGTACACTCAGATGGGCATGTACCACCAGATGCTCAGCTATGGTGCGCGCGGGCCCGAACGAGATGCTCGAAAGGCCATGGGCGATGCCACCAACTACATTTTTGCCGGAATCTGGTGGTCCAAAGACCTGCCTTATCCTCAGGCTAAACGGTTCGTCGAGGACTACAAGACCTTCACAGGAAGAGAGCCGGATTCCTGGTACCCCGCCACGGCCTATGACGCCACGCGCGCCCTGGGGGCGGCGATCGAGAAGGCAGGCAGCCTGAATCGAACCGCCATCCGCGATGCGCTGAGATCCACCGACCTGAAGGACTCTTTGCTTCCGGGCCAGGTGCTGCGCTTCGGGAAAAACGGCCAGGTGAACACCCCATTTGTGATCGTGCAGAACAAACCGGACGGCAAGACCGACATCATCTATCCGCAAGACGCGGCCACGGGACAGGCCATCGCGCCTAAGCCAAAGTAAACGTGATCGACCACCATGCCCGCGGCAGATGTACTGAACCTCTTGATCGCTGCGCTGCTGTTGGCGGGTCTTTACGCCGCGATGTCGGTCGGGATGACCATCATCTACGGCGTCATGAAGATCGTTAATCTGGCCCATGCCGGATTCATGATGCTTGGCGCGTACTTCGTTCTTGAGCTCCACGAGCGGCTTGGCATGGATCCCCTCATCGGCGTCCTCTTCGCTTTCCCCGTGTTTTTTCTCGGGGGGATGCTGGTTTACTGGCTGCTGGTCCGGTGGATACCCATGTCCGACCAGCCCACGCTGGCCTCGCTCCTGCTGATGTTTGGACTTTGGCTGGTGCTGCAAAACATCGGCTATCTGGTCTGGGGCAACAGCGATCGTGCGATTCTCACCGCTCGAACCTTTCGGACGGTTCACCTCGGCCCGATCCTCATCCCGTACATCAGACTTGTAGTTTTCGCGGCGGCTGCGAGCTCCCTTGCGGTCCTCGAGCTCGCTCTGCGCAAGACCTGGTTCGGAATGTCCGTCCGTGCGCTGATGCAAAATCAGCAAGCGGGCCGTATCGTCGGCATCCATGTGGAGAGAACGGCCCGCCGGACCTTTGGTCTTGGAACCGCCTTTGCCGGCGCTGCCGGCGGCTTGCTGGCGATGTTGTACTCTTTCAGTCCGGATTTTGGCAGGCCGTTTCTGCTTCGCTCCTTTGTCATCATCGTGCTCGGCGGGCTGGAGTCTTTTTCGGGCGTGGCGGTGGGCGCGCTGATTTTGGCGCTGGTGGAAACCTTGAGCATCCTTGTCCTTCCCGCCGGGTACCAGCCGGCCATCGCCTTCGGCCTTCTGGTGCTGGCACTAGTGGTTCTGCCCGGGGGAGTGGCTACCCTCTTTCAAAAGAGGCAACGGCTGGCATGAGCGACTCCAGGGGAGCAGGCAGACTTCCTCTCCCCAGGAGCGTCGGCGCCATCCTGCCTTTTCTGCTGCTGTTCATTCTGGTCTTGCTGCCGCTGGTTGGGCTGAGTCCCAATATCACCCGGCTCCTTTTCATGACCCTGACTTGGATCACGACGAGTGTGGCGTGGAATCTGTTGGGCGGCTTTGCCGGGCAAGTCTCTTTCGGATTTGCGGTTTTTTACGGCCTCGGCGCATATACCGCTGCTCTCTCCATCAACGATGGGATTCATCCTTTTTTCTCTTTCGTGCTCGCGGGGATCGCGGCTTCTGCTGCGTCGCTGCTGGTCGGGCTGCCCACCTTCCGGCTGAAAGGGCCGTACTTTGCCATCGCCACCATCGGCGTCAGTGAAGCAGTCCGGGTCGTGATGACGAATCTTGCGGTCACGGGGGGCGCAAGCGGATATCGCATTGTGGAGCGGACCCGGTTTAACCAGAGAGAGCATTTCTATACGGCGGTCGCCGTCGCCGCGGCCGCCATCATCGTTTCTTACGTCGTTCTGAAATCCAAATTTGGATTGGGCCTCCTGGCCATTCGGGAGGATGAAGAAGCGGCGGCGGATCTCGGGGTGAACCCTTTCTCGTTGAAGCTCCTCGCCCATGCTCTTGCTGCGGCCCTGGCGGGGGTTGCGGGAGGTGTGTTTGCCCGATATGCCGCGTTTATCCACCCGCAGGGCGTGTTTGCCTTTCATACCAGCGTGGCCATTCTCCTGATGCCGATTATCGGAGGCGTCGGGACAATCTGGGGACCTGTCGTCGGAGGCGCTGTCTATGGCTTGGTGCAGGAGGAGCTGATCGCAGTCTTTCCCCAGATTCACCTTCTTCTTTATGGAACCTTACTAATCCTCATCATTCTTCTTGAGCCGGGAGGAATCGTCGGATTGCTGCGAAAGTTGGGTCGGCTCGCCGGACATTCGGGAGGGGAGCGTGGCTCCAATCCTGCGCGTTGACGGGTTGACCAAATACTTCTCTGGCCTGGCAGCCTTGAAGGAGGTCAGCTTTGAGACTGAGGAAGGACAGATTTGCGGATTAATTGGACCCAATGGAGCCGGGAAGACGACGCTATTCAGCATCATCGCCTGTGCCCTCCGGCCCACATCGGGGACGGTGTTATTCAGGGGCCGCGATTTTACCGGCAGCAAGTCTTTCCATGCTGTGAAGGCCGGAATTGTGCGGACTCATCAGATCGCTCGGCCCTTCCGCAGCATGACAGTTCTGGAAAATGTGGAGGTGGCCGGCTGCTTCGGCCAGCGGAGGAGTTCGGGGAATGTTCGCAAGCAAGCGATGAAGGTTCTCGAATGGGCGGGCCTGGATCACCTCTCGTCCGCCTCCGCGGGGACGCTTTCTGTCGGAGATCTGAAACGTCTGGAGCTGGCCCGCACCCTGGCAACGCAGCCGAGCCTGCTGCTCTGCGACGAGGTCTGCAGCGGGCTCACGGAAAGCGAAACGCGCGCGGTGCTCGATTTGCTCCGCCGGATGCGGGAACTCGGCACGACCATCATCTATGTCGAGCACAATCTGAAAGCAATCATGGCAGTCTGCGAGCGCGTCATCGTGCTGAACTTCGGGCGAAAGCTGGCTGAGGGAACACCCGAGGCCATGCAGAACGACCCCTCAGTCATCGAGGCCTACATCGGCAAACCAGCGTCGGTCTAGTGCCGTTCCAACTACTTGAGCCGAATGACGAGTTGAGGAGCAGAACGTGGCAGACATCTTGCTGCAAGTTGAGAATCTGGACGCCGCCTACGGCGCCGTCCAGGTCGTTTGGGGTGTCTCCCTCCGCGTGGAGCAGGGCAAGGTGGTTAGCCTCATCGGCCCGAACGGCGCCGGCAAAACAACCACGTTGAAGGTCTTGGCAGGCTTGCTGCCGGCTAAGAACGGCAGAATCTGCTTCCGAGGCCAGGACGTCACGAATGAGGCCTCGCACAAGCGCGTCGAACGCAAACTGAGCCTGATCCCCGAGGAGCGCCAGCTGTGGCCCAGGATGACGGTGGAAGAAAACCTCGTGATGGGAGCTTACCCGGCGCGCCTTCGGCCCAAGGCCCGTGAGAATCTTGACAGAATTTACGAGATGTTTCCGCGGCTGAAGGAAAGGCGCGGGCAGGCTGCTGGGACTCTGTCCGGCGGTGAGCAGCAGATGTGCGCCATTGGACGAGGCTTGATGGCGGAGCCTATGCTGCTGCTTCTAGATGAGCCCTCGCTGGGTTTGGCCCCCATGCTGGTGGAGGAGGTCTTCAACTACGTTCGCCGGATAGCGGCGCAGGGAGTCACCATACTGCTCGCAGGCCAGAATGCGAACTACGCGCTGCAGGTTTCCGATTACTGCTACGTTATGGAGACCGGCCGCATCGCTTTGGAAGGCCCCAGCGCCGAGCTTGTAACCAATGATCACGTGCGCTGCGCCTACCTCGGTGCTACCAGCTAGCTCACCAAACGCTAAGCGGTAATCCCGGTCCCGCCGCGACCACGGATGGTGAACGTCGTTTCTACGCGTCCAGCTCGTATGCGGTCTTGAGCCAGCGCTTTACCTCGTCGTCGATCTCCGCGAGTTTCGTGACTGGGATGCGGTGCGTGATGCGATCTTTCTTGGCGAAGCCACCGGTGTCGATCAGTCGCTTCGGGGTTTTCATTTTCCCTAAGGCGAGGCCGAAGTCGATGCGCGTTTGCGTGGTCGGTTTGATCTGCGCGAACACATGTTTGCGGTACAGCGGAACAATTGTCTTGCACGGACAGGCTTTCACATCCTTGCCCAGCTTCAGGCCGAGCGCCAGCAGTTTATCGTAGAGGGGGCGCAGGCCGGCCTTTGGACCGGTGAACATCTCCTCGACATACTTTTCCGCTGCCTTTAAGTACGCTTGGGGGTTGCCATCCTTCATGCCTTTCCCCTCGGCGCGTTCGGCAAGCCACCAGGCGTAGTTGGTCCCCAGCTTGTGCTGCGTCTTGAGCCATTCGCGGCGCTCTTTTTCCGTGGGTGGTCCCGATTCCTTGATGAAACTTATCCATTCTTCGAGCGTCCTGCCGGTCTTCTCTTTTAGTTGGCGACAGCGGTTTGGATCATCGCCACACCGGGGTGCACGCTGTAGAGGCCCTTTGTTTGAACTGTACCCGGCTTGTGCGACATGGGTAGACCTCCTCTGAATGCGGCTGCTTGCGCTTGTAGATCTGCGCAGCCTGGATCAGCTTCCTAGTGCGCCGGTTTTGGCAATTGCGCGAAAATGCCTCCGCGTTTTTCTGCACCTCTTCGGGCGTGTAGTCGTGCTTGTGGGTTCCGATGGACCACTCATGCCCAAACGGATCCGTCAATTTGCCGTAGCGGTCGCCCCAGAACGCATCCATCAGGGGCATGGACACCTTCGCGCCTGCGGCAACGGCCCGCGTAAATACCGCATCTGCATCTTCGACGTAAAGGTGCATGGCTGTTGTGGTGCCTTTCAGAGACTCCGGTGACACCCAGCGCTCCATCTGGGGGAACTCGTCGCAGAGCATCACAACCGAGTCGCCAATTTTCAGCTCTGCATGCATGAGCAAGCCCCCCGGACCGGGGCTGCGGCTTAGTTCTTCTGCGCCAAACGCTCGTTTCTAGAAATCGATAGCACTCCCAGCGCCTCGCACTAACAGGTGCGGAGTAATCGTGTGATACCTCTCCGGAACCGCTTTCACCTTTGCAGTCATCGGTTTCTCCTCTCTTTGAGACGCTAAAATCGCTCGCACTGCGGGGAAGCGCGACGCTTCGCGACTCGAAGACCGTTACCCGCAATTGGTTCTATCGCCCGCGCGCGTTGAAAAGCCGCGGCTCTACCCGCGGTCTTGGTCTTCGTCGCGGTCCTCGCGCAAACCGAGTCGAAATGGATTGCCCGCCTGTACCGCGATGACATACCACCCGGTAGCTGCTATATGCAGGAAGCGTTTGAAGGAAAATCCAAACCCCGTGTTCAGTTCGCTGGTCGCGGCGATCACGCCCAGCCCGTCTGGAATCGTTTGCGCCGGTTT
>Ga0209154_1001446_pt1 | contig 13903 bp, 16 predicted proteins | sample GraSoiAngelo_121_FD_185878 | JGI IMG/M metagenome (GOLD analysis project Ga0209154, IMG submission 185878) | Grasslands soil microbial communities from the Angelo Coastal Reserve, California, USA - 14_0919_12_20cm (SPAdes) (version 2) | ecosystem: Environmental > Terrestrial > Soil > Grasslands ... | reverse complement strand
TTCCCGTTCCTCAAGGCTCTATTCTGTATCTCTCGTATGCTCTCGCCTACTATGGCGTATGTGGACGCGTATCCTGGCCCGTTCCCTTGGTGCGCTGGGAACAGCTGGTGGTAGACCATGCTCTTTGACAAGCCCGTCTTCCTACTCGCCCACTCGATAAACTCCACAAGACCCTGTTTGCCAGAGTTGATCCTCGCGTCACCGATGATCCGTAGGAACCGTACGATACGCCACATCCACGTATAGAACTCGTACTCCTCCGCAATATTATCGAATCCTCCATGCTTCTCATAGAAATTCACCAACGCCTTCTCATCCGCGTTGAGACCCTTTCTCGTCTTCAGCTTCTCCATCACATCCTGGAACTCCATCTCCCGCTGGAACGAGATACCCTCCGAGATTGCCCCTCCAAGCGGAGACCAGAGCATATCGACCAAGGTCGGCTTTGCCCCATACCCGACGGACGAGTTCGACGCGTGAACACAATGACCATACTCCTCATGCACAAGGAGATTGAGTAACTCGCCAGGAGCCGTGCTAGGATCGCGACGCGGGTCCGTAGTACAGATGAACAATTGTTGTGGTTTATTCGTGAGAGTGTCGAAGAAGAATGCGCCGCCGCTCGGAAATATCGCCGTCAGATACGACGGTGTCTCGATCACCTTCGCATCATAGTTCGGATTAACCTTGACAATACTCTTGTTGACGACCTTGACAACTCGCTTTCGAAGATCCGCGAGATACGGAATAACCTCATTGACCTTAACCGCTCTCTTGGCCTTGATCGCTTGCGACACCTTTTCCGCATTCGAAGCAACACCGTACTTCTTTGCCAGTTTAGCCATAATCCGCTGGAACCTTGGAAACTCTCTCTCAAGATACTTGAGACCCTTCGCCTCCAACTCACCAGGCGTCTCGGAATAATCCCAGAGACGTTGCAGCGCTTGAGCATAGATCTCTTTCCGGCCAAGATCCGCACCCTGCTTCTTGATGATCCGGTAGACCTCGTCAAAACCCTGGTTCTTGAAACCCTTAACCCGGAAGATCGAAGCATACTTCCTCGTTACCTCAGAAAGATCATCAAGCCCCTCCTTCAGCTGCTTATCCTGAGTCTCCTTCTTGATCGTCCGGATAATCTCCTGCAGACCATCACAACGAATCAACGCAAGCAAACGCAGCCCCGTCGGCCAGTTCTTACCTGCAGCCTCCATGGTGGCCGCTTGTACCGCCCTAATGCCGTTTCGAGTAAGCGCCTTCATGTGTCTGTCGATGATGCCTTCCTTGATCATGTAACCAAAGAACGCGTTCAACACCCATTCAACAACCTGATGCGGCTCATTCAACGTAACCCACGCAGACCCTGAGTCGAGGACCTTGAGCTGCGACTTGCTCTCCGCCTTCAACCGCAACTCTTCGACCCGCCTAGAAAGCCTATCTAGATTCTTCCTCGAAGGAATGAAGATCTTGCCAGCATACTCTTTCAGCCCGTTTATGTAAGCTCCAGAAGGGTCCGCTTCCTTGAACAGATCAAAGATTTCCGATTCAACAGGTGACGCAGGTTTCGGTATGGCCATTCTTCTAATCATCCAATTCCTGTATTGGTATTCTCGACTTGGAGCTTGACTACTTAATTTTATTCCAGAGTCTAGAAGCTAATCCGGACCACGCGAGAATCCACTCGGAATCGTAAAACACAGCCAGGCATCACAGCGTTCGCTCAGCCCAATTTCATGCCACTATGAGTCGGTTCACGATGCCTATTTGCCCGCTTCACACGATTAGACAGGCGTCAGCCGATAACGGCTTTCCGAACAAAGAAAAATATGAGAATAAGGGGGCTGACTATGTAGCCCGAAATCCCGGATTACTCGTGGCCCTTTTTAGTCTTAGTTCCCGTTTGCTTCTCGAAGCTGCGGAGATTGATCTCCTTGACAAATGCCTCGGTGATGAAGTCAAGCGAGTCAATCTTCTCCTGCATCTGAACATCAGTAATCTTCAACGGATGCTCAGGAATAAGCAGGTTGTCGTTCGAAGCAACAAAATGCTCCCAGTTTATTCCAACGTCGAGAACCGTGTCCGCGAGCTCTTCATCTGTTAGAGAGAGGGTCTTCGCTGTATTGACATAGTTTTGAAACTCGTCGTCGGGAACCTGTAGATCCACGACTGTCCGAATCGGCCTGGGAGTTGTCCCCCCAAGCTCATGTCCAAGGACATGTGCGAGAAAGCTGAAGTTCTCGATTTCCGTGAAGTGTTTCATCCGTATTTCTAGCGGTGTATCCCCCGTGGGATTCGAGTCTGGAAAGTCTGAGATCTGCGGAGCGCCTGTTTGTGGGTCGTTGAACCGGAAAACCCTTGATAGTCTTAGCTGGTTCATCGGGGTAAGGCTTCTCCCCGAATCTTCTTGTTCAGTCCACGACTCTCTACTCTTAGTATCTGAGGCCATTTCTTAACACAGAACACAGTCCTGCTCGGGGATTCATTTACGATTTGTAACCCACGCCACCGCTCGACTGTACTCTTTCTCGAATTCTGGTTATCGCGCCGAATACATGGTCGATCTTCTGCGGGCTACGTCTCTAGAACACACTGGGATCCAAGCTGTACTGGACACTTAGTCAGGGAAAATTGTAATCTTCAACAGCACCCAAGATTCAGAGGTCACAGGAAAATCTGCGGCCAGCTCAGGTGAAATTGGAGAGAATGTCATTTCTACCGGCCCAAGTCTTTGCGACGCTTCCTCCTGGCCCACACAGTCAAAGCCAGAGCCGCTATCAGTGCCACTGTACCGAGGGTGAAGAGAGCCGTGTTCTGATAGACGATATCTATCCAGCCAGAAGAGGGCGGAGGTTGTATCACCGCTATGGACTGACTGGTCGTGAATTGGCCCTGGGCCGCATCCGTAGCCGTGAGAGTCACGTTGTAGGTTCCAAGTGTCGAAAACCTGTGCGTCATTTGTTGACCAGTCCCTGTCGTCCCATCTCCAAACGCCCATTTGTACGTGTAAGGGGATGTACCATTGTAGGCTGTCGCGATGAAAGTGACAGTGGTATTCGGGAACACAGAACTCGGCGAATAGTTGAAGGACCCGGTTAGCGGAGGGCTAAGAGAACTGGCTGGAAGGGGAAGGTATTGGCCCCAGATGTTCAGGGCTCCCGTGGCTCCTGCGCCCTGGGTGCCTGTCCAGTCGTCCGCGGTCCAGAGCATGTAGCCCGTCTTGATCGCGTCCAAGTCCGAGATTTCTCTGCTGACATAAGCTAGAGATTCTGGCGCATAACCCGCGCTTCCCGCGACCACTGTGTCCGGAGGCCAACCACCGCCCCCCGAGGCATCAGCCCCGGTTTCCGTAATAAGCACCGGACGCCCATACGCTGAGATGAGACTGTTTACTGCAACGGGCACTTGGTCCGCATAGGCTTGGGCATCAGATACGCTCCACGCGGGATGGTACTGGTAGAAGTAGTAGTCGTGGAAATCGTAGAATATTTTGTTGAGGGGATCTGTGACCTGCGGGAATTGGGACAGGAAGCCAGAGTCTCCTGGCGCTCCGAAGCCCTGATAGTCTATGCTAACGACAATCCAGTGCGTATCCCCCGTAGCCCTTACCTTGTTTATCCAGTTCTGATACATTGTGGTCAGAGTGGACATGCTGTAGGCGGGCTCGTTCTGGGGCTGCCAGATTATCTGGTCGTACAGGTCTTTGACAGCCGCTACAACCTGATCCCAGAGAGGGTCGGTGTCGAAACTGTCAGTGTAAGCGTGGCGGTCGAGGATAATCCATAATCCGTTAGCCTTGGCAACGTTGACAGCGTTAACTATCGAACTAATAGAAGGGGTTCTGCCCAGGTCTGAATTGTAAATCATGCAACGGAAGCCATTGTAGCCCCTCCCCTTGATTATATCTAGGTTGGCCTGGAGGGCTGAACTGTCTGCGAATATCCCGCCCCAGCCTCTAACAAGCGGTGGAGTGGGATATGCGGCTACGAGCTCGAGGCGAATAGGCAGCTTTCCGCCCGTGTAAGCTTCAACAGTCGAGAAGACTCCTATGAGAAGTATCATGACGAGGAGCCATCCACGAGTGCCCCTGAGACTGCTTGTGGAGACGGAACTGACTGCCAAGCCTCTACCGCACAGCCGATGAGGAATATTTCGCGATAATGTTACTCGCCTAGGAAATACTGTCGCAATCGGGGATTGCCGCTTGGGGCTAGCGAACTCGTCCAATTCACAGTTGGAATGGCTGTCGGCGCCGGTAAGATAGGGCGACGCAATGGTTCAGAATAATCCAAACGCTGAGAACCTCTACAATCCTGTAGGCGTTTCCCCAACGATAGCGGTCGCCTGTGCAATCATAGGATTCCTCGTCGCAATAGTATGAGCCTTCCTAGCCATCGCCATTCGCAAACGGAAATAGTTTCCGAAAATTGCGCCTCCATTGTGAACCGTTGTTTACTGAGGGTCTCCTGAAGCTCGGAGAGGCCCGTCAGTCTCTTTATCAGAGACATGGTTTCTCTTGGCGAATATCCGCTCGGTTTTCTCGACCACCTTCTTGACTATGCCTAAATAGGTTAAGGCTTCATGAATTCCGGTTGCTGCGAAACCGACACCTTGAGCGATCTCTCTATTCGAGAATTTCTTTGACATGCCGCTGAGGTCTTTCTCCACACCCTCCAGATACCGCTTGAACTCCTTGATGGCGAGCAGAGTTTTTTCTGCCTTCTCGTGCGGGGTTTGTTCAGATTCCTTTCCCAATCCGATTGTCTCTCCAGACGCATTGAGAGAAGGACGATAATAGCATAGTCCAACCAGGCGGTGAGGAAGATGGGTACACATGTTCTGATGACTGCTGAAATTCTTTAGAGGGTGAGGTCCTCTATGCTTTCTTGCCTGTTTTAGCCCAATCCGTGGTCGCGGAGGGCTTGCGCGTCTCATGAATGGTAAAATGGTTGCCGTCAGGATCGACGAGATCGGCTGCAAGACCCCAACCCTCTTCGCGAGGCTGCGGGTCCAAGAACTTCACTCCGCGCGCTTTCAGCTCAGCAAATGTCTTTCCGCAGTCAGCGACCTCAAGCACCCAGCGTGTCCCGATTCCTGGCAGATCGTGACTCGTAGGTATCTTCGGGTCCGTCATTGACCCCGCCTGGTACAGGACCATCTCGATAGCCTGCCCTTTCGGCGCAACAGTGAGCCACCGCGGTTGACCAGGATTCTGGTAGTCGGCCTTCTTCTCGAAGCCCATCTTCTTGGTATAGAACTCCAGGGCCGCGTTCTGGTCTTTGACGACAATCGTCACGTGAGTAAGCATCATTCTCGATCGCTCGCCACTTTGAGCGCCGAGTGATATAACGACTCCTCCGTGCCGAGGCCAGACACGGCACGGTGAAAAGGTGACAGGCCCAAGAACTCTTAAGAATTAGAAAGGACATAGGCGAGGGTATGTTGCAAGAGAAGAAATTCAAGTGCAGATTGTGTGGCGAGACCTTCAACTCTTCTGAAGAGCGAGACGAACACAACCGACAAGTACATCCGAAGGCTTATCGATTATCACATCTATTTTCGCGGACGAAGAAGGAAAACAAGCCTAAAGCAGAATAGACTTGGGAAGAGAACCGTGCTTAGGATGTAATGCTGAATCCTGACGCTTGGGAGGCTGGTCAAGTGGAGAGGGGTTGGAGAGCCGTGGAACTCAGCCGACCGCTCCCCATCTTAAATAAGAATGAAACTCAAGGACCCTTGCGACCATCTGTTGCCCCGGAGGAAGTCTCGCAAGGTCGCGACAAGAACAAGATCAAATAGCGATTCTCAGGGCAAACGCGAGATCTCGCCCTCCAAAGATTCTATCAAGGCAGCAGAGGATCTCGCTCTTGCCGCATTCGCTTCAGGACTAAAACTGGCAGCTGCCTTCGGAACCGTCGCGGCCAAAACCACGAGTCTGGCCCTCGCATCGATCGCAACAGGCGCAGACAAATTCTCCCAGCTTGTCAAGCAGGAAGCACTGAAGTCACAGAAGGCTAATACTCACAAAACCGCGCTAGCCTCTCCTCCGAGAGGCAGAAAAAGAGTCAGGAGAGAGCCGAAGAAGGAAATCTTGGCGTCCTGACCCCTCGCCTACACTAGTCTCAAACTAGTCTCTAGGTTTCCTGCAAACGATATCTCGCTATGAGATCTCGACTCGCGAGCAACAGAGGAGTGCAAACTAGCACTGCTCCGAGTACGATGATCGCTCGTTCGAATGGATAAACCAGGAATATGGCTGGCCAAAAACCCAGCGCACCTGCTCCAACGATACTAGCAAAAAGAATTCCTCCCGTGACGTGTTCGATCATCGTTCCAATGAATGCAACAACAAACACGGCCTTGGCCAAATCTCTACGCGCTCCAAAGACGAAACTATCTCGCAGGTTTCGAGTCAGGGGAGACACCAGAACCCCGAGCGCGACCAGATGAAGCCAGAGATATGGAACAGGCGGACTGGGAAGACGAAGCCACTGGAACGGAGGAACCAAGTTTGGAAGGCTTGTCCCAACAAAGATCTCAGTATTGGGATTGATGACGAAGAGTCCCAACGTAGCGACGTACATTAGGGTCGCCTCAGTCCTACGACCACGGATGAGAAGACTGATCAGCGCTACGTTCAGTGCTCCACCGAGAAAATCGAGTCCGCCGAATTTCAGAGTTCCAGCCGATCCAGGAATGAAGGCAGCAATCATTGTTCCCAAGAAAACCGCGAGTATTCCGTAGGATGGAGCGAGGAAGACACCCAAGACGGGCGTTATGATTCCGCTGAATGTGATGGCCCCGGATATCCCTATGAGCCTATCAAGCGGTATGGTCCGCGGAATTATGTAGAGTGCGGCCAATGATGCCGTCAGGGTTATCCGTTTTGTGTCGAATCTGGTCTTGCGAACCTGCATTCTTCCAATCACAGGAAGTCAGGTGTCGCGCGTAATAGCACGGTTCTTAACGATTTGCTGAAGCTCTCTCATACTTAATCCGGTCTCGTTGGATATTCTTCGAAGATCTTCGTACTCCACCTTCCCGCCGTGGGAATGACCGGTCGCTGTAAGCGCGCTCTTCACTCTAGCCTGGAACTTCTTTCCTCCCACTTCGAGTGTGATCGTGCTGCTGGCCCTTCTGCTGATGTGTCTCGAAACCGGCATTTCTCGCACCCCAAGCGTCCCTGTCTCTTCCATCAGCAATTCAGCCAAATGTTCGCTCTTTGTCTTGTCAGCTATTACCGAGATTAATTGTCCTGGCCGGTTTTTCTTCATAAAGACCGGAGTGATGGATACGTCTCTCGCTCCTGCTTCCATCAGCCTCTCGACCGCCCGTCCGATAACTTCGCCCGAGACATCGTCCAAGTTTGTCTCTAGGACAACAACCTCGTCGTGAGCGTGATCGGTCCCAGAAAGCTCTCCGATCGTAAGACGGAGGATATTCGCTATTTCATCCAGATTCTTTGCTCCGGCGCCGTACCCGATCTTATGAGGCGTAATTATTGGATTTTCTCCGGCCTTACCATCCGCTAGATTTACCGCGATTGCAGCGCCTGTAGGCGTGGTCAGTTCGAATTGGATGTTGCTGGTTTTCATGGGAAACTTGTGAGATCTTAGAATCTCTGCGACAGCAGGTGCCGGATTCGGATAGGTTCGCCCAGAGAACTCTGTCACTCCCGTTCCGACTCCAATTGGACCGCACCACCATCTCGCTCCCGACAGTTCGAGCTCATCCGCGAGGTATGCGGTACCGACTATGTCCACGAGAGTATCAGCGGACCCGAGCTCGTGAAGTTCGACCTCTTTGACGGAGTGGCCGTGGACTCGTGATTCAGCTGAGGATAGTGTATCCAAGACAGATTTGACAAAGGCAGTTCCCCACTCAGAGAGATCCAACTCTTTTGCGCACTTCACAGCAGATGACTGGAGATCGCTCGCCTTTCTTTTCGAGACTCTTTCTTCAGACCTTACTTCGATCAGTTGTGCGCTGATCTCTCCTCTCTCTACTCTTGCCGTCTTGACATGGACATGACTTGCCCCAGGAAGATTATCTTCCACAACCCTGGCTACTTTATCCAAACTCTTTGGACTTCCACCTAGGTCGATGAGGGCGCCTAGGAATTTGTCTCCGGAGGCTCCTGAAGAACTGGCGTCGATTATCACCGCTCTTCCAGAAATTCTCATGCTGACCTGTCCAACCGCTCGCGTGGGCACAAGTATTAATCAAGCTATTTCGATATTATCATGATCAGTTTTGGAGCCCAAGTCTGACAACTCCTGCGTCTACGGCCTAGGCGAATGCCCCGTTCTGGCAGTTGTAGGGGAAAAGATGAAAGACATGGAACAGCGATCAAAAGTCTTCCCAACAGACCCCGGAGCAGCGGCTGTAAGCCAGATGATTCAGCCCTTTCTTCAGCTGAACGCCAACATCTATGCAATGCTTCCTTCTTTCTGTCCCAATTGTCCCAAGAGAATCGTAGCGGTCGAGAAAGAGTTAGCTCAGATCAGGCATCAAACAACCAAGTAAGAAAAATCCAGATCTCTATCCAAGGCTCCACGCCTTGGTCGAAGGCTTACGAAGGGGATTTGGTTCCTTTCACAGCTTTCTTGAACAGTTCTACGAAACGTTGGGCCGCTTCGGCGTCTGGAGTGGGAGCGGTCTTTCTAGGGGGTCTTGGACTGGTTTTCAAATCGTTTGACAAGGCCGAACATTCCAAGGAACAGAGCCACTCCGGCTGCCACATTCACAGCTGAACTCGCAATTATCGTGACCACTCCAACCGAGTCTATCAGCGAAGCCAGTTGATCAGCGGGCAGAGATAACGAGAGGAAGAGAGAGACGACATTTCTGACTGTCAAAATGGTGAAGGCGACGATTATCAGTGTCCATGCGCGAAACGACCCGGTCAGCTTTGTCACTCGATAGGCATAGAAGACCACGCCTACTTGCAGAATGAGCTGGAAAACAGAGATGAAATAGAGCGTCGGTAAAACAACAGGGTCAAGCATTCACGTTACGCCTTCTTCTGTTTCTCCGAGGCCCCGCGGAACATTTCCATGAACTTCTCCGACGCTACCTTTCTCGGCGAGCCGCTGATGATCCCTTCGTAGTTAGAGAACGCTGACTCTATCTTGATCCCTGACGATGTTATTTCGAACTCCCTAAACCTCTTGTCATGGTCACTGCCCCGCATCTTCAGAATGACCAAGGCCTTACGCATCGACGACTCGATCTCCACAGGTTTGAGCGCGAGAATACAATCGACCAGGAAACTCAACCCAACATCAGTTACGCTGAACGAGGCTCCGCTTATCTGAGGCGACTCCCAGAGTAGCACCGAGCTGACTCCCCGTGTCTTCAGATACCTTATCACGCGGTAGGCTTCCATTCTCATGTCATCCTTCTTCACAAACATCTCCAGATGACTGAGAGAGTCGACAACAAGCCGTCGAGGCTGAACATCCCTAAGGACATCATCTAGCAAGCTATCGCTGCCGGACTCCAACATGAGACTTGGGGAGGTGCAGATCACACGGAACTTATCCGCCTCTTCCATCTTTCGCAGGTCCCACCCGAAATTCTTCGCATCTCTATAGATCTGGTCCGGTAGCTCTTCGAAGGTCACGTAGATCCCCGGTTCGCCTAGCTTGACTCCGTTGACAAGGTACTGGAGAGCGAGGGTTGTCTTTCCGGTGCCAGCGCTTCCGGCAAGCATCACGGCGTCGCCCGGCATGAATCCTCCCCTGAGCATCTCGTCAAGCTCGACAATTCCAGTCTTGACCCGAAGACCTTCCTCCGCTTTGCCGGGGTATAGTTGGTCGAACCCAGAAGCGCCGGTCTTGGAACGTGCTGCAGTCATTTCTCTCCACTTATCCTTACCGTTTTCAGGTGGTTCGCAACAGACTCGAGAAGATCCCGGTCTTTCGCTCGGTCTAGGAATACAACGTCAGAGTTTCCAATCCTTTTCTGCTTGAGGATTCCCAACTGCAGGAGTTCCCTAAGATCAGAGATAACCGTCACGGTGGCTCTCCCGATCCGACGGGCGACTCCGTCAGCTGTATCGATGAGTCCCGGGTTCTTGTGAAACAGGACTAGAAGATCTCCTCTAATCTCGGATCCGAGCAGTGTCGACAAGACTTCCGATCCGCTCATTTCAGCTTGCTCTCCACGAAGCAGACTTCCTTTGCGGTTTCGAGGGATTTCTCGTAGTCAAGCCTCGCCTCCGAGTTGTAGGGTATCCCGAGTTTCCGGTTGAGATCTTTGACGACGATTCTTTCAAGAACCGCTGCTCCGTTACCGAATATCGATTGTAATTTTCGATCAAACTCTTTCGAGTTGCTTGCGTCGTCAAGCAAGCCTTTCGCGGTGAGAATTTCCAGCACATTATGGCCCAGAGCATTTCCGACTGCCTCCCGGACCGTGCTTACGAGCACAGAAGAGAAGGCTTTCTCCGCAGCGAACCTTCGGTCTGGATCCGTGGACCTCGGAACTGATCCGAAATCACCATGAGGGTTGGTCGAGCTAGAGTCACGGATTCGCATCGCCATTGGCATCATTTCTTGCCCTACCGGGGCAGTAGCTGAAAGATGAACTGCTTGTAACCTAGCTTTCGAGCTCCATGTACAGGCCTTTCCAATCTTATATTGGAGAGCCAGAAATTCGAAAGGAACTATCTGCAGTGGCTATCCTACCTAACGATCTGAGGACAGCTGGCTCCGCTCCGAGTGGCACGCTATCTGATGAGTTCGAAGTGACGAGTTACAACAGCCGTATTCCTTTGCCGAAGAGTAGTATCATTGGACAAGGAAGACGCTTTGCGCTCTCCTTTAACGGAAATTTTCTACGAGACCCTCGGATACTGCTTTGGAAAATCGTTACAGGAAACGCTCGGCCCCCATGTAGAGGCCTCTATCTACGACCTGCTCAGACGTAGTGGGATCCGGAAGGAAGACGTTTCCAATAGGTTTGATGACGTGGTGCAGGCATTAACGAGCACCCTGGGAACCTGCTCCCGAGTCGTGATACACAGGACGATGGTCGAGATGTTCAAAGAGTACTCTCAGAGACTCGACTTCTCCTACACAGACTCTCTGAGAGATCGCCTTGCAGTGTTGAAGGAGGCAGTGGTCGCAAACCATGTCCTCCCTCGCAGGCTTCACGACGACTCGACGTTCGACAGCGTGGAGAAACCTGACTGGACTGGACCCGATACCCCGAAAGGCCAAGCGTACAGCAGTCTCTATCCTATGAAAAAAGGCGTCAAGACATAGAATCAGGTTTCGATTCCACGGGCAAGCGAGAAAAATCTCTAGCTTAGTCCAGACCTCTTCAGGGAGTCTAGTCCCCTTAGGGAGGATGGAAATCGCTCGGAAACAGGCCCATTACATGAAGACAGCTGTCGAAACCTGACTAAGTTTCGAAAAAACGGGGGTTAAGCGAGTGGCGTCCGGGTGATAACTCCAAAATCTGCCCTGGCAATAGCTGCGGGAGCAGGAGGTAATGGAATAGTTGGTCCTCCGACGACAACCAGCGTTCCAGAGGCGGTTGCAAGCCTCATCTGGCTGGACATGTGAAGCAAGAGTGAAAAGCCACCGAACTGGACCCGACTCTCCATCGTCGTGCGGGTTATTGGACTGAGCATTCCAGTGAGCGGATCTATCGCCGTCCAAGAGACAGTTATCGTGACCGTCTTCGGGCTGAACGAGACGAGGTCAAACCCTTGCACGGTTGCGCTCAGAGACGCCGATGTTAGTCTCGCGTCAACCTGGAAGTTTGCCATCGTAGAGTTCCCGACAAAATTCAGAATAGGCATGCCTGTGACTGGGTCTGTCATGAGGACTAGCAACATGACAAAGATTCCTTGTTGAACCGAGCCCCGCGCCGTCATCATGTGTCCGTCTGATGGAAGCAAAACTACTAGAAGTGGTGGCGGCGGGAGCGGGCCAGGTCCGGGAGGCGGGGACCCAGGTAATTGGAAGGGCGCACCCCAGGCTGCCGGAGAGATCAACCCATTGAATTGAATTACCTGCGAGGATGACGCAGCGCTCATAGGAGATGTGAGGATCATCATCCCGATTAGAAGAGCAGCTAACAAATCCTAAATTTCCCTGTGCTGAGCAAACCCTACCACGAAATAAAAGAGTTGCTACGCGGGGGTAGACAGGTCTATCTAGAGATATGACAGTCATGAAAAATATATCGGCCGATGCTTCAGCCCGAACCTGATCTCATTGAGTTTAAGGGCAGGACGACAAGAAGACCAAAGCAGGAATATTCTCCATCTGTTCGAGAACAATCGTATCGCTCCATGGAACAACCCACTTCGATCCATATCCTTTCTCCCGACACCTATTCTTTCCAAAATAAGCATTCTTTTCTCGATCCCCTGGGGTGGTCGATTTTCTCGCCGCCTCGCCCTTCACGAAACATAGCCCCGCACCGACTAGGTCTTTGCAGGGTTCGAGGAGACATCTTCGTATCTCTTCCTGACAAAGGGCATAACGGATCTTACGTCTCTGGGTCCCTTCAGCGGCGTCACCCAGAGCCTGCCCGTTTGTCCCGCCATCTCGAACGGTTTACCACCAAACTTTTCCTTGAGACTCGTCTGGTCTTTTTCCGAGAGCTTCATGAGAACAATCCCGTCTGTTACGAGAAAGCCGATGAACTTTCTATTGTAAAAATAGCATAGGCATCCCATCATCGGTCTGGAACTAACTCCTTTCCATTTCAGAACTTCCGCTTCGAATGCCTTCTGAATATCGATCATCTTCTCCTTGTCATAATACTTCAAACAGTCACCAGAGGGAGGATCAAGAGAGCGACCCAACAGGTCGGGAATTCTTCTCTGATAACTGTTTTCACCTTACGAGGCATCCACGAGATACAGCGGCTTTGGAATATGCTAAAATGCAACTGTCGACCATTTCTGCAAGGATTCGTTTAATAGCTGTGGAGCTAAAATGCTGCCCGGAGAAGCGGCAGCTGCGACGAGGTTTCTCCAATCAAAAGTTCACGGCCAGATCAGAGCCAATGGGAACCGGATCGAGATCGAGGACGAGAAGGGTCTGGATGTCAAGCTTCTCGTTCGCAATTTTTTCTCCATCGTGAAGGACTGACGGGCTATCGAGTAATCAGCCAGTCCGGAACCCTCAAAGTCATCCCGGAGAGCGAGCAGGCTCCGGAAAAACAGCCAGCTGATGATAAGATCAAGGGAATCCCGCCCTTTCCGCCCCTGTCGACCGAGAGGCTTCCATTGATGGACGTCGTATACCCCAACTATACTTCCGATCGTCCACGCACCTTCAAGAAAGAAAAACGCTAGGACAGACCACTGGGGTTGATGCCGCGACGAGGTCACAGCGTTTCAGCTGCTCGAATACAAGATAACATAGCTCAACCCTCCCGCGGCTTCGTGAATGCACAGCATCCCATGGCACGTTCCTTCACAGTAAACCCCTCACCCCAACGAAGTCGCCCATTATCAGCCCTGATTCAGGATCTGAGCTAGCAGATTATGATCGTGGTAAGATCCACGCTGGAAACTCGGATAATCCCAAACCGATCCAAACCCGGATCAAGCTTTGATCAGCTGGACTCGCCCATTATCGGGGCCAGACAGCGGATGACTCTAGAAAATAGGAGGTCTTAGCGACTCGACCTCGCGACGCAAGAGCTGTCTCCTCGGACGCTGGTGAAAGTGAAACCAACAATTGAAACCCAGTTCCTGAAATCAGGAATAGACCCCTTCCACAACCTGGATCTCAAACACGTTTTCGAGATCATAATTTTAGAACCAACGGTCTCCTAAAACCGCATTCTTGGACACCAACAATTTTCTGAATCACGTTTTCGAAACGGTGTAGCTATGAATTCTTGGGGTGGCCAGTGGCCTACTCTAGTCTCGCGCCGC
>Ga0209154_1001444_pt1 | contig 13916 bp, 10 predicted proteins | sample GraSoiAngelo_121_FD_185878 | JGI IMG/M metagenome (GOLD analysis project Ga0209154, IMG submission 185878) | Grasslands soil microbial communities from the Angelo Coastal Reserve, California, USA - 14_0919_12_20cm (SPAdes) (version 2) | ecosystem: Environmental > Terrestrial > Soil > Grasslands ... | reverse complement strand
GACCACACCGTGCTGGGCAAAGTTGCCGAGGAACTGCGGCGCACTTACCCGTCCAGTGTTTGGGCCAGCAAGGCGATTCCCTGGCTGCCCAAGGAATCGAAGAAGGAAGTGGCGTAGAAGGAGTGCGACAGCAGCTTCTGAATCATGCCGCAGCGGATGCCAGCTCTGTTTTTCGGTCACGTGAATCCGAGGAACGCGCTGCGCGTAAACGCGTAGACCAGTGCTGGATGGAGCTCGGAGCCAAGCTCCCCAGACCCAAGGCTATTGTTTCAGTGTCGGCGCACGGGTACATTCAAGATGCCGAGGTCACGGTAAGCACTGCTCCTAGCCTAAGCCTAGGACGAGCCACGACTTCGGCGGATTTCCAACAAGAACTGTACAAACGCAGTACCCCGCGCCTGGCGATCCCGACCTAGCGGGCGGCGTCCAAAGACTCCTTGCTCCGTTGCCGGTCAGGCGCAACGAGAGATGGGGACTCGACCACGGCACCTGGTCTGTGTTGTGCCACGTTTATCCGCGTGCCGACGTTCCCCGTCGTCCAACTCAGCATCGCATCAACGAAACCCAACCGCCATCGTTCCACTATGAAATTGGCAAGCGCCTAGCAGTTCTCCGTGAAGAAGGTATTCTCCTCCTCGGGAGCGGCAATGTGGTGCACAACCTGCACGCCTATGCATGGGGGCGACACGTGCCAGAGCCGTATGACTGGGCAATTTCGTTCGAGAAGAGAGTGCGCGAGCTGCTCCTAGCCGAGGAATACGAGCCGCTCATCAATTACGAGAATCAACTCGGCAGCGAAGCGGATCTGGCAGTGCCCACGCTCGACCATTACCTGCCGCTGCTCTGCGTTATCGGCGCGCGCACGCCGTCGGAACCGGTTGCGTTTCCGGTCGAAGGTGTGGATGGTGCGTCGGTCTCCATGTTCGCCGTGCGTGTGGGTTGATATTTATAAGTCCTGCTGTCTTCCACATCCTGCACCCTTTTTACCGAGATCGAGTTTTCGCAAGGGACACTTGTTGTTGTTTCGGAGACACCCGATATTTCCGGAACTCCGCCAATGGCACGCGCGTTGCCTGACTGAGCACCCAGGCTGGAACGGGTGGGTTGCATTCTGAGCTGTGCGTTTATCCACGTCTCTCAATGCGCTACGACCCTACGACCGATAGTTGGCTGGAGACCCTGGCAAAGTAAGGTCCTTTGACTTGGGGGAGTCCCGTGGTTTACTCGCGTTAAGACATGTGGTCCGAAGAAATCAGGACGACAAGAGCATCGGTTGCGCCCTTCTTCGGCAGTGGGGACGGAGCGTTCTATTGCCCAATTCTCGCCTCGGCTGCTCGCAAAGGCCCTCCCAGGATACGATCCATTTCGTCGCCGATCTCTTTTGACGCAAGATTCCCGAGGTATTCGCCTAACGCACGATAGCTTTCAAATTGCAGTTCGTCAAACCACTGGTCCGCCGTGCTCTGATGCGGGAAAGCACCATGCAACTCATAGTATTGCCACACATCATCAGGAAGTCCTTTTTGTTTCTGTTCCTCTTTTTGTTTCTGAGCTTCTTGCGGCGTGCCTGTGCTTGGTACGCGTCTCAGGGGCATGCTGGTCTTGATGTAGATGAGTTTTCCCCAGCTTGCCGGATCACCGGGATTATTTGGATCGTACAGAATCTTCCCAACTACGAAGTTCTTCACACTTTCCCGTCCACTCTGAGGCCGGATTTCATCAAAATTAATCACAATCTTCGCGCCGAAATCGGTGCGCGCCTTCTCAATCAGCGAGAGGAGATTCTCGAATACGTACCCTCTGTCGCAGTCTGCATCGCAAGCCACAATCAACTGGCAACGGCGCTTGATCAATTCATACACAGCGAGATTTTCAAAGTGTCCACCATCGGAAAGATACACATAACCCTTCTTCTCGTCGCTCTGTGCCAGAAGTTCGGAAATTAAGTAAGTAATGCCCAGGCGAGGTCCTGGGCTCGGCCACTTTTCCTGGTAGCGCGGATTACCCATCCACCACCCAAGGCGGACATCAAACAAAGTCATGAAAAACGCGGTAGCAGAGGACGTGAAGTACCCCATATTTGGACTGGCCGCCGCCCCCGAGATGGCCATCGCCGTGCCCAGCGTGATTCCATCATCGGAACTGGCCGCCGTCAACCCCACCCGCGATCGTGCCGTAGCAGTTGGAGAGAAACTCGGCAGATAGCCATTGTCTCGCTTGAATCGTTCCTGACCCGTTCCGGTAGTTCCCGCATCGTAGCCGCAATACCGAGGAGTGAACACAAAGGACTTCGCGCGACGCGTAGCGTACCCGAGTTCCTCACCCGCCGTGATGTTCAGGGCCGCATTCAGAATGGGATAGGGGCCAGGATAACCCGCCGCAAAGTCCTTCAGGGGAACATCGTCCGCAGGATCGAACCCGGTAAACAGTTGCGGCTCTCGGTTGGGATTAGAAGCTCCAAGATAACAGCGCACCAGGCGGTTGCGATAAAAGTGGTGCAAAGAAAAGTCGTTCACATCCACACGCCAGGAAAGTGCGAGCCCCGCCAGCAGCAACAGCAGGCCTGCCATCAGTAGCGGAGGTACCGTGGCAGCTTCCTCAATGCTCCAATAGGTCTCAGAAAGGCTGGTCCAGTCGCTTGACCCGTAGCTGAGCGTCGAATACCACAGTTGGTTCGTGTCCGGAGTATCAAAGAGCAGTCCCGTGCCGATGTGTAGCGCGGTGGAAAGAATTAACACCAAGCCGACAGCGAAGACATAGGGAGCCACGTTGGCCAGTGCTCTGAGCAGTCGGGGGGACTTTAGAGATTCGAGGACACTTGCGGTCAGCCCCGTCGGCGGCTCAGACCCGGACTCGCCTGGGACGTTGCCCGCTTCAAGACCCTTGTTGTTGGTCCCAACCGTTCTTGCACTGCTCGCAGCTCTCAGGCCGACGACGTTATGCGCGACCCACAATAGCAACGCTGTCAGAGACCCCCAGCCACGCAATTTGAAGAGGCCCCACCGGACTGCCAGCGGCCCAAATGCACACGTTCCGGCCAGAAGAAGCCAGCCCACCGTCACCAGCACAAGGTCACCCCCAAGCCGCGCCCACCACTCGCGGACCAGGTCCCTGCTTCCCCGCCCTACCAATCCAATGTGTAAAGAGCCGGTGATCAGCAACACAAGCATGATGACGCCGGTTCCGAAAACTATGACTACCCAGTTGGTGCTGGTCCAGGCCGGCAGATGGTTAAGTAGGAGGTTGTATTCTTTCAACAGACAGGCGCCCACAGCGCCCGCAATTGGGGAAAAGATCAGCACGGCCCTGATGGAAATCATGGGTTTTTGCGGTTTGCTCCCCCGCTTGCGGACCAGACGCCTCAATGCAGCCATTAAGGCCACAACCCCCCAGGCCAGGAGATAGAAACCTGCTCCCGCCACAGCCCACTGCCAGATCGGCGATTTCTCCAGATCCAGCCAGTTCCACAACCCGCAATTGAGCAGCACCGAAGCGACCACGAATGGCAGCATCACCTCCAAGGTTATTTTGATCCGCTGGAACCGGCTCTTCAGGACGTCGCGAGACGGAACTTGCTCTACAACATTAAGTGCCATGAAAACGGCGGCCAGGAAGAGAAGCACCCCGGCCCACGCGAAAAACTCGCTGGCATGCTCGTCGTTTCTCACAAGTGAAAGCAACGTGCCGTGACAGAACACAAACACACTCACGAACAAAAGACTGAGGATGGTTTGGTTCAGGAACACATTGCGCAGCCAGGTTCCGAGCATCGCCCAGGTGTCTCCTGAGATCACCCCGGTATGCGGGGTCAAATAATTGCTGTACAGGCGAAGCCAATGAAAAAAGGTACTCTCGTTGCGTTTGTCTGATTCGTACTTTGCGGGAACGAGAGCTTTCTCTACGTCCTCAAACGAAGACCCTGGCACCTCAGCCGCGAAGCGACGCGTGAGCGCAGCCAGCCAGGATCCGATATAGCCGCCCCCGGACACGGTAGACAGGTAATCAAATTTATGGAGCAGCCGGTTCTCAGCGAGCGCCTGCAAGATGCCCAAATTGAAAGTGGCACTGCGAATACCACCACCTGAGAATGCGAGTCCGATAAGCGATGTCTCAGTTGGCTCAGCGGGAATCTTACGGAGTCGTCGTGAATCAGAGATACACTCAATTTCGTCGGCAAAAACATCTTTAAAGGTAACCGGAATTCCGCGTGGGGGATTGCTAGCTGTCGAAGACCCGGTGGCGTTTACATGCGCGCGCATACAGCACCCCTTTCACTTCTGATGAGCAGTCCCAAGAGAACTCGCTCGATTTGGAAAAGAGAGACTCTCCTTGCACCGGCTGAATGCGAAAGACAAGCAGGAGGTATAACGGGAACCTCTCTATGGACTTCCTCAACGTGCGAGGTCTGCGCACTGCACGCATCAGCGAAACCCAAAGGCTGCACAGCCGGGTACCAGCACTCGATACACGACCCACCTCACCCGCCAACGGCTGAGAAGGAAACTAACCTTGTTCGGTCGCACCAGTATAAAATGTGCGGATTATTATTTAAGGTATTTGCGCTTTGTCAAGCGTATATAGGGAGAGGGAGAAAGCCAAATCCCGACTTCCGCAAGAACAAAAAAGTCACCCCTCTTTGGTCCCGCACTGCGGGAGCAGTGATGGCAGTGCTTCACTCCGGTGCCCCACGTTCATGCAATAAAATCGCGCTCTTGCTCGGGCGAGAGCCATGGGTGGCGGGAAATAACAGGGCATATCCCAAAGGTGTGCACTTCACCACTTCATCTGGTCGCTGATAGTGGCCCGGAAGGTTTACGCGCACCGACAGGTCTGCTCCTTGATCCAGCAACAGTTGAGCCACCGCCAGTCCCCAGTCGTAAAACTGAGTGACGGCATGAAAAATCGGTGTCTGCCCGCCGACGCCGGTGTCATCTATCGCAGCGCGCCCATTAACGTCTGCTCCACGACCCAGCAGCAGCTTCGCCGCTTCCACATTGCCGTACTCCGCTGCCACATGCAGCAGAGTTGTTCCTCGCAGGGTCAGATGGCGTTCCGCGGTGGTCCCGAAGGTGAGTTCGGGGAATCGCCGGTGCACCAGCATAGGATCGGCATCAAGGTGCCCGGCCAGAAGATCGAGCCGGTTGCGCAATAAATCCAGAACCGGTGGAATGTTGTATTTCGTGGGACAGCCAGCTTCAACCAGGATATCCATACACGTGCCAAGCTGGGCTGAACGCCCATACGTGGCAATCACGAAATCCAGCGCCGTGCCCTGATATTTCTGCCGTGGACCGGCGGGGTTGGGATTGGCGCCGTGCTCCAGCAGCCACTGCAGCGCCAATGGTTCCACGGTTTCACAGGGTGCAAAGATGATGGGATAATATCCACTCCACAAGGCATTCACATTGGCGCCGCGGGAGACAAGAAGTTCGATCATGGGAATGCGATCGCCAACGAGCGCGGCCCGCATCAGCGGCCCATCGCCGCCCTGATGCACATCGGAGCCATGGTCAATCATCCACGCGGCCATGGCCAGCCTCTCCGGGCCGGGCGGTGCCCAGGGCACGCGGCATTCCGCAACCCAGGTAAGCGGCCCATTGTTTCCGTAGCCGAGTGGAGCCCGATGCAACTCCGGGTTGCGCGTCATCAAAGCCTTCACGCGCTCCAGATCGTTGGTATCGATGGCCTGCTTGAGCTCACCAATCTCTTCCAGTGAAAGAACGTGCGCCTTGAGCTTTGGCCAACTGGCAAACCCGTAACTGCGCGCAATCTTGAACTGTGCATCAGTGATCGACCGGGCCTCGCCCGACTTGAGCAGGTCCTTGGCTTGGTCTTTCAGATGACGGAGGTTCGGGCGTTCGGGAAGCGGGCGGGGTGCTTCTGGGGAATTGGTCGGCATTGCGACCTCCTTTCGTTGCAAGCGCCCGTTGTCCGCAATTCGGGCTGAAAGAAGGTTCGCAAAAACTCGCTATCTGAAGGTGGGCTTCTACCCTTTCCGCGGACCGGATGCGTCCTCTACGCTGACTTAAATCTTAGCAAAATGGCAGAGAGCAGGCACTAGACCCGAAAAATGCTGTTTCAGCGCGCGGCTTTTAAAGCAGTTTTAAGAGATGATATAGACCAAAATTAAATTGGTGAACCTGGTCTTCAGACCTGCATTAAAGAGTCGACAATTTTGCGGCCTTCAGGCTCTGAGGTAGAGTTCACACCAACTCAAAAAAATGCGTTAGGCGATTGCAGGCGTATGAGTACGATTCCGTGGTGAGTACCAGGCTTGAAACTTGCGAATATCCGAAAAATCGAGATCTTGCGTTATATAGGATGCAGCCCTCGCGTTGGGCCGCCCGCCAGACATTCGCATCCGCACGCCCTGTGAGGCCTCTTCTCCGACCGTTAGATGCACTGCACGCACTGCACCCTCTCCAACCTGGGTCTTCGCAGTTGGATGGACTTGTGCCCGTTGGGTTGAGTGGCCTGATAAACCGCCGAATTCTAATGCTCGACTGGGCTTGCCGGAAGGAAATCTCTCCCGGAACCTACACGAATACGGCCAAATGCTGCTCTCCAGGAGCGCAGCGGCGCAGCAAACGCAGCGACGCAGCGAATTCGCATAAAAGCGACGGACGCCCGCAATGGCATCGTCCCAGTTCTTACCCTCATGCAGAAGGCCGGTCTTGCCGTTTGCCGCCCCCATCATTTGCCGCCACCATTCCCTTGACGCGGAGGCGCTGTGCTCCGATCGGGTATTGGCCATCGGCTGTCAATTCTCGCCATGATCCGCTCTGCCGTCGTGATGGCGCTCGCGATGGCGGACTCAAATGCAGGCGAGCGCCCCGGTTCAAGCTGCGCCAGCTTACGAGCGGCCAGTATCGACGCGGCGATCAGCAATACGCGCTTGCGGCCTTCGTCCATGACGAAAGTCTAGCACTTTCGCTATTTGTTCGCCACAGCGTTATCGCTGCGTGATCCCTGGGGCAGTCGGCTGGAGTTTGTTGAACCGCCGCCGACATCAGGGAAGCGTGGTGGAAGTGCACGCGATCTCCGGAAATGGGATGTCTTTTTCGTCCCGCAATCGGCGCGGTCCGCCAGTGGAAATACGACCTACGACGGACGGCCATTTCCTGTGCCGTTGCGGGATGGTATACGCGGCCTCGTGAATACAGTTCTTTACAGACAACTTTTACAAAGGATCCCGCAACTTTCCTGCCGCTGCCGCATTTAACCAAATAGTTAGTAATTGGGATCGGAGGATAACTCTTATGAAAACTACATTTCTCGTCCTCGGGCTGTGGCTAGGCGGGGGCGTCTTGAATATGGTGCTTGCCGCGGAGATGACCAGCGCCAGCCGCTTCGACGTCACCATTCAATCCAAAGTCGCACAAGTGACAACCAAAAAAGAATTCCGCAACGTCCAAGGCTACGTCGAAGACGGTATCGTCACATTGACCGGCAACGTTGATCTTTATCAGCAAAAGCTGGATGCCACTAAGAAAATTCGCAAACTCGCCAATGTCCAGGGCGTTCGTAACCTGATCGCGGTGAACGGCAATGTGTCTGACGCTCAACTCACGGCCGCACTGGACCGCAAGTTGTATTACGACCGGCTGGCGCAGGACAACGTATTCAACTACGTCACTGCCTCGGCAGAGAATGGCGTGATCACGCTGTCCGGCGAAACGCGAAACGAGTTCGACCGCGACTCCGCCTTGTGGCTCGTCGACAACACTGCTGGCGTGAAAGACGTCATCGATAACATCAAAGTTGCGCCCGTTTCTATCTTTGATGACAAAATCCGAATCGGTGCCCTGCGCGCAATTTATCGCGATCCTGTACTCAGCCGCTATGCCATCGATCCGGCCAAGCCAATCCGCATCGTGGTTGACCGCGGCCACCTGAGCCTTTACGGGACCGTCGCCAGCAACTTGGACAAGCAAGTCGCCGGTATTCGGGCCGCTCAGGTGTTCGGCGCTTTCACGGTTCAGAACAACCTGCAAGTGGAAAAGAAATCGTAGACCAGCACCTAAAGGACGGACCGCGACCGTCCGTCCTTTAGGAGAAACTTGGACCAGCACCTGCCAATGAGACTTCTGGTACAGATCGCGAGGGTCCTCGTATCCGCAAGCCGTTGGCCGCCTATTGAGAACCTCTCCTCTGTGCTCAACTGTTGGCAGTGCGGAGAGAATCTTACAGTAAGTGCAGCTAGGACAGCTTTTTCTTGGCGAATGGAACCGCGTATGCGGCGGCAGGGTTGTGCGAAGCCGCCATTGAAGCTTTGCGGTAATACTCCAAAGCCTTTTCCTTGTCGCCTAATTTCTCGTAGGTCTGGCCAATCATGCACTGAATAAAGGGATCGTTCTGGTTTGCCTGATTTAGTCCTTCTAGTGCCGCTTTGTAATCTCCGGCATAGAACGCAACGTAGCCCTTTAGGTACGGGAAGAACTGGGCTTGCTCAGGAATGGTGCCCTTGTTGAGGATGGCCTTAGCCGCAGCAAGATGCTTTTGCGCTTGCACTTGGTCGCCGCGCCGAGCCGCGATACGGCCCTGCGCGTGCTCCCACCGGAAGTTCCATAGGTCTTGCCGGGCGGGCTTTATGTCGGGTTCTTTCAGCCCCGTGTCATGACCTGTCTCGTACCACTTGGACGCGGTGTCCAAGTCGCCGGAGTCAAGGCAGACGCGAGCCGCCTCATCCGCAATTTCTCCCTGCTGAAAGAAGTTCTTTGCGCTGCCATAGAAATCGAAAACCTGCTGTTCGTATTCGATTGTTTTGTCGCAATTACCCTCGAAAGCGTATGACATCGCCGTCGCCCTTCGCGCTCCCGCTTTCTGCTCAGGCGTGTTAGCCACGTCGATTGCCTTGGCGAAATACTTGCGTGCTTCTTCACCTTTTCCCATGATGTCGAGTACGCTCCCCGCCGCGATGTTGGCGGGAACCGAATCCGGCGAGGTCTGGAGAGTACGGCGATACAGGGACAACGCCTCTTCCGGTTTCCCTTCACGCATCAATTGCTGGCCCTGTCTGATGAACTCAGGCTGTTGCTGCTGCGGGGAAGCTTGTGCAAATAGCGGAGCCAGAGAACCGAGAATCACGAGCCCCGCCGAAGCAGTCGCACCGATGGTCATTTTCACACCCTGATTATAAATTGTCACCCAGTGAACGGGCAGCGCGTTCTACGCGCCCGGAAGTGGCAGGTTGGCGAGATTCGTGGAAGCTTTCGCCGCTGGCCTTTGCGCCGTCAGCGATATCGCGAGCAACAGCGTCATTGCTCCAACCACGAATTCCCGGCGTGAGAGCATGTTCATTTTCGCTAGCTCCTCCTCAACCTACGGCCTGCGGTTGATCAACTTCACCGGCCCGAACCGGCCGGCGGATATCGGCTGGACCTTGTCCATGTCCTGCCCTCAAAACCAACCCCGTAACGCAGATTCAGCAGCGGTAATCCGGCAGGCGTTGTCCCGCCATGAAATTCAGAGCCAGATTCGCGGACTGCCGCACGAAGACGGTTCTCGCCCGGACGAAGAAACCCGGCGAAATTGAGTGCAAAGGGTGCGCACCACACCGAGCCTGCGCGCTGGCCGTTCAAATAAACAACTGCCGTTTCGCGTATGGCAGCGTTGAGCCAGGCGTGCATGCCCGCCCTGAGCGGTGCAGGCTCGAGAGGCGTCCCGGGACTGAAGGCGAGAACGGCAGAATCGCCTGGGGCGAAGCATCGTCTGCGGTATCGAGAACGTGTTCTCGTAGGTAGCGATGCCCGAAATAGCGGCTGCGGTCGTCCTGGGTCCAGGCGTGAACCTGCGGCATGTCTTCGGATGTCCCTGGGGAGCCGAAGGTCACGCGCCAACCGGCGCTCAGATCAACGGTGGAGGGCGCTCGGTTCGCCCAAGCACGAAGCGCGCGGGCCGCGGGGCGGCCCTCGAGGACGAGCACGCGCGAATCATAGGGAGCGAAGTCGAGTTCGACACTCACGCTATTAAGGTCCGACAATTCAATTTTGACGCGCCAGATGTCGCCGGTGATTGCGTTCCACGCTTTCGGCTGTGCGATAGCCGCGACGGGAGAGGCGATGGCGAGACAAGCGCCGGCAAGCGCAACCGCGGTGCGAACGAGTCTTGAAATCGACCTCATGTGTTCATTGCAAAGTTGCGACCGGGGTTGCGGGCGGATCGACGCGAATCGCCATCGTCGCCGGCTCCAGCCCCTCGGCCGTTGCCGTGATCCACACGCTCCCGAGGTTGCGCGCGGATTCGACGATAGCCAGTGCGCGGCCAAGCCGCAACTCCCGATGATCGCTCTTGAAAAGCTCCGGGCTATCGAGATCGGCATTATCGACTCCCGCCAGCGAACCCTGGCCGCTCAACTCGAAGCGCACAAGGTTGCGGGCGTCGGGAACAACGATGCCATTGGCGTCGATCGCCTCCACGGCGACGTATGCCAGATCCTGTCCTGTTGCCTCGAGCGCGGTGCGGTTCGGAACCAGCCGCAGCTTCACAGCCTTGCCGGCGGTGCAAAGTTCCGCAGAGGCAACCACGGCACGGTCGCGCTTGCCGATGGCCTCCAGCCTGCCGGGCTCATTGGGTACATCCCAAAAAATGATGTGATCGGCAAAGTCAACAGCCCGCTTTTCGCCAAGCGAGCGTCCATTCAGTTTTAGCTCGACCACCGGAACGTTCGTAAAGGTGTACACGCGAAGCGTGGAGAGCGAGGGAGGAAAGTTCCAATGCGAGAGCAGAGCATTGAAATTTCCACCCGCATCGCGGCGCGGAAGCTTCTTGAAATCGGGGTTGTCGACTGCGATCGAGACCATCGGCGAATCCGTGTAGAGGCTCTGGATGAAGTACGACCAAGGCTTTCGAACGCCGGTCATGGAAACCAGAGTCGTGCGGTAGCCCTTGCTGGGCCAGCCCTCGGACTCGCCGAGATAATCGACGCCGGCCCAGATGAACTGGCCGGCAACGTATGGATAGTATTCGCCTGTCGCGCAATCGCGTGTGCCCCACCACTGATTGCCGGAGTTGTCCTTGGGATCGCGTGGGGTGTTGAGGTCGACCTGATGCAGGTGCGTCTCGCTGCCGAGCAGCACCTGGTTGGGATGCTGCTGGTGATCGCGGGCGTAGAAGCGCGTCTGATAATTCATGCTGATCACGTCCATGTAGCGGGCGATCTCAGCGAGCGGCGCGTCGCGCTCTCCGCGATTGTTGCGCACCGGGTGCAGCGCGGCAGTGACGGGACGCGTCGGGTCGAGGTCGTGCACGACGTTTTCGATCGCCTGGTACAGGAGCGTTCCCTCGCGCATGTACATGTGCGGGGTCATCTCGTTGCCGACGCTCCAGACGAAAATGCTGGGATGGTTGCGATGATTCCGGATGAACGACGTCAGGTCCTTCTTCCAACCGGTGCCGTCGGGAAGAAATCCGTCCCACTTGTCGTAGGCCTCGTCGAAGACCAGCAGCCCGAGGCGGTCGGCGAGGTTGAGCACGTCGGGCGCGTTGGGATTGTGGCTGAGGCGAATGGCGTTGACGCCGATGGTCCTCAGGATCTTCAGCCGCTCCTCGATGCCGCTCTGAAGCGCCACAGCACCCAGGGCGCCAAGATCGTGGTGCAGGCAGACACCTTTGATGACCACGCGTTTGCCATTCAGCAAGAAACCGGAATTCACATCGAACTTGATGGTCCGGATGCCGAAGGGCGTATCGTAGGAATCGAGCACGCGATCGCCGTCGCGGAGCTCGCTGGTCGCATGGTACAGCTGCGGAGTTTCGAGCGACCAGAGCCGCGGATTCGGGACCGCGAGCCGCTGGGTGGTGGTCGTCTCGCCTCGCGGCGGCACTTCCACGGGCGCAGTCTGCTCCGCGACCTGCTTGCCATCGGGGCCGGCGATCCGGACGGTCAGGTTTGCGCGGCTGGGCTCGTCCGTGTCGTTGCGGAGCATAGTTTGAATTACGACCGACGCGCGGTCGGCGCGCACATCAGGCAGGGTTACGTACGTGCCCCAATGGGCGACGCGTACGGGACTGGTAGCGACGAGCCATACATGCCGGTAGATGCCACTGCCTGTGTACCATCGGCTCGCCTGTTTCAGATTGTCGACGCGCACCGCAATCACGTTGTCGCCATTAGCACGCGCCCAAGGCGTGAGGTCGCACTCGAAGCTGACGTAACCGTTCCCGTTGTGCCCGACTTTCTGCCCATTCACCCACACGTCGGCGCGGTTGAAGACGCCGTCGAAACCGAGAAGCAGGCGCTTGCCGGCGAGTTCCTGCGGGAGGCGGAAGGTCTTGCGGTACCAGCCAATCCCGATGGTGGCGAATCCGCCGGCACGGCCGGACGGGTTGTCCTGCTTCCAGGGACCTTCGATACTCCAGTCGTGCGGGACGTCAAGGCTGCGCCAGGCGCGGTCGTCAAAGTTCGTGCGCTCGGCCTGTGGCGGATCGCCGAGCGTGAACTTCCAGCCAAAGTCCAGGCTGAAACGCCGGCGGGCAGGCTGAGCCGACGCCGTCGTTAGCAGTAGCAGGCCGGCGAACCAGCAGGCGGCGAATCGTTTCAGCATCGCTTCCCTTTCCGCCGTCATCGCCTTCCATCCGTCGGACCGGGCCAATCGTCGCTGCGGAAGGGCGACGCAGGCAGTCCGGTATCGTTGGTGAGGTTCGGATGGCGCGGGTTGTTGTTGAAGGCGTAGCGAACTGCGACCGGCTGCGCCACTGCCTCGGACCAGGCCTCCACCCGGTCTTTCCCGACGATCTTGGCGCTGGCCCAGTGCCAGTGGCGATCGACGCCGGCAACGGCAAATTCGTCAACCTTATCTCCGTCGCGAATCCGGAGGCCGCGGCCGCTGTCATTGAACGTGACTACGATCTTCGATCCTTGCGGCTGGGCGGAGCGGAACATCGGTCCCGACGGCGTGATCTTCTGCCCGTAAGCGTCGGCGAGCGCCCATCGCGCCATGCGTTTGCCGACGTCGAGCTTGTCCTTGGGGTGGATGTCGTGCGCCTCGCCGATGTCGATGGTGACGATCAGTCCGCTGTTGCGCGTCGCCGTGGCGGTGCGCCGCTGCGCCTCGCGCAGGAAGCTCCACGCTTCGTCGGCCGGCTCCGGCCTGGGGTCGCGATAGTTAGGCAATTGGACGATGCCGAAGGGAAAGTCGCCTTCACCCCAGCGCTCCCGCCAGGCGCGAATCATCGTAGGAAGCAAGATGCCGTACTGCTGCGCGCGCTCCTCGTTCGATTCGCCCTGGTACCAGACGGCGCCACGGATGGCGAACGGGATCAGCGGCGCGATCATGCCGTTGTAAATCGAGGCGGCAATGCGGTATTCGCGCAGGGCGTCGGGCACGCCGGGCCGACCCGGCGGGGGCGTCCCGTCCTGCTTTGCTTTTTCAACGGCGGCTTGCCAGTCCTTCAGCTTCTGGTCGTATTCGGCTTTGACCCGCGGGCGTTCCTCATCCCAGATTTTCTGCCGCTCGACCGAGGAGCGCAGATCGTCGGAGGCAAGCAGGTATTCGACGGGCGTCCAAGCCTCAGCTTGCGAGCCTCCATAGGAAGAATTAAGGATACCCACGGGAATGTGGAGGGCGTTCACGAGCTCGACGCCAAAGTAATAGCCCGCGGCGGAGAACTCTTTGACGGATTGCGGCGACGATGCCGCCCACGCTGCAAGTGGTCCGGCGGCGTGATGGAAGGCGACCGGGCGGCTGACATTGAAGAGGCGTAGTTGCGGATGATCGGCGGCAGCGACGGCCGCATCGCCATTCGCGGTCTCCGGCAAAGTGAGCTGCATGTTCGACTGGCCGGAGACCAGCCACACCTCGCCGACCAGCACGTCCTTAATCTGAATGGTGTTCGACCCCGAAATGGTCAGGGTCTGCGGCTGGGCGCTGGCGCGCAGGCGAAGAAGTTCGACACGCCATTTGCCGTCGGGACCG
>Ga0209154_1001442_pt1 | contig 13928 bp, 18 predicted proteins | sample GraSoiAngelo_121_FD_185878 | JGI IMG/M metagenome (GOLD analysis project Ga0209154, IMG submission 185878) | Grasslands soil microbial communities from the Angelo Coastal Reserve, California, USA - 14_0919_12_20cm (SPAdes) (version 2) | ecosystem: Environmental > Terrestrial > Soil > Grasslands ... | reverse complement strand
CTCAGACGTTCGGCACTGGAGCTGGAGTAACAACTCTTCAGGACAACAGCGACTATGGAACAGGAATACCAGGGTATGCAACAACGACAGGCTGGGACCTCACCACGGGCTTCGGAACCCCCAACGCTTACAACTTCGCCCACGACCTCGCAGCATCGCTGTAAAGATAGCCCCTTCCAATCGGCCGCCACCGTGCGGCCAAACCCCCTCTTTCTTGATACTTGCACAAAAAGAGTCGAAGCCCTCGGAAAAAAGAAAGGGCGGACTCGGGGAGTCATGCATCCGCGAGCCTAAGCTGCTATCGGTCTTTCCTTGAGCTGCGGCACTTCGAAGAATGGCGCAAGGGTCGCCTTCACAGCCCGTTGGGCCTCAACGCTGAGTTGTTCGAAGCCCTTACCACAAAACGGGCAGTTCTCGAACTCACCACGGTTAGCCTGTTTAGCGAACCATTCCCCACAGTGCCAACACTTCACTACTGCTGTAACGCACATGCCTTCTACTTCACCTCCCTCAGGACGTGTCCTAGTTCGAGTCTTGTTCCTAGTTGGGATTTAAGGGCGACGATGATCGCGGTGCCTCCTAGGGTCGCCACGGTTCGCTCTGTCAACATGAAGGGTGTAATGATTGTCCAAATAGGTCCTGGAAAGTTGAGGAGCGATATGCTGAGGATGTTCATGGTGACTTGTTCGGACATTGCTGTGTAGAGAGCGAGTAGCCCAATTCTATATGGCTCCCTGGTTTTCAACACGGCAGGTAGCGAGACTATCACAAGAATGTAGGGCGCAAGCCAGAAAAGTGTGCCACCTTTCGAGAACAGAATGTAGTAGATGGCGCCGGCTAGTACGTATGCCCATGGGGCAATGGGTCCCCATTCATAGTGGAAAGCGATGCTGCCCAAGGCCACAGCAAGTATCGGGACCAAGAGGCCTGGCAGTCCGAAAGTTTGGTAGAAGCTAGGTTGACCTAGCGCCATCCCGAGGCTTCCTACGAGGACAGTGACCATCGCTAGGATGGGTCTCAGAACTGCAGCTATGACGGGCAGCATCACGATTTCCAGAGTGATGAATGAGGGTCCGCCGATGAAGGGTGTCAGTGGGAAGAATGTTGAAACGACGTAGACCGCGGCGAGAGTTGATGTTAGGGCTAGCTCTGTTGTCGTTAGAAAATTCTCGCTGATTCTTGGTCGGGTCTCCATTTTTTGCCTCCCCACTCCGGGATTTGTTCGAGGCGCAACGGGTGGGAGGCCCCACTCACGCGCCTATTGACTCGACGAGTAGAGGGGCGCTTTTTTAAGACTTACGAGGAGTTTGTAACAATCCGTTGCATAGGACGAATCGTCTAAGACGAGCTAACTGTTTCGGGGTTGAGTGCTCGTGTCCGCGCCATGAGTCTAGTGTAGGCTATCGTGTGCCGGGGGAGTAATCCTCTCCGAGTTTTGAATCCTTGGGTGTAATTACGAGATGGCCACAAGGAGAACTGAGTTGGTCGGCCTAGTGTTTGTTAGCGACGCGTTCTGATTGTGGGCCAGTTATCAGCGACCATTCCTCGAGGTGTCTCCTTTACCCAGTCTGGGATAATCACCGCTCGGAGAAGTTCTTGCACGGAAATTCCTCGGTCTATTGCAGCGCCGGTTAAGACGCGATAGTTCTCGTCGCGAAGCGACATCATGAACTTTATCAAAATAATACTATCCACTATCGTCGCCGCTCCTAATAGAGTCATGCTCCGAGTCCTCTATCCTTGCATCGTCTGCAACCTTACAACTCAAGGAGAGGAGAATCGTGATTCTCGCTGAGGAGAGATATCCACAAGCCGGCGGGACAGCATTACTATGCGGTCTACTACTCCAAAGGTTCTGATAAGTTCCCGGTCGCTCTCGAATAGACTAATAATCGCGGTCTGACGAGGTGGTTTTCGAATACCCATGAGGCTGAACAAGCTATCCTACGTGACCCTTTGGGCAGTTCATTTCGACCAGGTCAAAGCTCTCTACAAGGAAACTCTCGGTCTTCCGGTTACCCAGGAGAATGAGAACTTCGTCATGTTCGACACTAATGGGTCTCGGCTCGCGTTCCACCGGCTCACCAAAGCCCCGCCCCTCTCCCGCTCAACAATCGAAGTCCACCTGGAGGTTAACGATGTCGATGAAGTCTACTCGTCTCTCAAGTCTAAGGGTGTGAAGTTCGACGACCCTCCGGCGAACAGGCCCTGGGGTACCCGGTCAGCAGGCTTCAAAGACCCTGAAGGTTACGTCGTGGAGATCGTAGGACCCTTGAGACCAGGCGAGCCCTCGAAGGGCAATTAGACACCCTAGCTTTACTCGTGCTTATGTTTCGGCTTAGTCTTCTTTTTCTCCGGCGTCAGAGCTGGTGTTTGTGGGAACAAATACGGGGTCGTTTGAGCCGCAGTGGGTGGCGAGCCTACATGCTCCATGGGATGCAATACATGCTTCTCCAGAGGTGTAACCTCAAGGACTCCGCTTTGGCTTAGGACTCTGTAGTGATCTAGGCCTTGGTGGTGCAGGAACTTGTGTAGTTGTAGCTTGACTTGTTTGGTTTTTGCCCCCTCGATCTCGAGCTGTGTTCCCTTGGTTCTCATTTTGCCCTCGACTTTCGATTTCAGGAACTGGGTTGCTTCGCTCGCCCGGTCATGCAATTCTTTCAGCTCGACTGTCAGCACGGGTTTCGGCATGCTAAATCATACCAGGGGTCTTGGCGGTTTAAGACTAGAGCATATTCTATCGCATACGACCCCGGATATCGCCCATTTTAACCCCTAATCTCTATTCTGGAAACCCTGCATGAACTCTCCCGAAATTCGTTCGGATTTGTCGTCTTCTCTGCCTTGTCATCCAAGCCAGGATTACGCCCCGATTGCTTGGACTCGCCTGTTATCAATGCCGGACAGGAAATCGTTTTTGGAAAATAGGGGGTCTTAGCGACTCTACCTCGCGACACAAGAGTGGTTGAAGGGAAACCATTGATCCAGGAAATCGCCCATTATCGGCCCTGATCGCGATTCTAGGATCCCGTCTAAACTCTATCCTTAGAATCGTTCGGGTTTGGCTGAAATAATGGCGAGTTTCGCCTATTGATCTAAGCCTGGAGTCCGCCTAGAATACAGAGACTCGCCCAAAATCAAGGCCAGACAGCGATTCACTTCTCCAAAAAAGGGGTATTAGCCAAGCATCCCACGACGCACAAGTGCTTTCTCAGTTCTTTGTTCTTACTTATTCTTCCGTGAGAAACTCGGGTCAGCATTATAGCCGTAATCTTCCATTCCATATCTTGTGATTGATGCTGTAGTGCCCGCATGCTCAAGACCAAGATAGTCGCCTTCCTCGGCCTCACCCTAATGCTCTCATCTCTCCTCCTAGGTTCCCGGACACTCGGCTACCAGAGAGCAATCCTCAGCCTACAGCTCGGCGGCCTATTCCTCGTCCTAGGCGGATTCTTCCGGTTCTTCGACAACCATCCACTACACGACGCTCTTGTCGGCCTCTACGATCTCGAAGCAACAGCGAGCTAGATGTTTTCTAGCTTCTTCTAATCTGCATCCTTGTAGAACTTCGCCAGGTCCAAGGATTCTCGCGTTTGCTTCTCCAGCTCCTCCATATTCGGATAAATCGCTCTGTATACCTCAAGGACGCCGTTCTTGGATCTCACATGAACTAGATACGTCGGATAAGCAGCATGTCGAAATACTCTCTTGCTCTCCCAGGACTCTGCCCGGTCATCCTCTGCATAGCGAACATGAACGTTCGCGAAATGCACCATTCCGCCAAGATCCGAGGTCATTTTTTGCGCAAGCTCCCGAAACAGCGGCTTCTGTTCCATACAACCTGAACATCCGTCCCTAGTGAGCACAGTCACATAGACAACGCCTGACTCTTTCACGAGGGCTTCAACCGCCCCGTTGTCCGGTAATCCCTTCAACCGTTGAAAATCGATCACTTCCACGCTTTTGTCAGAAATGACCTGGCTAGAAACCGTCAACGCCATCTCTAGAAAACCAGTCAGATGTTCGATATAAGAATAAACTCTCTAGCCATCGCGGTTCAGTGGACAAAAAGTGGGATGTGGTCCCTGTTTAGGGACCAGAACTTACCCAGGTAACTGAAAAGCTAGTGCTGTCGCTGGACGGGTTCGAGGGTGAGGCTTTTGTCGCTCCGCCGCTGGTCACCATCGTAATCTTTTGAACGTTCGAGCCGAACGTTCCAAAGGCTGCGGTGGTCCCTCTGATCGTAGCATAGCAAGTGCTGCTCACTCCTGTATTGTCGAGGCCGAATTTGACTGTCCCAAAGTTTGCAAGCGGGAGGATACCACCGCTGCTCGAGGGCGCCTCGGCAATCCATTCTGCTGAGGACTGTTGCGCCCGGTGAACTGTTGACGAGGTGCTAAAGCTCTGGCCAGTCGTAGCGTCAGAAATGCTGACGGTGAATTTTCCGTTGCCCAACGCATGTGCTTCTGCAGACATCACGTCTCCAGGATGGACAGAGATGCCGTTGATGAGAAACGATGGATGCGGGAAGAACTCGTACCAAGCATAGTACGTGGGGACGCCGTTCTGGCAGTCAGAATCGGTACCTGTTTGCTCCACAGTGCCTGAGCTGTACCCGTCGATTCCGACCCAGAAGCTAGAGTACTGATTAGTGCTCGGACAATTGCCCTGTATCGTCGGGACCACCCATGATCCCTTTGCGTCGCTGACGGATCCGGCAGAGCCTGTCACGGCGAATCCGCTCCAGTTTGTACTGCTAACGCTTCCATCGTGAATTCGTGGCGCTACAATCAGTGATGGTGCTGGAAGAGCCGCTGCAAAACTCAGAGTTGATAGGAAGACAATAGCGAGTGCTGCAAGGGTTGTTGTGAAGAAATGTCGCACTGACAATTTTTCTCGAGCATTTTCTGGGAAAGTGGAATCAAAATAAGCCTTGTGGAAATCCTTTCGTGCCATTCTAGCCAGCGTCAAAGCCCCTTTAGCAGGATCTAGATTCCGGAGGCGAGATTTCGGGAGAGCTATTTCTGCAGGACTCCGGGTTCGGGTCGGAGTTCCACGATGAGTCCATCGCTCCATTGGTACTTTTCATCCATCAGCTCGGACACCTTCTTAGCCAGTTCGAGCTCTTCGGATGAATCGATTATCCGGCCCAGCCCCACGTACTTGTCGCTGTCCACTTCGAACGAGATTCCGGGGTGGTTCTTGATGTTCCGAACCCAATGCGCCTGATCACCGTATTGCGAGACGAGATAGAATCGTCCCTGATGTCGGATGTACCAGATTTCTATTCTGTGCGGTGCCTTGGTCTTCCAGCCTTGGGTAGTAAGATAGAGAAACTGGTGTTTGCGGTCCTTCAGAAACCACCCCTCTGAAAACCACGCCTAATTGTTACTTCTTCCGCTTCTCTGCGACATAAGCTATGCCCTGGACCTCCACCTTCATCCCAAAGAGCAGATCGCCAGCCTGGACAGTTGCCCTCGCCGGTTTGGGATCGCTGAAGAAACTGGAATAGACCTCGTTCATCCCAGAATACTCTGCTAGATCCTTGAGGTAGACTGTTGTCTGGAGGACACAGTCCATATCGGACCCTGCTGCCTCCATGATCCTCTTGAAGTTCTCCAAAGTAGCCTTCGTCTGGGCTCCGATATCTCCAGGAATAACTTTCCCGTTTTTGTCGATTGGCCCTTGTCCGGAAACGAACAATAATTCTCCAAACCTGACCGCAGGCGAGAACGGAAGACCAAGCGGCGCGGGGCCGGTTTTCACAGCTTCCTTCTTCATACGAGTCGAAAAGTCCGCACAGTATCTTTGGTGTTTAAGAGTTGAGAGATAACACCGAATAACTGACGATTCATGCTAGAAAAGGCCGTTTCAAGCCCGGAGATTCCCGGCCAGATACCCCTGAAACTTATCGAAGAGGCCAGAGAACGGATCAAGGGCACAGTTTTGCGAACTCCGCTCGTCCGCTTGAATGTTGACGAAGCGCCAGCAGATATCTTTCTGAAGCTGGAGAATCTGCAGCCCACAGGCTCCTTCAAGGTCCGAGGGGCGAGCAACGCGATCGCCCTCGCTGGTCCAGACGCGAAGAAACGTGGAGTATACACCTGCAGCGCTGGAAACATGGCCCAGGCACTCGCCTGGCAAGCTCGCCAAAACCATATTCCGTGCACAGTAATCGTCCCGGACAATGCTCCGGAGACTAAGCTAGAAGCGATCAGAAGGTTCGGCGCAAAGATCATCCAAGTCTCGTTTGACGAAGTCTGGAAGGTCGTTGTGACTCACCGTTATCCTCCCCTCGACGGCTCCGTGTTCATTCACCCATTTGCGGATATTCGAATGATGGCAGGAAACGGAACCGCAGGTCTAGAGGTCCTCGAAGATTTACCTGATGTCGAGTCGGTTGTCATACCGTTTGGAGGTGGAGGACTGTCCGTAGGTATCGCGTCTTCAATCCGTGCGAAGAGTCCTCAGACTCGTGTCTATGCTGTAGAGCCTGAAACCGCAGCACCATTGTCCGCGTCTTTCGCTGCTGGCTCGGCCCGAGGGATTAAGAGAATTCCTAGCTTCGTCGATGGTATCGGTGGAAAGAGTGTTCTGCCCGAGATGTGGGAGCGAGCAAGAAATCTGCTTCTGCCACTGGTCGTTTCTCTCTCGGAGATTGCCGCAGCCATCAAGCTCTTGGTAGAGCGCAACAGGATTGTCGCTGAAGGCGCTGGAGCAGCATCGGTGGCCGCAGCGATGACGGGCAAGGCGGGGTCTGGAAGAATTGTCTGCATCGTCTCCGGCGGCAATATTGACTCTTCAAAGTTGGCGAAGGTTCTTGCCGGCGGCATCCCGTAGCTGCTAGGTTACGAGTTTCAGGACATAGGACCCGAGGACTTTACTCGCCAAGATTACGAGAATTCCCAGGACGACCATTTTCATTGCTGACTTCGTCGCTGACTGTTTCAGCGTGACTCCTCGGAATGCTCCAAGTAAGAAGAGTAGTATGACTCCGATGACTATGGACGCTGTCACAGCATAGGTTTCGGGGAAGAGTACCAGTGGCAACAGCAATACCAGTGAGGCGAGTGCGGAAGTGATAGCTGTGACTATCCCGGAGCCTAGCGCTCTCCGATTGATCTTTCCCAACAAGCGATGAACCTTCGGATGCTCCGTTGTAAGGGGGACAGGTTTCTTCTTGTTGCCGTTGCTCTGTCTCGACCGCTGGCGGTTTGTCCTTGTTATCGCCTCCAACAACTGTGTCTTTTTTTCGTGAGTTTCGGACAAGTAGGTTGCCGCAAAAACGGATAACGCCCCTGCTACCGCTCCCCCTACACCCGTTGCGAAGATCTGTACTGGTATCAGCGCCGCGGACCCGGCGGCTGATATGATTCCGAGAACGGAGAAGAGGCCATCTATGGAGCCGAAGACGAGTTCAGCGCTTCGACTCCCTGTCTCTTGAACTACTAGCTCTGTGCTCTGTACTGCCAGGAGGGGTCATCCCCGAAGGGGAATGCATAGCCATGACTGGATTCCCCGGCATGAGCATGCTGTTACTGGACGATGGCCTCCATAGAGAATCCCGCTAGGGCTATCCGGATATTGTCTCAGCGGAGCTCCTACTTTGCCGCGGTCGGAGTCGTTATGAGGGATTAGTGCCCGCAGGAATAGGCTGGGGTCCCGGATTCCTCTCTGAGCTCTTTCCCATCTTCGCGTTCTTTGCCGTTAAAGCTGCGGCAAAAAGGATCTTTGCTGTATCCTCAATCGAGCCAAAACTCGTATCCAAGATTAGATGATATATTGACCAGTCATCAACGCTGAACCCGTAATGTTTCCGATATCTCTCAGCCTGCACTCCTTCCCTGTGCAATGTTTGCCTCCGTGCCTCCTCCAGACTAACGCGGTCTCGTGCCGCAATCCTCTCCAACCTCACCACTAACGGCGCAGTCAATAAGACCCTCAAGTCAGAAATCTCCTTCAAAACCCATCCGGCGAGCTGTCCATCGACCACGACGTCACCCCTTTCTGCCTCTGCCATCGTCCTTTCGTCTACTAACCGGTCAATACTTGGATCCGCGGCAGCCAGTTCCTGAAATTTTTCCAGCAAGATCTGTCTTTCCTCTGCTAGCTTTCTGAACATTAACCCAGCCGACACATGGCGGAGACCAAGTGATCCAGCTAGCTTCGCCGCGTATGTAGACTTGCCAGACCCGTGCGGCCCGCTAAGGGTCACAATCAATCGATGGAACCTGACGCGCGAGCAACTCGTCTAATCTCAAATGCCAAACAGTTCCCACACAGTACTCCACCAAACGGACGCGAGGGAACACGCGAGCTCTTTGCTACTCCTACCGGTCTTCCCGTTACCACTCCATGTAACTCTTCTCCGCATCGTGAGCAATGCGCGCTCTTGTGCGCTTTGGCTTCAAAGTGGATAGATCGAATTCCAGATGGTAGAGTAAGCACTTTCTTTCGGCGCCCCCCGGTCCTCTGCGAGGGACGCGTCAATTAGAATCTCCCGTTGTTGGAGTCATCGAGAACGAAGACTGGACTCCAAACAATCTGGACAGCGGAATGCTCAGAGTGAACGAGCAGATAAGATACCAGTAAAACAGAGACAGAACTGAAAACATGCCGTTGGCCGTCGCCGTGGTGAATGGGAGGACGAGCGGTGCATATGCTACCGGGATCGAGCCGATCGCCCTTACTACGGTATAGTAGATCAAGAGAAAAGGGATGATCGTAATCGGGTATGTCTTAAACTGCTCGAAGGTCGATCGCGAGCTCATCTTCATCATAGCCGACTGACGCCTCATAAGTTTCTCAAGCGCTTTCTCGTCTCCGTCTTTCTTGGCTTTCCGCACTGCACTCGTCCACGCCATGTATTCACGTCTTGAGTTTGCAATCATCTTGTAGTTCACCAGAAACCTGTTGGCGGACATAGTGATTAGCGAGAGGACGATCGCAGCACCCAGCACTAGGAGTGTCGCAGAGGGCGGATGACTGTATTGGCGGAGAGGGGCTGCTAATGTGTTTAGAATATCGTCGATGAAGCTCATTGCAGGGTCCGCTTCTGGATCAGCGCTAATAGGTCCTCCGCCGCTCTTCTCTGATGCCCATCAGGATTCAGAACGATCTGGATGGGAGCACCCGCTAGAACAGCGTTGGCGCTGGCCATGTATCTTGACCATTGTAGATCGGCCCGGGCCTCGTCGACTGTCTTGCTGTCTCTCTCGCGCGTCCTGTCCGCATTCCTTCTCCTTGCAATATCCTCGGGGTCCGCTTCGATCAAAATGATTAGGCCAGGGTCAAGCGCTTCCAGGACTCGTCGCGGTGTTCCTGGCCAGATTCCATCTTTGGTCCTGACGAACATGTGAGTGTCAACGACCACCGCTGACTTTCCCCCAGTCTTTCCAATCTCGCGTGCAGCCTGTTCCTGGACCTTGGCTTGCAGCTCGAGGTCTTGGCGGCGCATATGGTCTCGATGAACGGTCTTTCCACGTTTCTTGAACAGTTCGTTCATCACGTTTCCAAAGTTCACTATCTTCAGCGGAATGTTCTTCTCGCGCGCAACTGTTTCCAGTTCTTGGAGAACAGTGGTTTTGCCAACCCCGGGTATCCCTGCTACTATGATAGTGCGCGACACGTTCTTGGCTCACTGTCCAAGGAATCCCTTGACTCCAGGGTATATTTCGGTAATTCTCTCCTTGACCAGTATCTCGTAGTATTGTTCGATGATGCCTACGGTTAGTAGAATCCCTGTTCCGGTGCCGAAGGCGCCGAGGAAGTCCGCGCCTGCCGCTATTGTTCCTATGACAATTCCTCCGATGATGGTTACGGTTGGTATGTAGCGGTCGAGGATCTGTCTTATCGTCGTGCCGGAGCGTCTGAATCCTTCTACTTGCATTCCAGAGTCGATCAGTTGTTTTGCGACTGTCTTCGAATCCATTCCACCGACCTCCACCCAGGTGACGGCGAAGAAGACGCAGGCTAGTACGAAGATTCCCATGTATACTGCCGCTCTAATGGGGTCTTGAAGGACGACGGTGATGGATCTAGGGGCGAATGTGTAGTATGCGAGTCCCTTGCTGGGGACGAGTTGGGCATTGGTCGAGCTGGTGGGTACGAAGCAGCCGGGGAATAGGCTGAGCCAGAAGTTTAGCCCCGTACTGGAGCACGTGGGATTGTATCTTTGGAAGAGTAGTTGTCCGATGAAAAAGATGTTTCCGAAAAGGGCGGCGGCGAAGATGACGGGTATGTTGGATACGTAGAAGAACTTGATCGGGAAGCGTCCTCGGAAGCCTCGGTATCGGGCGTATGAGACGGGCACTTCGACTCGGAGCCCGTTGAGGTAGATTATGAGGATGAACACGCCGAGGGTTGTGAATAGTCCGACCATGTCTGGGAGCCCGCTTCCTCCCCTGTACAGTGCGCTCTGCCATGCGGAAAAGCTCCCTGGGTTCGAAAGTACCGGCCCGATCGACTGGGCGAAGGCGAAGATAGCGCCGAAGTATTTCCCATCTGCGACCGGTGATATCGGCCCGATCGTGCTCCATACGATGGAGAGGCAGACTCCTGCGGCTATGAACAGGCTGATTCCGCTTCCGAAGCCCCAGTTTTTCTGCAGCATCTCGTCCAGGAGGATGATCACGACTCCGGCGACCACTAGCTGGACGAGGATCAGGAATTGAGCCTGCAGACTAGGCGTGATAAGTTGTCCCGCTGAGTTTTGTACGTTGTAGGCTCCGCCTATCAGGAAGGCTATTCCCTCGAAGACGGTCATGAATACTGACAGTACCTTGCTCGCCCCGGTGAACAATGCTCTGTCCGCCGGGTTTGTGAAGTCCACGTTGATCATCTTGGAGCCGGAGAGCACTTGGAGGATTAGCCCGGCTGTGACTATTGGCCCGATTCCGAGCTCGACCAGTGTTCCGCGGTTGGATGCGAATATGACCCGTAGGGGTCCGAACTGGTCGTTAATGTTCCCAGTATGGGTGATTCCGTAGATAGGCGTCTCAGCCATTATCAGATAGACGACTAGGGTGACCGCTGTCCAGATCAGCTTCTCGGTGAAGCCGACTTCTCTCTGGGGCGATTTGACTCCTGGGAGGATTCTGGTGAGGGGTTGGAATAGCTCTATGAACCTGACCGTTAGTGATCAGTCCTGTTTGTTCTTTGTTGGGAGGACAATTTCTCCGCCAGCCCTTCCGATCTTCTCTTGGGCACGCTCGGAGGTCTTCGCAACAATTATTCTTAGCGGCTGGCTTATCCCGCCGTTTCCCAGCAGTTTCTGGTATCCAGCCTTTCCAAGGTCAACCTCGACGATGTTGCCAGCTTGTTTCGCGGAACCCTCCTCGATCAGCCGGTCTAGTTGTAGGACCAGGTCACCTACGTTGATCGCGTTGGTGATCTTCTGCCTGACCGGGTGGAAGCCTCTGCTTCCCATCTCCAAGTTGTAACGTATGACCGCGGACCATTTGTGCCGTTTCCAGCCTGCATTACCATGACCGCCGAGCATTCCGGAGTCTCGGTGTTGACCTGAGCGTCCCCATCCGTGGCATCTGGAGCCTCTGAGCTTTCGTGTTTTTCTTTTTGCTGTGGTCATGTCGGGGTTCACGTGGATGATTTCTTGGCTGCTAGGGCATGCTCTAGTCTGAGCGTTTGTGGGAACCGGTCGCGGCGGAATTAAACGTTTTTCCGGTACGGTCGATCCACACGCGATTTGGGTGGATGCAGGGAAAGCCAATTAGGGCCTTGCACGTGTTCCTTTGCGATACGGGAAGTGACTTGGTTATGCGGGAGTTGCCAAGCCAGGTCAAAGAGACCCTTCGATCACGGGTCTTGGAAGCGCAGGCCTGAGGCGCCTGTCCCGTAGGGGTTCGTGGGTTCGAATCCCACCTCCCGCACCAAACTAACAATCAAACCACCGCTTTTCGTTGCTTCGGGCTTTTGTCTCTCCCACTCTGGCACACGGGGACCTTGCAAAAGTTATACGAATTTATTTTCCGGATCCTCTTTCTGTCCGGGTGGGATTCCGGGCTTGTTTTTTCGAGACGGGTTCGTTATCGGCTTATCCAGGATTTCTTGATCCCCGTGGAATCCCCGAGTGATAAGCGTGGAAATCTATGCTCTCAAAATCGTCTGCTTGGAATCGATATCTGGGCTGATTATCGGCTTATCCTAGCTGATAAGCCCGAAATTCGCGGACTTTATCCCTGCTCTTGGCTTTCTGATCTCTTGGCGGGCTCAGCGAAGGTTGGGTACATGTAGCCTGGCGGAGGTTTTTGTTCCGGCTTCTTTTCGAAGACTTGTTTCTTGATAACGAACATTTCATTCTCCATGGATTCAAGGCTCATACTCCTCAGAATTGCGTCCTTGTACCAGATCAACTGACCTGCAAGACGGGTCCACCTGATCCTCTCGCTTGCTGGAGCACGCTTGGACTTTGCCATCCTGGAAGCCTCATCAATCAGATCCCTTAACGCCGCGATCATATTATGCCTCTCGGACTGGCGCCACTTAGACATCAATGGATACGGATCTTTCTCGACATCATAGGGAGGATCCGACATTTCTCAAAAAGCCTAGGACTAAATCCTCTCAACAAGTATATTCACAAGAGAGCAATGCGAAGACCCGGGCCGAAAGAGATGCACCAAACACCGAAGAAAACATGCTCGTCGCAGCTGACTCTTAGGTTGGCGCCGGGAGTGGCATAGGAGCTGGAACCTGTGGTTCCACGCTTTGCACGACAATTCTTGCTCATCCCTACTCAAGAATGCATTTTAGACTGAATGGGATTGGCCCAGCAGTGTGAGAGATGTAGAGGGAGCGCTTAGATTCACTTCAAGAGAGCGCTGGCGGAAGTGGCTTGAAAAAAACCACGCCACCAAAATTGCGGCGCTGTTAGTAATCTACAAGCGTCCCCCGAAGAACGAAAGACTTCCATCTCGCCATGCTCGCGAGGAGGCTCTGTGTTTCGGTTGGATTGATGGATGGTACAAACGCTTAGATGATGAAAGATGGTTGATACGGTATTCTCCGAGACGAAAGGGGTCCAACTGGTCGAAGTATAACATAGCGAGGGCCTGGAAGCTAATGAACGAAGGGAAGATGACCTCCGCGGGGATTGCGAGGCTCCCCCCTGATGTCCTCCGAGTCTGGGAGAGACACAGGCCCCCAGTAGTCATCACCGACCGCGGTGGCGGGATAAACCCGCAGTGGGAGATTAGGTTCTCGGATGGAAAGGACTATCTTTCCAAGATTAAGATGCCAGCTCTGGCCCCTTGACGGAAGAAGGCTCTACCAGTTCGTGCCACCGCCGGGATTACTGCTCCTCTGCGAAAAATTGTGGACACGCGGCGCTGTATTACATGTCAAACTGCAGGCGGGTGTAATGGCGCCGGGAGTGGGATTTGAACCCACGCGGCCCGCAAGGACCACAGGCTGACAGGAGCCTACTTTTCCAGGCCTAGGCCCACGTTTCTCGGAGTGGACTGCCCTGTACCAGGCTCAGGAATCCCGGCCCAGCCTAAGCCCGTTTACGAGGAACTATTTTCCCCTTTGGGAAAGAAACCGAAAACACCGGCTGAAACTTCGACCGTTCGAGAAGTAAGAACCAGAGTGGCGGTGGGTGCGGGCCAGCCGTCAACCCTTAACGGGCGAATGGCAGTGTCCGCGCCCGGGGGACGCCACCCTTGAATCGGCCAACTCGTGAGATACGATTCTAAGCCTCGCGTAACCAACCAACACGCACGGTCGTTACTACGAAGTATTCCCTCTTGCAGGCACGATTTTAAGTGGGCAAGCAGACAATCAGTGGACAATCATGGAACGCTGCGCCGTCTGCGGGGCGGAAGAATTCATCCCCTACGTGTGCAGATACTGCGACCGCACACACTGCGTCTACCACCGACTCCCCGAGAACCACGAATGCCCCAACATCC
>Ga0209154_1001440_pt1 | contig 13931 bp, 15 predicted proteins | sample GraSoiAngelo_121_FD_185878 | JGI IMG/M metagenome (GOLD analysis project Ga0209154, IMG submission 185878) | Grasslands soil microbial communities from the Angelo Coastal Reserve, California, USA - 14_0919_12_20cm (SPAdes) (version 2) | ecosystem: Environmental > Terrestrial > Soil > Grasslands ... | reverse complement strand
CCACGCAGGTACCCTTGCCCGCCTTGTTGTGGATGTGGGTCTTGACCACGTCGTCGAAACGATGCTTGATCCTCGTGACCGGCTCCTCGCGGTCCTCGCTGTGCGTGACGACGATGACCGCCTCGACCGGGCCTTTCGTCGACTCCTTCTCCCGGGCGTCGGCTACCAAGAGACGGAGCGCAGCTCGCACGAGTTCCGAGGTGCCCGTGAATCCCTGGGACTTCTGGAGTTCCCGCATCGTGCGGATCATCGCGTCGGGCATCGAGACGCTGACGATCGTCATGGGGAGTCGCATGTTAATAGCGACTTATAAGGTATTGGGGCAAAGATAATAACATTTCACGAATCCTTATTATGCGCCCGCGACATCTCCGACCGATGCAGCGCGGGCCGCACTTCGTTCGCAACGCCCTCCTGATTGCCATGGCGGTCGCCCTCGTCCTGGCCGGGACCTATGTCGTCGTCACTTTGAAGCCCGCCGCTCGGTCCACGGAGGTGACGGTCCTCACGACCTTCTACCCGGTATACGACTACACGCGGAACATCGGCGGGGACCGAGTCAACGTGAGCCTGCTCGTGCCGATGACCCTGGACGTCCACGCATTCGAGCCGACGCCCTCGTCCGTGCAGGCGGTGGCGACGGCGAGCGTCCTGATCTACAACGGCGCCGGCCTCGAGCCATGGATCCCGAGCATCGTGGCGGCCGCGGACAACCCCTATCTCGTCCTCGTCGACTCGAGCGCCAACGTCTCCCTCCTCCGGGTTCCCCCGGCCTTCCAGAAGGAGAACCGGACGATCGATCCGCATGTCTGGCTGAACCCGGTCCTCGCAAAGGTGCAGGTGGCGAACATCCTGAAAGGCCTCGTCCAGGTGGACCCCACGGACGCGGCATACTTCACGGCTAATGCCCAGGCCTACAGCGCGAAGCTCGATGTCCTGGACTCGGAGTTCGTCAACCTCACGGCGAACCCCGCCACTCGCTTCTTCGTCACGTTCCACGAGGCCTTCGCCTACTTCGCGAAGCAGTACAACCTCACTCAGATCCCGATCGCGGGGCCGTTCGAGGAGGACCCAACCCCGTCGGAGGTCCAGAACGTGATCGACGCCGTGCACGCCCACCACCTCTGCTACGTCGGGTATGAATCCCTCACGAACCCCGCGATTGCGGAGTCCATCGCGAGCCAGACGAATGCCACGCTCATCCGGCTGGACCCGATCGAGGGGTTGTCCCTCACGGACCAAGCCCTCGGGATGACATATCTCCTCAAGATGCAAGACAGCTTCACCAAGTTCGGGTTGGCCCTGAACCATGTCGGATGCAGCTGAGCCCGTCTTGGAGCTCCGGGACGTCGCGGTCGAATACCCGGGCGGCATCCGCGCCATCGACGGCATCCATCTCCGGGTCTTCCCCCATGACCTCCTCGGGCTCCTCGGTCCGAACGGCGCGGGCAAGTCCACGTTGCTCGCGGTGATCCTGGGCCTGCAAAAGCCAACACGAGGTTCCGTCCGGCTTTTCGGTCGCCCGGTCAGTCCCGAAGGCCTCCGGCGTCTCGGATATGTTCCCCAAAGGCCCCAGTCCACCTACCCCGATTTCCCGGCCACGGTCCTGGAGACGGTCCTCCTCGGCCGGGCGGCCCGGGCCCGCCCGTTCCGGGGTGTGACGCGCCGCGAACGGAAGGAGGCGGAGGAGATCCTGACGTTGTTGGACATCCACGGCCTCCGGGATCGGCGGATCGGTCGGCTGTCCGGGGGCCAGACCCAGCGGGTCTTCGTGGCGAAGGCGTTGGTCGGCAAGCCCGAGCTCCTCGTCCTCGATGAGCCCACGAGCGGCATGGACGCCCAGTCGCGGCGGGAGTTCTACCTCATGCTGGTGCACCTGAACCGGGACCTCGGGATCACGATCGTCCTGACGTCCCATGAGGTCCACAGCGTGACGAAACTCGCCAGCCGGATTGCGTTCCTGAGCGGGACGCTGCTCTTCGACGGGGACCCGGTCGCCTTCGAGCGCCATCCCGCACATATCGATCTCGAGGATTTCCCCGAGGCGGTGATGCCGAAACCGTGAGCGTGCTCGACCAGATCCTGTCCCAGCTGACCTACGGGTTCGTCCAACGCGCCTTCCTCATCGGAATCTTGGTCGCCCTCCTCAGCTCGCTCCTGAGCGTCTTCATCGTCCTCAAGAACGTCTCCCTCATCGGCGATGGCCTCGCCCACACGGCGTTCGGCGGTCTCGCCGTCGGGTATTACGTCGGGTTCTTCCCCCTGTGGACCGCGGCGGGGCTCGTCGTCCTGGGCTCGATGGGCATCACGAAACTCACCCGCTCGACGAAGATCCCGAGCGACGCGGCCGTGGCCGTGTTCCTGACGTTGGGCCTGGCCTCGGGCATCCTGCTCTACGAGCTGGGCCGGGGGTTCGGCATTAGCCTGGAGAGCCTGCTGTTCGGGAGCATCCTCCTCGCGAGCACGAATCAGTTCCTGTTCGTCGCCGCAGTCCTCGCGGCGGTCCTCGCGCTCATGCTCTTTTCCTTCAGCAAGCTCGTCTACACGACGTTCAATGAAACGCAGGCCCAGGCCGCGGGGATCCGGACCGCGTTCTTCGACTACATGCTCAGCGCCTTGGCCGGGGTGGCCGTCATCATCTCGATCCCCATTGCCGGCATCCTCCTCATCGCCGCCCTCCTCGTCCTGCCGGGACTGACGAGCATCCAGGTCGCGAGGTCGTTCCGCGAGACGATGATCCTGTCCCCCGTGTTCGGGCTCGCAAGTGTCGTCGTCGGCCTGCTCGTCTCTCTCGTCCTCGACGTCGCACCCGGCGCGACGATCGTCCTGAGCGGGCTCGGCATCCTCCTGAGCGTGGTGACCGCCCGGAAGATTGGCGAGTTCGTGTCTCGCGAGTAATCGGCGAGCGGGAGTCGCGGTGCCTGGCCGTCGGCCAGTCCGAAAACCCTTTTGCGCTCGTCGGGATTCGCGGTGCCATGGTCTCCGTCGCGGGCCCGTCGACCATTTTGTCGAAAACGAGCCCCGTCGGTCCCCTCCCGCCGGGAATCGATGAACGGTTGATCCGCGCGGGTGGAATCCAATTCCGCTACCTGACGAATGCGAAACCCGGCGCAGCGACGAGGCGGGAGGCGCCCATCCTCTTCCTCCACGGATACCCGACGTGGGCCGAGGTCTGGCTGCCCCTCGGTGGCAAGCTCGGTGAACGGCGTCCCTGGATCGCCCCGGACCTTCCCTGTCACAACCGTACCACCGCGTTTTCTGGGAACGACCGAAGCGTCTCGGCGTACCGAGGGGCCATGCGCTCGTTCTTCGATGCCCTGCGACTTGAGAAGGCGATCCTCATCGGTAGCTCGCTCGGGGGAACGCTCGGGATCATGCTGGCGCTGGATCGACCGGAGCAGGTGGACCGCCTCATCGTCCTCGACGCGGCGGGCCTGACCCCGACCATGCCGAAGAAAACGGTCCGTCTCTATGCGCCTTTCGTCCTGCCCGCCTACCTCCGGCATCCGCGCGCACGGAACGTGCGACATCTCCTAGAACGGGCGGTGTTCCACGATCCTCGGTATGCCGACGATGCTTGGGTCGACACGATCGTGGAGCAATGGAAGCCTCGGTCGCGCCGCGCCGCCTTCATCGCCACAGGGAACGCCCTCCGACGTCCCGACGCGTCCGTGGCGGCCGACCTCGAACGCGTCCGCGCTCGGACGCTCGTCGTCTGGGGCCGAGAGGATCCGCAGTTCGATTGGCAGATCGGGGAGGCCGCGGCGCGTCGCATCCCGGGCGCCAAGTTCGCCGCGATCGAGGATTGCGGCCATTTCCCGATGGTCGAGAAGCCGACGGAGACCGCGGAGATCGTGTCCGACTTTCTCGAATCCTGAAAAGCCGGTCTCCGGATTCCCTCCGGGTGCGGAATTACTCCGGCCATGTCCAGGGCTGGAAATCGTAGCCGACCCAGACGCTCTTCACCTGCGTGTACTCGTTCATCGCTTGAAGGCCGAACTCCCGACCCATGCCGCTCATCTTGGATCCGCCGAACGGCGAGGCCGGGTCGACGAGTTTGTAGGCATTCACCCAGACCATGCCCGCCTTGAGCTGCGCCGCGACCCGGTGGGCGCGCCCCAGGTCGCGCGTCCAGAATCCCGCCCCGAGTCCGTACGGGACGCCGTTGGCCATCTCGACCGCGGCCGCTTCGTCCTTGAAGGGCGTGATCGTGATGAACGGACCGAAGACTTCCTCCTGGCAGACTCGCATCCCCGGGTCGTCCGCACGGACCAGCGTGGGCTGCACGTAGTACCCGCGGGCCGTTTCGGGCGTCCCCGGCGTGCGTCCGCCGAAGAGGACCTGCCCCCCTTCGCTTTTCGCGATGTCCACGTATCCGAGGACCCGCTTCTGATGATCCTTCGACGTGAGCGGTCCCAGTTGCGTCGCCTCCTCGAGCGGATTCCCGATTCGGATGGACCGAGCGCGGGCCGTAAACCGTTTCAAGAAATCATCCCAGATCGACTCATGGACGAACAGACGAGATCCCGCGATGCACGCCTGTCCCTGGTTGTGGTATGCGGCGAAGAGGGAACCTTGGACCGCGGCCGCGAGGTCCGCGTCCGCGAAGACGATGTTCGGTCCTTTCCCGCCGAGTTCCAGGAGGGGTTTCTTCAGCGTGTCGGCTCCGGCCCGGATGATATCCTGTCCCACCTCGACGGATCCGGTGAAGCAGATCTTCGCGACATCCGGATGGCGGGCGAGCCTCGCTCCGGCCACCGAGCCTTTTCCGGGAACGACATTGATTGTCCCCGGAGGAAAGCCCGCGTCGGCGGAGAGCCGGGCCACCTCGATGGCGCTCATCGGCGTGTATTCGGCCGGTTTCAGGACGACCGTGTTCCCCGCGGCGAGGGCCGGGGCGATGTTCCAGGCGACGAACATGAGGGGAAAATTCCAGGGGACGATCTGGCCGACGACGCCGAGCGGCTCCCGCAAGGTGTAGTTCAGAACTCCCTTGAACGAGGACGGGATCACGTCGCCCTGGACCTTCGTCGCCATGCCTCCGAAATATTCGAACCAGTCGACGGTCCGCACGAGGTCGAACCGACGCACGTCGCGGATCGGATGGCCGGAGTTCCTCGCCTCGACCTGGGCCAGGGCCTCCCCGTGCTCCTGGATCATCCGCGCGAGCTTCAGCAGGAGCCGTCCGCGGTCCTTCGGCGCGAGAGCGCTCCAAGGTCCGTCGAAGGCTTCCCGCGCCGCGTCGACGGCCGCGTCGACGTCGGCCGTCCCCGCTTCCGCGACCTTCGCGTAGACCTCGTCGGTGTGCGGATCGTAGACCGGAAAGGTCTTGCCCGAGGAAGAGGGGACGAATCCGCCGCGAATGAAGAGGCCCCCACTCTCGACGTCGGTCATGGAGGCTGACACAGGGAAGCCGATGGTAAAGAGGTTGCGTCGATCCGGAGCGCGGAGCCGTGGCCGCGGTCGTTGGAGCCCGATGAGCCACGCCCTCGGTGCTAGGAGGCCGCCCGCCTTCCGAAAGGTTATATAATATAGCCAGCCGTCCCCGCCCGGGGGAGGCCATGGAAGAGTCGGACTCCGGCTTTAAGTATCTGATTGGCAGGAACGCGGGGAAGAGCGCGGTGATCTCCGCGTTCATCGCGACGCATGTGGCCACGATGGCGGGGCTCTGGTTCGACGGGGCGCGATTGCCCAAGTTCGATTTCAACAACCTGAACGGATATCTTGTTTTGGGCCTGGGCTACGGATTCGCGAACCCCGCCATCAATTTCGCCATCGGAGGGATCATCCATTACACCAGTGGAATCATCTGGGGCGTCATCTTCGCGCTCATCTTCCATCCCGCGATCGGGCGCTTTGTTAAACCACTTCGAGCGCTGACGCCGATAAACAACTACGTGAAGGGCATCATCTGGGGCGTCGTACTGTGGATTATTAGCTCGGCCTTCTGGATGCCCCTCTTAATCGGACCGCTGTTGGGCCCGTTCTTGACCGCGCCGCCGCCGTCCGGACTCGGAGCTCCGTGCGGAGTCGGTCCGTTCCTATCGTGTTTCGCTTTCTATGGGATCCAAGCAAATCTCACGAACTTGCTCTGGCACACAATCTACGGAGTGAACCTCGGCCTGCTGTTCTCACCCACGCTCGTAAGCGGCTCGCGGAGCACATGGAGATCAAGCGCCGGGGTCGGAGTGAGGTGATCTCATGGAAACGAAAGCTCCGCTGGTTGCCGCGGGAGTCCTCCTCGTCGGGCTCGTCCTCCTTGCGCTTGGGGCGGTAATCGAACCGCCGCGACCTCAGATCAGCCAAAACGGCGAATCGTTGATCGCCCTCGGATTGACGTTCATCATATTCGGGGTGGGCTTCTTCCTCGCATGGGCGAATCCAACGCAGTAGTTGCCGCCCGCAACGAAGCCGCCACCAAGCCGCCTAGGGCTCCTCTGGAAGGAAGTGGTCGAAAACCAAGGGCTGGGCTCGAGTCGCCCGAGGACGCGCTCGGGGCCGCAATCCCGGATCGGAGGCCCGCTCCAGAAACGTGGACGCGAACTGGGCCGCGAGCTCGTCGCCCGCCTCGAGGTCGTCCTCCAAGCGATACACGGAGTCCGAGATCGGGGCGAGGCTGAACGCCTCTCCACCGATCACGACCGTCGTGAGCCGGATGTTGTGGCGCCCCTTCGCCTCGAGGAATCGGCGGACGAACTCCTCGGGCAACGGACACAATCCGTCGGAGACGAAGAGGACGTCATGGCCCGATGCCTCGTGCCCCGCCACGATCGTGTCGAGCACGTGGGAGAGAGGTTTCTGGAAATCCGTCCCGCCTCCGAGGAAGTACGACGCCACATCGAGCACCTTCTCGAGCCGTATCGGTCCCTTGTCGCGAGGATCGAGCGGCACGACCCGCAGAGGATCCGCCGCATCGCCGAACAGGACGATCTCGACCGACCGCCCGTGTTCTAGGGCCATGTGGGCGAGCGCCAGCGCCGAGGCCTTGGCCCACACCTCTTTCTCGCCCGACATGCTGCCGGAATTGTCGAGGCAGAGGTACACGGGTCGTGGCCGTTCGTGGCGCTGCCACAGTTCGTACGTCAGGAGTTGGTGCTGCACGACCTTCGAGTAGAACAGGTCCTCCCGCTCCCGCATGGCGAAGTTCACGAGTTCCGCCGCGAGCGCTCGCACGACCTCGCCGCCTTGGACGAAGTCGACGACCTCCTCGCTCGCGAGGAGGGCCTTCGCCTCCCGATCCGCCAGACCCATCCGACGATAGCGGCCGAACAAGCGGGCGATCCGCCGGAGCCGCGGATTCCGGACCAGATTCCGCATCAGCTGGAGTTTCATCCCCGGGGGTAGGCGCGTCTCCTCTCCAGGTCCCGCCGACCAGGCGGCGACGAGTTCGACGGCGCCCTCGAGGTCCTCCCGGACATCGCGCAAGACCTCTCGGAGGCGTTCGGTGGAGGCCTCCGCTGCGGTCGCGTCCTCGGGAGACGTCCCGGCTTCAGGAGTCGGGGCGCGCTCCTTCTCAGGTCCCGCGGCGGGCTTGATCAAGAGGAGGTCCAGGACGAGCTCCGTGGCCAACGCGGTCTCCGCGGACTTCAGCCTCGTCCACGCGCGAAGCTTCTCATGCTCGCGCAGTCCGAGGGCGCGATCCAGGAGGTCCCGGTGACCGCGGCGCTCTTCGATCACTTGGTCGGCCGGCAGAAGCTTCACGAAATACTTGTAGAACGAACAGAACAGGTCGAAGGCGAGGTCTTTCGTCCCCGGGTCCGTCGACGTTTCCAGGAGGAGCCGGAGGCCCGGGGCCCGCGGCAGCACCTCCTCGAAGGCTTCCCGATCGAACGGGTCATGCACCAACGCGCTGCGGGACAACGTCGGCCCGGGAGGTCCGAAGACCGCCGCCATGGAACTACCCATTCTCCAGGTAGTCGCGTTTCACCTGGGCCTCGTACCGATCCGTCTCGCCGAGCAGGAAATCGATTTGGGAGGTCTCGGCCTTCCGCCGCTGCATCCGGTCGCGGAATCCCTGGAGTTCCGCCTTTGCGGTCCGCAGCTTGCTCAGGAATTCGACCGCGGCCATCGTCCGATCCCGCTCCCCTTCGAGGCTTTGCAGGTTCTTCAGCGCCACCTGAAGCGCATCCGCGATCTCCCGGGCCCGTTTCTCCTGAGGGTTCGCGATGTCGAGAACGAATCCCCGCACCATCGGCTCGCTCGAGGGATCGTCCCACAGAATGTTGGCGAGGACCGCGAGGTCGTCCTCGACCGCGTACGTCCGCCCATGGAGCCACGCCTTCGCGCGGACGATCGTGAGGCTCTCCTTGTACCGCCGGTCGGACAGGTTGAGGCCCTCTGCCCCGAGACGCCGCCGGATCTTTGCGATGGACTCGAGGAGCGGTCGGTCCAGCTCGACCGCGGCCACCGCCTCGCGGGCATCGTGGATCTCGTCCAAGGTAAGCCGCGTCTTCAGGTCGGGAGCGCGGGTGTCCGTCATCATCTCGAGCAGGTGGCCGTCTTCCGCGATGTACTTCACCTGGTATCGAAGGAGGAAGCGGTCGTACAGCGCGGACAGCGCCTCTTCCTGCGGCAGCTCGGCGGACGCCCCCATGAGCGTCTCGAGGGGACACTGCAGGACCTCGCCGTCGTTGTAGAACAGACGTTCGTTGATCAGGGCGAGAAGGCTGTTCAGGATCGAACTGTTCGCCTTCCAGATCTCGTCGAGGAACGCGAAGTTCGCCTCCGGCAGGTAGCCGCGGGTGAGCCGCGAAAACCGGTCCTTCTTCAAGGCCGAGATGGACACCGGGCCGAACAGTTCGTCGGGAAGGGTGAAGCGCGTCATCAGCCGTTCGAAGTACCTCGCGCCATCGATCGCCCCTGCGAGCATGCGGATCATCATGCTCTTCGCCGCGCCCTTCGGACCGACGAGGAGCAGGTGCTGCCGCGACAAGAGGGCGAGGAGCAATCCCTCGAGTTCGTCGTGGCGTTCGAAGAGGTGCTCCTCCATCTCCGTCTGAAGGGCCTGGAACCGCGAGGGTTGGACCATGGTCCGATGCGATAAGGTTCCGTGCGCCTCAAATCCCTTTCGCCAACGCACGGGTCGAGGGACTAGTGGCTTCCCATCGCTCGGATCTCCGCGAGGCTGGCGGTCCGCGATCGCGCTAAGTCTTCCGCGGCCCGAGCGTAGTAGGCCTCGCATCGCAGAGCGGCCTCCGATCGGGCGCGTGGCGATTCGACCGGGCCGATGTACTCCTTGACCTGGACGCGAGACCCGGCTCGCGCCTCGTAGTGCCAGAAGTACAGATACCGCTTCCCACGAACCGTGTGCGTGTACACGCCACAGCCGACTTGCATGCCTCCTGTGATGGCGTTATAGTTATTTAACTATAACTGCGAGGCGCGCGAATCCGCGGTCGCCCGGCATCAGAGGGGCGCGGAGTCCGCTAGGAGCGATTCGAACGTCCGTTGATCCCCCGACCGATCGAGTTGATTCAGGACCTCGAAATACCGCGGGCGGTCGTTCGCCCGGAGGAACATGCACGCGAGGAGCAGCCGCCGTCCCACGGTGAAGGCCCTCGTCGCTCGGCCGTCCTCGATCACATAGGACTCGTGGCCGGTCGTCTCATAGGCGGAGATGCAGCCCTCGACCGCCAGCAAGAGGCTCGGTTTCCGGGAGATGGGTTCCCGCACTTTCCCTCGGTCGGCGAGATGCACATAGACCGCATATCGATTCACGAGGGGACTCGGCATCGGCGGTCCTGAGGTCCGAACGGGGCGCCTACGACAGTCCGAATTCTTGCAGCGGCGTCGTGGGGGTCTTGCCGAGGCGGATCAGCTCCGGCAGCTCGGGATTGCCGTTCTCCCAGACGAGGAGCATGGACCGCTCCGGGGCCCACAGGTTGTGGGAGATGTCCGCGGGCATCGCGCAACAGTCGCCCGGCTTCATGTGCAGGTAGGCCCGCAGGACGCCCGTGTCGCGGTCCCGGATCTCCATCGAGATCTGGCCGTTCAGGAGCAGGAACCATTCCACGCGGTCGTTCCCGTGCGTGATCGGCAGGATGTACTCCTCCGTGGTCGGGCAGAAAAGGCTGTATTCCACGGCCGACACGATCTCCGGATTCCAGGTCACGTCGTTGCGGGCCAAGTAGTCGTACAGGTTCAGCAGGCCGAACCGCTCCTTGAATTCCGGCTTGATCTTCATCTCGCCGTCCTTGCCTTGGAGTCCTTTGAACGCCTCGTTCACCGGATGGGTCGCGTCCGTCCGCGGCTCCTTGATCATCGTCTTCGTCACGATGCGCTTGCGGAAAATCGCCGGGTGGGGACCACCGCGCTTCCGGCCGAACGGGCTCCCGGTCTCCCGCGGAGCGGCCCACGGATTGAAGTCCGGCGGGACCCAGTCCTCCAGGATCGCCTTGAGCGTCGCGCTGATCCGTTCGTTCGGGAACATCTCGCTGTACGCCTTCCCGGCCTTCTGCCACGCGTCGTTGTACTTCCCGACGAACATGTCCACGCCGTTGTCGTAGAAGTTGAACGTCCCGAAGACTTGGTCGAACTTCACCATGCCGTAGAAGAAGTTCCAACCGATGTCCCGTTGGACGGCCCGCAGGAATTCGCCCACGGGCATGTGGTATTCGCCGCCAGGGTAGTGGATGACGGTGAAGTACGCGTTCCGTTCGAACGTGTACCCTCCGAGTCGGAAGCTCTTGTAGCCGAGTTCGTTCGCCTTCTGCGCTTCGACGAGGTGTTGCGTCTCCGTCACCATGGTCACGCCTCCGTGAGGCAGATGTCTTCCCAAGCGTACGTGAGCCATTCACTGTGCTTCGTCTGCAGGAGAGCGAGTGACTTCTTCGGCGCGCGCATCCGGTACGCGATCTTCGCCGGGAGTGATGCGAGACTGCCGTCCCGGAGGACCATGGAGCCCATGTCCGTCCCGGTGACGGTCTTGTGCGGACCCGGCGCGATCTCGTCCCGCGGTTCCTTGTATTCGATCGTCATCTCGCCCTCGACCAGGACCACGTATTCGTCGTGGGGCATGTACCACCACGTTTTGTCCTCGCCTTCCGCCCGGAAGCACGCCAGGACGTAGGGCCCGTTCTTCCCGATCACGACCCGATCGTACGACTTGGGCCAGGTCGCCCCGATCTCGAAGATGTTCGACATCGCGTAGTTCAGGGGCTTGTCGTTGATCAGCAGCAGGTTCCCCTTCGTGTACTTCTGCATGCTCCCCGTCTGGACCATCGAGACCCTCCCGTCCCTCATGGCCGGAATCGGTCTTGAACGTTGGCCCTCCGACAATTTCCCATCGGGCAAGATGATGCCATCGGGCGAGTGACTCTTTATTATCGCCGGTGCTCTCGCGGCGATTCGTGGCTGCGGCGGGCGGCGGCACGCGCTTCGTCGTCGCGCCGAAGAACCTCCGCGGATATCACGGCCTGAGCCTCGACGCGTACGGCGCGTTGCTGCAAGGCGGCCCGGACACAATGCCACAGGTCCTCGTGCGGCTCCTCGCGGATCATGGCAAGCCAGACGATCGGGTCGCTCACGATCTCTGGCGGAAGACCCTCCACACCCAATACGCCGCGGAACCCTTCGTCGCATTTCGAGAAGTGCACCGAAGGGCCTTCAGCGAATCGTTCACCCGATTCGGGATCCGAGGTGACGTGGACGTCTGCATCGACGAAGCGTTCGACGAGTACCGCCACGTGCAGCCGTATCCGGAAGTCCACGCGGTCCTTCGAGAGCTCGAGACGGACGTCCCGATGGCCATCGTGTCGAACATGGATACCATGGTGCTCCTGGACGCGCTCCACAACAATGGGCTGTCCTTCACCTTCATCGTGACGTCGGAGGAAGAGCAGCGATACAAACCCTCTCGATCGATCTTCCAACGGGCGATTCGATACTTGGGACTCCCTCCGGAGAACCTCCTGCACGTGGGGGATTCGTACATCGAAGATGTCGTTGGTCCGACGTCCGTCGGCATGGGCTCCCTCCTCCTCCGAAGATCAGGTGCTTCCGGAGATCCGGCGCCGAAGTCCACCCCGATCGTCTCCGACCTCCGTCAGGTTCGCGAGTTCGTCCGCCGTTCGTGGGGCTAGATTCACCACGCTGCAAGGAGGATCTCCAACGCGCCGTCGACCGTGACCGGTCGGGGATTCGCCCGAACGGATTTGCTCTGCATCGCCTCGGCAGCAATCGACGGCAGGTCCGCCTTCGGAATCCCGAGGTCCCGAAGGCGTTGCGGTAGTCCGAGGCCCCGGATGAATTCCGAGGTCGCCTGGCAGACGTTTTCCCCGAGAGCCGCGTCTCCGGTCCTGGGGAAACGAACATGCAGCTGGGGCGCCAACTCGCGGTACGCTTTCCCCGCGATCGGAAGGTTGAACCGCATCGCATGCGGCAAGATGATTCCGTTCAGGACCCCGTGCGGCGCGTTGTACCGTCCGCCGAGGACGTGGCAGAGGCCATGGTGGACTCCCATCCCCGCCTTCGCGAGGACGAGTCCCGCCTCCATGGAACCCTCGAACATTCGATAGCGGTCAACCAGATTCCTCGGCTCCTCCACGGCCTGCGGCAACGTCTCGAGGATCAGCCCCGCAGCCCGCAGAGCCATCGCCCGTTCCTCTTCGCCGGCGTCCTTCGAGTACAGTGCCTCGACACAATGCGCGAGCGCGTTGACGCCGGTCGAGGCCGTCAGTTCCGGGGGCGTATCGAGGGCCAGCTCGGGATCGTACAGCGCAAGTCGGGGACGGATCGGATCGCTTCGGACCACGCTCTTGCGACCGCGTTCCAGATCCGTCGTCCCGAAGACCGGCGTGACCTCGGATCCCGCATACGTCGTTGGCACAGCGGCGACGAAGCAGGCGGGTCCCCGGAGGGGACCGCTCGCCTCTTGGAGACGGAACGCCGCGGCCTTGGCCGTGCCGATGGGGCTGCCACCGCCGAGCCCCACGAGCGCGTCCGCCTTCCGGGAGCGCGCCTCCTCCGCGACTTCCTCCGCGGTCGCTTCGGGCACATGAGGCCGGGATCGCGAATAGGTCCCAACGAGTCCGTCACCGAGGGCCTCGCGGACTCGCGCGCCGACCGGTCCTCCCGCGAGGTGAGGTCCCGTTACCAGATACGGACGCGTCGAGCCGAGTTCGCGGAGAAGTGGCCGCAGATCCTGGATGGCGCCGGGGCCGAGGACGATGAGCGTCCCTCCCTCCTGCCGCCTGATCCGCGGCATGGAATCTGAGGGCTTCGGCAACGTCTGTGTCCCCTTCGAGACCGTCCTCACGGGTAGAACGATCCGCACCGAGGATGGACAGCGGCAGGCCATAAGGCCTCTGCTCGCCCTGCACTCCGGCGCGACGCGAAGGACCTGGACCGTCCCGTCGAGCGTTAAATACGGAATGCCCGATGCCCGGCGTCATGTGGGAGAGGGTAACGAAGTCCAAGTGGCTCACGCCGAAAGTCCTCGCGATCATCTCGATCCTGTCGTTGTTGTTCTTCGTCTTCTCGGCGTCGAGGGCCCTCGCCGCCACGACGTACCACGTGAAGGTCGGCGGGCAAGTCATGGGGTCGCCGCTCGCGAAGGGAGGGATGGTCTGGTTCAACGGATACGACCCCGAATCCATCGTGATCCATCCGGGCGACACGGTCACCTGGGACGCGATCGGAGGGGTTCACACGGTGACCTCGACCGCGCTCGCCACGAATGGCAGTTTCCTCTTCGACTCGAGTCCTCTCTTCACCCCGGAAGGGGCACTCGCGGACATGGGACCCGGCAAATTGCTCGCACCTGGTTCCGTCTATGACCTCGACACGAGCAGCCTCGCCCTCGGGAAATACACCGTCTTCTGCAAGATCCATCCGGGGATGCAAGGCAACGTGACGATCACCGTCGGTCCTCCGGGGATGGCGTCGATCGTGACGGCCATCGCCGGATGGGGCGATCATGAGTACGCGGTGCA
>Ga0209154_1001435_pt1 | contig 13951 bp, 13 predicted proteins | sample GraSoiAngelo_121_FD_185878 | JGI IMG/M metagenome (GOLD analysis project Ga0209154, IMG submission 185878) | Grasslands soil microbial communities from the Angelo Coastal Reserve, California, USA - 14_0919_12_20cm (SPAdes) (version 2) | ecosystem: Environmental > Terrestrial > Soil > Grasslands ... | reverse complement strand
AGCACGATGAAGCGCCCCGAGGTGTTGTTCGGCTCGCCCCAGGGCACGCCGCCTGCCGCGGCAGAAAGAGGCAGCAGGAAGAACACAGCGATCAGGCTTGCGTAGAGTTGTTTCATGGATGTCCTCCCGGTTGGTTTCTGCGACGTAGAGCGAGTATTGCGAACAAGCCGGCCGCCAAGAGGAGCAGCGTGCCGGGCTCGGGAATCGGAGTCGCGAGGGAGGCGAATTCCGCGCCGGTCAGGTCGATCCTGTAGTTGCCGCGGCTGGCCAATGCAGCCTCCAAACCCGTCCAGCCGCTGATCGCCTGCGTGCCGCCCGGGCCCGTCGGCCCAAAGAGCGTCGTGCTCGGCGAGCTTGGGAAGATGAGGCCCCCGGGGCTCACCGGATCGCGAGCGAAGCCGCTGATCGCAAGGAAGTAGTCCCCCGGGATCTGCGGCCCAAGCGGACTCCCTGCGGGAAGCGTGGTGCGGAAAGTGCCGGGGTCATCGTCCCGCCCGTAAACGCCGAACCCGGCCGCATTGAAAAGGAACAACTGGCTGTTCTGTAGCTGCAAGCCGCTCGCGCCAATCGTTCCAACGGTCGTCGCGGAGAATGTCGACGGCGCCGATATGTGGAGGCGGTACATGTCCGCGTCCGTGGCGCTGGTCGAGGGGATCGACCCGCTGATCGAAGTCAGCGCTCCTGAGCCTGTCGGAACCTGAGCGGTCGCGGGCAAGTCGCCTGCGTCGCCGACTTCCATCCACGGAATCGCGCCCGCGCCTGGCGCGAACCCCGTCGCCAACATCAGGGCCAGCACTTTTGCGATTCTCATGATCGCTTCTCTTTCCTCGTGAATCGCTGCCTGAGGTTCAAGCAAGACTAATGCCGTGCATTCAAGTGCTTGATCTCTTTGGGAGCGACAAAATCGCTTCGACTGGACTGTAAAGCGCGCCTTACAGTCAAATCGCAGGTATCCGGCAGCTTTGTAGACGATCCGCTCGACGATCGTTCTGGCGCCGCACGGGTCTCGGCGTGGGAAGAAGCTGTCGGCGTTCCCTATCCAGTGGGGGACGGGTGCCCTCCTCGGCCTGTGGCCGACTTAGGAAGGACGCTACCAGCTCGAGGCCTACCGTGCCGCGTTCGGGCTGCTACTCGCCGCGCAGCCTTCTGAGCTCTGCCGCGGTCTCCGCATCGAGCTTGGACGCCCGGCCACGATCACCCTCTCTCGAACCTGCTCGCGGTTGTCGTGATACATCGTGACGCCGGGCGAAGCTGGTGGTCATTCCACAGGCGGCGCACATCGCCAACATCGAGCAGCCCGAGGCCTTCAATCGCGCTCTGCGGGAGTTCCTTTCATCCCCTGCCAGCGCGCGAGCTTAGCCGAGTGGATGCCGAAGAGATCGAGCACGCGCGCGACGGTGTGCGCGACCAGGTCGTCGAGCGATTTTGGCAGCGCGTAGAAGGCGGGCACCGGCGGGAAGATGATCCCGCCCATCTCGGTGACCGTCGCCATGTTGCGCAGGTGCGCGAGGTTGAGCGGCGTCTCGCGCGGCAGCAGCACCAGGCGGCGGCGCTCCTTCAGCACCACGTCGGCGGCGCGCGAGACGAGGTCGTCGGCATGCGCGTGCGCCACCGCGGCCAGCGTCTTCATCGAGCACGGCGCGATCACCATGCCTTCGGTGAGGAACGAGCCGCTCGCGATGGTGGCGGCGATGTCCTTCGGATGATGGGCCGCGTCGGCCAGGCCCTCGAGGTCCTTGCGCTTCATCTTGAGCTCGTGCCACAGGTTGAGCGCGCCGGCATCCGAGAGCACGACGTGGCTTTCCCAGCCGGCGGCGGTTTTTAGCGCTTCGAGCATGCGCACGCCGTACACCGCGCCGGTGGCGCCGGTGATGCCGACGATGAGGCGTTTTTTCATGGGGCGTAGCCTACCCGCGAACGCAATGCTTGTGGTGTTCTTCCCCTTCGCCCCGGGCTATTACCTTTCGTACTTCTACCGCTACGTCAACGCGAGCACCGTAAACCCGAAACCCGCCATGCGAGGCTTGACACGCGGAGAGCCCTCATAGAAGGAAATTCAATCCGCCCGTGTTCTTGCCGGGCCGAGCCGGGGCGGCGGGAGTACCGATCAATCTATTTCAGTTGTCAGAGCAAGGCGAGCTCTCCGTGCCCCGGTTGCGCAGTGGCATTTCTTCCTGACAGCGGTTCACGCAATGTCCGGAACGGGGTGAGAGTCAAACCGCACGTCGGTTCTTTATTGCTAAATATCCGATGCCATCGTATATTTAGCACATGTGGATCCCGCGCGACGCCGAAGCCCGCCTGCGGCGCTCGGCCCGCACCCGCCCGGTCGTGGTGCTGACGGGCGCGCGCCAGACTGGAAAGACCTCGCTCTTGCGGCGGCTGTTTCCAGAACATGAATTCGTCTCCCTCGATCTGCCCACCGAGGCGGAGCAGGCCGAGAAGGAACCGGACGCATTCCTGCGCCGTCACCCCGCCCCGGTGATTATCGACGAAGTGCAGTACGCGCCGGGCCTATTCAGGCACCTCAAGGCAGCGGTGGATGCGCACCGCGGACGGCATGGGCAGTACCTCCTGACCGGTTCGCAGAAATTCACTGTGATGAAGGGCGTCTCCGAATCGCTCGCCGGCCGCGTCGACATTATCGAACTGGAAACGCTGTCGCTGGCGGAAATTCGTGCCGCCCTGCCGAAGACCGGCTCGGAGACCGCCATCGTGCGCGGGGGATTTCCGGAGTTGCAGGCCAACCCGGAAATCGACTTCGTTCCCTTCTACAGCTCCTATCTGGCGACCTATCTGGAACGCGATGTCCGGTCGCTCGCCCACGTCGGCAACCTGCGCGATTTCGAGCGCTTCCTGCGCGCCTGCGCCCTGCGCTCGGCCAACCTGCTGAACAAAGCCGACCTCGCGCGCGATGTCGGAATCGCACCCTCCACCGCCAATCAATGGCTCTCTGTCCTGGAAGCCTCAGGGCAGGTCGTGCTGCTGGAGCCCTGGTTTTCCAATCGCACGAAGTCCATCATCAAGAGCCCCAAGCTTTACCTCGCCGATACCGGCCTCCTTTGCGCCTTGCTCAATATCCGCTCGGAGGACGCCCTGCGCGAGTCGCCGTCGGCGGGCGCGGTGTGGGAGACCTTCGTATTCGCCCAGCTGCGCCATCGCGAGCGCCGGGCGGGACACGCCCGGAGTCTGTTCTTCTGGCGCGACCGCACGCGGGAAGTGGACTTCGTCGTTGATGCCGGCGGACGCCTGGAGCTATTCGAGTCAAAATGGACCGAGCTCCCCGCACCGGGCGATGCGGCGAATCTCGCCTATGTGCGCGACGCGGTGGGCAAGTCGCGCATCGTCGGCGGCGCGGTGGTCTGCCGGGCGCGCAATAGCTTTCCTCTCGAACGCGGGTTCCGGGCACTGGCGGCGGCGGATTTGGGGTAAGCGGAAGCGGAAACCTTGAGACCTTGTCCATGAGAAGCCTCCGTCCTGTCAGTGGTTGTGAGAACTCCACTTTGGCACATCGATGCCGTTGGACCGTGAGGCTTCTCCTTCCCCTTTAGCCGACCTTTTCTGACGGCTCAACACCGTGGGGAAAAACGCAGGCATCCATCACCATCTCCTTTGGCGTCTTACCGGGTAGCGCGTGTGTTGCCGCGCGAAGTGGTGAGCTGTGATAACGGCAGGCCCGCTCGTTAGGAACACGAGCGAGGACGCCAGCCAGAAAGGCCGGGCGTTTCATAGATTCCCCCAACATCAGCTCCGTCTTTCTTGTTATCTTTCGCGTGTAGCAGATGGGGAGGACGCAGGCATTCCTCAGCGAAGGACTGATTGGCTGCAACGAGGACAGCCAGACCTCCGAACCACACTACAACCCGGGCTGACGGCCCCGCGTTCGGGCTGCTACTCGCCGCGCAAGCCGCCGCAGCGTTGTGGCTGCTGACGGCCTGGCAGGATACGCGCTACCCGCGCTTGTAGACGATCTTCTTCGTCCCGCCGTCGCAGGTGCCGACCACCTTGCCGTCGGCCTGCGCGTCGGCGTCGACGATGTCGAGGGTGAACTTCTCGACCCCGTTCGCCTTGATCTTGGCTTCGATCTCGGCCTTGAGCTCTTCGCAGTCTTTGCGCTGTGCCCAGGCGTATCCCGAGAGCCCCAGCCCCACCACCAGTGCCGCAACCATGAGCTTCACCATTTTCTTCTCCTTGCAGAAGCTTCCCAATTGCGGCCGTCGAACGGCCGCACGTGCATGCGGCTCACCGTGCCCGGGTCGAGGCAGCGCGCGTTGACGCTGAACCCGTCCGGGTGGGACCGCGGAACGTAGAATGACTTGATTCCGCAGACTTTGCAAAAGACATGTTTGGCAGTCCCGGTGTTGAAGGTATAGGTGGCGAGGGACTCCTCGCCCCGAAGCAGGCGAAAGTCGGCCTTTTGGACAATCAGGTGGAGGAACCCGGCCTTGGCGCAGATCGAGCAGTTGCACTCCTCGACGCTGATCTCGGCCGGGGCGGTGACCTCGAAGCGCACGCGGCCGCAGTGGCAGCCGCCTGCGTGGAGGACCGTTGCGGGCGCCGCAGCACCCATAGTGGGGAATTATAGTTAGGGATCACCCGCGATGTCTCAAATCCACGACATGTTTCAGACCACTATTGCCGGCAGCCTGCCTAAGCCAGCCTGGCTGGCCGAGCCCAACAAGCTCTGGCCGGCTTGGCGCGCTTCGGGCGCCGAGCTGGAGCGCGCGAAGCGCGACGCCACGCTGCTGTGGCTGAAGGAGCAGGAGGACGCCGGCATCGATATCGTCACCGAGGGCGAGCAGTCGCGCCAGCACTTCGTCCACGGCTTTCTCGAATTCGTCGAGGGCATCGACTTCAGCCGCAAGGTGAAGATGGGCATCCGGAATAACCGCTACGACGCCATGGTCCCGGTGGTGACCGGGCCGCTCAGCCTGAAAGGGCGCGTCCACCAGGTCGAGGCGCGCCTCGCGCGCGAGCGCACCGGCCGCAAGCTCAAGATCACACTGCCCGGCCCCATGACCATCGTCGACACGATCGCCGACCAGTACTACCGCGACAAGGTGAGCCTCGCGCTCGCCTTCGCCGAGCTGCTGAACCGGGAGGCACGCGCGCTAGAGAAGGACGGCGTCGACGTGATCCAGTTCGACGAGCCGGCCTTCAACGTGTACCTGGAGGACGTGAAGCGCTGGGGCATCGATGCGCTGCACCGGGCGATCGAGGGCCTGAAGTGCACCACCTGCGTGCACATCTGCTACGGCTACGGCATCCAGGCGAACATCGACTGGAAGAAGACGCTCGGCGGCGAGTGGCGCCAGTACGCGGAGATCTTCCCGGCGCTGGCGCAGAGCCGCATCAGGCAGGTCTCGCTCGAGTGCATCCATTCGAAAGTGCCGATCGAGCTCTTGAGGCTTCTGAAGGGGAAGGACGTTCTGGTCGGGGTGATCGATGTCGCGACCGATGCCGTAGAAACTCCTCGGGAGGTCGCCGAGACCATTGAACGCGCGCTCGAGTTCGTCCCCGCCAGCCACTTATTTCCCTGCACCAACTGCGGCATGGCGCCGATGGAGCGCGAAATCGCCATACAGAAACTGCGCGCCCTCGCCTCAGGCGCCGCGCTCGCGCGCAAGCGCTTTACCAGCAATAGGCGAAAGACGGGAAAATCTCGGACTTCGAGCCGCGCGGGTCGCAGCCGGCCTCGAGCAGCCGCGTCTCCTCGTCGAGCTGCGCGGCGGAAATGAAGCCCTCGGTCCAGTCGGGCGCCACCTCGATGGCGTGGCCGCGCCGACGCAGTTCGTCGATCGCCTTGGCGCCGAAGCGCGCCTCGATGCGCACGTGCTTTGGCGCGTGATCGTGCGGCGCGAAGAAGCCCGGGAAGTGGTCCGAGGACAGCTTCGGCGCCTCGATCGCCTCCTGGAGCGTCATGCCGAACGCCTCGCGGTACACGATGAACTGCAGCGACCATTGCTCCTGCTGGTCGCCGCCCATCGTGCCGAAGCTCATCCACGGCTTGCCGCGCCGGAACGCGAGTGAAGGCGTGAGCGTGGTGCGCGGGCGCTTGCCCGGCGCGACCACGTTGGGATGATTCGCCGGCCCGAGATAGAAAGTCATCATGCGGGTCGAAAGCGGGAAACCGAGTGCGCCGATGACCTCTGCCGACTTGAGCCACGCGCCGCTCGGCGTGAACGACGCCATGTTGCCCTTCGCGTCCACGGCGTCGACGTGCACCGTGCCAGGCCCCCAAGGCTGCGGCGTGAAGCGCTCCTCGGCGCACAGCAACGCGGCATTGCGCCAGGCGTCGCCCGGGCGCAGCTCGTCGCTCGCCTTTCTCATGTCGATCAGCTCCGCCCTGCCTTTCGCATAGGCGTCCGATAGCAACACCTCGGAAGGAATCATGACTTGCGAAGGATCGCCGTAGTACTGCTCGCGATCGGCAAACGCGAGCTTGGTGGCCTCGATCAGGAGGTGCAGGTATTCGGCGCTGCCCTGCCCCATCGCGCGCAGGTCGAAGCGCTGCATGATGGCGAGCGCCTGCAGCATCGCCGGCCCCTGCGACCAGAAGCCGCACTTGTAGATCGTAGCCTCGCCGAAGCGCAGGCTCACCGGCGCCTCGATGCGGGTCTGGAAATTCTCCAGGTCGGCGCGCTCGAGCAGGCCGTCGCGCTCCTTCGAGAAGCGCACGATCTCCGCCGCGATCTCGCCCTTGTAGAACGCCCCGTCGGGGTCCTTGGCATGCGCCAGGTATTCATAGGTCCGGGCGAGCGGCGCGTTTTTCAGCAACGCACCCACACTGGGAACCGGCATGTACGCCTCCTTGCTGCCCGGCCAGCTCTCGAATTTATCCCTCAGATGCCTGAGGCCGTATTTCTCCTGATGGATGAGACCCTGCGATGCAGGAAATCCATTCCTGGCAAGCTCGATTGCCGGCGCGATCACTTCGCGCAGCGGCATCGTGCCGTAGCGCTGCAGCGCGCTGAGCAGCGCGCCGAAGGCGGCAGGAACGCCGGCCGCTAGGATGTCCTCGTCGGGCACGTGATCGAGGCCGCGGCGGCGGAATTCCTCCGGCGTGGCGCGCGCCGGCGCCACCGTGTTGCCGTTCAGCGCCACCACCTTGTCGCTCCCCGCGCAGCGCAGCAGGATCGGGCACTCCCCGCCGATGGTGTGCATGTGCGGATTCACCAGCCCTTCGACGAAGCACGCGGCGACCGCCGCGTCGATCGCATTGCCGCCCGCCTTCAGCACGTCGACGCCGGCGTTGACCGACAGATAGGAATTGCCGGCCACCGCGCCGTGCCGGCCGATGAGGCGGGGGTAGAAGGTCGTCCCGTCGGTCGGGGCGCTACGGTAGGCGCGCGAGGACGTCATGTCGATACGATACAGAATGCTCGTACTCGAGCCGCTCGCCGGACAGGAAAACCCCTAGGACGGTTGCGCCAGGTCGGACTTGCCGTAGGGAATGCCGGTCGCAGCGTCGGGCGGGATCGGCGGCATGCTCGCGTGCCAGTCCGCGTAGCGGTTGCGCAGCTCGGCGAACGTTGCAGCCTCGCGCCTGGCGAGGTTCGCCCGCTCGCGCACATCCTTGGAGAGGTCGAACAGGAACTCGTCGCCTTCGATCGACAGATACTTCCAGTGGAACGTGCGCATCGCCTTCTGCTCGCGGAATTTCATGCGCCAGTAGAGCTCGCGCCTAAAGACAGAGTCCGGATAGGCCAGGATGCGGAGCAGGCTCGCGCCGTCGAGCGGGTAGTCGGGATGCGGCGCGACGTCGGCGACGTCGAGGAACGTTGCCGGCCAGTCCATGGTCAGCGCGAGCTGCGCGGTGACCTTGCCCGAGGGCACGCGCGCCGGCCAGCGCACGATGTAGGGCACGCGGATGCCGCCTTCGAGCAGATCCATCTTCTTGCCGACGAGGGGCCAGTTGTCGGAGAAGCGCTCGCCGCCGTTGTCGCTGGTGAAGACCACCAGCGTGTCGCGCGCGGCGCCGATCGATTTCAGCGCCTGCAGCACCTTGCCTATGCCTTCGTCCATGTGGCGGATCATGCTGAGGTAGGTCTGCAGCGAGCCGCCGTCGGTATGCACGATGCTCGCGATGCGCTTCGACTCGGACTCGTCATCGCGCGTCTCCCACGGCCAGTGCGGCGCGGTGTAGTGCAGCGACAGCAGGAACGGCTTGCCGCGCTGGCGTTCGACGAACTCGACCGCCTTGTCGGAGATGAGGTCGGTGAGGTAGCCGCTGCGCCACACCTCCCTCTCGCCTTCGTACAGATCGTGCCTGCCCGAGGAATCGCAGTGCAAGAAGTAGTCGACGCCGCCGCTCATCGGCCCGAAGAACTCGGTGTAGCCGCTCTTCAGCGGACCGAAGCTCGGCGCGAAGCCCAGATGCCACTTGCCGACGAGCGCGGTCGCATAGCCGGCGTCGCGCAGCAGAGACGCCATGGTCGGATGCTCGGGCGGCAGCCCGAGCACGGGACTCGAGCGCGCCGAGGGGCCGGCGATCGGCTCGTCCGCGCCGCCGCGCAGCCGGTATTGCCAGCGTCCGGTGGCAAGCGCGAAGCGCGTCGGCGAGCACACCGGCGAGTTGGCATAGCCGTCGGTGAAGCGCAGTCCCTCGGCGGCAAGACCATCGAGCACCGGCGAGCATTGCGAACGGCCGCCGCAGCAGCCGAGGTCGGCATAGCCCAGGTCATCGGCGAGAATGAAGACGAAGTTGGGCTTACTCAGCAACTCCTCCGCTAAATCCAACAGGCTATCTGGGGGCCTGCTTCCTCTCGTAGTCGGCGATTGCCTTCTTCAGCTCGGTGTATTCGTCGCACGCGAAAAGGCAAAGCTTGTCGAGCACCGCAAGGTGCTCCTTCGCTTTGGCGACATTGCCGAGCATCAGATAGGCCTCGCCGAGATACTCGTGCGCGCCCCGGTGATCGGGATCGATCCTCAGCGCCTCGTTGTAATGCTCGAACACCAGGCTCATGTCGGGGTTGGGTCCCTTGCGGATCGAGTAGGCGTACAGGTTGTGATAGTCGGCGTTGTCAGGATTTCTTGCAAGCGCCTGACGCAGGGTCGCCTGGGCCTCGCCCCAGTCGTTCTTCGCCGTGGCGGCCGCGACCTGCTCGAGCACCGGGTCGCGCGGCGCACTGGACATGGAGGGTGTTTCGGCGGCGAGCGCGATGCCAGGCAGCGCGATCAACGCTATGATGAGGGAACGATGCAGCGGTTTCATGTCTGCTCCTTGCTCGTTGCGGTCGGGATGTTAACAGGCGCTGCTGCGCCGGCATTCCCCGCGCCGCCGAAGTCGCGCGGCGAGGCGCTCGCCGCGCTGCGCAGCGCGAGCGGGGCGACGCGCGCCGAGGCCGTCAACTGGATCGCCAACCGCGGCGCGATGGCCGACGCGCCGCTGCTGCACGAGCGGCTGCGCGACGACAGCGAGAGCGTGCGCGAATTGGCCGAGCAGGGCCTGTGGCTGCTGTGGAGCCGTTCCGGGGACGCCGAGATCGACCGCCAAATGGCGCGCGGCACCGGCGAGATGCAGGCAGGGCGGCTCGCCGACTCGGTTGCAACATTCTCGGAAATCATAAAAAGAAAGCCCGATTTCGCCGAAGGCTGGAACCGGCGCGCCACGGTGTACTACCTCGCCGGCGAGTACCAAAAGTCGGTCGCCGACTGCGACGAAGTGCTCAAGCGCAACCCGCAGCATTTCGGCGCGCTCTCCGGCCTGGGGCAGATCTACTTCAAGCTCAAGGACTACGAGCGCTCGCTCGCTTGGTTCCGCCGCGCGCTCGAAGTCAATCCCAACATGCTCGGCGTCGAGATCAACATCCGCGGCATCGAGGAGCTGCTCGAGGACGAGCGGCGCCGGTCAATTTAGCAGCCAGTAGAGCGCGACGCCGGCGATCACCGTGCCAAAGAGGCTGCGGCTCGCGGCCGCGACCGCGAACGCCGCCATGATCGCCGGCAGGCCGGCGGCGCCCGCCGCGGGGAGCCCGATCGCGAGCAGCGCGGCGAGCACTGCGATCGGCACGTAGCGCAGCCAGTCGGCGAGCCAGGGCGGCAGCTCGAGCCGCGACAGCGCGACGAGCGGCAGCACGCGCGGCAGCGCGGTGACCAGCGCGCAGGCAAGCACTAGCGCGAGGAATTCGGGCCGGATTTCCATCGTTCGAGCGCGAGTCCCAGGGTCGCGCCCAGCACGGTCGCGCCGATCACCGCCCCGGGGCCCGGCGCGGCGAGCTCGATGCCGGCGCCCGCTGCGCCGGAAAAAAGCGCCACCCCCAGCGCCGCGCGCAGCCGCGGCTGGATCCTTACCTGAAGCACGAGCAGCCCCGCGAACATCGCGGGCAGCGCGAAGCCGAGGGTGCGCGTGTCGCGCGCCGCGCCCGAGAGCGCCGCGCCGGCGAGGTTGGCCACTGCCCAGGCGCTCCACGCCGCGAGATTGAGCCCCGCCATCCAGGCCGGGGAAAGCCGCCGCTGGCCGGAGGCGACCACGAAAGTCTCATCGGTGAGCTGCAGGCCGAGAAGCGCGCTCTTGCACGCCGCAATGCCGCGCAGCGCCGGCGCGAGCGCCGCGGAAAGCAGCAGGTGGCGCAGATTGAGGAAGAACACCGTGAGGACGATCGCCGAGGCGGGGCTCGCGAGCGTGAGCATGCTGGTCACGACGAACTGGGCCGAGCCGGCGTACAGCACCGTGGAGATCAACAGTACTTCGGCGTACGACAAGCCGGCCGAGCGCTCGACGACACCGGCGGCGATGCCGATGCCCAGATAGCCGAGCACGACCGGCCCGGCCGCGCGCACCCCTGCCGCGAACGACTCGTGTCTCACGGCCCTACTGCTTCAATTCAAAGAGGCGGGTGCTCAGGACAAGCCGCTTCGGCCGCGCCAGATCCTTTGCGCCCGGGAGGATGCAGAAAAACATCGTCGCGGCCGGTCCGCCGGCATAGCTCAGAGTGAGCGTGTAGTCACCGAGCAGGTAGGTTCCCCCGCCGCCTTGCGGAGCAGGTACTCCTCCCTCCAGGCGCTCTCGATTCGCTGCGTGCCTGATCACGCCCTGGTCCCAGAACGTTGCGTCGCTCCCGAATTCGATCCAGACCGGTTCCGCAGTGCCGGCGGCGATGACGTAAGTGCCGTGCAGCTGCAGGGCGTTGACCTTCGGCAGGCGCTGCCAGCGCGTTGCGGCCGCGCCGCTCAGCCGCTCGCCGCGGCGCCGCATCACCTCCGTCTCCTTCGCAGGCCAGCGCACGCGGATTTCGTCTCCGAGCGTCTGGTAGGTGCCGAGGTGCTTGCGCACGCTCTCGTCGTCGAGTGCCAGCGCGGCCGGGCCCGCGCTGAAGAGGCTCGCATCGCCGCGATAGGCGACGCCGTCGGCATAGAAGACGAGAAAATCAAACCGCTGCCGCTTGCCTGCCGGAGGGGCTTTGGCGTTGGAGCGCACGTACATCTCCTGCACGCGCAGGCCTGCATCGCCCGCGGCGCCGGCCGACGCGACGGCGAGCATCAGGCCGGCAAGCGCGGCAATGCGCAAGCTAGAGGTACTCCTTGGCAGCGCTGTCGGCATCCACCGGCCGCCCGGGGAGATAGCCCTGCAGGAAGTCGCAGCCGCAATTTTGCAGGAACTCGCGCTGCATCGCGGTCTCGACGCCCTGGGCGATGACCTTGATCTCGAGCGCGTGCGCAAGGGCCACGATCGCCGCGACGATCGCGTTCTGGTCCTCGTTCCCGGGCACGTCGGCGACGAAGGCGCGGTCGATCTTCACCTTGTCCACCGGGAAGCGCTTCAGGTAGGCGAGGCTCGAGTAGCCGGTGCCGAAATCGTCGATGGCGATCGACACGCCGAGCTTCTTCAGCTTGGTGAGCGTGCTCAACGCGATGTCGGTGTGCAGCATCGCGGTCGACTCGGCGACCTCGAGCTCGAGCAGCTGCGCCGGCAAACCGGTGTCTCTGAGCGCCTTGGCGACGAGCTGCACCAGCTTGGGGTCGTTGAACTGGCGCGCCGAGAGGTTCACCGACACCTGCAGGCCGCGTTCCGCGCCGATGAACGTCGCCCAGCGGCAGGCTTCGCGCAGCACCCATTCGCCGATTTTCAGGATGAGGCCCGTCTCCTCGGCCACCTGGATGAATTCCGCCGGGCCGACCAGACCGCGATGCGGGTTTTGCCAGCGCACCAGGGCCTCGTGCGCCGCGACCTGGCCGCTCTTCGCCTCGACGATCGGCTGGTAGTGCACGCGCAGCTGGTCGCGGCCGAGCGCGCGCCGCAGGTCGCTTTCCAGCGCGAGGCGCCGCGACGCCGCAAGGTTCATCTGCTCGGTGAAGAACTGGTAGTTGGCGCGGCCCATCTCCTTCGCGTGGTACATGGCCGCGTCGGCGTTGCGGATCAGCGTCTCGGCGTCGCGGCCGTCGTCGGGAAACACGCTGATGCCGATGGAAGGCGTGACCACCAGTTCGCGCTCCTCGATGAGCACGGGATTCGACAGCTCCTCGATCACCTTCTGCGCCACGTTGGCGAGATCCGAGGAGCGCTTGACCTCGGGCAGCACCACCACGAACTCGTCGCCGCCGATGCGGCAGATGGTGTCGCCGATGCGCAGCTGCTTCACCAGGCGCTGCGCCACTTCCTTGAGCAGCGCGTCGCCCACGCTGTGGCCGAGCGAGTCGTTGATGTTCTTGAAGCGGTCGAGGTCGATGAACATCACCGCGGTCTGCTGCCGGTTGCGGTAGCTCAGGGCGAGCGCCTGGCTGAGCCGGTCTTCCAGCAGCCTGCGGTTGGGAAGCCCGGTGAGCGCATCATGGCCGGCGAGGTGCTGGGCGCGGCCTTTCGCATCCTCCAGCTCGGCGGTGCGCTCGGCCACCTTGCGCTCGAGGGCGTCCAGGGCTTGCTGCACGCGTCGCTCGGCTTCGCGCTCGGCCGTGACGTCCTCGAAGCTCCAGATCCACTCCTGCTCCTCGCCTCCCGCGTCGATGCGCCGGCCGCGGGTGCGGCAGTGGAAAGTGGAGCCGTCGCGCCGCTTGAATTTCCATTCGCTGTCGTGCGTCTCTCCGGGGGCGGTGGCGCTATAGGCGAGCACGCCCGCCTCGCGCCATGCCTCCTCCGAGGCGAACAGCACCGCGGAGCTCTCGCCGACGAGCTCGCCGGGGCCTGCGCCGACCATGTCCTCCAGGAAACGGTTGCAGCGCTGGATGGCCCGGTTGCGCACGAAGGCGATGCCGACCGAGGCGTTGTCGAGGATCAGCTCCTGCTCGGCGGCCGCGCGCCGCACGCGCTCGTCGGCCTCGTGGGCATGCGTGATGTCCTCGAACAGCCACACCTGGCCCTGCGCAGGATCGCCCGCCTTCACCGCGCGGCCGGCGATGCGGCACCAGAATCCGGCGCCGTCCTGGCGGCGCAGCCACTGCTCGCGCGCGTGGGTGCGCCCCTGGTTGAGCTGCTCGTAGATCTCGCTGCGCCGCTCGAACTCCTCCTCGGTGAAGTACAGCTCGCGCGCCGAGCTGCCGACCGCGGCGCCGAGGGCGAAGCCGAACAGCTCTTCAAAACGGCGGTTGCAGCGCACGGTCTTGCGATCGCGCGTGAACGCGATGCCGACCACCACGTTGTCGAGCAGCGCCTGCTGCTCGGCGAGCACCCGCTGCAGCTCGTCCTCGGCGCGCCGCTGCTCGGTGATGTCCTCGACGATCCACACCGCGCCGCGGTCCGGGTCCCGGGGGTCGACCGCGCGCCCGTCGGCGCGCGTCCAGAAGCTGCTGCCGTCCTTGCGGCGACGCAGTTCGACGCGGCGCGCGGTCTGGCCGCGCGCCAGGTTGACATAGGCCTCGGCCGCTTTTGCGTGATCGGCGAGATCGGCATACAGCACCGTGGTCGGCTGCCCGTTGAGCTCGCCGGGCCCGTAGCCGTACATTTCCTCGTAGCGGCGGTTGCAGCGCACGATGCGGCGTTCCTTGACGAACAGGATGCCGATCGACGCGGTGCCCA
>Ga0209154_1001433_pt1 | contig 13964 bp, 12 predicted proteins | sample GraSoiAngelo_121_FD_185878 | JGI IMG/M metagenome (GOLD analysis project Ga0209154, IMG submission 185878) | Grasslands soil microbial communities from the Angelo Coastal Reserve, California, USA - 14_0919_12_20cm (SPAdes) (version 2) | ecosystem: Environmental > Terrestrial > Soil > Grasslands ... | reverse complement strand
GAGCCCTTCCAGAAGGAGCTGTACCTCAAGTACCTGGCGAAGCCCCAGGGCATGATCCTCGTCACCGGTCCTACGGGCAGCGGCAAGACGGTCTCGCTGTACACCGGTCTCCATATCCTCAATCGCGAGGACACCAACATTTCCACCGCCGAGGATCCGGCGGAAATCAATCTTCCCGGCGTCAACCAGGTCAACGTCAACAACAAAGTGGGCTTGACCTTCGCGGCAGCGATGCGCGCCTTCCTGCGCCAGGACCCGGATGTCATCATGGTGGGCGAGATCCGCGACCTCGAGACCGCCGAGATCGCCATCAAGGCGGCCCAGACGGGCCACCTGGTGCTGTCGACTCTGCACACCAATGATGCGCCGTCGACCCTGACCCGCATGGTGGACATGGGCGTCAAACCCTACGCCATCGCCACCTCGGTGAACCTCATCATTGCGCAGCGCCTGGCGCGGCGTCTGTGCACTCATTGCAAGCAGCCACTGGACATCCCCAAGGATGCTCTTCTGAAAGAGGGCTTTACTGCAGCGGAGGCCGCCGGCGGGCTCAAGATCTTCGCGCCCAAGGGGTGCGCGAACTGTACCGACGGCTATAAGGGCCGGGTGGGCATCTACCAGGTGCTGCCGGTGACGGATTCCATTGCGCGCATCATTCTCGCCATGGGCAGCGCAGTGGAAATTTCCGACCAAGCTGCCAAGGAAGGCGTCTGGGATCTGCGGCGCGCTGGGCTGGAGAAAGTCAAGAACGGGCTGACCAGTCTCGAGGAAGTCAACAGCGTCACCGTCGAGTGACGCAGGACGGATTAACATATGGCTCAGGCAGCAACCGGCACAGTCAAGGCGATCAAGCGCGACACTCCCTTCGCCTGGGAGGGCAAGGACAAGCGCGGCTCCCGCGTCAAGGGCAAGAGCCTCGCGCCCGACGAGCAGACTCTGCGCGCCGAGCTGCGTCGCCAGGGCGTGGCGCCCTCGCGCATCCGCAAGCAACGTCAGAGCCGGGCGGGCGGCAAGGTCAATGCCGGCGACATCGCGATCTTCGCCCGCCAGCTCTCCACCATGCTCGCCGCGGGCATTCCGCTGGTGCAGGCGTTCGAGATCGTCGGCAACGGCAATGACAAGGCCGCCATGCAGAAACTCATCCTCGACGTCAAGTCCGACGTCGAAGGGGGCACTTCGCTCCATGAGTCACTGGCCAAGCATCCGCTGCACTTCGACGACCTGTTCGTGAATCTCGTGGAAGCGGGCGAGCATGCCGGCGCCCTCGAGTCGCTCCTGGACAAGGTGGCCACCTACAAGGAAAAGAGCGAGGCCCTGAAAAAGAAGGTGAAGAAGGCGCTGTTCTACCCGGCCGCGGTACTGGCTGTCGCGGTCATCGTGACCGTGGTGCTGCTGGTCTTCGTGATTCCGCAGTTCGAGAGCCTGTACAAGGGGTTCGGCGCCGACCTGCCCGCGTTCACGCAGGCGGTCATCAACCTCTCGAAGTTCGTGCAGCACGACGGCATTTTCATCGCGATCGTGCTGGGCCTGGGTGTCTACGTGTTCTTCTACTTCAAGAAGCGCTCCAAGGCCCTGCGCGAATTCCTCGACCGTCTGTCACTCAAGGTGCCCGTCATCGGACCTATCCTGAACAAGGCCGCCATCGCCCGCTACGCGCGCACTCTGTCGACGATGTTTTCGGCGGGCGTACCACTCGTCGAAGCGCTGGATTCAGTAGCCGGCGCGACCGGCAACATCGTGTACGAGAATGCGGTCCTGAAGATGCGCGACGAAGTCTCGACCGGCCAGCGCCTGCAGCGCTCGATGGAGAACACCGGCCTGTTTCCCAACATGGTCAATCAGATGATCGCGGTCGGGGAGGAGTCGGGCTCGCTGGACGAGATGTCGGCCAAGGTCGCGACGTTCTACGAGGCGGAGGTCGACAATGCGGTCGACGCCATGTCGAGCCTGCTCGAGCCCATGATCATGGTGATCCTGGGCGTGCTCGTGGGGAGCCTGGTGATCGCCATGTACCTGCCGATCTTCAAGCTCGGATCGGTGGTCTGACGAGCGCACTTCGACTCGGGGGTTCGAAAGCGCCGCGCTCCGCGCGGCGTTTTCTTTAGAAAGTCAACACATCATGTCAGTGATCGAGCTGCTCGCGTCCTCGCCCGCCGTGTTCGTGGGCACCTGCCTGGTGCTGGGGCTGGTGGTCGGGAGCTTCCTCAACGTCGTGATCTATCGCCTGCCGGTGATGCTCGATCGCGCCTGGCGCGAGCAGTGCAGCGAGCTCATGGGCGAGGCGGCGGCCGCAACGCTGCCCGCCGGGCTACCTGCGCGCTTCAACCTCGTGGTGCCGCGCTCGGCCTGCCCGGCGTGCCGGGCGCCGATCAGCGCGCTGCAGAACATTCCGCTCATCTCCTGGCTCGTGCTCCGCGGGCGTTGCGCCCATTGCGGCAAGCCGATCAGCGTTCGCTACCCGCTGGTGGAGGCCTTGAGCGGGGTGCTGTGCGCGGCCGTCGCCTGGAAGTTCGGCTTCGGGTGGCCGGCACTCGCCGCGATGGTGCTCACTTGGTTCCTGATCGCCCTCACTTTCATCGACATCGATCATCAGCTGCTGCCGGACGGTCTCACGCTGCCGCTGCTGTGGCTCGGTCTATCCCTGAGTCTGTGGGCGGGGCCGGCGGGCGGTGCCCCCCTCCCAGTGGACGTGCGCTCGAGCCTCATCGGGGCGATCACAGGTTACGTGAGCCTGTGGAGCGTCTATCATCTGTTCCGGCTGCTCACCGGTAAGGAAGGCATGGGGTACGGTGATTTCAAGCTGCTTGCCGCGCTGGGCGCGTGGCTCGGCTGGCAGATGCTCCTGCCGATCATCCTGGTAGCCGCCGCGGTGGGCGCCGTGGTCGGCATTGTGATGCTCAGCGTGCGTGGCCAGAGCCGCGCGACCCCCATCGCCTTCGGCCCGTTCCTCGCCGCGGCGGGCTGGCTGATGTTGATGTTCGGTCCGCGCCTCGTCGCGGGCTACCTCGGGCTGTTCACGGCACACCCGTGAGCGCGCGCGTCTACCGCGTGGGCCTTACCGGGGGCATCGCCAGCGGCAAGTCCACTGCGGCGAAGTTCTTCGGCGCCCTGGGTGTGCCGATCCTCGACAGCGACCAGGTCGCGCGCGAGGTCGTCGAGCCCGGGCAGCCCCCGCTCGAGCGGCTGGTCGAGCGGTTCGGCCCTTCGATCCTCACGCCCGACGGGCACCTCGATCGTCCGGCGCTGCGCGAGATCGTGTTCTCCGATCCCAAGGCGCGGGCGGATCTGGAGGCTCTGACGCACCCGGCCATCGGTGCCGCGATGGAGGCCCGCTCCGCCGCCGCCGGCGGCCCCTACCAGATCCTCGTCATTCCGTTGCTGGTCGAGAAGAACCTCGGCTCGCACGTGAATCGCGTGCTAGTAGTCGACTGTGAGGAGCAGCTGCAGATCCGACGCCTGCGGGCGCGTGACGGCGCAACGATCGCGCAGGCGCAGGCGATCCTCGAGGCGCAGGCCCCGCGCTCGGCGCGCCTCAAGGCCGCCGACGACGTCATCCGCAACGACGCCGACCTGAGCGCGATACGCGATCAGGTCGCGACACTGCACACGCGTTACTTGGAGCTCGCCCAGCCGCCGCGCGCCTGAGGCTGCCTCGGCAGGCGAATTCCCCGGGGGCAGACTGTCGCCGGGATCGGACACGGCGTTTACGGATCGCGCGCCGCTCAAGCAGAATACGAGCATGACGGAATCCGCTGGACCCGAGGCCGGGCCTGCTGGGGCGCCTGAGGCCGCCGCGGAAGGGCTCATCTTCGAGCAGCCGCTGAACGAGCGCATGCGCACCTTCCTGCGCGTGGATTTCCTCTACAACCAGGCGCTCTATCACAACGAGATGGGGAGCCCCTGGGGCAGCCGTGCCGCGATGTCGAGCCTGATCGACATCCTCGCCATCACCACGCGCGGCGACGTGCGCGCGGATGTGCTGAAGGAGCTCGAGGGCCAGCTGACCAGCCTGAACGAATTTCAGTCCAACCCGGGCGTGGACGCCCAGCGCCTGAAGACCCTCATGTCGAATCTGCTGCGCCTGCGCGCCGATCTCATGGCCGCCGGCTCGGCGTTCCTGCAACCGCTGCGGGATTCGCAGTTCCTGAGCGCCATCAAGCATCGCAACGCGATCCCGGGTGGCACCTGCGAGTTCGATCTGCCGGACTACACCTTCTGGCTGGCGCAGTCCGACGATGCACGCATGCGTACCTTCAATCAGTGGCTCGGGCTCCTGCGCCCGATGTGCGATGCGATCGCAGAGCTCCTGTGGCTCACGCGCCAGAACGGCCGCAGCCGCGAGGAGATTGCCCGGGGGGGCACCTTCAACATCACTTTCGAGCGCGACAATCCACTGCAACTGCTGCGCATCTCGCTGCCGGTCGCCGCGGGCCTGTACCCCGAGATCAGCGGCAGTCACCACCGCTGCAACATCCGCTTCCTCACCTGGAACGGCCTGGCGACCCGCGCGACACAAGCCGAGGGGGACGTGCCGTTCTTGCTGAGCTGCTGCGCCTGAGCCGCTGAGTTTCCAACTCGATGAGCCCCACTCGCGTCAAGTGTCCGACGTGCCGGCGCGAATTGGATTGGGAGGCCGCGCCGTTTCGCCCGTTCTGCAGCGAGCGTTGCCGCTTGATCGACTTGGGCGCGTGGCTGACGGAGCAGCGCGCCATCGCCGATGACACGGCCCCGGCGCAGGAAAGTTCTGCGTCCGACGAGCAACCGCTGAAGGGTTCACCCAAGGCATGAGATTCCGGCCGACGGCAAACCTGCGCACACGCATGATCCGCCTGGGACTTGGACCCGAGCAGCGCAACGCACTGCTCATGTGGGGAGACGTGCGGCGGGTGCTGGTGATCTTCGATCCCGGCACACTGCGCGTCAGGGCCATTCTCAAGCCCGGCTGATCTAAGGCTGGTCATCTACGGCCCCCCCCGGCGCCGCCATTCCCAGCCATTTCGCCAGAAACGCCCACTGGTCGGCGAAGTCATCGATCTGCATCCACACGGGCTTCCCGGCGCCGTGTCCGGCGCGGGTCTCGATCCGGATGAGAATGGGGTTCGGGCAGAGCTGCGCCGCCTGCAGCGCCGCGGCGAACTTGTAGCTGTGCCACGGCACCACGCGATCGTCGTGGTCGGCCGTGGTGATCAGCGTCGGCGGATAGCACACGCCCCTCCTCACGTTCTGCACCGGGGAGTAGGCGTACAGCGCCTTGAACTGCTCGGGGTCCTCCACGAGCCCGTAGTCGGATGACCACTGGCGGGCGTTCGCGCTGGCGGTGTGGTAGCGCAGCATGTCGAGCACGCCCACGGCCGGCAGCGCGGCGCCGAACAGCTCCGGGCGCTGCGTCAGGACCGCGCCGATGAGCAGCCCGCCGTTGCTGCGGCCGTGGATCCCTAAGCGCGCGCTGCGCGTGTAGTGCTCCTGGATGAGATATTGCGCCGCGGCGATGAAGTCATCGAACACGTGCTGCTTGTTGGCGAGCGTGCCTGCCCGGTGCCAGGCCTCGCCGTACTCTCCGCCGCCGCGCAGATTCGCCTCGGCGTACGCGCCGCCCATCTCGAGCCACGCCTGCACCGAGGGCCGGTAGGTGGGTGTGAGGGACAGGTCGAACCCGCCGTAGCCGTACAGCAGGAACGGCTGGTTGCCGTCCTTCACCATGTCGCGCCGATGCGTGATGTACATGGGCACGCGCGTGCCGTCCCGGCTGCTGTAGAACACCTGCTCGGTGACGAACTGGTCCGTCGACGCCGGCGCGCGCGCCTCGCGCCACAGCGTCGCCTGGTTGGCCGGGATTTCGAAGCGGAAGATTTTCCGTGGCGTCAGGTAGTCCGTATAGGAAAAGAAGGTCTCGGTCTGATGCCCCTCGCCCTCGAAGCCCTCGATCCCGCCCAGGCCCGGCAGCGGTACGTTGCCGGCGGGACGGCCATCGCGCTCGTACAGCCGTGCGACGGCGTGGGCGTCCTCCACGTACTTCGCGATGATGCGGCCGCCAACGTAGCTCGCCTCCTCGAGCGCCGCCGTCCCCTCCGGCACCACCGTGCGCCAGCTTCCGGGTGCGCGCGCATCGACGGCGATGACCCGCCCGAGCGGCGCGTCCTTGGTGGTCCTGAAATACAGCTCCTCGCCGTGTGCGCCGATGAAGGTATAGAGCGCGTCCCAGGCGAAGAACACGTGCTGCACGCGCGCGCCCGGGCGCTCCAGGTCGAGCAGGTCGACCCCGTTACGCTCGTAGCCGTCGAAGAGCGTGATGATGAGGTAGTGCCCGTCGTCGGTGACCCGGCCTGCCGGGATGCGGGTCGGATGGTCCGTCACCTCGTACACCAGGCGGTCGTGATCCTGTGCCGTCCCCAGCTCATGGAAGTACACGGCCGGCCTGCCGGAGTCATCGCCGCGGCCGTCGGGCAGGGCCGGATAGCGGCTGTAGTACACGCCCGACCCGTCGCGCGCCCATGACACGCCCCAGAACTTCGTGAACCGCAGGATGTCGGGAAGGTCGGCCCCGTCGTGCACGCGCCGGAAACGCCACACCTGCCAGTCGGTGCCGCCGTCCGAGACCGCGTACGCAACCACATCACCCCGGACGTCGGGGGTGAACTCCGAGACGGCAACGGTGGCATCCTGACGCACGGTGTTGGGATCGAACAGCACGCGCGCGGGCGCATCGAGGCCGTCGGACACCAGCAGCACGCTCTGATTCTGCTGGCCGTCGTTGTGCAGATAGAAATAGCGCCCGCCGCGCTTCACGGGCACTTCGTAGCGCTCGTAGTTCCATAGCTGCGTGAGGCGCGCTTTCAGCCAGGCACGCTGCGGGAGCGACGCCAGCCGCGGCTGCGACAGCGCGTTCTGCGCCGCCACCCACTGCGCGACCTGGGGCGAGTCGAGATTCTCGAGCCAGCGGTAGGGATCCTCGACCTGGGTCCCGAAGTAGCTGTCGGACACGTTCACGCGCGCGGTGACCGGGTACACCAGTGCCGGCGCCGCCGGCGGCATCCCTACCGCGGTCTCGGTGGCGGTGCGCATGGGCTTGCCGCCCGGGCCGTTACCGGGCAGCGGCTCGCGACCGCCCAGCTGCGCCCCCGCACACGCGAGCAGGCCGAGCGCGCAGAGCTGGATGGCCGCGGCCACTGCAGCGCGCCAGCGCGGATTCTTCATCGCCTATCGCACATCCGGACTTCAGGGGAACTTGATCTTGCCGCCCCCGCTCGCAGGCCCCGGACCCGCAGCGCCCACTTCGGGCACGACGATGCGCGAGGCGGCTTCCCGGCGCAGCTCGCGCGCCTCATCGATCGCCTGCTCGAGTGCGACCCGGACGCCGTCGGGAAATTTCTTCAACGCCTCCTCCAGCGTCGCCGCTTCGATCTCGAACCCGAGCGGCAGCACACCCGCCGGCGTCAGCAGTTGCGTCTGGCCCGAGAACAACACCGGCCGCGTCGGATCCACCGCGCCGTCGGCAGTGACCGGCGTCAGGCGGCGGATGCTGCCGGCGCGGCGGTCGGTGAACACATCCTCGCGATACAGCGCCTGCAAATCGAGCTGAACTTCAGGTAGATCGTTCTGTGCGGCCATTGATTCCTGCCTGCGTGGTGGCAAAGGCATTGTACACGCCCCTCCTTGAGCGCCCTCAGCCGGGGGCCGGCAGATCGCGCAGCGCCTCGACGAACGGGCGGTCGGCTTCGAGCAGGTCCTCCTGCGCCAGGCGCCCCGGCGCCACCCACTTCAGCCGCTGGCGATCGAGCGGGCGCGGCGTGCCGGTGAAGCGCTCGATGACCCATAGCGACAGCTCGACCTCGCGATCGGGGTAGGCGTGGGTGAGGCGCATGAACGGCCGGCCGGCCGTGATCTCGATGCCGAGCTCCTCGCGCAACTCGCGCGCCAGGGCCGCGTGCTCGCTCTCGCCGGCGGCCACCTTGCCGCCCGGGAATTCCCAGCGGCCCGCCAGGGGCTTGCCGGCGGGACGCTGCGCGATCAGCACCTGGCCGCTGCGATCGTAGACCGCCGCCGCGACCACCAGGATGACAGGCTTAGCGATGTCGGACCCCGGCGGTCCGCGCGCTGCCGTTATTCAACGCTCGAGAGCGCACCGTGACAGTGCTTGTACTTCTTGCCCGAGCCGCACGGACACGGCTCGTTGCGTCCCACCTTGCGCTCGCCGCGCACGAATGTGCCGGCCGCCTCGAGTGACGGCGCCGGCGGCGGCGGCGCGCGGGCGCCGGCGCGCGCCGCGGAGGCGCCCGTGGAGGCGCGCACGCCGGCAGCGACCGCGGTCTGCTGCTCCTCGGCGGCCGCGAGGAGCGAGGCGGCCTCGGCGTGCTGAGCCTGCAGCGCGCGCATGAGGCGGCGGCGGCGCTCCTCCTCCTCGCGGTCGATTTCCTCCTGGGTGCGCACTTCGATCTTCGCCATCAGCGAGGAGGTCTCGAACTTGATCCGATCGAGCATGGCCGAGAACAGCTCGAAGGCTTCGCGCTTGAACTCGAAGCGGTAGTCCTTCTGTGCGTAGCCCCGCAGGTGAATGCCCTGGCGCAGGTAGTCCATGGCCGCCAGGTGCTCGCGCCAGTGCTGATCGAGCATGCGCAGCATCACGTCCTTCTCGACGTGGCGCATGATCGGCGCGCCGATGCGCGCGACCTTGGCGTCGTAGGCTTCGTTCACGGCGCGCAGCACGCGTTCGCGCAACGCCTGCTCCTCCAGCTCCGGCTCCGCGCTGAGCCAGCTCTGCGGGTCCACGCGCACGTTGAAGTCGCGCAGCACCGCCTCCGCCAGGCCCTGCAGGTCCCAGTCGGACGACGCGGCGTGCCTGGGCAGGTGCAGATCCAGGAGCGAGCCCACCGAATCTTCCATGAGGCCGCGAATCGCTCCGGAGAGATCCTCGGTGCCCATGATCTCGGTGCGTTGCTGGTAGACGACCTTGCGCTGATCGTTGGCGACGTCATCGAACAGCAGCAGGTTCTTGCGGATGTCGAAATTGTGCGCCTCGACCTTGCGCTGCGCCTTCTCGATCTGGCGGGTGAGCATGCCGCTCTCGATCACCTCGCCTTCCTTCATGCCGGCCATCTTCAACAGGCGCTGGGTGCGCAGCGGATCGCCGAAGATGCGCATCAGGTTGTCTTCCATCGACAGGTAGAAGCGGCTCGAGCCCGGGTCGCCCTGGCGACCCGAGCGGCCGCGCAGCTGATTGTCGATGCGGCGGGATTCGTGGCGCTCGGTGCCGACGATGTGCAGGCCGCCGGCGGTGACGACCTTGTCGTGGCGTATCTGCCACTCCGCGCGCACCTTCTCGCGGGTGGCATCGTCAATCGCCCCGGCCGCGGCGAGCTCCGCCTCGAGATTGCCGCCGAGCACGATGTCGGTGCCGCGACCGGCCATGTTGGTGGCGATGGTTATTCCACCTGGCCGGCCCGCCTGCGCGACGATGTGCGCCTCGCGCTCGTGCTGCTTGGCGTTCAGCACCTGGTGCTCGACGCTCTCCTTCTGCAGGAGACCTGAGAGAAATTCCGAGGTCTCGATCGAGGTCGTGCCCACCAGCACCGGCTGCTCGCGCGCAGCGCACTCGCGGATGTCCTCGATGATCGCCTTGAACTTGTCGCTCTGCGTCAGGTACACGAAGTCCGGGTTGTCCTTGCGCACCATCGGCCGGTGGGTCGGAATCACCACCACCTCGAGGCCGTAGATCTGCATGAATTCCGGCGCCTCGGTGTCCGCGGTGCCGGTCATGCCGGAGAGCTTCTTGTAGAGCCGGAAGTAGTTCTGAAAGGTGATCGAGGCGACCGTCTGGTTCTCCTCGCGCACCCGCACGCCCTCCTTCGCCTCCACCGCCTGGTGCAGGCCGTCGGACCAGCGCCGCCCGGGCATGGTGCGGCCGGTGAATTCATCGACGATGATGACTTCGCCGCCGCGCACGATGTATTCGACGTCGCGCTTGTAGAGCGCATGGGCGCGCAGCGCGGCATTCAGGTGATGCATGAGGCGGATGTTGGCCGGGTCGTACAGGCTCTCGCCCTCCTTCAGCAGGCCCGCCTGCGCCATCAGCTGCTCGACGTGCTCGTGACCGGATTCCGTGATGTGCACCTGCTTGGTCTTCTCCTCCAGTGAGAAGTCCCCGGGGCCGTCTTCCTCCTTCTGGCGCGTGAGCCGCGGGACCAGCTCATTGATGCGCAGATACAGCTCGGTGCTCTCCTCGGCGGGCCCGGAGATGATGAGCGGCGTGCGCGCCTCGTCGATGAGAATCGAATCGACTTCGTCGACGATCGCGAAGCTGAGCGTGCGCTGCACCCGGTCTTCCAGGCGGAACGCCAGGTTGTCGCGCAGGTAGTCGAAGCCGAACTCGTTGTTGGTGCCGTAGGTGATGTCGCAGGCGTACGCGGCGCGCTTCTCCGGCGGGCTCTGGGCGTTCTTGATCACTCCCACCGTGAGCCCGAGGAAGCGATACACCGGACCCATCCAGTCCGCGTCGCGCTGCGCGAGGTACTCGTTCACCGTGACGATGTGCACGCCCTCGCCGCCGAGCGCGTTGAGATAGGCAGGGAGCGTCGCCACCAGCGTCTTGCCCTCGCCGGTGCGCATCTCGGAGATCATCCCCTTGTGCAGCACGATGCCGCCGATCAGCTGCACATCGAAGTGGCGCATCTGCAGCGTGCGCCGCGCCGCCTCGCGCACCACCGCGAACGCCTCGGGCAGCAGCTCATCGAGGGTCGCCCCCGCCTTCAGGCGCTGGCGGAACTCCTCGGTGCGCCCGCGCAAGGCCTCGTCACTGAGCGCCTGGATCGCCGGCTCGAGCTGGCTGGCGGCGCGCACGGCGCGCGCATAGCCACGGACCAGCCGCTCATTGCGGCTGCCGAAAACGCGGGTGAGAAGTTGACGCAAGGCGTGACTCGTTGACCTGAAAACAGCTTTACCGACAAGCACTTATCGCGCATGCCGGGCTTTGAAAGCGGCGTATTGTACGAAATACTTGACTGCGCTACTAACCGAATATTGCCTGTTCCACACAGGCTCGATTCCGTTGTCCGCTTCGCGCTTCCTCTGCGAGCACCTGCACCAGAATCTCTTCCGGGCATGCATCTCCCGCATCCACGCGCAGGTCCCGGTCGTCACGACCGGCCAGCTGGCGAAGACCCTCCGCCAGCAGATTCCGTGCGGCATTGACATCGCGGTCGTACAAGGTCCCGCATTTCGGGCACTTCCACTGCCGCTCATCGAGCCCCAACTCATCGAGCGTGTGCCGGCATGCCGAGCAGGTCTTGCTCGAGGGATACCAGCGATCCACCTGGACCAGGATCTTGCTGTACCAGTCGCTCTTGTAGGCCAGTTGCCGGCGCACCTCGCTGAACGCCACATCATGGATCGCGCGGGCGTGTAGCCCCCGACCCAGCCCTTTGACGTTCAGGTCTTCAATGCAGATCACATCGAACTCTCGTATCAGGCGCGTCGTGAGCGCGTGCAATGCAGCCTGCCGCTCCTGCCTCACGCGGGCATGCGCCCGAGCCACTCGCAGCCGCTGCTTCTCACGCCGCCGACTGCCCTTCTCCCGCCGCGCGAGACATCGTTGCTGCTGGCGCAGGTATCTCAGGCGTGCGTGATAGCGCTTCGGGTTCGGGATCCTCTCACCGGTCGAGAGTGTAGCGAGATCCTTAAGGCCTAGGTCCACGCCTACTACGCGATGCATGATGGGCAGCGGCGAAATCTCGACCTCCGCGCAAAAACTCACGTGGTAGCGCCCAGCTGCATCGCGCGCGACGGTCACCTGGCCTGGTCGTTCGATGCCGGGGAGAGCCTCGGCGAGTTTGACCGCGCCCAGTTTGGGCAGACTCATAAGCCCGCGCGCCCAGCCTGCGGTGCCGACCCCCTGAAAACGCACGCTCCCCGAGAATCTCTTCGCCTTGAACCGCGGGTAACGGGCCCGACGGGCGAAGAAGTTGCGAAACGCCGCATCCTGATCGCGAAGGCACCGCGTGAGGCAGGTCGCCGGCACCTGCCTTAGCCATTCGTGCCCTTCAGTGCGCTTCCATTGCGTCAGCCAGCGCGAGATGTCATCCCCTGTGAGCGCAAGTCCGCACTCGCGGTACGCCTCGGAGCGGATAGCGAGAGCCGTGTTCCAAAGCCAGCGAGCCGCGCCGAACCATCGGTCGAGCAGCCGGCGCTGAGCGCCGTTCGGATAGGCGCGAATCCGGTAGCTTCGCGTGACCGTTCTGATCTGAGAATTATATCCTGCCACCAAGTCACTCGCGGGCGGATTCAACGTGCGTTCGTATAACAACCCGCGTGGGCGGTAAGAACACACATCCTGCCGCGCTTAAGGGCTAAGCCGACGGGTTGTCAACGTACTTGGGACCGGGCGACGCCAAATTGGTTCTGGGCCCCGGGAGCTCATCGGTCGAGAACCGCTTCCAGGAGTCCGATTGGCGGCTCGACGCAGCGGCGAAAGGACGGCAATAGGCGCGATCGTGGCACGCCCATACGGAGCGTAGCGGCGATCAGCGACCGACGAAGGACAGGGGATCGACCTGGCGGCCGTTACGCAGCACCTCGAAGTGCACGTGCGGCCCAGTCGAGCGGCCGGTCGAGCCCATGAGCGCCACCGCTTCGCCGCGCTTCACCATCTCACCGACGGCGACCAGCGTGCGCTGGTTGTGCGCGTAGCGGGTGACGTAGCCATCGCCGTGGTTGATCTCGATGAGCCTGCCGAACCCGGAGCGCTCACCGGCCCAGGTGACCACGCCCGCCGCGACCGCGACTACCTTGTCGCCGACGGAGCCGGCGAAATCGACGCCCTTGTGGAACGCCTCGCGGCCATCGAAGGGATCGGCACGCTCGCCGAAGTAGGAGGAAATGAAGCCGCGCGTGACCGGGCGGCCGGCGGGGTGGATCTGCTCTTTCAGCTCGCGCGCGAGGATCACGTTCTCCAGAGCCGCGAGCTGCGAATCGCGCAGGTCCACGCGCTGCTCGAGTCGGGCGAGCATGGCCGTGAGGTCCGGGATCTGGGCGCTCACGCCCTCGCCTCCGCCTTCCGGGCCGCCGGTGGGCGGCTCGAGCTCGAAATTGAACTCGTGGCTGTCGATGTCCGCCATCTCGGTGAGGCGCTTGCCGAGCGCATCGAGGCGGATGATGTGCGCGTTCACCTTGCCCAGGCGCATGGCCATCGCGTCCACCCGCAACTGCAGCTGCTGCCGCAACTCGCCGATCTGGCGCTTCTGCTCGGCCAGCAGGCCGCTGAAGCTCAGCGTGTCACCGAGCGCCCCGCCCTGGGCACCGCGACCGAACTGCAGACCGAGCGCGAAGGCGCTGCCGAGGACGGCGAGCGCGAGCCCCCCGACCAGACTCAAGGTCAGCGGGTGGGCGAGATTCAGCTGTCGCGCCCGACCCTCACGCCTGGAAAGGAAAATGACGTTCATGCCGTGCGTTCCCTCAAGGCCCCCGTGAACAGGCGACGCCGCTCGGGTGTACGAGCCATGTCCGGGCGTGAACCGCCCTGTTGTGCGTCAAAAACCCTGTACGATGCTGGCAACCCCGCTGTCATGGCTCCTCGCTTTAGACCGGTGGCTTTGCGTCCCCGCTTTTCAGCGGGTTTGCCCAAAAATGCAGCAAGGGCAATATGCCGAAGAACATCTCTCGAAACAAGCGTGGCAGGCCGGCAGTGAGGACTGCAGCAGGTCCGCGGCCGACGCGGCTTCATTCTGTTAAGGAGCTGCTGCGGCGCAGCGCGCCGGCCTTGACGCGCGTCACAGATCAGGCCGCACGAGCGGCTTTCTGGAGCGAGTGGTTATGTCACCACCTGCCGACGGAACTCGGCGCGCGCGTCTGCGGCGTCGTCGAGCGCGACGGCACGCTGGTGATTTCTGCCGCCTCCGCCGCCTGGTGCGCGCGGCTGCGCTACGCGCTGCAGGAGCTGGATCCGCAGATCCGCGCCGCCGCCCCGCAACTCACCG
>Ga0209154_1001432_pt1 | contig 13965 bp, 12 predicted proteins | sample GraSoiAngelo_121_FD_185878 | JGI IMG/M metagenome (GOLD analysis project Ga0209154, IMG submission 185878) | Grasslands soil microbial communities from the Angelo Coastal Reserve, California, USA - 14_0919_12_20cm (SPAdes) (version 2) | ecosystem: Environmental > Terrestrial > Soil > Grasslands ... | reverse complement strand
AAAGAGTCCGAGTTCACCGTTCGCGCGAGTGTCGTTGCTCTGTAGTCAATCTCAATGTCCGTTAGCCCTTTACAATGAGGCACCAGAGCCGCAAGGCCTTACCTCGCTCCACGACGGGGTCATGTAGTTGTGCTTCGAGAAAACGCGAAAGCTCGACGAACGACATGGTCTCAGCTTCGGACCTAAGTCGGCCGACTTTCGCGTGAACCTCTTTCCGGAGATCGCCATGTGCCGAGAACAGCCCTTCGGCCCGTGCATAGAGCGGCGCAGCCTTGTGTCCGTTGTTCAGCCAATAAAAGTGGTCGGCTTCCGACAGTAACAACTGCGGATCATCAGAGCTTTCACCAACCCTCGACCGGTTGTTGATTCCGCGAGGATCGTCATTCATGTGCGCGTGGCGCGGCCAGACGTATGACACAGAGGAGAAGGAGACCAGAGTTCCGAGCAAAAGGGCAGCAATCACCCAGCTTCGCTGCGAAGTCAGTGTTTCGAAGAGCGGCGACATAGCCACGAATTTCCGGACGAAAGGCCTTAGACGAAGAGCTTGGCAGAGCACAGATTCTATAACAACTGCGCTAACTATTGCTAATTGAATAATATAGTGACATTGCTGAATTTCTATGCTATGGTCTGGGCATGGGAAATCCAGCAGGAGTGCGGCGAGATTTCGAGAAGTTAGAACAGCGTCGCCTGGAGGCGGCCGATCTGTTACGCCAGGGCGCGTCCACCAGGCGGAAGTGGCCCGCCGGGTTGGAGTGCATCGGCAGTCGGTGGGCCGTTGGGCGGCGGAACTCAAGCGGGGTGGAAGGCGGGCGCTGCGAAAGGCCGGACGCGCCGGTCGCCCGCCGCGTTTGCGTCCCGAGGATCTGCGGCGCATCGAGAAAGGGCTGAAGCGCGGACCGGAGGGGCTGGGCTACGAGACCGGCGTGTATGAGTTCCTGCGCCGTTTTCCTGTTGCACCTACTGCCTAAAGGCTTCGTCCGCATTCGCCACTTTGGCTTCCTCGCCAACCGGCGGCGCGCCACTCTCCTGCCACTTTGCTTTCAACTACTCGGCGCACTACAGCCATCGCCGACGGAACCCGAACCCTCCCCTGCGCAGGAGCCCAGCCCACTTTGGCTCTGTCCCAAATGTAGCGGCCGCATGGTCGTCATCGAGAGACTTACGGCGGCTCAGCTCCAACTCGTTCTCCGCCCTTTCTGGCTCGAGCCGCTGCATGAAACTACAATTCCAACCTCGCCCACTTGGTGCCCCTCACCTCCTGCCGGCGTGGTGCGCACTTCTGGCTCCCAAAACGCGAAAGCTCGACGAAGGACATGGTCTCAGCCTCGGCCCGCCGACTTTCACGTGAACCTCCCTCCGGAAATCGTCCTGGGCTGAGAATAACCCTTCGGCCCATGCGTCGAACGCTTGCTTTCGTTTGCTACACTCCAACGCTTGGGACTGTACGTGTACGACACAGGGGAGCAGGTCTTATGAATCATAATTTCGCATCCAAGGTAGGTCTCGCTTTGATCGCGTGTTCGCTGGCCGGTATCGTTGTCGGCCAGACTCAACCGGCTGCTTTTAAGCCACAACTAAGCGAAAACGTCTACAAGAACATTCAGATTCTCAAAGGTATTCCGGGGGATCAAGTAATTCCGGCGATGCAATTCATCAGTTATTCACTGGGCGTGAAATGCAGCTTTTGCCACGTGGAGGGAGCGCTCGACAAGGACGACAAGAAGGCTAAGCAGACCGCCCGCAAGATGATGCAGATGATGGCTGCCATCAACCGGGCAAACTTTGATTCCAGGCGGGAAGTCACCTGTTACTCCTGTCACCGCGGCTCTGTGCGCCCGGTAGCTATTCCGGTCATTGTCGAAACGGGAGCTTCGTCGGTGCCCGACATGATGCTCGACGAGGAAGCATCTGCCGCGCCCAATGTGCCGCCAGTCGAGCAGATTCTTGCTAAGTACGTGAATGCCGTCGGAGGAGCGTCGGCGGTTGGAAAGCTGATCACCCGCGAGGAGAAAGGCACGATTAGCGTTGCTGGCCGGCACCTTCCTATGGAAATTCTAAACAAGACACCTGGAAAGCAGGTTTCCATCATTCATCTGCCTAATGGTGACAACATCACTGCCTACAACGAGACCTCTGGCTGGACTTCAGTCCCCCAGGGGCCAGTGCGTGACATTCCCGACGTCGAAGTGGCCTCGGCCCACGTAGAGACTGATCTGCAATTGCCCATCCACCTTAAGCAGTTATTCAACGAAATAAAGTCCGAGAAGCCGGATAAGATTGGGGACCGTGAGGTGTACGTCATTTCCGGTCTCAATGCTGGGGAACTTGCCGCCAAGTTTTATTTCGATCAGCAATCAGGATTGCTGCTGCGCATGTTGCGCTACGTCAATTCGCCCCTCGGCCAGAATCCAACGCAGATCGACTATGCCGAGTACCGGGACGAGGAGGGGGTGAAAACGCCTTTCCAACAGACAATTGCCCGGCCCGACACGCGTTTCGTGATCCGAATTGATAAGGCAAAATACAACGTGCCAGTGGACGATGCCCGATTTGCCCGACCGGTGACGTCGGCCGGGAACCCAGTTTCACCGTAGCCCGCAAACCCCGAATTATTCCGAACGTGAATCCGCGTAAGCGGCTGCTCACTAACTGTTTTTTTTGGGTGTACGGTTGCTTGCGAGTAATGCCTTTGCCTTCCTCGATGGTCACAATTTGACCGGCTGAGACTCCGCGAAAGGTTTCGAGCTTTCCATCCACCCAGCGAACAGAGACCTCGGCGGCTGTAGCTCTACCCAGGCCAAAGTGCAACCGGAAATCGTTTTGCGAAATGAAAGACCCGCCACTGCGCACTTCATCGACCTGCTTGCGGTCCTTAACTGTGACGGTGACGCGCGCCCCAATTGCGTCGCGCGCCGCTGTAATCGCGCGAACCAGTAGAGAATCTCCGACAGGCGGACCGGAATTTTTGAGTAGACTGGGCGCTTCACCCATGTTTACGATCACAATTTCTTCGTTGCCGTCGTTATCGAGGTCTCCAACCGCCAGACCTCGTGAGGAGTGCAGGGCGAGGATGCCCGGGCCGGCCTGAGAAGAGAGATCAAAGAATTGGCCGTCACCGCGGTTCCAATAGAGCAGCCGGGGCTGTTTGTACTTCTCCGCCGTGTGCCCCGCGTCAACTTCGGGATAGACGTGCCCGTTGACGACGATCAGGTCTTTCCACCCGTCATTGTCGATGTCTATAAACGCGGTGCCCCACCCTAAGTACTTGCTGTTAACGGCGAGACCCGCCCCTATGGTGTCGTCTTCAAAATTATTACCGCCCAGATTCTTATAGAAGGTATGTGTGTCGTCGGCAAAATTTGTTTTAAAGATGTCTAGCAAGCCATCGGCATTGAAATCGCCGGCGGCGGTGCCCATGCCGGCCTGTTCCCGCCCCTCTTCGTTATAGGCGAGGCCGGCCTGTACGCCGATCTCCTCAAACTTCTTTCCGCCCAAGTTGTGGTAATACAAGCTGGCTGTAGAATCGCAGGCCACAAAGATGTCTGGCCACCCGTCGTTGTCGAAGTCTCCGGTCAGCGCAGTGAATCCATAGTAGTTCTTCGGTCCTGCGATGTGGACACGGTCCGAAACGTCGGTGAAATGTCCGTGCCCGTCGTTTTCGTAGAAAGACAGAGTTTCCGGCGGCAACCCTCGCGGACCGCACATCACTGGACGTCCCTTCCACTGACACTGGGTCTGTTCCCCGGGGTGAGGCGTGTGCTCCACGTCGAAATCCACATAATGCACAACTACTAGATCCAGGTATCCGTCACGGTTGAAATCAACGAAGGCGCAGCCCGTGCTCCACCGCGGTTTGGGTGAAACGAGGCCGCGCTCCTTAGTCTCGTCGTGGAAGGTTCCATTGCCCTGGTTACGGTAAAAAACGTTCTGCCCCCACTCGGTAACAAACAGATCGGGATATCCGTGGTTATCGACATCGCCCACGCACACTCCCTGACCCCACCCGGTGTGGGTGATACCCGCCTTTTCCGTGACATCTTCGAACTTCAGGCCACCTATGTTGTGGTAGAGAAAGTGGCTTGGCTGAGGGGCATCTTTTCCCAGGCGGCCACCGTTGACGATAAAGATGTCGGGCAGACCGTCATTGTCATAGTCGAAAATTGCCACACCGTTGCCGGTGGTTTCAACAATGTACTGCTTGGAGTTCTCTGATCCGGAAACATTTACACCGGTCAGACCGGCGTCGGCCGCAATATCTTCGTAATCGACAACCGGAGCCTTCATGCCTGGAGGAAGAGGCCGCGCCGGGACCGCCCTGCCCCCAGTTGCTGAACCTTGCGCGCTAGCCTGCTCGTAGCCGCCTACTACGACCAGGGCAAGAATATGAATCAGAAAAATTGTGTGACAGACTGTCTTGGCCGACTTCCGGACTTCCCTGGTCATTATTATTATTGCCGATCATAGCATTTAGGAACCAACGCTACAGACGGGCTTCATGAATGCCGAACGTACAAAATTCCCTGCTATCATTACCGACTGAATAAACCACCCGTGGGAACCGGAATGGTAGTGTGGAATCACCTTCGGATGTCGTTGCTGCCCGCTTTTTTCATCGGCATCGTCTGTATTTTCAGTTTGAGCCAAATGGGGCAACCTGCTCCGGCCTGCACGGGTCCGGCTGACCTGGAGAGCGTTATCCATTCCCACCCCTCGGCAGCGGCCTATAACGCTCTGGGCGCGTACTTCGGTCAGCATCAGAAGTTGTCGTGCGCAATTTCCGCCTTTGAGTCTGCGATTGGCTTGGACCCGGGCTCGTGGGAGGCCCGCTTCAATCTCTCCCTGACGCTTATCCAGGACCATCAGCCTCAGCGTGCAGTTCGTGAGCTGCGGATAGCGGTGCGCGCGAAACCCGAGGATCCGTTAGGCCACACAGCGTGGGGCGTAGCCCTGAGTGAGTTGAACCAGAACGATGCAGCCATCGAGGAATTCCGGCTTGCGCTCAAAACCGACCCGAAATCCGTGCCGGCGCTGCACGGACTGGCCAAAGCTTTGATTGCGCAGAAGCGCTACTCGGCAGCGATCGCCGCTCTGAGAGACGCGCCGGCAGACACCCAGCTGCAGGACGATTTAGCTGTGGCGTATTCGCAAAATGGCGATATCGCGCAGGCGGTCCAGCTGCTCACGGAACTGGTTAAGCAGAATCCGTCCTCGCCGGACGAACACGCCAATTTGGCGATTGCTCACACGCAGCAGCAGCAGTTCCGCCAGGCAGTCGACGAGTTCCGCGAGGCACTGCGGCTGGACCCAGCAAACGACGTGGTGAGGATCTCATACGTGAAAGCGCTGATAATCCTTGCCGAGTTCGACACCGCACTTCCCGAGATCCAGGGCTATTACCAGCGCAAACCACACGATTTTGACGCTCTATACCTTTTGGGCGTAGTCGACCGCGGTTTGGGAAAATACCAGGCGGCAGAGACGGTGTTGCGCCAGGCGGTCGCGTTGAATCCGAACCATTACGACGCCCGTTACAACTTCGGGTTCGTCCTGGCTAAGCTCGGAAAACCGCGGGAAGCCTATGTACAGCTGCAAAAGGCCGTGGAGTTGAACCCTGACTCGAGCGAGGCACGGTTTCAACTTGCGGCAGTGCTGCGCAGCTTGGGCCAGGAGCAGAAGGCCCGTGAAGAATTGCGGGCCTTTCAGCAAAAGAAGCAGGCGAGCATAAAAGAGAACATAGCCGGGACCAAAGTGAATGAGGCGAACGCGTACCAACAATCAGGAGAATATCAGCGCGCCGTCGATGTCTACCGCGAGGCAATCGCAGAAGACCCAAACAATGCGCGCACCTATTACGACTTGGCCTTGGCACTGGATCATTTGGGCAAAATTCCGGAGGAGCACGAGGCACTCGAGAAGGCAGTTAATCTGGATTGGGGGTTGGCTCGCGCCCACGAACAACTGGGATTCTTGAGCTTGCAGGCCGGCCAGGATGCTGAGGCGGAGAAGGAACTGAAAACCGCTATAGCTCTGGATCCCGGCTATGCCGAGGCACAGAGCAACTTGGGCGTGCTTTACGGGCAACAGGGAAAGGATAAGCAAGCAGAGCAACTCTTTCGTCAGGCCACGGAAAACGATCCGCAGTATGCACAAGCCTATATAAATCTTGGTCTGATTCTGGCAGGTGAATCGCGTTTTGCCGAGGCAGAGCAGGCCCTGCGCAGTGCAGTGAAGATTCGAGCTGATAATCCTCAAGCCCTGACTGTACTGGCCATGGTACTCACCCGCATGAACCGGATGGAAGAGGGCATTGGGTATTTTCGAAAGGTCATTGACCTTGACGCGAAATCTTCGGGCGCGCATTTGAACTTGGGAATTGCCCTCGCCGACCAGTTCAATCTCGAAGGTGCGCTGGCGGAATTTTCCGAAGCCGTGCGTCTGGATCCCAACTCCGCCCCGGCGCATTACAACAAGGGCAGAGTGCTGCTCGACCTGCGGCGTGATGGGGATGCCAAGCCTGAACTGGAAGCTGCAACTCGCCTAAACCCCCAGTACGCGGAAGCCTGGTATCTGCTGGGCCTCATCGAAAAAAGTGCAGGCAACGCGGCCCTATCGGTCGAGATGCTTCAGAAAGCAGCCGCCATCACTCCGAAGAATCCGGACATGCTCTTCGTGCTGGGCCAGCAGCTTTTACATACTGGAGATCGGGCAGGAGCAATCGCACAATGGCGAAAGGTGCTCGAGATCGATCCCAATTACGGCAAAGCTCTGTACAATCTCTATCGTCAGTTGGCCCAATCTGATCCCGCTGAAGCCAAGCGCCTTCAAGGCAGGTTTGAGGGCCTGCAAGCTCAAAATCGCATCATGGACCGTGCCCAAACTCTAGGCAACTTCGCCCTGTCGTCCGCCGCCGCGCATGACTGGCCCGAGGCGATCGCCCAGCTTAAAGAGGCGTTGCAGCTTTGCGGCAACTGCAGCGCTCGTGCGCAACTGCATAAAGACCTCGGTCTCATTTACTGCCATTCCGGTGACTTGAAGAACGGGCTCGTAGAACTGCTTGAAGCCAAAAAACTGACCCCGCGAGACCCTGATATTGACAAGGCGATTCATATCGCCCAGACTGCGCAACATTAAATTACTCTGCCGCGAAAAAATCTTCGTGATTGCAGCCCTATTCTTTTGTAGAGTTTAGGACCATGCGGAAATGGCTCCGGCTGCTCGGTGTCCTGCTTTGCTCGCTGACTCCGCTCGCTGCCCAGGATATCGATTCCAGTCCCTCGTTGAAGGGCCGGAGCGTTTCGACCATTGCCGACCAAATCAGTGATGCATCGGAGCGCGCTGCTTTTCTCGATCTGTTTCGGCAGGCTCCTCCGGCCGACATGCTAGGCCGGGCAAAAGGGTTCCTGATCCGCTTTCCGCAGTCTGCATTTCTCGCGCAAGCTTACGAAGTGGCCGCTCGAGCGAACTTCGATCTCGAGAAATACGAGTCCGGGTTGGATGATGCGCGAAAATCGCTAGCTTTGCTCCCGGAAAACCCGCTGCTTCTGGTAGCCGTAGCCGATGTGGAAGCCAGAGAGGGTCTGAACCAGACCGCAGTTGAGCACGCCGAGGAAGCGCTCGATGACCTGGACCGATTCGCTGCCCCGTCATCGGTAAAAGAGCACGACTGGCCGGATGTGAAGCGAAGGCTCAAGGCGTCTGCCCATTTCTCCAAGGGTCGTGCTTGGCTGCAACAAGCGCTGGGATTGTCGGCAGGCGAGAAGCGCGACCAATTGCTGAAGACGTCAGAAGCTTCGCTGGATCGCGCCCAACAGCTGAACTCTGCCGATAGTGAAACCAGCTATCTGCTGGGCTTGGCTCGGCTGATGTCGGGAGAACCATCCCGGGCGGCCAGTGATTTCGCCATGGTTTACCGCAGGGGTGGCGAGATCGCACCCAAGGCGCGGGAAAGTTTGCGAGCCATCTACAAACTGCTCTATCCCCGTTCCGACCTCCCCTTCGAGACGTTTGTGCAGCAGGCTCAGGCTCGCTGGACAAGCCGGGCACAAACCTCCTCTGGCGATCCGGCACAGCCCAGTCGGACAACGTACAAACAATCCGCCTACTTCGGTTCGGCGTCTTGCCGCGCCTGCCATGCCGATATTTACAAGCAGTGGTCACAGAGCGGCATGTCGAAGATGTTCCGCCCTTATGCAGCGGAAAATGTGCTGGGCGATTTCAAGAACAATAATGACTTTTACTTGGCTGACGAAGTGGAATACCGAAGCGACAAGCTCACCATCACTCGCAGCCCGCAGCCAGCTCTGTTTGCACGGATGGTAATTCGTAGCGACCACCACTATTTCGACATCTTGCAATCTGACCATCAATGGCACACCTACCCGGTGGACTACACCATCGGGTCAAAGTTCCAACAGGCCTATGCGACCAAACTGCCGAATGGAGAGATCCACGTATTTCCCATTCAGTACAACCTGCTGGAAAAACAATGGGTCAACTTCTGGAAGACTATTGACGGGCCGGGAAGCGAGCGCGCCGACCCGCGCAGTTGGGAGAAACTCGATAGCTCTACGAGTTATCAGGCCCTTTGCGCCGTCTGCCACACCAGCCAGTTAAGAAACGTAAAGGGGGCGGGCTTCGACGCCAAACACCTGGAGTTCAATGAACCCGGCATCGATTGCGAGATGTGCCACGGTCCTTCCGCAGATCACGTACTAGAAGCCACTGCAAACGAATACCACCCGAAGCCACCCTTAACTCCGCCGGTAAACTTCCACGCGATCGACCACCGCAAGTTCGTCGCCATCTGTGCCCAATGCCACATGCAATCGGCCATACGGAAGCCCGGCCCAGCCGGTGAATTGAACTATTCCAGCGCGGGCGATTTCTTCACTACCGGCATTCGCGAGCCTTTCGTCGAGTTCTCCCGCAAAGGTTTTTACAAAGATGGCCGGTTCCGTCAGACAACTTTCATAGTTGAGGCGCTCGAGCGCTCGCAGTGCTTTAAGAAAGGGGCGGTAAGCTGCGGAACATGCCACAATCCCCACGCCCATGACTCTGCTTCCAATCCAACTTCACTAAAGTTTCGCGATAACCCCGACCAGATGTGCACGGGGTGTCATACTCAATTCCAGGATAGCGCCCGCGCTGCCGAGCACTCCCATCACTCCGCCTCCTCTGAGGGAAGCCGTTGCGTCTCCTGTCACATGCCGCGCATCATGGACGCTCTGCTGTTTCGCGCCCGTTACCACCAGATGGACGACATCCCCAACGCTGACATGACCAGGCGATTCGGCCAAGACGAGAGTCCCAACGCCTGCCTACTCTGTCACCAGAGCAAGGACGCGGATTGGGTGCAGCAACAACTCTCGGCGTGGAGATCGGTCGCGGTAAGTCGAAAATGATGAAGCCGAAGTCTACGGTTTGAGTCGGATCCAGCCCGAGGGTTCAGGTGCATGGAGGAGGAGCCGTGTAATGTAATTTGGTCCGAAAATTGCGCTCATAATGGTGGCTCCACTTCCTGTTACATCAATTCACCTTGACCTGCCCTCGAATCTCGCCGGCTGGAAATTTAGCCGAATGCACGTTTACGTAAGTCACCCCTGACCGTATGGCCTGAAGGACCTTAGCGAATTCGCCGGGAGCGATGCCTTGGGCGTTCGGCCCAATGACATCGACAGCGGTTACCGTGCCGGTAACGGTTCCAGCCCGCGCCGGACAGTTGCGTGGCGAGTGTGGCGTGGCTGAGTTGTCGCAGAAGAACATCATCACTCCCCCAGGGACATTCGTCTGGCCAAGGTGAATGTGCGCAAACAGGGAATCAGCGGCCAGGCCAGAGTAGGTCAGTTCGAAGGTGATTGAGCTGTCATCGTCACTGATCCTGGCCATGAATGCGCCGGTTGCTGGCGTCGAGTTGGCGGGGGTTTCGTTAAGTCCCTTGAGGGTCGCGCGCAAACTTCTTCCGAGTTCATCTTGCGCCGCGGTCCGCGGTACGACTACCCCGCAAAGGGCAAGAATCGCTGTCATCGCGATATATTTTCGCAGCTTCACGTATGTGCTCCTTTCTTCCGAACTATGGACGGAGGGGCTATACCGCCCGCCATCTCCACTGGATCACTTCAGCTAATTGGCCTCCAGCAGGCGCACTCCCTAGCTGGTCAGGACTAAGCCCCCAAATGGGCGGAATTCGTGGCGAAGTGGCGGCTGGACCGCCCTGACGTCGGAATTTATGCTCGGGAGTCTGGCTTGTCAAGCGGAAGCCTGGTAGCTCTGGTAGCTTGTCAAAATTCAAAATGCATCTCGACGGGAACGCCGAAGGACTTTCCCAACCCGAGATGGGACCAGCCGGTGTTGAGTCGGGCCATCCGCTCCTTTTGCTAAGGAGCGAAGGATAACGTGATATTCCCGTCCACGATATTATGGCTACAATCCGCTGAGACATCCAGGTACTGGCAGCGGTCGCCTGCAGACCATGAATTGGCCTTGGCCAGAGCTAGCTTGGGGACACCTGTGACTGGCACCTTGAGGAGAGCCCAATCTTGCCGGCGATTCCATTCGAGGACCTCGCTGGTTTGCGCATGCTGTCCCCTGAAGATCGAGCTGCGCAGTCCGCAAGGCTTCTCCTCCGCAACGCAACCAACCGCAGAGTCGGTAAGGTTACAACGTATTTAGAGCAATCGTGCTCACGTTTGGATCGGGCGCTTGCGGCGGAACATTGATCTGGAGTCTTGCTTCGGTTTGACTGAATCGCAACACCTGTCCGGTGGCCAGGATGCGCGCTGAAGTAACTTTCGGTTCGAGGTCGATGACATCGAGCGGTCCAGATGGCCAGTCGAAAACATGAACGAACACCTGGTTGTCTTTCCGAGTGGTGCGAATCGAAGACACTCCTTGCACCGGGCCATAGGTCGTGCCGTAAATCGATTCGCCGTTCACCGAGAGCCACTCACCAATCGCGTGGAGCCGCTCCTGAAACTCCGGCTGAATCCCGCCATCAGGTTGCGGGCCCACGTTCAGCAGAAAATTTCCCCCGCGGCTCGCCACTTCGACCAGGGCTCGAATCAGCAATTGCGCCGACTTGAATTCCCGATCGTGCATGTTATACGCCCAAGTATTGTTGATGGTCATGCACGTCTCCCATAGCTGAAAGTCTTCCGGCTTGGGAACCCCTGGCTTCAGTTTTTGCTGGATGCTGGTATCAACTGCGTTGAAGCGGACCTCTTTGGTAGGAATTGCCTTGGGGATGAACTGCTCGGGAGTTTCGTAATCTCCCGACACTCCGATCCGATCGTTTACCAGTGTCATCGGTTGCAAGTGCCGTATGAGTTCGAAAAACCTCCTGCCATCGTATTTCTGCTGATCATTCAATCCGTCAAACCAGATCAACACGACCGGGCCGTATTTGGTCAGTAGCTCTGTTAACTGCAGTTGCATGTAGTCGAGGTACAACGGCCATTCGGGACGCATTGGTTCTCCGTGCCAGTTCCGGGCCGCCGGCTGCGATGTATCGCGAAATGCGGGGTGGTGCATATCCGGGGGCGAATAATAAAAGCCCAACGGCATCCCTTTTTGTTGGCAGACTGCGGAGAGCTGCCCCACGATATCTTTTCCATAGGGAGTGTTTGTGATTTTGTAATCGGTATAGGAGGTGTCGAACATGCAAAAGCCGTCGTGGTGCTTAGTAGTGAACACCATGTATTTCTGGCCGGCGGAACGGGCCAGGTCTACCAAGGCGTGTGGATCGAACTTCGTGGGATTGAACTTTTTCGGAAGGTCCCGATACTCCGCTTCGCTAAGGCCGCCCGGCTTGGGCACCATGATCGGCCAGGAAGCTTCAATGCTGGCCAGGGAATAAGGGCCCCAATGGATGAACATGCCGAACTTGGCTGCCCGGTACCACGCCGTGCGCTCGTCCGTGAACACGGAACCGAGGTCTAAACCGCCTAGCCGAGGCCAGACGCCGGCAGCTATTGCCAGCTTTAGGAAGTCCCGGCGGCTCGACCGCACCCTGCAACTTTCGCAGTGATGATTCCCTGAATGATCGGCTGGTGTCACCGGATCCCCTCGCTTCGTGCGAGTCACCGCGCCAACACGGGCAAAATGACATGAAAATGAATGTTGCTCGGCAAGCTTCCGTCCCGCACGGGCGCTCAAACAGTCATTGACCGCGCCTTGGCGCAGCTATAGTATCACTCCTCATTTTTGGGACCCAGCGCAGGTTTGAGCTCTTTGCCGCAGAAATGAAATTGATATGGCAGGTGAGCTCGAAGGAAAGTGATCGTAGTCACAGGCGGCGGAGATGGCATCGGCCGCGAGTGCGCACTGGCCTATGCGCGCCAACAGGCTACGGTCGTCATCATGGACTACAACCTGAGTGCGGCAGATCGAAGGGCTGCCGACCTAAGCACTCCGGGGATGGCATCGCGTGTGGACGTCTCCGATGGTGCCGCCGTGAGCTCCGCCATGGCAGCCGTGATGAACCGTTACGGGCGCATCGATGCCGTGCACAACAATGCCGGTATTTCCAGCCCCGCCAAGCCGTTGCACGAAACAAGTGAAGAGGAATGGGACAGACTCCAGCGCAACAGTGTCAAATCCGTGTATTGGATTGGACTACCCTACGAAAATATCTTGACGATATTCATTTGCTGGGATACTGCCCTCATGGGGACGTGATCGCGGATGCGGCGGTGTTTCTGCTGTCTCCGAAGGCACGTTTCATCACTGGCTGCATCCTGCCGGTTACGGGTGGCGCCGAACTGGGCTACCGGCGATAGCTGCCCAACCCATGCATCACGCAGACCGTTGCGCCAGAGCAAGTATGGCAAGGGCCCCGAGAATGATCGCGATTCCCCCTGCGAGAAAACGCTTGGCTGCGACTGAAACGCCACTCCACTCGCCGGTGAAGATACCGGCAGCGTTGCTGGTGACGATAATCATGCCCATCAACAGAGGCCAGCCGATGACCACGCCTAAGCCGCCCATGTGGGAGATTCCCAGGCCGTAGAGCGACTGGCCGCCAAACCAGAACAAACCCATCAAGCCACCACAGAACCACGCTACCCCGGCGCCGGGCCCGGTGAACCTAGCGATGGTGCCATTCTTAGTCAGCAGATATGCGCAATACGCGAAGTTGGCGAGAAACCCTCCTGTAACCGCGAGCGCGGTGACCACACCGGTACTCCACGTCGTCGTGGCTCGGAGTGCGAGTGCGTGTTCGATCGCTTCTCCACCGAAAGCGTAAGAGAAGTTCAGCGCTGAAGAAAACAATCCGGAGAGGCAGCAGACGGTGACCCCAGCCAGAAACGAGCCGCGAGCAAGGTTCGCCGCTTGGGTGTGCGCCGCTTCCCGCAACATTCCAGCTCGCGCGCAAACGGCGATTCCGACCAGCATGATTCCTGTTCCGAGGAGATACGTGTGCCCCGGCCGGGTGTTCAGTTGTTGGGGATTAAGAACCACCAGCGGAATGAGTGAGCCCAGAGACGCACTGAGTCCCAGGATGATCGCCATGCCTAAGCCGATACCGAGCAAAGTTAAGCCGACGCCGGTCAGCGTTGCACCGATTCCCCAGCACAGGCCAAAGCCTGCGATGCGAAAAAGCGTTCCCGCAGAAGTCATCGAGTACACTGTGGCGGTTTGAGGAACGGTAGCCATCGTCAACAACCACGGGAGCACAACCATTCCGAAGAGACTGAAGACGAGCCAGATGTTCTCATACCTCCAACCTGACGCATATTTCATGGGAACGGCAAAAAGACCCTGCAGCATGCCTGCGAGAACTACAGCTCCGAGCCCGACCCATAATCCAGTTGTCATAGTGGTTTTCCGATGATGATGATGAAGTACAACCCTCGACTCACTAAAGCAATTTGTAACATGGATCAGCCCCTCGAAAGTAAGCTGAAGTTGGAAGATCCCTCTCCGGGAAACGGCGAGGTATCGCTCTAAGGAGCTCGCTGTGATGCG
>Ga0209154_1001431_pt1 | contig 13971 bp, 15 predicted proteins | sample GraSoiAngelo_121_FD_185878 | JGI IMG/M metagenome (GOLD analysis project Ga0209154, IMG submission 185878) | Grasslands soil microbial communities from the Angelo Coastal Reserve, California, USA - 14_0919_12_20cm (SPAdes) (version 2) | ecosystem: Environmental > Terrestrial > Soil > Grasslands ... | reverse complement strand
AAGGGATCCCGTAGCATCCACTACATGGGACATGTGAAGATGATGAGCGCGGTCCAGCCGTTCATCTCGGGAGCGATATCGAAGACGGTAAACATGCCGAACAGCGTGACGGTCGACGAGATCATGCAGACCTATGTGAACTCGTGGAAGATGGGTCTGAAAGCTATCGCGATCTACCGGGACGGGTCCAAGAGGACACAGCCACTGACGACGAGCCTCGACGAGAAGGAGAAGGGCAAGCCGCTAGAGAAGCTGGCTTACAAGCCTCTACGGAAACGTCTACCTGATCAGCGCGACGCTACGATTCACAAGTTCAGCATCAACGGGAACGAAGGATACCTAATGGTGGGACTGTACGCTGATGGATCTCCGGGCGAGATCTTTGTTGTAATGTCAAAGGAAGGCAGCACCATCTCGGGATTAATGGATGCGTTCGCTACATCAATCTCGATCGCCCTACAGTACGGCGTTCCACTGAGGGTCTTGGTCAACAAGTTCATCCACACCCGGTTCGAGCCGGCAGGGATGACAAACAATCCCGAGATCAGATTCGCAAAATCTGTCGTGGACTATATCTTCAGGTATCTCGGGCTCAAGTATCTCTCGAAGGAAGACCAGGATGCGATGGGCCTGGCAAAGACAACCCTGGAGAACCATGACACGCAGGCGAAGTTGGTCGAGCCAGCAACCCAGAAGACCGTGGAACACAGAAGTCAAGCGGAAGGGCTGGGACTCCGCGAGCCCGACCTCCTAACCTTCGATCCCCAGTCGGACGCGCCCGCCTGCGACAACTGCGGCATGATAATGGTCCGAGCCGGGTCCTGTTACAAGTGTCTCAACTGCGGCAACACCAGCGGCTGCGGCTAAGCTGAAAGTCCGGGACTCCTAGTCCCGTGATGGTTCTAGCGCTCTGCGGCGCGAGACTTGAGTAGGCCCCCGGGGGGCTAGAAAAGATTCTCTACTAGAGTCGAGATCTTTTTTTTCTTAGAAAGATTTTAGCATTCGCCGATTCTCCATTGCAGTTGAATCTTCAAGATACGAGAGTCGTGTTCGTGCGAGAAACAAGCTGGACTCGGCTCAGCTCCGGCTTAAAGCCGTGCTCCCTGGATCAAAGGCTAGCCTCACCAGTTCTTACCCGGGAGTTTCTGGTGTGCAGGTAACGTAGCGCAAGTCCCACTACTATGAAGGCGAACCCGAGTAGAAGCACCGAGGTCTCGACGAAGAAGAAGAGCCCGATGCAGAAGATGACCGCGATGACGGGTGTGTACCGTGAGCGGAGAATACGGGTCTTCCAGTTTGAACGCCGAATGAGGTGAAAAGTCGCCACGCAGCTCAGGAGATATGGGATTATTGTGAAGAGAACCGTTAAGGAGGCTAGCTTTGTGAGGTCAGAAATAGAATACAGAACAACCATCGCCAGAACAAACTGAAGGAGCATAGCCCTGTCCGGCGTCCTAAATCTAGGATGCAGATGGTTCAGGAATGACGGGAAGAGATTGTCTCGCGCCATGGCGTACGCGACACGGGATGTTCCCAGCACTACCGCATTTATCGACCCGATAATCGAGATTAGCCCACCAATAGCCAGCAGAATGCCCCCAATGTTTCCAATTGCCCCTTGCGTAGCGTTCTGAAAGATGTCTGCAAGCGGAGTCTTCGATGATACGTAGTCACTCCAGGGAGCCAATCCGAGAGCCGTAGTGGAGACAGCGAGGTAGACGGCCATCACAATCAGCACGGAGATGAGGATGGCCCGTGGGACAGTGCGCCTGGCGTCCTTGATCTCCTCGTCGGGAACGGTGATTATCTCCACTCCCAAGTATGCCCACAGTGCGAGAATTATGGCAGAACCTACTGCCGGAGCAAGACTCGCGTTGGCAGGGAGGAGCGGATAGTAATTCTGGGGATGTATCAGGAAAACCCCCACCGCGATGAAGATGACAAGCGGGATTATCTTGCCGATCGTAAAGATACCCTGACTCTCTGCCCCCTCTCTGACTCCATGGTAATTGATGACGGTGAGAACGACGACTATTGCCGTCGCCATGAGCAGCCGTGAGAAGTCATTGAAGTAGCTGGGAAGGAAGAATGCTGAATAGAGCGAGAGCGCCTTCGTCTCGGTCGATATCGTGAGCCAGTATCCAATCCAAAAGGACCAGCCTGCAAGAAAACCGATTGTATTTCCCAGTTCCTGATGCGCATACGAATAGAGTCCACCAGCTTTTGGAATTCTCGATGCGTTCTCTGCGAAGCAGAATCCCGTCACTATTGTAAAGACGCCGCCGATCACCCATGAAAGAAGCGAGTATGTGCCTGCCATGCTGGCCATAGTGATAGGAAAGAGAAAGATTCCCGATCCAATGATGAAGCCGACACCGAGCAAGACTGAATCCCGAAGGCCCAAGTCCTTTGAGAAGCGTGTCCGGGTTCTTCGCATGACCTTGACGCCATTTTCGATTTACTATAAGCGTGATCAAATGGCGACCGTGATTTCCTCACGAGCTCTGTACCGATCGAGAGTCGAGATTCTGATCCTAAATCGAGTTTGATTGTCGGAAAAGATGCTTACATCGGAATGCACCCCAAGCATTGGCTTGTGAGCGCGAAACGGTTAGCATAGGTGTTCAGTCTAGTATACTCAATTCCCATTCGCACGCTAACGGTTTCCACGACGGTGCAAGGTCGTACACGGTGAGAGTTCGAATAACAGCTTGGCAATTTTGATAGGCGCATCAGTTCTCACCGAGTTGAAAGGCAGTCCACTTTATCTTTCCGTGTATCTTCCACAGGTATACTTTGGTCGCGGGCTCGGGGTTTCGATTCGCCTAAGTTGAAACCCTAGCTATACTCTAGTCACCCGCTAGAAGCGGAGCCGACGTACGTTCTGGGATCGTTTCCAACGTACGCGAGTTGACGCTTCGGGTCCGGGAGAAAATACTGAATAGAAACATGGAATCATCCGAGAAGAGTGTTGGCGAGTCGCGTGAACGTTTCCTCGCTAGTATCGAACGTTTGACTGGTCTCCTGCTCGACAGACTGGCCCAGACGCCTGGCGGGAAGCTGATGGACGAGAAGGAGACCCGGATGCTTGGCAGTGTTGTGATGAGGTCGTTTGGTGTCTGGGAGAAGGCGCTGAAGGGCGGCCCGCGGGACAAACGGTCGGAGCAGAAGTTGGAGAGGCTGAGGAATGCTCTTCTGGAAAAGATCGACAGAGAGGACTAGCAGTCGCCGAGGATTCTGATCCCAACCAGCTGCGAGAAGTTGAGATAAAGAGACTGACCAGAATGGCAGAACTCGCTTACACAAACGCTGAGAACCCGGAGTTGACGATGAAGATGCGTGAGGCATGGCACCGGAGATACACTAACACTGTGCTAGCGTTGAACCAGTTGTTGAAGGACACGCAATACAAAGATTACGAGAAACGGCTACGGGCTCTCGAAGAGCACGAGGAAGAAGATCGATAGCGGATGGCGGGATCCTTGTGGCTCAAGATTGATCGACGGTTCGAAAATTTCGTCATGACTCAAAAGAGAGAGAAGGTCGGCGGCAAGCCGCTGATTACCTGCGACATTCTCCAATTCTTCCGGCTCGTGACAGGTTTCGAGCCTACCGACTACAGGTACGGTTCCTGCTGGACCAGAGCCAGTTCGTGGTAGCAAGGTGGTCCCGCCAGACGGGTAAGTCGCTGACACTCTCCGTCCTCTGCCTCTACACCGTACTTTCAGGCTCAGACCGTGGGGTCGCCATACTAGCGCCGAGTCTCCGCCAGGGCCGCATGTTGATCCGTCGGATAGCCTCGTTCCTGCCGAAGCTTCCGAAGAAATGGGTGGAGGGGCGGGTGTTGAAGACGAAGCTCTCTTTTGTCAACGGGTCCATGATTGAAGCGTTTCCGAACAGCCCGGAAACAGTGAGAGGGTTGACGTTGGAAGTGTTGATTGTTGACGAGGCAAACTATGTTGAAGATGACAGAGCTTTGTATGATGCCGTTGTCTATTCGCTTGCTACGACGAATGGCCGATTCATAGCGACTAGTACACCTGGGACCCGCGATTCCCTCTTCTACGACATGTGCATGAACGACGAGGAGTACGGAGACTTCTCCCGACACCACGTGAGTTTCCACGACGCCTTGGAGCCTCGGGGTCCGCTGAAGAAGGCGATCGTGGAGAGGCTTGAGAGGCAGATGCAAGAGGACCCGTCCCGCTGGAACCGGGAGATGCTCGCAGAGTTCTCATCAGATGAAGAAGCCTGGCTCAGCTATCGGCTGATCGACAGCTGTGTCGATGAGAATCTAGAGTATGTCAAAGATCTGAAGCGTCCGGATAGTGAGCTGAAACAGAACTGAGTAATGATACTGGTCCTCAGGCGAAGCCTGGCCCGCCTCCGAAGGACTACTACGTGGGAGTTGATCTTGGACAGAAGCGAGACCATACGGTTGTGTCTGTGATTGAGAAGAAGAATCGTCAGTTCAAACTCGTTCACCTGAAACAGTTCCCTCTCGGAACCGAATACACGCAGGTCCTAGAATACCTGAAGCTTGTTGGAGAAAGCTTCCAGTCGGTGCGTGGCTACTACATCGACCGGACAGGTGTTGGAGAGGTCTTTCTTGAGAACGCTCGGAAGTACGGTTTGAAGAACGTGCAAGGAATAGTGCTGACGATGCAGCAGAAGCAGGAGGTGATGACTTGCCTGAAACAGGTCATGCTGGAGAAGAGGCTGCACATTCCCAGAGACAAAGAACTGGAGAACGAGATGAACGGCGAGATCGCGGAACTCACATCGACTGGAAAGACGAAGTTCTATCATCGATCCGGGACCCACGACGACAGGCTATGGGCAGTCGGGCTCGCCGTCTATGGTGCTAGGTATGACATTGAACCCTACCATCCTGTAGCAGTGTTAGGAAGCCCGAAGGATATCTGGGGTCGACGACGAAGACCCGACTGGACAGACTGGGTGAGAAAACTGAGAGGCGACGCAGGCCAGGACGTGTATCAACAGTTTGCCAAGACCGGAGTGGACCCAAGCACGTGGCCCCTGTCTAAGCTTCGAAGAAACCTACTCCACGCAACCCTACCCGCGGTCCGGGCTCTACCCTACGACAATCAACCCGGAGGACCCCCAAAACGAATCTGTACAGTCTGCGGATCCGGGTACGTGTACGAGTCCGGGAAGGACAGCCCCTGCGCGCATGTCAAGAAGGACGGTACAGTAACGCCGCAATGATTACAGAAAGGTCAAATGCAATCCGCAATCAGAGCGCGCTCGGCTAAGCTGCGGCCATAATCTTACCTTCGCTGTCATATGGGACCGTCTTGCTTAGATAGGTGAAGAAGAGGGCACCCATCACTCCAACAATATTCAAGGCTACAACAAACCAGAAGACCAGATTGCCAAAGGGCAATAGGATCTGATCGAGCGTAAACAACACGTTAGCCACGACCAAGTAGAATAGAAGGGCTCCATAGGCCAGCATGACCTTGCGAAACATTTGCAGTGTAAGGCCAAGTGCGGAGAGACGCGGGCGAATCGAACCTGGGCCAAGAACGAATAGCACGAGCCCAAGGACCAGAACAATTGAGTATGTCCAGACAAACCAGACAACGTAGTACTGCTGAGCATAGTAACCGAGAACATAGTACCCCCTACCCATCAACTGCAGGATCGACAAAGCAGCATAAACGGTCGCGAGTAAGAAGAGTGGAGACGCTGTCGTATCATAGCCGCGTCTTCTCCGCTCAGACCCAACCGCTAGAACATAGCCTGAGGCCATATAGGCTAACACATCAAAAAAGAAGCCACCTACATTGAGGCTCAAACTCAATCCTGGACCACAACCGCCGATTGTCCGCCATGGGAATGGCAAGCCATAGTCTGAGAATCCACCACAGAGAAGCCCCCACGATCCAGAATCAACCATTAGGAAGCCGGTGATGAGAGTAATCACGACTCCGACTTCGGCGAGAATAGAAACGAGAAGGACGTTCGTGACCATCCCACTAGCCGGACGGCCCGTCCATGTCATCATTTGCGAAGAGCCTGATGACCGAGAGCAATTCGCGATAAGTTCCGATTGTTACTGACTCGACTCAGGGTCTCGTATAGATAGCTGACAGATCGACCGTTCCTATCCCGACCATGGTCTTCCTCAGTTCTTCGCGACTGTGTTGGGATTGCCCAGCTTCACGATTCTATGAAGGCCTCAGACGTGAGAATCCAAGTGGGAGTCAGAATCATTCTGGTCGGCCAGGTGGATGCTTTGGGATTTCTCATGCTGCGTGGCGAGAAATCGCGCTTTTTCCTAGAAACCGATTCCCATATTACTCAGCTTCATAGAAAGGCCGAAGAAAAAAGAAGGAGGGTCGGGCGAAACTTTTCGAAAGTGGAGCGCTTATGTGTGAGGGTTAGAGAACGAACTAGCGAAACATAGAGCGTGAACCTGAAATGGAATGGTTAGACAAGAAAGCTATCAATCATCCAGTTGCGTCATGCTCTTGCTGGAAGTGCCATGTTTTCAGATTCGTCGGGTTAGTGTCAGGTGGCAGACTGGCGGAGGGCGAGTCCAGACTCGAATCCCAAAGTCTTAGCCTTTCGACTAAGCTAGAGTCGCCACAGCAGGCAAGGGTAGCCGAGACCGCCGCCGCATTGGCTCTTCGGAGGCGCTGGCTGATTCTCGGCGTTGTACTGGTCGGCTCATTCATGGCTGTTCTGGACGTGTTCATTGTGACTCAGGGCCTTCCCTCAATCAAGACTACCCTCGGAGCTGGAGTATCCGATCTTGAACTCGTGGTATCAGCATACTCGCTCGTCTATGCCGTCTTCCTAATCACGGGAGGCCGCCTTGGTGATATTCTAGACCGGAAGCGTATCTTTCTGTTTGGCATGACAGTCTTCACCTTCGCCTCCGCCCTCGCAGGCTACGCACCCTCAGCCCCATTTCTCGTCGGAGCACGCGCCCTTCAAGGTCTAGGTGCGGCGCTAATGTATCCACAGGTATTATCGATCATTCAGGTCACTTTCAAAGGATCCGAAAGGTCTCTGGCGCTAGGTCTCTTCGCCGCTATCAGCGGCATAGGTGCCATCACCGGAAATATCGTCGGTGGCCTTCTCATACAGCTCAACCTGGCAGGTCTCGCCTGGAGACCGATCTTCCTAGTCAATGTTCCAGTAGGCATTTTCGGGGTGTTGGCCGGGTTCTTGGTTCTCCATCCTTCCAGATCAGAACGAGCACCAAAGCTAGACTTGCCAGGTGTCGGACTGATCTCCCTCTTTCTAGTCTCACTGATCCTGCCGCTCGCTGAGGGACAGCAGCTGGGCTGGCCTACATGGATGATACTGCTCCTAATCGCATCCCTCCCTCTACTCGGAGTCTTCGTCTTCTACGAACGTAGAAGAACAGACGCTGGAGCTGACCCTCTGGTCGACATGGACCTGTTCAAGCACCGATCCTTCGCCGTCGGCATGCCACTCGTCATCCTATACTACGTTGGAGCAAGCGGGCTCTTCTTCACCTTCGTACTGTTCCTACAATCGGGCCTAGGATTCTCGCCAATAGATTCCGGGCTCGCATTCGCCGCGATCAACACCGGCTTCATCACTGCATCACTCCTCGGGCCACGACTAATCCCGCGACTCGGCAACCGCCTCCTGAGCTTCGCATATGCCTTGCAAGCAGCCGGTCTCATCTGGACAATGTTTACCGTCACCTCTTCCGGGACCGGCCTCACACTTTACGAACTAGCTGCGCCACTGATAGTATTCGGACTCGGCGCCGGCTTTGCGCTCTCTCCATTGCTAGGAATTATTCTATCGGGAGTTCCCAGCCAGGACGTGGGAGCAGCCTCAGGCGTAGTCTCGACCTCAATGCAGATAGGGAACACTGTCGGAATCTCACTGTTCGGACTCCTGTTCTACCGCTTCCTCAACAGTCAACTATCATCGACGCCCATCTCGTACCTAGACTCGTTCAAGTTGACAATTCCCTTCTTGATAGTCCCTTCCCTCTCATCCTTCATCATAGTCTTCTTCCTATCACAACATCGCGCGAGGCAGATCATCCACTGCCTGGAGGCGTGACCAATTGGGTAAACCCAGACTGAAAGCCATCAAGATATGGCCGCATCTCACCAAACAGAAATGCGGTTCCTAACTTAGAGAACTAAATTCCGATCTCAATCGATAATATTTTCAGAAAAATCCGCGGGTAAGATTCATGCATTCCTCATTGAAAAGCTCGTGCTGCTCAGCCCGGTTGATGAATGTTCTAATTGCTTGATACGAGATCAAACTTTGTCATTATCTTCAGAATGATCTTTTCTGTGTCTGCTGAACGATCAAGCGAGAGGCCAAGAGATCTTCTCGCGGATAATGGAATTGTCACCATTTTCAACCCTTTGTGTGTCATAAGCACGTACTCTGTGCTACCAAACAACTCGTCGGTCTGTCTTGCCATCTCCGTAATGATACTTACCCAGAACCCAATCTTCTTGCGAAGGTCAATACTCTGGCTAAGGACATTCTTTGTCCTCGCGGTTTCGGCGTAGCCTGTAACCTCTGCCCCTTCGATGAATGCGGCGACCCTAATTGCCGGATCTGAGTCTAGAATCTGTTTGCAGACCGTATTATCTTCGCCATTTTTCTCGGTGGAGAAAGTCTCCGGCTGGAAGTTCCGGCCAACATTTTGGGATGGCAAGTCCTGAGCTTCGAGGTCCTCCTCTCACTTTGTCCTTCTTGTACCTGCTTTGGATGCAAAGAGTTACGCAACAGGACCCGAGACATCTTCCAAGCGCTGACACCTTCATGTCCCTAAATCTATCCTGCATCAGTAACGAGATAGTTAATCGCGGCTGGAGCGGTCTTTCATTAACTCGTTAGAGCAACTGAATACTTTTTTGGACGAGAAATGGTTGGACCTCAAATCGGATTTCGCCACCATGTTCCAATCGTCAGTTAAGGAGGGGTTGCGCAACACGCTCGGAGAAACAGTCATGTTAACAATCGTGCCGCTTCTCAAACAGTCCCTTCAGACATACGCTGAGAAGCCCAGCGAGTTCCATCGAGAACTCCAGTTCTATTTCGGTTTCGGAGCCTTGACGTTGGAGAGGATGATAGTGAAAGACCTCTTCCAGAAGCTAAATCTTCACTACACACCGAGGAACGAACTCGACTTCGAATCCTCTATTGGACTTGCAAGACAGGATCTTGCCCTACTTCAAAGAGGAGTCACAAGAAACCGATCGCCAATCGCGTCAGAGGATTCTTAGGCTGACGCTGACTTTGCAGTGCCCTAGCCTGCCTCTTGTGACCGATCTGGCCAGATAGCACTCAAGAATCACTATTCGTCTCCGCACTTCATTTCAGCGGCAGGTCTTTTTTGCGCACGGCTCCGAAATTTTGTTGGTAATTACTTCTGGTGATTATTCAGCGTGCACGGCCGTTATAAGCCGCGGCGAGACATAACGCGATCGACAAGAAATGTGTTATGTCAAAATAGACCAAGAGAGAATTGAGCAATCTACAACCAAGAACCGGCTAACAATAGACAACCTTAGACAGGCTACTCGATAGGAGCCCCCAGGAAATGGGCGATGTCTCCGTATCGAACGGCGCGACAGCCAAGCTCGGCCACGTCGAGGGCGACCTAAAGGTCGGTCAGGCAGCAAGAATAGAATCAGAAGACAAGGTAATCCAGGTAACGGGACGAGTATCTTGTGACGGAGACGCCGAGTTTCATGGAAGCCTATCATGCTCAGAGTTCTCTGCTCACCACGGAAAAATCAGAATCGAGGGCGATCTCAACGCGAAAGGCGAAGTGAAGGTCGACGACGGACAGCTAGCCATCGATGGATCCCTCGAAGCAACTACGGTTAGTGTCGACAAAGCCCTGAGGATAGGCGGGAATGCCCGGGCCGACGATTTTGATGTAGGAGGAGTCCTCGAGGTTAGAGGAAACATCTCGGGAAAGAAAGTGGACGTAGGGGGCTCATTCAAAGTCCAAGGAACCGCCGAGGTCGAAGAGGTCGATGTCGGAGGCACTGTCGACATAGCCGGCCAAATCAAGTCTGTAAAGCTCGACGTTGGAGGAATGGCCCGGATCGGTGGAGGAGAAGTCTCAAAGGATGTGGACGTCGGCGGCAAGTTCGAATCGACCAAGCCACTGAAATTCTCCAAGATAGACGTAGGCGGTCTCGCAACTCTAGTGGAAGGCGGCGAAGGGGGAGATGTTGATGTCGGCGGAAAATTCGAGAGCAAAGCCGATCTCTCATTCAACTCTCTAGACGTTGGAGGAATGGCTTCGATCAATGGAAACGGAAAAGGGGTCGAGGTGGACGTTGGAGGACTCTTGCGAGTATCGGGAAGCCTCACGCTAGAAAAGGACTTGGATATTGGAGGCAGGGCGTACATCGGCGCGGAACTCAGACTCGATTCTCTCGAGGTCGGCGGCTCGATGGAGGCGAATCAGATCATCGCCCTGAAAAATATCGAAGTGGGAGGAGACCTCAAGACCATCAAGGGAACAAAAGGAGACACCGTCAAATTAGGACACGGATCCAGAGCTAGCGGGCCTATTGTCGCACGAAAAGTGAGTGTGGGACACGGTGGCCAAGTCGAGGACGTATACGTGGACACGCTAGAAATGGAACACGGGTCAAGAGCGCGGAACCTCTATTTCAGAGAAGGTGTCATCGAAGCGGGAGTTCATGTTGAGGGCGAGGTCCTGTACACGGACATTATTGAAGCCTCATCTGACGTAAGATTCGCAAAATCAGCCTCCAAAGTCAACGAGCTACCAAAACCGCCTCTCTGAAAAATTGCAGCCCGCTAAACGGTCTCGAATGGACATCTACGCCGAGATACTAGAAGCGTTGAAACGAAAGGGACTGACACGGATAACACGGGTCTCCTACGCGGTGGGCCTCCCTGTGGACCGGACAAAGAACTACCTCAAGGATCTATCGACATCAGGGCTCGTCGGCATACAGACGGGTGATGACTCTGGCTACTCGATCACGCACAGGGGATTAGAGTTTCTCGATGCTTATTGGAAGCTGAAAGGATTCCTAGACTTCATCGGCGGAGAAACTGGCGAGTCAGGCCACGGCTAAGCCACATAGCTCTTGTATTCCCGTTCGAACTCGCGGACGATCTCGAACTTGGGAAGTCTACGAGACCGAAGCTCGCCATGGTGTTGGAAAGTGAGTTCTGGAAACATGATCGCCGGCCCATCTATGGCCAGCTTTGTAGCCGGGTGGTCGGGTCCCAAGACCCGGGCGCAGATCTGACGCGTAAGCCGTCGCACTTCACCCTCATCAACATACCCCAGCGTATGCAGGTATTCGTGGAGTAGAGTGTAGAATACGTAGGCGTTGAGTGTTTGTCGATCCTTCGCTATGTGTGTCACCTGGTCGAGTAGGCTTCTGTTCATCACGATGAAATTGGAGCCCATCTGGTGGAAGGCGCCAATGTATTCTGGCAGATCAGCAAGGCCCAGCATCAACCCTGTTCGTCTCTTTCCGAGACTACTCTTGACCGATTTCTTGACCAGCTGAAAGACTTCAGAGAAGTTGAAGCTCCGGTCCAGGCCCTCCGATACACCCATGCTGGTCGGGGGTATGTCAATGTCCAAAATTCTAACCTCGAAGATGAACTAGAGATTTCCAGGGCTAGTTTTGGCTGACCGGCTATTTAAGGACTGGATTCCACCGAAATCAATCCGGGGAAACTCCTCGACTCACACGACAGACGAGTGGAACGCGGTGGTTAGGGCGATTGAACACGCGCTTCCATTCTACGAGTCGATCAGCGAAATAATCTCGATTGGCCTTGCGAGACCTCTCAGGCGAAGAGCAATCCGTCGACTGGAAAAATACAGAACGGATTGGATTCTGGATTCAGGCACTGGCCCGGGGACAAGTAGTAGAATGATGCTTGAAGATGGGTTCGAGAAAATTGCTGGACTCGACCCATCCCTAATCCTCCTGCAACACGCTAAGGCCACGGTCGGACCCGGTTTCCATCCAGTGCTCGGTGTAGCGGAAAGCCTCCCCTTCCGTCCCGATGCTTTCTCCGGGGTCCTCACATGTTTCTCTTACCGAGATGTTCGCGACAAAGCGTTGTCACTTGTAGAGTTTGCCCGAGTAGTGGGTGGAGGGGGTCGACTGGAGATAGTCGATATCGGAAAACCTGACGGGCTGTTCCGACAGAAACTGATTGAGCTCTACGTCGCGGTGCTCATGCCGATGATTGCTAGATTCTTCATCAGAGGACGAACGAAGGAAAATCCCTTTCAAATGATCGTTCTAACTTTTCATCAGCTAGCGAAAAATCGTAGTGTCACTCGTTTGGCCGAACAGAAATTCGGCTCAGCGAGCCTTCAGGAGTTCCTGTTGGGCGGGATGGTAATCGTTGAGGCTAGACGAAACCAGCTGACTTGTTGAACGGGATCAATTCTTCGTTGCACTCGTAGTGATCCCATGTATCGCGACTGAAATCAACCAGGAGGTCACGTAGGACAAGATGAAGACGCTAATCATGACCACAACAACCCCGTATGCCTCTATCCCGAGCTGGTTCAGCGCAGAGACCCCTCCCCCAAAGAGTAGCCCGTCCGGGAGTGACGGGGGCACTAAGCTTCCATTCTGGAATGTGAGGCTCGCTAACGATGACACGAAGGCCTTCTGAGCAAAGAATGGAATCATCAGGACACCGAATGTTCCTCCCAGCAAGTGACCTGGGAACAACCCTACTGGATCTGTGAACCATTTGAGTTTTCCAAACCACTTCTCCCCCATCAGATAGAGTGGTCCGCCAAGCAGTCCCAAGACGACGGCGCTTAGAGGGCTAACGAATCCTGCAAGTGGCGTGATTACGATGAGGCCCATCAAGACCCCGTTCGCGGCATAGATGAGGCTCGGCATTTCCTTCGTCATCTGATATCTGAAGAACATCACCGAGAGGAAAGCAGAGGCTGCGGCCAAGAAGGTCGTTACTACAACGACCATTGCTTCATTGTTGAAGGCGAGGACGCTTCCAGGGTTGAAGCCGAACCATCCCACCCAGAGAAGAAGTATTGACAACGTCAGCCAGGGAAGGTTGAGTTTGACCGGGACCTGCGGGCTAGTTGCGAGTCCTCTCTTCTTTTCCTCTCGCCAGATCTGAAGAATAATTCCAAGACCTGCGGCTCCAGCAGCACCGTGAACTACGAGTCCTCCAGCAAAATCAGCCATCCCCATCTGAGCTAGCCAGCCCGTCGGATTCCATATCCACGCAGCTGGAAGGTTCCAGATGATGATGAAATAGACGATAGAATAGGCGAAGAACGCCTGCATCTTCATTTTTCGTAGTACGATTACTCCAACGAGTGCGAGTGTGACAGATGCAAATGCTGTTTCGAAAAGGAAGTATGTACCCGTTGTTAGTCCAGCACTTTGCTGGGACCACCATGCGCTAGCGAGCGGGCCGTTGATGATGCTTGTGGATGATCCTCCCAGAAACAGTCCATTGTAGAGGGGATTACCTATCACTCCGTTAATCGTAGGCGCGAAGGCTGTGTTGAACCCCACTAAAGCCATGAAGAACAGCGCTGAGCCCGTGATGAGCATAGTCTTCAGGAGACTAGTATCTAGATCTGATCCGAGTTCTCCTATCTCCAAGAATCCTACTGAGATGGTCATGGTGAAGACGAGCAGTCCGCAGATGATGACCCAGAGATTGTTGGCTAGTAGAATAGGGTCCGCCACTTTTGATCGGCCGACGATTTCAAGAGTGTTCGGGATTTAAGATGTAGGCACGGGTCAAGAAAATAATACGTGGCCGAGCCAAACGCTCAGCCAGAAAGTCGTTGACGGTAAAAAAGAAGGGGTGGACTAGGCCCCTAGTTTAGGGATTCCTAGTACCTGCGATGCTTTTGATAACAGTCCCTACAGTAGACTGGTCTTCCCTCTGTGGGCTGGAAGGGGACTTCCGTCT
>Ga0209154_1001429_pt1 | contig 13984 bp, 14 predicted proteins | sample GraSoiAngelo_121_FD_185878 | JGI IMG/M metagenome (GOLD analysis project Ga0209154, IMG submission 185878) | Grasslands soil microbial communities from the Angelo Coastal Reserve, California, USA - 14_0919_12_20cm (SPAdes) (version 2) | ecosystem: Environmental > Terrestrial > Soil > Grasslands ... | reverse complement strand
AGGTTCAAGAATAGCACGAATCCCCGTAGACTTGTAACAGGCGCTTTAGTCGGCCAAACATACCTTGTAGGCCTTATCGCGCTGGCTAGAGGCTGGTTCGAACTATTGCTGTACTACGCGCTGGTTCTCGCAATCTATGCCGCTATTCTATACGCTCTCTTCCGAATAACCGGAATCATGAACGACTACCTGGCCAGTTCCTGGCCCTAGCCCTGAGCTGCTTCCCAATCTGTATTCACTATCAAGAGACGTGAATCCGACATCTCCTATGCGATGTCGTTGTCGGATCGAGTCGAATATCGTTGAGACGGATCTCAGGATATTTCGATAGGGTCTTGCTTTATCCAGATTTTTCTTCTGCCTTCAAAGCCATTTCTTGTTTGTGTTCGATCTGTTTCTGTTTGATCTCCTCGTAGAGGTTGCACCAGTCGCGGCCAGAGACGACGAGCTGGTAGGTCTTGAGCTTCGGGTGAATGCACTTTGCCCGGTCAAGTAAATCGGCGTTCAGCGGATCTTTCGTTGCAAACCAGATGCAGGATAGACAGTTTCCGTTCTGCCACTGTATACCCTTCAACCGCTTCTGTAGTTCAGACTCAGGTCCAGACATGATGTTTCAGTATTCGACCGAGTGCGTTTATGAAGGTTCACGCGAAGTTTGCCAGTCTAGGAACAAGCCAAGTCTAACTCGTGTTTCCTTCTCACTGTCTTAGTTGTCGCCCGCCAATTTCCCATTCGCTGGCTAGATGAACCCTGAGAACCAAAGGGTAACCTGTCCGCATTTTTCTCGAGTTATCAAACTGCGTCGAAAAGTCTTTTATGATTATAGACCTGATGAAAACTTTCATGTCTTCTCAAACTGTTATGGCTAAAAGATCCAGAAAGGATCTGGGAAGAAGGAATCGCCGTATGCCTAGTGAAATGGAATCGTCAAGTATGATGTCTCAAAGTCAAATGCAGAAAGGAGGGCACCCTTACATCTACGTCATAGGCGCAACGGGAACGGCTGTCATCGACCCCGCGAACTGGCAGCTTATTGTCATCGCGCTGGGGATAGTACCCGGGCCGACCGGCTTTCTAGTGGACAATCACTATCTTGACCAGTCTAGTCGGTTGTGGAGTGTCGCCTCCGGGACCCAACCGGTCATGCCCTGGGAGGCGCTTGCCATGGGACGCGTCTCCGTTTGGGACGCAAAAAGCTTCAGAAACGAGAAGACGATCGACTTGGGACAGAACGTCGTGAACACGGTGGGAATGACGCCTGACGGTAAGTTCGCGGTCGTCCCGATCTCTACAGCCAACAAGCTCAACGTATACGACACCAACTCATACGAACAAGTTGCGACCGTAAGCGTTGGGGCCCGCCCCTGGGACATGATGGTGAGCGCCGACGGAAAGTACTGCTGCGAGCCCGACATGGACTCCGACCAGCTCACAATTGTCGACCCGACGACGTGGAAGGTTAGCGGTAAGGTTCCGACCGGCGAGGGGACCGCGCCCTTTATGGTCACCATCAGTCCCAACAGCAAGTTCGCTTCAGTCGAGGGCGCCGGCCATCATGGAGGAATATACAATGGTGCGACCGGCCCTCCCGCCGTCCCAACGGGGAAGGGCTTCACAAACACATACGTGGATCTGACGAGCAAGTCAGTCATCAAGACCCTGCCCCTAGACTTCTTAGCAGTCTGGGACGAATTCACACCCAACGGAAAATACGACTTCATCTTTGGGCCACTGGCGGCGAAGACGGTCGTAGTCGACACAGGGACGTACGAGGTGACCGAAACAATCAAGCTCCAGTCAACCCCAAGCTACATCACCCCGGACCCGAACGGCAAGTACGTCTACGCGAGTGTCAAGGCCGGACTCCAAGTGATCGACACCAGCTCGCTTCAGATTGTGAATACCGTCCCGACGGGCGGAGTCATGGGAACGCCTCTCGTACTCAAGTAGGAGCGAGCAGGTGATCGCGGCATGAGTTTGGAAACAATGAATCAGACAAATTATTTCTCCAGATACCTTAGCCTGAGGCTAACCCGAGACGCTAACGGCGTATTGGTTGCCGAGCTCCACAAAGACGGCGGTCCTCTGAACTTCACGGCGCAAGATCACACGGAACTTGTGGACGCTTTCTACAATATTTCGGCAGATCGCTCTAACATGATAGTGATCCTGACGGGGGTGGGCGGAGAATTTATCCCAACGATCGATTTTTCGTCGTTCGGAAACGTCGCCGACCCGGGTGTCTGGAGCCAGGTTCATGACGAGGGCGTGCAGATTTTGGAGAATCTCGCGAACATTCGCGTACCAGTGATCGCCGCGGTCGAGGGACGAGCCTACGTGCACTCAGAATATGCACTACTGGCGGATGTGATTGTAGCTGGCGCAGGAGCGACTTTCAACGACATTCCACATATGCCTGGCGGCTTAGCGCCGTGCGACGGAATCTTCACTGCGTGGAGTTACAGGGCCGGACCCGGCAGGGCGGAGGCTTTCTTGCTAAATCCTCAGCCAATCACGGCACAGACTGCTTACGACTGGGGAGTGGTCGCCGAGGTCGTTCAAGATGGAACGGCGCTCGACCGGGCTCGTAAGCTCGCCGCGATCTACCTCAAAGCCCCGGAAATCACACGTAGGAACGCACGCCAGCACTTTATCCAACCTTTGAAAGAAAGAATCGTTCGAGAAGTCGGCTATGCACTCTCGCTAGAAGGTGCCTCCGCAGCCGACCTCGTCAAGTCAATCCAAGCAAGAGCGAAAGAGAAGAAGGAAAGCAAGAAACAAGAACTCATGGCGTCCGCCTAGTCCCCAAACTCCAGGATTACTCCAAAGGCTGTCAACACCGCTCCGCGAATCTCGACGATCGCTCAGCGTTCGACAGAGTCTGTTGCCAAGTTCATACGTAAACATAGCGACGAAAAATGAACTCGTGAAAAAATACTTAAGCTCTGAAAAGACGAATCGAATTCCATGAGACCTACACAGAAGGGCACGAAGCGGTCCGCCAAGAGCAGCACCGTGACCAGCAAAGCATTCACGGAGGAGGAACGAGGCGCGATAAGGGACCGCGTCCAAGAGATGAAGGCGGGCAAGGGGGAGGGGGAGAGTGCCGTGCTGGCGAAGATCGCGGAGATGCGGGAACTGGATCGCGCCATGGCAAGACGGCTACATACGATCATCAAAGAGAGCGCGCCGGGCCTCGCGCCGAGACTCTGGTACGGGATGCCCGCGTATGCCAAGGACGACAAGGTCGTCTGCTTCTTCCAAACAGCGGCGAAGTTCAAGACGAGGTACGCGACGTTCGGCTTCAGCGACAAGGCGAACCTAGACGAGGGCAACATGTGGCCGAACGCCTATGCGCTGAAAGGGTTGACTGCCGCGGAAGAGGCAAGGATCTCCGAGCTATTGAAGAAAGCGGTGAGCTAAGGACCGAGGCCTCCCACGAGGCCGGCCCTAAGCACGGCGGTCTTTTCAGGTAAGGTTATATCGAAATTAGAGCAAACGTGGAGCGGTGGTGTCTCTAGGTGAAACGCCACTCTTCCAAACTAGTCGTCACGATACTGCTAGTTGTCCTAGTGCTCTTGAGCACTCCCCTTCCACAAGTTCATGCCAATCTTCAAACCGCCTCACAAGCGGCCCTGAGCGCTGACGACACCGTCCCGGTGACGTATGTTAACGCCACTCCACCTATTCATCAATACACTATCACTCTCATCACGGGCGACATCCTCTACGTTTCTAAGAGTGATGGGGGAGCCTGGTCTGTAGCAGTAAGAGAAGCGCCTAGACAATATGGAACCGTTCCCTTCGAGACATTCTCTGACAGCCAGAAAGGAACCTACGCAGTACCGGCCGACGTTGTGTCCCTGGTCCCGAACCTCCTCGACCCTTACCTATTCAACGTCGAATACATTACTGAGAACCATCTGAATGACGAGTCCACGACTGTCCTTGGAGCCGTGGTTCAATACGCGCCGGGTTCGCCCCTCTCCAACCAGTGGGACAACAACTCGGTCCAGTATTCGAACCTCACTATGGTCAACAGCCAAGCCATCTCTATCCCAAAGGAGAATGCAGCTGACTTCGGTCGCCACATCATAAACCGGCCTCTTTCTCTTCCGAACGGAATTCAGAAGATTTGGCTCGACAAAGTTACTACGGCTGCTCTTGACCAGAGCGTACCCATGATCGGGGGAGATGTTGCTCGGAACGTTCTCGGCTACAACGGCACAGGCATCAATATCGCAATACTCGATACGGGCATAGATGCTACTCACCCAGACTTCTTCTTCGCCAACGGCACCAGCAAGGTCATCGTCAGGATTGACGCGACCTGCCTCGCCCAGCCCATATTATACTGCGATCACACTACGAAGGACCTGTTCGGTCACGGAACTCACGTTGCAAGCATCGCTGCTGGAACAGGCGCCGCCAGTGGGGGCCGATACACCGGTGTTGCTCCTGGTGCGAGTCTCATGAGCATCAAGGTCCTCAACGAGCAGGGTTTTGGCTTCGACAGTTGGGTCATGATGGGGCTACAATTAGCGGCGCAGGGAATCAACGGCGTCAAGGCGGACGTAATCTCGATGAGCTTGGGCGCAGGGCCAACAGACGGCTCAGACCCACTCTCACAGGCGATAAATCAAATCGTCAGCGCCTACGGTATTCCCGTTGTGATAGCCGCGGGGAATTCCGGGTGCGACTTTTGCGTTGCCAGTCCTGGCGCTGCAGACGATGCGATCACGGTTGCGGCTACAACAAAGACTGTAAGCCCCGGATTGCCGAGCATTGCGACCTTTAGCAGCCGAGGACCTCGCGTCGACAACTTCGACGTGAAGCCTGATATTGCCGCGCCAGGCGTGGGCGTAGTTGCAGCTTGCAGCTCGACCGCCGGTCCGATCCCGTGCCCACGAGGGTCACGTTACACGACGCTCTCAGGCACCAGCATGGCGACGCCTCATGTCTCTGGCTCGGTGGCTCTACTTCTCCAACAGGCTAGGCAGCGAGGAATCACGCTCACCCCGGCCGAGATCAAAGATGTTCTGCAGAGCAGCAGCATCGTCCTTCCTCCGTCTCGCCCTGGACAGCCAGACGTGGACATCTATCAACAGGGAGCCGGACTGATTAGAATTGATCATGCGCTCGAGGCTAGTGTCATCTTCAACTCTTCGGAAATCAGCTTTGGGAATGTGCCATTCACAACTCCTAGCCTCCAGCGTACCTTTCAGGTCATGAACCTCGGCACGACCACCATGTCAGTCAGCCTTTCGTATCAGATGCGGGATGTCCCGACGACGCTGAGCATTTTTGACACAGGGGCCACCTTCAATGGTCTAGTCTCCCTCGACCAGAACAAGGTCACAATTGCCGCGGGAAGTTCGGCTTCTGTCACCCTCACAATAAACGTGCCCAACCTCCCGACAAGGAAGCTTTGGAGCGTCTTCAGTGGACGAATCTTCGCGAGCAGTGGTAACACCACTCTTGCTCACGCGATATTCGGCTTTGCCAAAGAAGGACCGCGCCAAACAGCGCTCCTAACTGGAATCAACCCAGCTGGAAGCTATCTAGTCGTCGGCCAAGAATTTTCCGTCTATGACGCCCTAGACCCACTCGGCTTCGAAAACTTCTTCGTGAACGTCGACAGCAATGGACATGCCGCGCTACGATTACCCCCCAGCAGCTACAACTTCATAATGGATACGATAATCGCCCAACTACATTATACTGATGGTTTCTTTTACTACTACTATTACTCCTACTACCGGATAGTCGCGCTTGAAGTCCCAGTGACGAGCAGCCCTGCGAACGTAACCCTGGACGCATCCAAGGCGCAACCAGTCAGCCTCAACCTTCAAGCAGATCCCAGCGCCAACAACGGTTTACAACAAGACGACATCGCGGATTACATCCGCCCCGACGGCTCCTACGTCCAAGATGCAACCTTCGTATTCGCGCAAACATGGAACATCTACGCAGTAAACAACGCGACTGCCAAACTAGGCACATTTTGGACCTTCGATCGATGGCTCGTAACACGTAGTCCAGCCGAGACCAGTCCTGTCCTCTACGACATTTCCATGACAAACCACACTCAACAGCCCATCACCCATACCGTAAATGACCTCTCAGCCTTCGCGAAAACCTACGCGGCCTATCATGGCGAATCCCCTCAGGCAAAGGCCTTCGGGCGATGGTCCTTCCCGACGGCCTTCAATGAAACCATCACCTTCACTTTTTTTTACCGCATCGTTCCCTCCCAACGCATCGAATATCAGCAGCCCACAGAGGCCGGCTACCGCCAATTCTTCGCGCCGTCTAATATCGTGGGTAACTACCCAGTCGACTTCTTCGAATCTCCCTTCTGGTTCGACTCACCCTTTCCCGTCGACTATTCCTTCGCGTACCCCCTGTTCGGCTCGTCCCAGTTAGGCAGAGTCGACGCGCCGGGCGAAACGCACAATGAGACCTGGGCTGCCCAGCCCGTTCATCCGAGGTTGACGCTCGCGCAGAGACAGGGTGATAACTTGCTACTGAGTGGGTTCGAGGTCACGGACAACTACGGCCATGTCGGAAACGACATCGCCGATTATGGAGTGAATTTCCAGATGTCAGTTTACGTTGATGGGAAACTGAGCACGGTGCGGAACTTTATTTGGTACGGGTACGACGCAAATCTTAACCTATTTCCGTTGCCGCCAGTCAACGTTTCACTACCCAGAACCGCTGCGATCGTTGAGGTCATCATGCAACTGCAGTCCAACCGGTACTGGACTGGGCTCGCCACGAACGGGACCAGCGACATAGTTTTCCGCACAAGCCACGGCCTCCAAGGTCCAATTCAGCTTCCAACGTACAACTATGATGTCATGGGCCTCAATCTTCTGAACCAAGCACAGCTGGACAACAGTGAAACCCTCCAGGTCAGAGTCGCACTGCTCGCGCCTAACGGGGCAAGGATTAGACCTGTGGACGCTTCCGCCGAGATATCGCAAACTGGGGCGTCGACTTGGACCAGCGCAAGTGTGCTTAATCTAGGCAGGGACGGAATGCTCATCAGCGCTCATATTCCCGCGACGGGTCGCGGGTATTTCTTCTGGATATCTCTTCGCATAAGCGTCATGACTGCGGGAGGCATCGCATACACCGAGACAATAACAAGTGCCGTTGAAGCTGTGAGCTAGGCACGTAACAGGCCTAGCTGACTAGAATTGAAGAGACCTGAGGGGTCATCCATCGAGGCGCCCCTGGAGAATGTCAACTTTACGACATTCTTGTAAGTCTCGCCGGTGCAGATCAACCCGTCGTGGAACCACATAGGTGTCCCAGCCGACTCTGGCTTCCTCCACTTCCACACCTCGACGATTTTAGGGTCGGCTTGCTACATCTGAGCGTAGAGGCGGGATAGCATCTCTCCGCGCCAGTGTTCTAGCTTCTAGATTCTCGCGTCTATCAGTCGAGATGCAGATTCGACTCTCTGGGAACCATTCTTTTTCGTCGCCGCGCTCGTGAAGAAAGCAGTAGGCTAAGGACCGAGCTCGACCCAGGCCCTGCAATCCAAGCTCTGCGTGGGACAAGAGATGCGCGGCCTAGTTGAAAAACGAGAGAGGACCCTGAATATTCAGGTGAAAGTGTTGCCCAAAATGTTCGAGTAGGTTGCGCGTAGTTTTCTTGATGTTTTTCGTTCTTCTCTCTCGGACATATCCAACTAGATCGAAGAATCATGCAGGTACCAATGGACGAGGACGAAGTTGGTGAGGAGTCTGAGGTTGAGAAGAGTATCAATGTTTGGCGGCAGTCTGAGCGGAAGATTATGATTGAGACTGTTCAGGATCTCATCCAAACGTCTCATAAATACGCGAAGTCTCAGTATACTCCTAGTGCGCAGCGAGTCAGGTGGACCAAGCTTGCGGGTCAGTTGATCTGGTATAAGGATCAGATTTTGAAGAATTTCAGTCTGGAGGCTATGACGATTGAGCTGCAGGCGCTGACGAGGAGGGTGAGAGAGTCGGAGGAGCGGAGAGAGCGTGAGAATCGGTCCAGGAATTATGCGACAATAGTCTTTCGCAAGCCAGAGGAGAGGAAAACGGAGGAGGCGCAGAATGCGGAGACGTCCGAGGCTTCCAAGGCTGACGACCCTGAAGATGCCACGGAAAACGCCTTGAACACAGCCTGAGACTCAAATCCCTAGCAGAATCATCAACTCCCACATCCCGTCCCTGACCCGAACAAGTCGAAGAGGTCGTTAGCCTCGTCATGAATTCTTGACTTTCGAGGACACTCGTCGTCTTCTGACCGGAGTCTTCCAGTCTCTTAGGAGGATCGCATCCTTTCGGCCCTTCAGTTTTCCAAAGAGTCTCTTGTCAGCCGTCACGAGGACGGCTTTTGATTCCTCGGTGGCTGTTAGATAGCTTGCGTCATAGAAGGTGATCTCCGAGCTTCGAGCCGTTTCGAAGACTCGTGTTAGAACCTTCGGATCATCAATGTCGAGCGTTGGAATAGCCATCTCTGAGAGTGATTCGAAGTCTTCCCTGACACTTTCGATCCTCTTAGCTGGATGTTTCCGGAGGACATTTCCCAACTCGTAACGGAGGAGGGAGATGGTTGAGACTCTGTGCTTCTTCTGGATAAAGAGGTCTCGAATCTCCAGGGCCTTGTCTGAGTCATCCTCTTGAACAAACCATTTGGCGATGACGCTCGAGTCTAGGAGATAAAGAGGGGCTACCGGGCATCCCTCATCTTCCTAATCTCCCTAGTACTATTGAACCGTACCCCGACTGTCTTCTTTCTCGATGCGTCCATTAAAGCCGCGGCCCGTCTGCGCTTCTCAAGGAGAATTTTCTCTTCAACTATCCTCCGCAGTACATCAGGCCAGTCAATGCTCGTCCGTTCCATCTCCTCGCGGAGACTGTCCGGGACCCGAAACGAGACAACCGCCAAATCAGGCTCCCCAAATGTTTACATGAATCGTTTACACCTAAGGCTAGCGAAACAGGCAGACGCCTAGAGCCGCTCCGACCTCGACACTATCATCATGATTAAGAGGGAGATTCGGAAGGCGAAATCGTATCCGACGAAGAAGGGCACTTCCAAAGCCTCCGAGGAAGCTCCAGTATCAGACGGATGAACCGTATTCTGGACTATCTGGAAGGCTCGAACAAGATTCTACTCGACAAGGGCGGGATCGTCTGGACGTTCCCGAGCAATCCGAGAATGCGAAGACTGAACAGATCCAGTGTCTGGCCTCGCTAGTTAGACTCGTTCGTCCTCGGCGGAGGGTTATTGGAAACTCTTCACGTGTCGTGCAACCCGGGGAAACTTTTCCAGCAGTTCACGATCTACGGTATAGAAAGGGGCGTGGAGAAGGATGGACATCGCGATGTAAGACGCGTCATAGACGGAGATATCGTGCCCTAGGCTGAGATGGGCAGTCTCGCTGTAGACCGCTCCCTTCGGGCTCCATACGTCGAAGCCGTATTTGGACAGGGATTCTGCTGCGAGTCCCAGCTCCCTTTCGTCGTAGAGCTTGCTGTATCTGAGCGCGTTCAGAGTCTCGTAGAAGAGCAGAGAGGGAACGGCTATTCCGAGTCTCCCTTTGACGAATGAGTCTCGAAGATGCCTAGCGTTCTCAGAGTATTCTTCGTCCAGGAACCACTTCGCGCAGACCGAAGCGTCCACTACCGCCTTCTGCCTCTCCACTCTCTGATCACCCTCGCGCTGTCCCATCCGATGGGAGCTTTTCTCCGGAGCTTCTCGTTGAGCAGAACGGCCTCGGCAACATTTCTCTCCTCTTCTTGCTTGATCCGCTCAGAAATGACCTCTCTGAGATAGGCACTCCAGTTGACACCTGCGGCGTCCATCTGCCGCTTCAATGCACCAGGAAGACTGATGCTAGTACGTGTCATCTTGCCCGAGCTTGAACCGCGGCGAGCCATTCTGACAACCACCAATATTACTGATAATACGGGTATTACTTAAGGCCGCCGGAAGCATATGACTACGACGGCTTGTCCGCCTACAATTTGTGCCAGCTGGTCGCGTTTGACTATCACTCGTAAATAGTCCAACGGGAGCAAGTATTCTTGAACAGTTTGATCATTGATAGACGACGTCTAGGCGGGAAGGTTTCTCCTCAGTTGCTGAGGGAGGCTCGCGGAAAAGGTATCGGATGCGGCTAACTAAGGGATTATACATACTCATATGATCAGTCCGGCGATCTTTGGCCAGGAAAGGAATATGGCAACGACGACGGTTCTCCGTGAGTCTCGCTTGGATACGATACTGATGGTTGAGAGGGAGATTCAGAGAGCGAAGTCGTATACTGCGAAGAAGGAGCTCCGGCTGGGCCTTCCGGAGGAAGTTCCAGGATCAGACGGGTGAACCGTATTCTGGACTATTTGGAAGGTTCGAACAAGATTCTACTCGACAAGGGCGGGATCGTCTGGACTTTTCCCAGTAGTCCGAGGCTGCGTGGACTGCTTGATAGCAGCGTTTGTCTGGGCTGACGTTCTAGCCTTGAGTCTTTCTCGGTGGATACTTGAGGGGGTCGAGCCTGTTGATGCCGGGGATATCTTCGAAGTGTGGATCTGTTGAGAGGATCGTGTCCAGTCCTATTCTCTTCATTATTGCTGCATGAGCACAGTCGTAGGGGCTGACGCTGGTTGACCTGAACAGTTCGAGGGTGAGTCTAACGTCCACGTTGAGCAGTTCGCTGACAGTGATTCCTGTCGAGTATATGGAATTGATCTCAGGAGCCACTTCTTGGCCAAGTCCGATCTTTCTCAATGCGTTGCATACTTCTACTAGGGCTAGGGTTGATGTGGCGGCTGAGAGTCCTCCTTCGGCTAGGTCGGTGATTACTCTGGCGCAGCTGGATCCGTATTTTCGATCCTTGATCTTGGCGTTTACGAAGATATTGCTATCGAGAAAATACTCCACAGCCGGTCTCTACCGTTCTTCTGACAGATCCTCCAGCTTCTCGGAGCTGAGGGGTTTCCGGAAGAGAGGCCTCTTGCCAATTAGCACCGTCAAAGGGTCCTTGACAGTCTCGAACCGCTTTACGATGATCGCGCCTCCCGGCGCTCCTTCCACTGTGACCTCTTCGCCGGGTCTCAAGCCTACTGATTCCCGCACGTCTTTAGGAATGGTCACCTGAAACTTGTCGGTGACTCTTGAGACTCCCATGCTGATCGTACCAGTAATGTTTGGCAGATAGATAAGCATACCGTATACCACATACGGAACCCTGCGCTGGGCCTGCATCTCTTACGCCGTCCAGGATTCGTCTAGATCCTCTACGCTGGCGTCCCCAGTCATGCCCGAAGTTCTTCAGCCATCATGTTCTGCTTTAGCCCATCCAATCCTGAATCAACTATGCACTTCTCAGCCGAACCGAGCTTCAAGGTCTGATAGATCCCATAGAACTCCTAGGACCCTTCTACTTAGTGGGCGAGGTGGGACAAGTCTTGAGGATCAGGCAGACAGATGAAGCATTCCGAAGCATTTGTAGACCGCTCTCGCTCAACCATCAGACTCTCAAGCACGGATTACTCCAGCTTCCTCGAGATTGAGAAGCACTGGTTTCACTTTTGATCGATTGTAACCGGTTGTACTCGGAATCTATAAGAGCCCGGACCCTCGAGCAGAAGCCCATTCCGTGAGTTAAGTCTTCAATGACCATCGGGTATCGGCGCAACTCTCGATTTCTAGTCGTAGTGCTGATTGCTACTCTCATTGTCACCCTTTCGCCTCGACTTATTCACAACGCCTCAGGTGCAGTCTACCAGCCTGGAGTGAAGGTCGGAGATTGGTGGAACTATGGTCCCTTCGAGATATCATGTAGCTCTTGTCCTTCTCAACCACCCGTCCCTATCGGCTTCAGCTTCTTGGTAATCTCAGAATCCGGTAGCAACGTCTCTCTCCGAGGTACTGCCCACTACTCGAATGGGACCACAGTAGTCACCACTTTCAGTGGGAGTCTCGACAATGGTTCAGGCAATCTCACACAGGTCCCTCCAATAATCTCCACAGGACTCGTTCCTGGCGATCCCATATTCAATGCGGCATCTGCGCCTACAATCAATAGCACAGCTGACATGTCATACGCTGGCGCTAGTCGTCAAGTGAACATTGTCAACTATACGAACCCATTCCCAGGCGGAACGCAGGTCTTATACTATGACAAGCTGACGGGAATCAATACAGAAGTTTACGAGTCCTCACCGGGTTTCTCCGTGCACATTGTCCTGACAGGGACGAACCTCTGGTCATATCACATCGCAATGCCCGACGACTCTTCCTGCAATGCAAATGATCTGGCGCCCTGCGGTTTCAAACCATTACAGGCGCCTGTCACAATGGGAAGCACAGTCGAATGGGACAATGTCGGTAATCTGACTCATGCAGTCTCTTCCTGCACGGGCCAAATCACTTCAGCCCAATGTCCGTCTGGAAACGACCCATCGCTTCCAACCTTCTCATCAGGCACGATACAGCCAGGTTCGAAGTACAGCCTCGTCTTCAACACAACCGGAATCTATCACTACTATGATCACCTAAACGTGGGAATGAAGGCCCTGGTTGCCGTCCAAGGAAACGCTACGGCTCCACCAGACTTCTCACTGTCCGCAAACCCACGCTCGCTTTCCGTATCCGCGGGCAACTCGACATATGCTTCAATCGGCCTAGCTCCACTCAATGGTTTCTTAGGCCTAGTGACTCTCAGCACTAGTTATGCGACCGGAATCGATTATCCTTCTTTCATCGGTCCCCAGGGTGACTCGTTCAATTTGGGCATCATAAGTGCTGGCGGCACAGAGCTCTTGGTTCGAACTAGCTCCTCTACGCTGAATGGGGTCTACACAGCGACAGTCACGGGAGCTGGGGCTGGAGTATCGCACTCTGTGATCGTTCAGGTCAACGTGACTGGAGGAAGGCCGGACTTTACGATCTCGGCAAGCCCAACAGAAATCCTTCTCCCGCCTGCTGGCAATGGCACATTCTTCCACCCGCCGATCATCACCTTAAACAGTGTAAACGGTTTTCAAGGGTCGGTGCAGCTAGTTGCTCACGTCAGTCCGCCTGGCTTGGTAGTTGAACTGTCATCTCCATCGCCTATCAACAATGCCTCACTCGTTCTCACGTTGGCGGCGAATGGTCAGAACGCCACCGCGTTGGTACCGATAGCGCTTCCCTCGACACAATCCGGCATCTATCATGCCACTGTTAGCGCGACCAGCGGTCTCCTTACTCACACAGCGAACGTCACGATCATTTATTCGAACGGAAAGACATCATCTTTCACAATCCAGGCCAGCCCAGATACTCTAACCATTCCCGCCGATGGGCAAGCATCCTCAAACATAACCTTGACCAGTCTGAACGGATTCTCTGGGACGGTTTCGCTCTCAAGTGTTGCGAGTATTGGGATCATTCCTATCGGGTCAAACTCGACAGTAGTTAGGATATTCCCAGGTCCGGTCCCAACGACGACCCTACAGCCGCTCCAGGTTTTCCTCGCGCCGAACGGGACGGCTACCGCCACGCTGACCGTCTTCGGGAATGGTGCTCAGCAATCGTTCCTGTTTGCCGTAAACGTAACGGGCACTAGTGCTACAGTGTCGCATTCGATCAGCGTGATCGTGCAGATTGTCGCGTCCCCTCCTGACTTCTCATTGTTACTCACTCTTCCGTTTCCGCTAAACCAGGGCGTTGTCGTTGCCGGAGGCATTTTATCCGTAGGAGTATCCCTGATTGAAGTCACTCCCATACTCTTTAACGGCACAGTAACCCTGACGGGCCAGATATCTCCGACCAAAGCGAACGGCCCCGTCGTATCCATCAACCCGGCCCAGATCAGACTGCTTCCCCCCGGACCATCATTCGCGACAGCACAAATAATGACAACAGAATCTACACCACCCGGAAACTACACGCTGATGGTTACAGGGACTAGCGGAACTCTCGTACACACCACTCGTGTACAGTTCGG
>Ga0209154_1001426_pt1 | contig 13993 bp, 20 predicted proteins | sample GraSoiAngelo_121_FD_185878 | JGI IMG/M metagenome (GOLD analysis project Ga0209154, IMG submission 185878) | Grasslands soil microbial communities from the Angelo Coastal Reserve, California, USA - 14_0919_12_20cm (SPAdes) (version 2) | ecosystem: Environmental > Terrestrial > Soil > Grasslands ... | reverse complement strand
GGCATGGCCGAAATCTATACCCGTATCGGCCGGCCAGCAAAGGCCAAGACTGAACAGCAGGAAGCTGATCGCCTGAGCAAGAACCTCCCCTGAATAGCGCGTTATCCGATGGAGCGTAAAACCTCGCCCTTTAGGCCCTTTAGGGCGGGGATCTAAGCGACTCGGTTAAGTCGGTGTCATCTGAGATTCTATGTACTGCTTGAGGATGCTGATGGGCGCTCCTCCACAGGTTGCAGCCAAGTAGGAAGGTGCCCAAAGTACTCCCTCCCAGTATTGGTGCGCCAGATCAGGTCTTGCGCCTCGTACTAGCCTGCTGGAAACACCCTTTTAAGCTGTTAACCATCGCCGATACCGAGGGTTTGGGCGGGTAGTGGATTAGCAGATGCACCTGGTCGGCCTCTTCATCCATCTCCACAAGCTGCGCCTGGAAGTCGGCACCAACCTTCTCAAAGCTTAGCCGTAGCCTCTGGATGGCAGCTCCAGCGAACACTTTTCTGCGGTATTTGACACGGTATTTGGTGCCGAAGACCAAATTGAGAAGATCAGCCGGTTCATGGTATTCTGCTTTATGTAGCCACACTAATAATTAGTATAGCTATATAAATGCTCCAGGGCGGAACGGAATGCCAAGCAAAATTTCTTTGCGAGTGGCGGAGGCTGTTCATGGTGCTTCAATCCGGGTGCTGAGGATCGTGAGGGCCGAGGATGTAAAGGCCGGAATTGGGCCGGCCCAACTTTCCGCATTGTCAATCCTAGTATTGCTTGGGCCGAAGACGATGGGAGGGCTTGCAGAGGCCGAGCAGGTTAAACCGCCAACTATGAGTCGCATCGTGGACGGTCTTGTGCGCCAACGGCTTGCAGAGCGCGCAACAGAAACAGCCGATCGTCGGTCATTGCGCATTGCTGCCACCCCCCGAGGTAAAAAATTGCTGTTGGCGGGCCGAAATCGGCGTGTTCGAGCACTGGCGAAACGTCTTGAAAATCTAAGCGAGAGTGATCTAATTGTCTTGCAGAAGGCGGCCCAATTACTTGGCCAAATCTGATCCAGGAGGGATAGCTATGCTCCTTGCTACGATAGGCGTCAAGCAGCATGAATTCGCCACCATGAATTCGCTCCAGGTCTTCCCGTCGTCCGACTTCTCACCTCGCCACGTGAAGTGCGTCTTGGAAATGTTCGTGTACGTGGCGCGCGTATAAGCGTGGGCAGCCACCGGCTCTTTGAAGGCGTAGATGATGGATTGGCCATCGAACCTGACCCCGCCGAGACTCGCGCCTAGCTTTGCGTGAGGTTGGGCATGACGGCTTCTGGATGCTCGATCTGGAACTCGCGTAGCGAAGGCAGGTCGAGGATGCACCCACACTTGATCCTCTGACGCGAGTCCCCAGGACTCACCGGAATTAGTTTTGAACAAATGTAAACCCCTTGAGGCGCAAATCGGGTATCCGATGCGGTTCTCTCTTAGTCAACCTACTGATCTGTCAGGCTGATATTGCGGACGAGGTCGCGCCTGAAACCCTTGGTCACGGGCCCGGGGTTCATTTCATTTTTTCACAGCCTGTAAAGCCATCCTTTGTTAACGGATTCGGTTGCACTTTCTAATGTCCATCGAAGTCCTGAATCTTCTGGATATGTGACCCTACCAGAGGTATCGTGGCAAGGGTGTTCGCCAGGCGTTCGTCAGCGGTGATCATCCGCGTATCAAGACGCACAGCCAGCGCGAGATACATCGCATCGTAGACGCTACGACGCGTGGCATTCGCCAGGATATGGGCGTCGTTGGCAAGCGCCCGGCAAGCGATCGTCTCCACCGCGATCGTTCCAAGATCTCTCACCAATCGCTGACCCTGCCCGAAAACAGTTCGCCGCGTCGGATCTTCCTGCAAACGACGTTAGCCGTCTCGGCGAAGAGCAGATCCGGCGCGAAATAGTCGTGGTCGAGTTCCAGCAATCGGCGGGCGGCATCGCTTTGGATTTCGGGAACAAACCATTTGATCACCACGCTTGCGTCAACGACGAATACACTCACCGCTTGTCCCGTTCCTCGCGGATCAGTTTTGTGCTATCCGATTGTGAGGATGCGCGCAGCCGTTTGAGCCATTCTCTAGAGAGGCGGCGAGTCTCCGCCAGGCTGCGGGTGCTGGCGCGCTGCAAGGTGTCGTGGATTTCCCCTTGCAGTGACCGGCCGTGTGCTCTGGCAGCAGATTTTAGGCGAGACAAGACTCGTTCGTCGAGATCGCGAATTAAGACGTTCGCCATTGACGACTCCTGTCTGCGATGGTATCAAATCGATACCACATAATCCATCGCAGGCCGTCGCTCGTGCGCCTGAAGCTTGGTCGCTGAGCTACCGCTCGGAAACAAACGTGACAGCCTTCTGGGAAACCTGCGTTTGTGTTTCGAGCTGTGTGTCATTGATCCCCTGGAGGGACGCTAGGGCTCTGCCTTCAAGGCAAGCAGGGCGCTGCCACAGAATTGAACGCTCACCCGCGCGCCCCGAGTCAACGCGCTCGATTTCTTCCTGCAATTACAGACATCAGATCCGTTCCAGTTTGACCAGCAATACTCCACTCCCCTGTCGTTTAACTTTAACTGCTCGAGGCTTTCTTTGCGGATCAGTGTGTGCTCCCAGGCCGAACGATCCATCAATAGGCAGAGAACCTTTTCATGGCAATGGGATCGAGCGCGTAGGCGCGCAGCAAATGGACCGAAGTGGTGCCCGAGAGACAGCGATAAAGGGAGGAAATCACGTCAGGACAGAATGGGCCTAACGGCTCGCGGGAATTGGAATCCTGTCCAACGAGGATCCTGGTTTCTTGGGTGATTAGTTTTCACATTATCTTGAGTTTGGTGATAGTATTTCAAAGTAGGTGATCGAATTTCACATTTTTATGTCCTTGGTGAATCTTTGTATTCAGTAAAGGCAATTCACACTTACGAGCGATGGGTGAACATAAATCACAAACGGTGAAGGATTTTCACGGTCGCCCCCTTCCAGAGCCTGGACGGCTTGCTGGCTACGGTGCCCTAGTTGAGAGGTACAGGCTCGCTGTCCCATTGCCCACGCAATTGGCAGCCATCGGCGAACGCCACGTGAAAACCTCCAGCGGTGACTGGCAAATCCTGACACCGAGACATCAACCAGAGGACACGCTCGCCGGGCACTTAACCTTTGCCCTCAAGTGGGAAGGTGTTGACCTCGGCGTTTTAAGTGCGCTCTTCAAGGTTGTACCAGAAGAGGAAATTGCACGCTTTGTCCTCGAGACACCGACTGGGATCTATTCACGTCGGCTTTGGTTTCTCTATGAATGGCTGACTGGCCGGCGACTCAAAATCGACGATCTGGGCAAGGTTCGAGCCGTTCCAGTGATTGATCCCGAATTGCAGTTTGCCTTATCGGAAGGCATTGCAATCGCGCGACAGAAGGTAACGAACAATTTGCCTGGCACACCACAGTTTTGTCCTCTAGTTCGGCGCACGCCAGAGCTGGAACGAAATCGACAATCTGGATTTGATGAGCGAGCAAGGGAGATTTCGGGACGGACGCATCCGGACATTCTTGCGCGCGCCGCTGCTTTTCTTTTACTGAGCGACAGCAAGTCGTCTTTCCAAATCGAAGGTGAACAGCCGCCAGCACAGCGCATCGCGCGTTGGGGACAAGCGATTGCGGAGGCTGGGCAGGTCGAACTGAGTCGCGCAGAGTTAGAACGGCTGCAGCGCATTGTTATTGGAGATACCCGCTTTGTGCATCTCGGTCTGCGCGTCGAGGGAGGCTTTGTCGGTGACCATGATCGGCGTAGTGGTGAGCCTATCCCGCAACACATAAGCGCACGGGCGGAGGATTTGCCGAGTCTCGCGGACGGAATCGTTGCCTTCGATAGCCTAGCGGTCAAGGGCAAGCTAGAGCCTGTTGTTGCGGCAGCGACGATCGCGTTTGGATTCGTCTATGTGCACCCGTTTGAAGATGGCAATGGACGTCTGCATCGATGGCTCATCCACCACGTGCTTGCTCGTGGTGGTTTCAATCCGCCAGGTGTTGTGTTCCCCATCAGCGCGGTCATCCTCCGAAAGATCGATGTGTATCGACGCGTCTTAGAGTCTTATTCCAAACCATTATTGAAGCTCATTGACTGGCGGCCGACGCCTACTGGGAACGTTGAGGTGCTCAATGACACCGCAAGTTTTTACAGGTATTTCGACGCCACGCAGCCCGCGGAATTCCTGTATGAGTGCGTTCGAGAAACCGTCGAGGAGGATCTTCCGCGCGAGGTGAAGTACTTGGAGTCGTATGACTGCTTCGTCGGAAGAGTGCAAACGTTGTTCGATATGCCAAACAGCAAGCTGGATCTTCTATGGCGATTCCTGCAGCAGAACGACGGAAGATTCTCCAAGCGCACGCGCGCGCAGGAGTTTGCAGCGTTGACGGACGACGAGGCAGTGGCCATTGAGAAAATGTTTCGCGAAGCGATTGGGTCAGCGTAAGCCCCACTTGAGGGACGTATCGTCGTGGACTTCTTCGTCGTGTGCTGGAACCACTCGACAACCCGTTCGGCCCAAGGTTGTCGCCTATGTAGCCGGTACATTCTGTAACCCATGTGTCCGGGCTGCACCAAGAAAGAATGGTCGGCCCTGGAGGGCGATTTTAGAACTTTTCTGGTGACAGCCGACCAGCTACCAGGTGATCTTCAATTCTGATCGAGCCGTTGCACCCCTTGTCGGCTTTCTCATGTGTGATTCCGCGCCCAAACCGGGTAGGCAGCCCTGTGCGCACGTCATATCAGGCTCCGCAGCATCTTTTCCACTTCTTGCCACTGCCGCAAGGGCAGGGGTCGTTGCGACCAATCTTTGGCGTCGGCGAATGAATTGTCTGCCTTTTCAAGGTGCGGCCACACAACCGCCTCAGCAGTGACTGCCGCTTGGCCAACAGCGAATCTAAGTCGGCACGGGCTTTTTTCAACGATTCCAACAAAGCCTGTTCGGAATACCGAGGGTTCTTTTCGGCCTCGAGCCGACTGACTTTGCCGTCTCGATATCGGTAGGAGATCGACAAAGTCGGCTGGAGGGGTCCCCGCCCCGCTTCCTCGGGAAGACGAATGAACGAGAGCACGGCTTCCTGGCACGGGCACTTCGGATTGCAGCAGTATTGATCGTCGAGCACCCAACTTTCCTGTTCATGAGTAAACTCCAGCCGCCTGGCAAACGGAAAAACACCGTAATATCCGACCATGGCGCCGGCCAGGACATCCGGTGGAAACGAGACCTCGACCTGCTCCAGGTCCGAGTGTTCGGTCCAATACTGCTTGAGTTCCCAGTAGATGCGTCGGAGCTGATCCCATTGTTCTTGGCCACTTTCAGCCGCAACCGCCTGCGCCAGAGCCCGGGCCGTGGGATTGCCCTTTCGTTCCTCTATATTGGAAATCTCCCGTCGTTCAAGATCCATCTCCAGGCACACGGAGACGGGGGCAGGAGGTCTCGCCGCGGGCGTCTCAAGAAAGCACTTGAGGGTAACGTGCTCGCACCGGCAAGTGGGATTCTGGCAAACGATGGCTTCATACGGATACCTGCGACCAGCGAGCTCGCCTTGCTGTATGAGGAGTTCACCTTGGTTACTTGGCGTTGTCGATAACATAGAGCACATTATATTTTGAGTGGCGCTCTCTCCATCTGAATTTCATGACGCAGAAGATCGCGGATGTCCGGACCGGTAGTAGGCTTCTATCAGTAAACTCTCCAAGGCCGCCTGGCCGCTTTCACCACGGCTTTCGAATGTTGTCCGGCAATGAGTTCGCGCACCTCAGCTTCGGCCGCGAGCAAGGCGTCGGGACCCTTCCTGCACCCGGCTCTGCGGGTCGGCGACGGCGCTCTCGCAGACAACCATGCTGCGAAGGGCCTTCTTGTTTCATGGGCCTACAAGCGTAAGGTTGCCATCGCGACGGCTCCGGCACGGCGCGCAGTGGACTGCCGACTTGAAAGTGCTTCGCAGCACAATGTAAGTCCTTTTTGGAAGGCGCGATAGCCGAAAGCGCTGCACTTGCGATTCAACTTAGGGGGCGGGTCGTTTGACCAGCAAACCTCATGCTTGCGTTTTTAGCCTCAATGCCTACAATTTCTGCATGCAATACACCATCCGCAATGTGCCGGATACTTTGGACGAAGCTCTTCGCCGGGCTGCCCGTGAGCAAGGCAAAAGCCTGAACGAAGTGGCGATTGAAGCCCTGGCCCGGGGCGCTGGCGTTACCGGGGAGCGCGGCCGACAGCGGGAACTCAGCGACATCGCAGGCACCTGGCGCAACGATCCCGCCTTCGACAGCGCCCTGGCCGCGCAGGACACCATTGACGAAGAGATGTGGCGGTGAGGCTGGCGCTCGACACGAACCGTTACACCGACCTTTGCCGAGGCAATGTATCCGTCGTCGAGACGGTCGAGGTCGCCGATCAAGTCTGGTTGCCGTTCATCGTGCTGGGAGAATTGCGCGCCGGATTTGCTGTGGGCAGCCAGGGAGCGCGCAACGAAGCCGTCCTGCGCCGTTTTCTACTGAAGTCCGGCGTCGGCGTGCTCTATGCCGATGAGCAGACGACGCATCATTACGCCGCCGTTTACCGACAACTGCGTAAGCAAGGCACCCCCATCCCGACCAACGATATGTGGATCGCAGCCCTCGTCCTGCAACATTCGCTGCTCCTGTTTGCCCGTGAAACGCACTTTGACGTCCTTCCTCAGCTCACCCGCGTGTAGGTCATCGATCCGATTTGGCAAAAGCGCCTGTCCGCTTTGCTCGCTTCAGTTGTTTCGTACGCGCAAGGATTGCCTGACATCGACTATCCGTTGTTCAAACCAGTCTCGGCAGCACATCCGTCCCGGGCGCTGTTCGCAACTCCCCATACTTCTCGTGAGTACTACCGCAGCTTCTTAGCCTGCGCCAGCATCTCGTCGGCGCGCGCCCGCACGCGAACGTCCGCTGTGAAGTTCACCCACAGCACCACCCGAGAGGAGTCCACCAGGAACTCTGCCGGCCGGGCGACATCGTCCCCCTCAGGTCCGGCGCCTACATGGAGCAAGTCGTAACGACGTATCACTTCAGCTTTCGGATCGGAAAGAAAAGTAACGGGCCTTCTTCCAGAGATCTCGCGAGAACCTCGGGTGGATCAACGCGCCAAGGGCTCGATTGTGCTTGCCAACCAAAAATGGAAGTCCTTGAGAATCTCGCGATGAGGAATGGTCTTGTGGGTGCGATCCCCGGTCTCGATCCAGGGGATCGCGGCAATCTCGCGAGCATTTTTCATTGAGCGGACCATTTTTGGGGGCATCGTAAAACGGTTCAGACCATTTTACGATCCATGCGATAATGGTCCGGATGCAGCAGCGGCCGCGCCTTTATACCGAGATCCTGACAGACCACCTGCGGAGGAATCGCCAAATAGCGTTGGTCTCCGGACCGCGCCAAGTAGGCAAGACTACAACCTGCCGGTCGATCAGCGACGCTTATCTCAATTGGGACAACGCTGATGATCGCAGGAAGCTGCTGCGCGGTCCAGCCGCGCTGGCCGAAGCTCTTCAGTTGGACCACCTCAGAGCGCAGCTCCCCGTCGCCGTGCTGGACGAACTGCACAAATACAGCAAATGGAAGACTCTACTGAAGGGCTTCTTCGACACCTACGGCGAGCGCGTCCGTCTGATCGTAACAGGAAGCTCCCGGCTCGACGTCTTCCGCCGTGGGGGGGATAGCTTGATGGGGCGCTACCTGCTCTACCGCATGCATCCTTGGAGCGTCGGCGAAAGCTTGCGGACAGAGCTGCCCGGAAAGGAAGTTCGACCGCCCGCCGAGATTGCATCCGCCGACTGGGACGCGCTGTGGGAGCACGGAGGATTCCCCGAACCGTTTCTCCGCCGCGACAGCCGGTTCACACGCCGGTGGCGTTCCTTGCGCCAGGAGCAATTATCGCGCGAAGACCTGCGCGAGATCGCGCATGTGAACGATCTGGGAACGATGGAAACGCTGATGGAATTGCTGGCCGAACGCAGCTCACAGCAATTGGTCTACTCCAGCCTGTCGCGGGAAATTCAAGTTTCCCTGGATACAGTCAAGCGGTGGGTCGATCTGCTCGCCCGCCTGCAGTACGGATTCATAGTTCGTCCGTGGTTTACCAATGTCGCTAAAGCCCTCCGCAAGGAACCAAAATGGTTTCAGCGGGACTGGAGTGGGCTCGCTGACGACGGCGCAAGGGCGGAAACCATGGTCGCGTGCCATCTGCTCAAGGCTGTGGAGGGCTGGACTGACCTGGGATTTGGCGATTTCGACTTGCGTTATCTGCGCGACAAACAAAAACGCGAGGTGGACTTCCTGGTGGTTCGTGATCGCAAGCCCTGGTTCTTGGTGGAAGTCAAGATTGGCGAAACCAACCTTTCGCCATCGCTCGCCTATTTTCAGGGACAAACTAAGGCGCCCTATGCTTTCCAGGTGGTGATGAACCTGGCGTATACGGAAGCCGATTGCTTTCGCGTCCCTCGGCCGGTTGCGGTTCCGGCCAGAACTCTTCTCAGCCAGCTTCTGTAGCTGATCGCGCGGCCCGCGTTCGAAACGTGCCTTTCGCTGTAGGGAGAAAATCGGACCCACATGCGCGTGGGTTAACTAGACACGATTATTTACATTTTGTCGACCAAGCCTACCTGGTGGAGACGACGGCGCACGGTTTGCGATCAAGAACAAATATCGCGAAATGTCTTGAAAACTAACACTAACCGCAGCAGGCCAGACGCGAGTCTCGAGTTCGATATTGCGGTACCGGTTGGAGTAGCAGGACTTACCTCGTCGGTATAGCCCGTGCAACCGTCGTCGGCCTGCATTTGCACATTCACTCACGACCCCGCCATGAAGGATCGAATCCGGGCTAAGTGCGTGCACGCTGGCAAGCAGCAGGATCGTTGTAACGGCCGCTCCGGCCCCTATACGCGCTGCCGGTTCCGCGAGATTCGACTTAAATGCCGCTGTAAGCAGGGTTCGCGCGAGATGTTCTCTTTACGAGCCAGTCGGGGCGTGAACACCCTGCAGAGAACACCCTGCAGAGAACACCGGCTCGCAACCACATCGGTTTTCCGGGGACACGGGTCCGGATGACGCGACCGAGCTAGATAATTGCTTCTAAGCGAACGTAACTGGCTTCCATTCCGCGCTCCATGCCTGTCGCGAGCATGGCCGCCCGGGTTTGAGCATCGGGCAGCGTCATTCGCATTGTCATCAGCGTCCCCGTGCCGTCCGCATCAAATCTCGTTTCAATGTGGTTGTCAGGCGTAGGGTCTGGCAGATGCATCCGCTCCACATGAACAATCCTGCGATAAGGTTCCAGTTCCAGATATTCACCGGTCAGATAAAATCCACCGCCTTTGCCATTCGTCCACTCGTAGCGGATCTTCCCGCCTGGTCTCGCCTCATTCAGGCAGACGGGCATCGTCCAACCTTCAGGACCCAGCAACCATTTCTGGATTAATTTCGGGTCCGTGTGCGCGCGGTACACGGCCTCCGGAGGTGCAGCGAAGCGCCTTGTCACAACCACATGCGTATCGCCTTCGGTCTTCAGCGTCATCTTGCTCATCGCGTTTCCCCTTTTTTGTGCTTCTCCATCGTGGCCAGAACCTCGTCCAGCCGGTCGTAGTTTTTCTCGAGCGCTTTTCGCAGCATTCGAAGCCATTGGTCCATCGCTTCAATACCGCCCTTTGCGAGACGACGAGGGCGCTTCGTGCCCTCGACTCGACGAACAACGAGTCCCGCATCTTCGAGCACCTTGAGATGTTGGGAGATTGCCGGTTGCGTCATCTCGAACGGCTCCGCCAGCTCCATCACTGTGGCCTCGCCCTTGGCGAGACGCGCGAGAATCGCCCGACGCGTCGGGTCGGCCAAGGCGAAGAAGGCGGCATCCAGATTCGACATTCTTGAATCCTCGCTTATATAGCAAGTAGATTATATAAGTGTATACTTATTGTCAAGAGAAAATGTGAGCTGACCTTTTTCCTAGCCGTATGCGGTCTGGGTGGCGAACTGCTTGAGCCTCCGCCATCCCATCGCCAGGAATTCTGAAAACTCCTATTTCTTTGGCGAGAAATCCTTTACACCGCAAATCGTCCCGACATACTGCGCAATCCAGAACCAACCATCATTCGTTCCGGGCTGGACGTTGTCGGTCCTGCAAACGTGGACAAGGGCTATTAGTCGATGGTTTCCTCTAGCCGCCACGCCGGCGAAACCGCCGGCAATCTTGATGTACCAACATTCAGATCTGCCCTTGTTTGAGCTTTCCTCGTACAATGACGGCCAACTTCAACCAGAGGAAATCGAGATGGAACCCGGAGAGATCAAGGAATTGTCAGAGAAGGCCAAGGAGTCTGGCGAAAAGACGATCGGCCTTACGATGGCGATCATAGCCGTGCTGCTTGCGTTCGCGACCATGTTGGGGCATCGAACCCACACAGAAGAAGTCTTGATCCAGACGAAAGCAAACGACCAGTGGGCCTACTACCAGGCCAAGAACATCCGCTCTCACATGTTCGAAGCAAATTCGGAAATGGCGGGACTCATCAACGGCGATGCTCCTGTAGCGGAGGATTTTAGGAAGAAGGCGGAAGCCCAGAAACAAGGGGCTGAGGTGGTTCGCGCCAAGGCCGAAGATTTTGAAAGAGAAGTAGAAATTACAACTCGTCGAGCAGGCCGTTTCGATACCTCTGAGATCTTTCTTGAGATCGCAATTGTTCTATGTTCCATTACGCTGCTGACAGGAACGCGAGCATACTGGAGGATTTCCTTCGTCAGTAGTGCTGTCGGACTCGCCTTTATGGTGAGCGCATTCCTCATCGGCAAATGAGCGAACAAAAATCAAGTTCTCAGGGGAGCGATCACGAAGGCGAATCAGAAGACCGCCACATCTCTTGAGGGTCTCAAAAACGTCTCAATGGCGTCGGATTCGGAGGCGTGCACCTCGAATAGGCGCTCCAATCCGGTTATGCGCAGAACCTCGCTTACTCTCGGCGATAGGGCCGCCAGCCTGATGGTGCCTCCCCTATTGTGAGCAGCCATGAAAGCTGCACCCAGGGCTCCCACTCCAGCACTGTCGATCTGGGTCACCTCAGCCATCTGTAGCACGATCTGCTTGGTTGTTACCAGCAACTGTCGCAGAGTGCGGCCCAACTCGGCGACTTCCGGTCCGTAGATAAGCCTTCCCCGGCAGCGAACAACAGCAACGTTCGCGGATGCGACGATTTGCAATTCCAGGTCCACGGCTAATGAGGGAACACTCGTTTGGGCAACTATAGAAACCCGAACTTCTGTTTGGGCAGCATCTTGGTCAGGCGACTCCCGTTTGTCAAGTCGAAAATCCAAGTCGTGTCGAAAATCCAAGTCGAAAATCCAGATCTGTCGAAAATCCAGATCGAAGAACCGGACCAGGCCTTCTCGGGTACCGTGCCCTTCCCCGTGGGGGCTATCTCGATTAAGCTGGGTTCCATAGGAGCGTCATATGGATGTTTGGCAACGATGGTTGGTAATGGGGCTGTCCGACTAAAGCGTCAGGGCATCCCAGAGGTTCGCGGGAAGCCCCGACAGTTGGCGCGTTGATTCAACCTGGGCGGCAAAACGCGTGGTGGAAACTTCGGTTATTGCGACTCACTTGGACGCAAGTACTGCAACCGAACTGGGCCGAGCATTGCTTGCCACTTCCTTCTCCAACCGCGTCCTCGGCAGTTCGCGTCCGCGATTTTCACCCTCCACCCAGATTTGATACAGGAAATACCGGTTGCCATAGCGGTGGAACACCAGCCTGGTGCTCGTCGCCGCTGCAATTTTTTCAACCGCCTGAGAGCCGACAAAACCCTTGCTAAAACCGCTACCTGCGACCCACAGAACACCTCCGGCATCGCTCATAGCAGTGATGCGGTATTCACCGGCGGGTAAAGTCTTGCTTCCTGCAGTGAAATCAAACGGGATGTTAGCCTTCACCCCGCCATTCTGAGCTTGAACCGATCCCGCTGCGAGCAGAACGAGCACTGCGAGCAGAGGGAATAACTGTTGCTTTTTCATAAACCATCCTCCTTGATTTTGCGTTAAGCGTTGCATCGAGGACGTTCCCCCCTCTTTATATTTCTTGTACGTCCCGAAACAGCGGGGCGTCAGGTGCGGTGACCTGAGCCTGCGAAGGAAGCAGCACTTGTTATGCCACTGTAGTTCTGCGATTCTGCAAATCGTGTTGTTCCAGCTAAACTATTGATCCTGCTGCTGTGGCAGAAGAACGAATCGAGTAAACTCGCGTTACAGGTACGGGAGTTGTCGTTTCCCGAGACTATCCGTTCAGATATGCCTCACCGATGAGATAGCAAACTTCCCGCAAGTCCTCGGGATGTGCGTAGCAAGTCAGCGCTAGATTGGTCATGGCTGGATGTACAGCTGGGCGAAACAGGGGCCTCAAAACTTGAGCAGCCGCGCCGGCCGGCGATCGCATCGTCTGTATTCACGTGCAAGGCTTCAGCATTACTTCACGATCCGCGACGTGGTAACGACATCAACAACAATCAACTCGAAACCGTAGGCGCCTAAGGGCCCGAACCCACCCTCTTCGGTCCGTCCCCCCAGTCATTGGTTTCGAATTGCCCGACTGATTTCAGGCATAACCCGAAGCATCGCCCCAAGAAGGGCTTTCTCCTTCCCCGAGCGATTTCCCCGGGGCAGACACCGTCAACTTTTTGGAAATTGGACAATGCCCAGTCTAAACCTTTCGTAACTACGGGCCGCAAGATAACGAAGGGTATGGTCTCAGAGTAGCGCGGACTTCAATTGCCCAAACCAATATTGAAGATCGTGAACGACGAGGAGATCGACGTGAGCAACTGCCAGCTGGTCACGACCAGCGGAGATAAGATCGTAATCGTCTGGCCCAACGCCACGATGAATCACCATCAGGCTTTGGTGCATGCAGCTTGGCTCGTTGCCCTAGTTGATAATGATGAGCGTTTTCAGAAAATTTTGGCAACGGTACGAGAGGTTCGGAAACGTTGAGGCTTCGACCTGAAGCGACAGCCTCATCCCGCCCGGCGTTCTGATGACGCCTCCACTGGCGGACCCTGCTGAGATTGACGTTCTGCCGGTCGCAGAGCGACCGAATCGACGTTTATAGACTTCGGTGTCCGTTTAGCCATTTGTGGGCTTGTTCTTGCGGGTGCAGTTGGCGCAGTTCCGCATCCTGTTCCGCATCCTTGACAAGGCGCTCTGTCGAGAACATAATTTCTTCCGTCCCAGGGGCGAGCGGCACGCATTTCGCTCAAATTCCCCCATTTCCCCCGTGTACGCATTGCTGTCAGCCACCCCTTAGATGGAGCTTGTGGGCCCAGGACGCTCGAAATCTAAAGCAGCCAAGATCTGACGGGGCACAAACACGAGGGCGCGATTTGCGCTGTCTTCGTGTTCCGCCCACACGGGAGGTCCAAGATGATTCCAGTTCTGCATCGTTTTTGGCTGGAAGACGGCGGACAAGATATCGCGGAGTACGCGGTAATGCTGGCAACGATTCTCATTCTTGTGATCGGCACAATCCGGCTGATCGGGCAGCATGCCAACACCGCGTTCTCCAACGTCGCCAGCGCGCTCCAGTAGAAAGTCTCGGTTAAGGGGCAGAAGCGGCACGGTTCGATGGAAAGTTCTTCTTTGCGGCTAAAGGACCGTACGATATTGCCAAGCCTCTAGCCTGCACTAACAAGAGGAGTCCCCCGCAGGCGTGCGGCGGACTGGTTCTCACCGTCCTCGATAACCGTGCTCGCACCACCGTGGCCCCTTATCCGAAGGCAAGCTCGATGGGCATGTCATCGAGTGTTGAAGGCACGGCTCTCGCTTGTCGGGTTAATAATGTCGTCGTTCTGTGGGGATCAAGATAAACCGCTAGTTACTGATCGTAACCTGGACCGTCGGCAAGATTGTGACTGCTCCATTCACGTTGATTTTTCTCTTACCGTGAGCGAAT
>Ga0209154_1001424_pt1 | contig 14009 bp, 9 predicted proteins | sample GraSoiAngelo_121_FD_185878 | JGI IMG/M metagenome (GOLD analysis project Ga0209154, IMG submission 185878) | Grasslands soil microbial communities from the Angelo Coastal Reserve, California, USA - 14_0919_12_20cm (SPAdes) (version 2) | ecosystem: Environmental > Terrestrial > Soil > Grasslands ... | reverse complement strand
CGCACAATCGCTTCTTTGAACGACCTCAGGATCTTTGTGACGCGCTCTTCCGCAGATTCGATTACGTTCGACACCATCCGCAAGAGATCGAAGCCCTGCTTCATCCCTTTTTTTAAAATGGATGTCGAATTATTTATGCGCACCTATATAGTCGGGCGCGAATTCACGGGACAAGCTGTTAGACAAGTTGGACAAGTTCCACGTGTTGCAAAACACTTCGCAATCGAAATGTAAGCCTATGAGAGTGCGAGCAATAGCGTGGTCTGGGCGATTTGATTTGGACCGCCGACCTCCTGGCCCAACACCAGGCGGTCAGCGGCTATAAGTCTGTTCTAAAAAAGATGGTCGGCCCTGGCAGACGATTTTCGAACTTGGATTCAGCAATCTCCCTGTCCTGACCCTTGAGGCGGCGTCGGGACCAGGGGATCGAAAATGCCCACAAAACCCGACAGTCCTCGGGCCCTGGGACACGATTTCGGGTATGTTTCGTACGTTTCTCGCGCCGCGGATGTACTTGCCGTAAACTCCGGACTATTATTGGAGCGGGAGGCCATTGACCACTGAGACGTTCGTGTCGATGCCTGGATTTGGTGCCAAGGCGAGTAACATAATGTCCCTTCCGTCTGGCTGCACTTGGTGCGCGCCATGTCCAAGATAGGTGATGCCGCCATCAATAATTCCATTCGTCGTTAAACCCGCATTGAAATCTTGAACTGATGACACCCTAAATGGAATGACGGTGTTAGCTTCTAGCCCGACTGATCTGAGGATTTGTCTCTCAGATTTTTCTTAAGCAGCCAGCTGATCAATGAGGTCTTGAATGGCAGCATCCGCTTTGTGATAGGCGACTTCGATTTTGGCCGGGGGCGTGGAACTGGATGTTGGTCGGTGATGAAACAAGCTATTGGCCAGGGGTCCGCAGATGCGCTTGTGGAAGAGGATGAACAGGGCGCCCACACGGGTTCCCTTTTCGGTGAGGCGGTAGGCGTAGTGCTTGCCCACTCGCTCCAGCAGGCCGTGGCCTTTCATTTTGCGCAGGTCGTAGCGGAGCTGATTGAGGGTGTAGGCCTGCGGAGAGAGGGCAAAAGCAGTCAGCAGGGCTTCCCAGATCTGGACGGTACGCCAACCGTTCACTTGCGGCCCACCGTGGAGCAGCACTTCCAGGAGGCGCATCATGCGGTGTCGTGAATCTTGATGCCCGGGATTTTGCTCTTTCCCCTGGAGACGGGAAGAGCCAGACGCTGAAACAGGGGAAAGTCGACATGGACATTGAGCAATTCCCCTTCGATGCCAGCTAGACGATCGGTGACTTCGAGCAGCTTCTTACGGAGAGCGTCCAGATTCTTCAATCCCTTGTTCAGACCCAGATCTTTGAGCCGGTTGACGCAGATCTCCAGGCGGAGGAAGGTCGAGAACTTTTCATACAGGCGTGCCACCAGGCTTTTGCAATAGATCCGCAGCACATGATGTCCATGATCGAGTTTTTCTAACATGCTGTGCAGTTTGCCGCGTAGCCGCTTGTGCTTGCGTACGCCGAAGAGCTGAGCAATCTTATCGGCGGTCAGACAGAAGACCCCCAATTCGGCGGAGCGCTCAAAGATCTTGTGGATTGGGAAATTACGTCGAAAGATAAAATTACGACAATATTCGACCTGATTCAGTGAATACTCTCGCCGCAAGGGAATGGCGGCGCAATCCTTCTTGGAAAATTTGGGTCCTAACACCAAGGTCCAATAATCCAGGCGCGGGCGGATAATCTCGGGGCTCAGTCGATCGGCGGCAGCCTGCAGCGCTTGGGGATCGGAAACCCCGAGGAAGGCATTGTCGTCTTTGCGGAAACGAATGCTCTGACGCTGGAGTTCGTTGGCGATGAAGGAGTGACCGTTGATCCAGTAGCGAGTCGGGAAGGGTAGAAAAGAGCCCACGCACAGGATCATGGGGCCGAGCACTTCATCGCGAATGTAGAAGTAGTAGTGAGTATAGCGAGACCACTCCCTTTTGAGGATGCGGTAATGGGGATCGTCGGTAGGGTACTTGGGCGGGCAGGAACGGAAGGTGGGGCCCTGTTCCATGACTTTGAAGATGAAATAGACACCGAAGCGCTTACCACGTTCCATGGCCAGGCCGTAGGGTCGGACGTAGTCTTCCTGCTTGAGGCCTTTCTTCTTCATGTCTTTTTCGGGCCACTGGAGGGGAATATGGTGGTTGCGAGCGAAGGCTTCGACCCAACGCTGATATTCTTTCGTTCTTTGCGCCAAAGCCTGTTTGGTAATGGGATAGATGCCGTGCACGTCGCGAAAGAAATGGACGATATGCGCTTCCCGGGTGAGTAGCGGGAGATAACCCTGGATGACGATGCGGTCGAAACAGTGGTATACCAAAGCGAGCAGGCTGCCAAACAGCTTTGCAAAGGTTTCCATCGGTATCCCTGCTCACGCGGGTGGAGGATGCCTTCCGCGACATCAAGAGTCCGCTGATGGAGCGGCCGATTTTTCATCATCTGCAGAACCGCACCCAGTCTTGAGCGTTGGAGCTTTCAGCACTCAGCCATCATGCCTTGACAACAAGATCATCGAACAGGGGACCGATGGAGATCCAGCGATACCGTCCCGTGAAAGACCCTGAACCTGAAGCACTGCCAAATTTACGCCACGCTTGGCATTCCCGCCCAGGTGATGCAGCCCCTCAAAACGTGGCAGGTCAGCGCAGGTAGTGACGAAAAAAATCCTAAGTCATAGAAAACAAAGGATCCGGCCCTGAAAACCGTGGAAGTTGGGTTAGCACTGGGTTAGCACTCTCCGGTCCGAAACCCAATACCGGGAGTCGTATACACCCTGGCAACGATTCTGAAACTCGCCAAATGCCTAATTAACTCCCGAATTGCCGAAAATTGCCGGCGACACGGCAACTACCACGTGTCCGAACCACTCTCGTCGCTTTCCGTGTGTGCTGCATTTGGAGCCGCGCGGGCCCGCCTACTAGCAGCTTGGACTTACGGCCGATTAGTCAGGAGACGATTCAAACTGGCCGCGACTCACTGTCGAAAATCGCAATGTCGCCGCATTGCGAAAATAAGATTAGGGATCGCGGAGCTCACGACAACCGATTTCGGGCTTTTGTTTTTCAATTGCAACAGACGACATTTCTGCATCAATGAAGGTAAACGTCACCATAGGCCCCTCTTGCACGTTCAGCACCAACGGAGGGCGGAAGCAGGCAATACAAGTGCCACCTTGGGACCGTACGCTCGGATATACAATGCCCGCAGAGCCACTGGTCAATAGTTCAAATCCAAGTGCTTGGGAGGCAGAGTAGGTGTCCGGGTCTACGCAGTTCGCAAAATGCGGATCTCCTCGAATGTCATGAAAGTCATATCTGAAATCGGCAAGATAGTCTACGTAGGGAGAGACCTCTTCAACTTTCCATCCAATTTCTTTTAGCTCGAGGGTTCTGTGAAACGCCACTTCCGCCTGTGCAGTTTGCATTTCGAAAGCCGCATACCAAGCTCCTCGTCCTCCGCTATTAAACCTTCCTCCAAGCGGATGCGCGTGAGTGAAGGATGCATTAACAATATGCGCAAGGCGAAAGCCGGAAACGAGCTCAATAGCACTTACGCCAGGAAGCCTGCCACTCTCGCCAAGCAATCGATCGTTTGTGGCACCCTCAAGTTCCGTGAGGTCGCTTAGCAGGTCGACGCCGTTTTGTGCGATCCGATTGAGAATTGGCTTACCACGATCGCTGTAACGATATGGGATGAGACGGTGAGTTCTGTCCTGTTGTACCTGGCTCTGCTTTGGAAATTTCATCTCCCGCCACGACGTGCGTCCAACAATTGGCGAACTCTTAGCAAAGCTGGTATTCCGCCCTTCTTAAAATAGTTAAGCGGCGAGTCTCCACCAAACATTGGATTCGTGTTCGGCAGCGCTATCCAAGCATCTGCCAGCTTCTGGCTGTAAAGAATGTTCAGAGCCTTATATATCCCAATCAAGAGCGAAATTCTGGTGAGCTGATCTTCATCCAGTGTTTTGATGGCTCGATTTTTCAGTGCGTAGAAGCTGCCGCTGGACATGCCACCAAGCAGGACCCGGGTATCATCGTCACGTAATTTCCAATGTTCCGCGATTCGCAGAAGGCCTGTAATTGCAGACGAGCTGAGTCGGGCTCGGTTCTCCTTTTTTGACAGATCGACAGCTGTATCCCACGAAAAACCAACAACGGCCTGTTGCAGCGTCGTCATACGGTGTCTCCATTTATGATTAAATATTACTCCAAATTTGGATGACACGCAAGGCACGCAAGGCCAAATTCATGGTATATATTTAACTTATTTAATAAATTGGTGGTGTGGTTTGCCCATGGCCCGAACGCTCAGTTTGATTCGCCAATCATGATGCCCTCTACGCGATTGAGCTCAAGCCACTCGCCGTTCCGGCGAAACAAAAGGCTCTAATCCAGCATGGTTTGTGGAAAGGCTGCTGCACCAGGGCCAGCATCGGATGCACCCTCGACCGTGCGGATGTAGGAACGTGTGGTATGTTGAGCGTAATTACGGCGCTCGAGTTCTTCCAGCATCATTTTGCGAAGATGGGTCACAAGAACACCTCCAGTGACCCACATTTACATCAAGCCATCAAGCAACCAATGCTCCCTACCTCACGCGAAGCGTCCGCCGCACGGGCGGCTACGTCCTGAACGCGGTTACCGGTAAAGTAACGCATAGTACGAACCTCGCAGGTTAGGTACAATTGCTCCAAATGAGATTTGTACTCGCTGTCCTCGCCGTGAATTTTGCAGCAATCCCTCTCGGAGTTGCTCAGGCCCCGAACGGCTTTGCTCAGCCATCACCGCGACTTTACGAACTCTACAGTTGGCCGCAATCGGGTGGTACATGGAACTTCTGTTTACTTCCCAGCCCAAGCGGAGTCACTATCCCTGTCGAGGTTATCTTCAACAAGAAATCTCGCCTCACGGGAACAGACCAACTTGAACGAAAGATTTCCCTGTTGCCAACTGGGACGCGAATCATTTGGATGAACGGAATTACAGCAGGCCAAACTCCTACCAAAGAAAGCAGCAAACTCGCGCTGCCGCCTTCCCGTATCGTCGAACAGGTGAAACGTTACGCCGAACAGCACGGCGTTCAGGTGCTGCTTTCAAGTCAATCAACGGCTCAAGTACTAGCCGCCAAGTTTCCGATTTGCCGAACTTACCAGCACTTGCGGGCTCGGCTCCATCAGTTGAAGGAGACTTTTGGAAGTCAATTTACGTACTTCTTGGTGAACGACCATACGACATGTGCAGGAGAACCACACAATGGTTTCCTTAATGGAAAAACGTGCCCCGGTCTGGCACAACGTTGTTGGGCTGCTGATCTCGGTTACAGCCGGTGCGACCGTGTTTCTTGGCTGGAGTTGCATGAAATGAAACAGAACCGGCGGCGCGGCCATGCGGCGGGCGCTTGACGGTTCACTTCGCCTGACAGCATCGCGAAGTGTGCTGTAGGATCGGAACTCAACTTCAGGTCAGACCCTCTCCCATTGTCAGAGGGGAGCCAGGCCGCGTTGCGAAGAAATTCCCAACCGACGTGCTCTCGAGGCAGTCAACATTCCAATGTGTCAGCGGAGGAGTGTAAGTCCAAAGCAAAGTGCCAATGCAATGGCGGTCTTCAGCAGGAAGGGACCGATTCGAATTCCGGATCGACCGCCTGCTTCAAAATGCCGTCGAGCGGAACCGTTTTGAGATCTAAACGCTCCGTCGGCTGTGATACCCATGGAGGGCGTGCGTCTTTCTAGTTTAAGCTCACGGTGAACCTTGGTGGTTTCCTCACCACTACGGGCTATCCGACAAAGCGGCCCCGCGGCGGGACCGCTGGCGAAAATGCTCCGCCCTCTTCTCGGGGAAACGCGGACGACCCCGAGGCACCTAGAGCGTTTTGACTCAAACCGGTGCATAGCCACCCGTCCTAACTTGCCAATGCTATGCTAAGGCTTCAAACGATAGGCGCGCTCGACGACAGCCGCCATATCGGGTCCTTTCCAGTACGGGTTGATCCAGCGCACGCGTTGATCTTTCCACCCGAGCGGGGCGTGGCGCCAGTGGCCGCGAACCATGAACCGATGGAGCAACCGTCGGCCGACCCCGACGCGCTCTAAAGACTGCAGCCTGCGTACTTGGGATATCTCAATTTTGCCGGGAAGGAAATACACGTCTTCGGAACTGAAGACCGGCGAGGCCGACGGTTGTGGCTCGCGCTTTGAGCTCATCAAGGCGGCCCTGGGCCGAAGCTCCGGGGCAACGCCGGCGCTTGTGGCGTAAAGTATGGCGTTGATCACCAGGTGCACGAGCGCATGCCAAGGGTAGAGTTCCGGTGCGAGGCGATTTCGAGTCCCTGCTCGCGGTCCGGTGAGGAGCTCGGAGAGGGCATGGCTGATGGGTCGGTTGTCCGCGAGCGGAATTTCCTGGATGCTCAAGTGAGGAGGATCGGCCCCGAGCGCATCGAACGCATACGTCAGCGAGATCGCCCGCCGATCTTTCCCGCATTCCTCCGTGACGTAAACGGTGGCTACCTTAAGGAGATAGCCCCCCAGCCGGGACGCCCGGTCCGCCGAGAGCATTCGTTCTGCCAGCGAAAGGGTGTACCGGTCCGTAAAAACAAGCGCGAAACTGGGAAAGGGAACGCGCACCTCGGCCCCCGTCACATCCAAATCCGTCTTCGCCAGCATGTAGGCGAGCGACTCATCAACCCAGAAGATCTTTCGCCGGTGGATTTCAAAATTTACAAGAGGTCGCACGCATTCAGACAGTCCGACAGCCGTTTCCCCGGCGGAACCAGCGTGCGTGTCTTTTGCGTAAGGAGCTCCGCATTCTTCAAGGAGGAACCGCTGGATCTCCGCATCCCTCTGGATTTCATCAGCGTCCAGAATAGTGCACGCATCCTTGAACCCCGTCCGTCGGCGCACCTGCACGGCAACCTTGCGGCAGAGTTCCTGAATGCCGGGCAGGAACGACGGGAGGCGTTCGTGCGCGAGCGGAGGAGGATGCACCGCCGCAGAACGGTCGTCGAGATTTAATTCCGCCCACAACCATGACGGATCGTAGGCGGGCGCTCGCGATTTGAGGTTGCGGTGATATTCGCCTTCCAGTTCACGGATCAAGTCAACCAACTTCGGGCGGAGTGCAGGATTTCGAGCGGCATCGCGAGGGGTATGATTGTCCAGCTCAGGAAGAGGTTCGTCGATCCATTGTCTGTAGTGGCGGGCCATCTGGTCCAAGAAGAAGGCTTCTTCCTCCTCATGGCGAACCTCCTGGCCCCCGCAAACGCCAAAATCGGGTTCGCGTTGTCGCTCCTCCCGAATATAATCGCGCAGGATCCTCTCCAGATTTTCTTGCCATGTGCAGCGATGGAGGATCATGGCCGTGGCTAGCTGTTCGAGCAGGGCTCGGCCGCGCTCCCCCTGCTGGGCCGACAGACATTCCAGTTCCAGGAGATCCCCCGCCAGAACAATCCGTCCGACCCCGGCTCGCTCGCCTTTGTCGTTCGGCGAAAACCATAGCCAGGCAGTCCCTTCACGCTCACGCTCCAGATCCTGAGACGCGTCCAACGCGGCCTCCAATTCAGTTGCCTTGAGGACATCGAACTGGACATGGGTGATTGACAGCTCCTCGCCTTCCGCATTCTTAAGGCGTGGAATCGGAGGATCCAATATGCTGTCCAGCCAAACCTCGTGGAAGAACACCGGGGCCTTCTTGAAAAATTCTTTTTCGGCCGAATGAGGGCGCCGAAGGCGGTACGCCTTGTGCCACTCGGAGAAAACAGAAATAACGTGTTGCCTCATCACGGGCGGAAACGCAAGCATTCCCACTTCGATCTCCGGCAATCCCGACAGGCCCCGATCGATGATACGCGCCGCGATCAGGTCATACTTGTGCAGGTGACGCGAACCAAGCCGCTCTTTCACGGTCACTCGGGATCCGGTCAAAACGTCCTTCAAGACGAGGGAGGCGCCAGGGTAGAGATCATCGACCGCGTAAAGTCGCATCGTAGAATTACGGAGAGCCTCAACGTAGCGGCGAACCCCTGTGCTCAGATCCCTGTTCCGCCCAAGGAAGAGATCCGCCGGACATCCGCCTTGAGGAAGCTCATAATCGAGCATGAACCACATCTCATAAACCGACTCGCTGAGCTCGACCCAATGGTTATCGAGGTTATCGATCTCCTCCATGCGATCTTCCCATTTCGCATAGAACAGCTCATAAGCGTAGTCATCTTCTCGTCCAAGCCTTGTGCCCACAAAACATTCCAATTCCTCCAGCGCGAAAGCGCGATCTTCAGCGCTAAACTCTTCCTCCGCACCATCGCCACCGGAACGGGCAAGGCAGCAGCGCTTGTATTTCTTTCCGCTGCCGCAGGGACAGGGGTTATTTCGGCCGACTTTACCCATGACTCGATTCAAGAATCCTATTCCCCAGACTCCACGCGACGCAGCAAAGAGGGACCACTCCTAGCATCGCGAAGTTAGTCACATCCCATTATCGTGTTTAAGCCGAGTCGCTGCACCATTCGCACCGCTTGCTTCGAAAGCGGCAACCGAAAGCATAGTTTCGACAAAGGAAGATCGTAGTGCGCGGCAACAGCACGAACGAGTTGTCCGCCAAACCCTTCCCCTCGACGCGCGGGATGAACCCAGATCGTATAAGTGGCCGGAGGCCATTCCCCCGCCGGACTAAACGTAAGCCCGCATTTCTCGCCTTCCGCTCCAAATAAGTCATCAGCGGTATAGGCCTCGCCATCCGGTCGCAATTGAACCTTCCACCGATAGCGAGGGGCGCTCTCTAATCTCACCAGTGTGCCCCCCACTACGCGGCGGTCCGCCACAGCTATGGCTGAGTCGTAATTGCTCGCGGGCATGAAGTCAGGGCCAGGATGTTGCTCATAAGTGGCGACACTGACCCTTCTTGCCAGATCGAGCCAGTCGGTCGGCGTATCTTCATGAAGCGTCACGATATAAATGCCGTCAGCGAACTCCGTGCGAAGGCCATGTTCGGCTTCGTCTGCATCGGGCTCCCACACTTCCAGCCGATACATGTCATTACGCCACACACGCCTGCCAGTTGCCCGAGCGAAGATGGGTAGCATAAGTCGCCCATGAAGCCAGATGGCAGACCCGCTGATCCATTGCTATCATCGCCCCGTGGCCTTCGGCGTCGCAACCTGCCCCGAGTGTTCGGGACGCTTCCGCCTCGTTTGGCGGATCGGCAAGGGGAAACTCGAACCCTCACAGGTGATAACCAAGGCTCGGCGAGCTGTGTACGCCTAGCTTAGCTAGGCTTGCGCACGCCAGTCCAGCGGAGAAGGACGGTCTCCGACCCGATAGCATCGCGCGTACAGGGAACCTGAGCCCGGGAAGTCGCACTCAAGCTAGCGCCCAGCAAGGGAGCCCGCAATCCGGTGATTGTTCCAATTGGCTCAATGGAAATCTCTGCCTACAAAAGGTTTAGTCGATCAAATTAGTCCATTGCATTATGGCCATTGACTCCCCCGCCAGCCTTTCCCTTCATTTCCCTGCAAGAGAACCACGAAGAAAAAATAAGGAGGAGGGAGCAAGGCCCAACTATGGTTGCGTCATGATGATTCTCGCCATAATCGCGAAGGCCGTTTCCATGGCCCACTGTTCTCACCCGCAATACTCGAGGTCGCCAACTTACTGAGGGCGGGCATCCAAATCCTTCCCGTCCGTTTTAGGATAGGCCGCCCAGAGTCCGGGTGAGGCAAAACGAGCGGCCCTCGCCTCCTCGGCTATGCTTGCCACAAGGTTCCCAGCCGCGCCATGCTTGAGCCCGATCGTTCCGATGGTGCAGGGTGTCTGTCCTAGAAATGTAATACTAATGGTGACAAATCGCGGTTAAACGCCTGCTTAAAGCTGAAGAAAAAGGAGTAAGTAGTTTGTCGCCGTTAATTACAAGTTGCTGATTTTCCCCTGCTTTACGGTCGCTCCGGCAAGATCTGATTAAAGTGGACAACTGCCTTCTAAGCGGGAAATAAAATCTAGGAAATCTTGCCGGAGCCGACGCAACCCGCTAAAAAGTTGCAAGTTGCCACAAGACGCAGCAAGCTGTTTTTGTTCGCAATTTAGTGTGATTTGCCACGACTTGTACGTTTCACTACGGCGCGATAGCGTGTGCTTTGCAAGCCGCCGAGAAATCTCTAAACCCTCGCTTGCTTCCTTCCATTTTTGTTTGTTTCCAACAACTTGGGGCATCTGCTTTTCGCTCAAAGGCTAACCCCAATGATCAAAACGGATGGGGTTTTGACACAGTCCTGCCACAGCAGAACGGCAGAACCACCTGTTTTTTTGTAGCGGCGGCGCACCTTACAAACTCACAACAAAGCACACGTTTTACTTGGAATGCTTATGTTTCAAGGTTGCTCGGCTGAGAAGTCGGGAAACTTCACTTGCTGACGACAACGTCGGCGGAAGTCATCCGAGCAAAGGCCAGCATAAGAAAAAGCGGGCAATCAGAACCCGTCCGGGGACGCCCGCTCCTGCCACTTGTAGCGGTTACTGTTCGTAGGCGCCAATATTGATTTGGCCATTCACGTTGACACGCTGCTTGCCGGCGTAATCCACGGTGCCGACAAGGGACGAACCCAGATTGATGCCCGCATTCACAGCCGGCGAAGTCGACTGAACGTCCAACTTCGGCGGCGTGGATGAGAGGTCGAAGTACTGAGGATCGGCGAAGTGGGAGTGCGCGCCCTTGCCGGTGGCGGATTGATACGACGAGAATCCAGCGTAGGTCGCCCCATTCCAAATCCACTGGCCCGACAATGGCCCCACGGACGAGTAGAACAAGTTGTAGTCGGAGTCCACGGGGTTGGACTCGGAGTTGGTGTAGCTGTTCAAGAATAGGCCCTGCGAGCTCGCGTACAGGATATTGTTTTTGAAGACGTTGTTGGTGGCGTAGTACTGAATCTGGAACTCGCCACTGCCGGTGTTCTTCGTGTCATTGTCCCACAGCGTGTTATTCACAATCGTGCAGTGGTCAGTGCCGCCTACCCTGCTATCGTATCCGCCGATGGAAACGCCCACCGAGTTGCTTTGATAGATCAAATTGTTTCGCATGGTCACGTAGCTAGTCACCTTTCCTGAGTGCTCGCTGGCCAGCTCCACATTGAGGTCCGTGTTGTGCACCACGTTGCGTTCAATCGTGATGCGGGTACCACCGTCCACATAGATTCCGTCGGCCGCGTACTGGTTCCCATACGCCGGGTTACCATACGACGTGATGTTATAGACGGTGTTGCCCACGATCAATCCATCCCGGGCCTGATCTGTGGAGGGATTAGGGGAGACTCCCTCGAAACCAATGGCGTCGATGCCGATATTGTTGTTGTCGTGAATCAGATTGTCGCTCACCGTCCAGTACTGTACGTTTCCATCCAGTGACATGGTCTCGCTGCAACCCGTGGTCATGTGGTCGAGTTCATTCCCGCTGATCGTCAGGTTGTTGATGGAGCTGCTGCCGTTATCGCCGTATACGGCTATCCCCAGCGCATTGGCATTGCAGCCTGACGCCGAGGTTTTGATGTTGTGGATGTGGTTGTTAAGAATTTGAATGTAGCTGTCCGCGCCGGTGATGTAGATACCGATAGGCACGTTGGCCGTACTGCTAGTCGAGTAGTTTCGTATCTCGAAGCCCCTCACGACGAGGTAGCTCTGGTCCTGGATGTTGATCAAGCCAGTCTGCCCGTTTACCGCGAGACCGGTGCCGTCAATAATCGCGGTCTGCCCCGGATAGCTCTGGAAGGTGATGTAGCCGGCAGTCGAATTTCCTGAAGCGTTGATGGTGACGGTTTCGTTGTACGTTCCGCCGTAAACATAGATGGTATCTCCGGGCTGGACCATATTGGCCGCGTGCTGAATGGTTCTCCAGGGCGACCCGCTGGTGCCGCTGCTGGCGTCATTGCCAGTAGTGGACACATAGAACGCCAAGCCGTTCGAGATGGTCACGGTCGCTGAGGCGGATTTGGTGGTGTCTGCTTGCAAGACCGCCGTCACGGTCACGTTGGCGGGGTTTGGCACGGTTGCCGGCGCGGTGTAGAGTCCGCTCGTGCTCACCGTTCCAGTGGTCGAGTTTCCTCCTGTGACGCCGTTGACCTCCCACGTCACCGCAGTGTTGCTGGAGCCGGTAACTGTGGCCGTGAACTGCTGTGTGGCGTTAGGCGCAAGGGCCACAGAGGTGGGCGAAATCGTGACGCTGACGGACTGCACTTGCGTAGTGGCCGACGCTGGGCTCGAGTTCGCGCTGGTGCCGCCCGCGTCCACCGCCTGCACCACGTAGTAATACGTGATCAAGGCCGTCAGGCCGGTGTCCGAGTAGCTGGTTGAGGTCACGCCGTAAGCACCCTGCGCATACGGCCCGCCGCTGGTGGTCGAGCGCAGCACGTTGTAGCTGGTCGCCCCGGTCGAGGCCATCCAGCTCAGATTGATCTGGCTCCCCGACACTGCCGTGGCCGTCAGCCCTGCTGGCGCTGCCGCTACCGTTGTAGTCGATGCCTGGCTCGAATTACCGCTCATGCCCGTCGAGTTCGCCGCCTGCACTACGTAGTAATACGTGGTCCCGGCCGATAGGCCCGTGTTCGTGTAACTTGTCGTGATCACCCCGCTGGCGATCGAAGTGTACGGCCCGCCGCTGGTGGTCGAACGCAGCACGTTGTAGCTGGTCGCTCCGCTCGACGCTGTCCAGCTCAGATTGATCTGGCTCGTGGAGGCCGTGCTCGTCGTCAACCCTGTCGGCGCGGGCAGAGTTGTTCCGCCTGTACCACTCGAGTAAAAGGTCGCTAATTGCGCCACCCATTCCTGCCCGTCCATCGAGGCCTTAGCGGTATACAATCCGGTCGTAAAGACCACTTCATCTTCCGCGAGGTCGCTGTCCCCGGTCTCAACCCGCGACGTGTAACCGCTTCCGGGACCATTGGTGGTCCCGTAGGTATACACAGCTCCGAACAGCAGCTCGTCCGCCTGCGTCGTGGTAACCGAGCCGCTGCTGGCTGTAGTGGTGGTTCCCTTCGCTGAGGCCGTCTTGTCCAGCGTGTTGACACCGGAGTATTCCAGAATGCGCAGGTCAGGCCAGTCCGTACTCGCACTTAACGTTGCTGTGACCCTGTTCGCTCCCGCGGCAGCCGCTACGATATTAGGTGCGTAATAGATTGCCTGGGTAATCCCCGTTGAGTCGACATAACTCACCGCCAGCTTATAACTGTTGCCCTTGCTGTCGGTCAGCGTCTTGAGTGTGATGAAGGAGCTGTCCCAGCCGATCGCCACGACATTCATGTTGCCCGCCGTTTGGGCCGAGTTGTATGTCGCCGAGATGGTAGCGGTCGAAGTCGGTACCGCCGAGTTGACTTGGACAAATTTCATTTGCGCCGCCGCCTGTTGCGACGCGCACAAGAGCAATGACCAGCTGATGACAACGAGAAGAAAGGACTGGACGAAATCAACCTTCAACATACGGCGGAAAGACAAATGCGACATCGAAAACTCCCGCTACCCGACTCATTTGGCGCGCGGGCGGGGCGACGTTCCGTGGAGCCAGGAATCGTTTCGCTTTTGCTAGAGGGTAGGCAGGAACATCTTTGGCGGGTATCGGCGGGAAAGCGATTCTTGTGTCAGACGTTGTGTTTTGAGGACCTCTCCTAATGTCCTACAAGGTCCGTTGCAGCCTGGCAGCAAGATGCGTCTGCCGGCATACAAGTCCCAAAACGCTGCTCGCTATTCCCGCGGTGTTGTCGGAGAGATTGGAGTCCAGAGTCGCCGGACTGGGTTTACTCGACGTGAAGTCGTACTGTGTGAATGAAGAAGTTCCTTTTCGGCTAGCTTAGCTAAAGCGTGTTGCAAAACCCCGCGTCTTGGCGCGGCCCGTTGAACGGAGGGAATTTCGTGGAGGAAGTGTGCTCTGCCTCTCCTCCGAGCTGCTGGCTTGGCCAGTTGCCCTGCAAGTCTTAGGTC
>Ga0209154_1001423_pt1 | contig 14012 bp, 8 predicted proteins | sample GraSoiAngelo_121_FD_185878 | JGI IMG/M metagenome (GOLD analysis project Ga0209154, IMG submission 185878) | Grasslands soil microbial communities from the Angelo Coastal Reserve, California, USA - 14_0919_12_20cm (SPAdes) (version 2) | ecosystem: Environmental > Terrestrial > Soil > Grasslands ... | reverse complement strand
GTCGATGCCGTACTCGAACTTGCTCGAAGCGGACGCAACGGCAGTTCGCTCTTTCTGCCGGGCGGCGTGGAAGTGCGTAAGGAGAGGGAAGCGCTTGTGTTTTGCGGGGTCCGAAAAGCAAAGACGAGCGCTCGGCGCGAGTTTTCTTACAGCGTCGATTTGTCCCGCGGCGCGCAGGACGTGAAAGTCCCCCAGCTGGGTTGTGTCTTCCGCCTCAGAGTCATTGACTGGCCTTCCAAGGCAGAGGAAAATGACCACAGGGAGATGGTCCTGGACCGCGAGCGGTTGCGTCCACCCCTAGTCCTACGCAACTGGCGTCCCGGAGATCGGTTGCGCCCTTCCGGCCATCAGAACGCCCACAAGCTGAAGCGCTTACTGAACGCAAAGCACATCAGCCGATGGGAGCGGGACGGCTGGCCGGTGTTGGCGAGTGGTGAAGCTCTCGTTTGGGCCCGCGGCTTTACGGTGGCCGCCGATTTTGCTGCGAATGAAAAGACCCGCTCGGGGATTGTGATCGCTGAGGAAGAGCTTTGAGCGTGCGGTGAGGGGCAACGGATTCTGCCGCGCGCATCGCCTCTCGCGGCCTTGGGCCAAGAAATCTCCCGCGAGTACGGGGGCCGGCGACTGGATGTGATCGTGACCCTGGACCGCGGTTTCGTCTCCGCAGCCGACTTGGCATATCGACGGCCCAATGGCCCAATGGCCCAATGGCCCAATGGTTTGTCGCTTTGTTCGAGAGGACGTTCGCGACGTGGATCATCATGTCGATGCGCGGCGCCAAGTCTTGTTGGGCTCGCAGCCGGAGTTGAAAGGGCGAGACGTTTTGGTTGTGCAGTGCTCGCGAGCGGCGTGACGCAGGATTTCCTTCTGCGCCGTCTGGCAGAAAGCCGGCCCCGTTCCATCCGGCTGGCGGTGCTTCTCGGCAAGCGCCGCGTGGCCCTGGAGCCCGATTACTTTGGCTTTCGGACTGCATCTAACAATAGAGGGATAGGTGCGGCTTAGCCGGCCCCCACGGCACTGACAGAAATCACCGATAGCTTTGTTCGGGATCGAACAGCCTGTCCCGAAAGAGTGGAAAAGGACGAAAAAAGAAAGCATGATAGAGGCAGCGTGCGGCTTCCGGAATTAGAGAGGGAAACGTGAATTCCAGTTCTACGGTAAAAACAATTCTCTTCTGGATGTCCATTGTCTTGCTGGGAGTGATGCTCTGGAAACTGGTCTCCGCGAACGGCGGGCAAGCCCGCGAAGATCAGCCGAGCTACAGCGAGTTCATGGCCAAGGTCGAAGCCGGTGACGTCAAAGAAGTCACCATGTACCTCGGCCAGGTCAGCTACGACCTCCAGGGCGAGTACATCCGCCCCGCCAACCGCAAGTTCCAGGTGACCATTGCCAAGGAAGATGCCCCCAGCGTCACCAAAGAGCTGCGCGACAAGGCCGTGCAAATCAAAGTCAAGGAAGTTCGCAGCGCCGACTGGGTCCTTCTCCTCCTGAACGGCCTCCCTCTTCTCCTCCTGGTTGGCTTCTGCTTGTTTCTGATGCGCCAGATGCAAGCCGGCGGCAACAAGGCTCTGAGCTTCGGCAAATCGCGCGCGCGTTTGCTTTCCGCGCAACAGAAAAAAGCCACTTTTAAAGATGTTGCCGGAACCGATGAAGCCAAGGAAGAACTTCAAGAGATTATCGAGTTCCTGAAAGACCCGCAGAAATTCCAGAAACTTGGCGGCCGCATTCCTAAAGGGGTTTTGCTGGTTGGCCCGCCGGGGACGGGCAAGACCCTTCTCGCACGCGCTATCGCCGGCGAAGCCAACGTTCCGTTCTTTTCGATTTCCGGCTCGGACTTCGTGGAGATGTTTGTTGGCGTCGGCGCCAGCCGCGTCCGCGATCTTTTCGAGCAGGGCAAGAAGAATGCTCCCTGCATCATCTTCATTGACGAAATTGACGCCGTCGGCCGGCATCGTGGCGCGGGCCTGGGGGGCGGACACGACGAGCGCGAACAAACACTGAACGCACTGCTGGTCGAAATGGACGGGTTTGAATCCAACGAAGGCGTTATCTTAATCGCCGCGACCAACCGCCCGGACGTACTCGACCCGGCGCTGCTGCGTCCCGGCCGCTTTGACCGCCGCGTCGTGGTTGCGCGTCCCGACGTCAAGGGCCGGGAAGAGATTCTTCGCGTGCATACACGCAAAGTGCCCATCGGCGACGACGTGGATCTTTCCATCATCGCCCGCGGCACCCCGGGATTTTCCGGTGCTGACCTCGCCAATCTCGTCAACGAAGCCGCGCTTTGGGCGGCGCGTCAAAATCGCAAATTCGTCACCATGGCCGACTTTGAGATGTCCAAGGACAAGGTCCTCATGGGCGTTGAGCGCAAGTCCATGATTCTTTCCGATGAGGAAAAGAAGAACACCGCCTATCACGAAGCGGGCCACGCGCTCGTTGCCGCCATGACTCCTGGTGCCGATCCCGTGCACAAAGTCACCATCATTCCGCGCGGCATGGCTCTCGGCCTCACCATGCAATTGCCCGAAGCCGACAAACACACCTACACGCGCGGATATCTCGAAGCCATGCTCGCCGTCTTGATGGGCGGCCGCTCCGCCGAAGAACTCTTCCTTGGCCACATCACCACTGGCGCGGGCAACGACATCGAGCGCGCCACCGACATCGCGCGAAACATGGTTTGCGAATGGGGTATGAGCGGCCTCGGCCCATTGGCCTTCGGCAAGAAAGATGAAGCCATCTTCCTGGGCCGCGAAATCGCCCAGCACCGCGACTACTCGGAAGACACCGCCATTCAGATCGACAAGGAAGTGAAGCGCATCGTCAACGCGGCGTACGACCAGGCCCGCAACGTTCTTTCCAATAACAAAGATGTCCTCGAGCGCGTCGCCCAGGCCTTGCTCGAACGTGAAGTTATTGACGCCGCCGAAGTGAAGCTGCTCATGGAAGGCAAGCCGCTTCCGGAAAAGCCTCGTACGCCGCCTCCGCAAGCCCCGCCGGCGCCAAGCGTGGATCCAAAAACGGTGCGGCCGGAATTGCGGCCCGCACCCGGCTTCACGCGAGGCGAAAACCCCGCCAAGGCGTGACACACTGGAGCCGTTAGGCAGGTTGAGAGGCCCGAACTACAAATATTGATTTGCCGAGGAACCCGCCATGGCGAGCGCGGGCTTTCCAGTCATCGCTGTACGCTTAGCCTCGATCAGATCCAACAAAACAAATATATTGGGAACCTTTTTGGCGGCAACGGCTACGTTATCCAGCCACTTTCCTTCGGCCTTGATCCGCAAAATTGAACCATCAATCTTGCATTTCACAAGCGCCCCGTAAGGAATGGGCTCTTTCGATTTCCAGATTACGCCGCCGGGTGATAGCGAAATCTTCCCGAAAGCAACCGTTCCCCCGGAGTTGAGAATCCGCTCGGCATCCTGGCGCAGGCGGGGATTGACGGCCGTCAAAACCAGCCGCACGATTTCCTCCACATCGCGAGTGTTGGAATTAACTGTGATTTTCTGCGAGCCGATTATTTCAAACGACCGGATCATCTTGTTGTTGCTGCTAGCCATCGACGCTATAAGCCATCCGATAAGCCCGAAATGAACCCCCGCGTTGATGGGCTGCTGCCCGTAGCGGGTCTCCGTAATTTCTTCCCAGCGAAGATCTTTCTCCCGGAACGGAGACTTGTAGGAGATCCCTTCGTCGTGCAGAGTCACTCTTGTTTTCGTCCACCGCCAGGCGTAGGCCAACAGCAGCCCGGACAGGACCGTGAAGAATGCCACTACCGGGTCCACCTGCCGGCGCTGGTTGAAATCGTAAGCCGCCCAGAGCAGCAAGGGAAGGAATAACAGGCCGGCCAAGATGAGCCAGGAGAACGTATAGCGAAACGTGTTTCGAGGGGGCGACATAAACATGGGGCACCTCAAGCGAAGCTGTTGTTTCTCATAGAATCGCTTTCCTGGGCGCGCCTGTCACTGGGCAAAAAAAAGATGTGTCGCTTGAGTCTAAACCGGCGGCTCGCGATCCTCACCCGACACCGGGTCGGCTCCCGCGTGCTTCTACGCACGCAGCGCGAAGGGGTGTAGAATGATGGCATGGGGAACCGCTCGGTCGAAAACCTGAAAGTGACTTGCCCGTGCTGCCAGGCCAAGCTCACCGTGGATCCGGTTCTGGGCGCCGTGTTGGCGCATGAAGCTCCGCCAAAAGCCGGCCCCCATATCGACCTCGAAAATGCCCGGGGCATTCTCGACGAGCAGCAGCGGCAACGCGAAGACAAGTTCGCCGACTCTTTCTTCCAGGAAACGCACAAGGAAGACATCCTGGCCAAGAAATTCGAAGAGGCCATGAAAAAGGCCAAGGACGCTCCCGCCGGAAAGCCGATTCGCGACTTTGACTTGGACTAGTTTCCTGACTTGCGTCACGCAGCTGTTCGTGTGGAAATCACCACAATAATTTCAATCCCACCTGAATCTGTCGCGAAGTTGTGGCTGTCGAGGTGATCACCCCGGCTGTGGGTGACGGCCCTCCGGTCGCCGCCGTGTAAACCACGGGATTCGGTGTGTTGAAATTCGTGTGATTGAGAAGGTTGAAAAACTCGGCGCGGAATTGCAGATGCAGCCGCTCGGAAAAGGCTAGCTTCTTTGCGAGAGACAAGTCGGTCTCCGCCAGACCAGGGCCCGTCAGGATGTTTCGCCCCGCATTGCCATAGGTGCCGGCAAGCGGCTGGATAAACGCCGTCGGATGGAAGTACAAATTGGGCGCGCCTAAAATCAAAGGCCACGTAAACTTAGGATTCAACGAAGGCCGGACCGGATTGCGCGTGTCGCCGTCGTTCGAGGGGTTGTAGGACAGTTGCGGGGTAAAAGGCAGCCCGGACTGCACCGTCTCGATTCCGCTGAGTTGCCAGTCTCGGAAAAGTTTGCTGAGCAATGAGCTCCCCGAGCCCTGGCGGCGCGCAAACGGCAGGTCATAAGTCGCGTTAATGACCGCAGCGTGCCGTATATCGAACGAAGCGCGCCCATAATCGGCTTTCGGTTGAAGTGGATTCGCAACAAATGCCGGCGAGTTCGTTGCCACACTGGTATTCACACTGTCGCCATCATCGAGCGCTTTAGAAAACGTGTAGACTCCCCGGAACTGCAAACCGTGACCGACGCGACGGCTCACCTCCGCCTCAAGCCCGTGATAAGAACTGACGCCCTCGGAGAACCAGTCGGTCGTGTTCCAGACAGCATTGTTGGCCAGCGGCGCATTCGGCGGATGGTAATACGCCCCGGCAGGGTAACCCGCAGGGCAAGGGGACGCCGGGCAAATCGTTGGGATAGGCAAGTTCGCATCTACCGAAAGCAGTTCGTGATAGCCGTGCGAACCAATGTAGCTGACCCCGAGTGAAGTGGTAGGGGAAAGCTGCTGCTCTATCTTGAAACTCCAGGATTCCACCGCGGGCGTCTTCAAGTCGGGTTGGACGCCGCTTGGGAGCGCCTTCGCCCCCGCGTAAGTTGCGTTTGGCGCGATGCTGGAAAACGGAATGTTCTTCACTGCAAAGACTGCGTTGTAGGGACCGTTTTGGTCCAGGCGGTAACTCAAGTTGTCCAGCAGGGCGTAATACAAACCGAAGCCCGTGTGCATCACGGTCCTTTTCTGCCCAAAGGGAGACCAAGCGAACCCCACGCGAGGCGCCGGCAGGAATTTTGCGTTGTTCACACTGAAAACAGAACTGCCAACAACCGGCTGCGTGAGGATCACGCCGTTTGCGTCAAAGGCGTAATTGGAGGCGCGCCGGTTTGCTTCCTTCCATCCGTTGGTGAATTCTCCGCGAAAGCCAAGTCGCAGCTCGAAGGAAGGCTTGATTCGAAGCGTATCCTCGGCAAAGACGGCTCCCTCCGTAGAGCGCCAAGACAACGGCGTGAAGGAGGGCGCGTAAGTGTAGGTGCTCGCGGTCCCCATCAGAAAGGTCTGTAAATTGGAAAAGGAAATCTGGCCGTATTGGTCTTGCACCAGAGTGTCGTTGGCTTGCACGCGCTCTAGCCATAAGCCAAAGTTGAACATGTGGATTCCGTGAGTCAGCGCGAGCTGATCGGTTAGCGAATACAAATTGCGCACCGCCGTCAGATTGCTTCCTGCGTTCGTGCCGCCGTTGGTAATCTGCGAGGCCCCGTTTAGCGTGGTGCCGCCTCCCACCACAACAGCGCCGACGGGTTGTCCGGAGTGAATCCAACCCGGCAAAGCCACAGTTGTTCCGCTGTTGAAATAAAACGCGCCGCGAGAGAAACCCAAGGTTGCCCGGTTCACGAGGCCAGGAGCGAAAGGGTGCGTTTCACTTGCGCTTGCTACTTGCTCCCGCAACCTAAGGTCAACAAAACTGTTTGGATTGCTCGTCGGTGAATGACCGGCACTGTCGTCCACGGTATAGACACTCGACAAAGAATCGTCTTGCGAGAAGTTCTGGTCAAAGCGTGCGGTACCAAAGTCTTCCTGAATCTTCTCTACCGGATTGGAAAACACTTCGGCAATTCCGCTTGCTGCCCCGGTGGAGGTCCATAGCTCCGGCCCGTTGGCCACGGGCCATAAAGCCAGCAGGGGTTGCATGCTGGGAACCGCGCTGGCTCGCGAATTGTTATCCGGCACAAGCGTGAGGTCACTCAAACCAAGATGCTGGCGGAAGCCTTCGTAGTTTGCAAAGAGCAAGCTTTTGTCTTTTTTGATCGGCCCGCCCAGCGAGCCGCCGAACACGTTGCGCTGAAACTGCGGAATCGCGCCGTGATCAAAGAAATTTCGAGCATCGAGGACGCTATTGCGCAGAAATTCGTAGGCGCTGCCGTGCAGTTGATTTGTGCCGCCAGCCGTGACGATGCTCACCTGAGCGCCCGGACGCTTCCCGTACTCTGCGCCGTAAGTGTCCTTAACCACGGCAAATTCCCGGACGGCGTCCACTCCCAGTAGCTGCCCGCTCACGCCCCCGGGCGTGTTATTAATTTCGGAGGCACTCGTAAATTCAACGCCGTTCAGAAGATAGAGATTCTCCTGTGGGCGGCGGCCCGACGCCGCAAACATGTTTCCGAGGACAGAGTTGGAAGTTCCGATGCCGCCGGCACGTTGCGAAGCGTAATTCACAATTCCGGGGTTCAACGTCAGCAACTGGTCGTAGCTCCGTCCGTTCAGCGGAAGGTCCTTCACCTCTCGTTCCCCAACCAACCCGGAAGTGTCCTCGTTTGTGACCTTGACGACGGTGGAATAGGCCGAGACCTCTACGGATTGGTGTACATCGCCGATTTGAAGCGTCAGATCTACTTCCGCCCTTTGGCCTACGACAAGCGTTACACCAGTCTTGGCGTCTAGGCGAAATCCTGTCTTGAACGCTGCGATTTCATAGTTGCCGACCGCAAGGGATGGCGCGCTGAACCTGCCGCCTTCATCCGTCACAAGCTCGCGTTCCGCACCGGTTTCGAGATTCTTGATTTTGACGGTTGCTCCGGCAATTCCGGCGCCGCTTGGGTCTTTGATCGAACCCCACACAGAGGCATCCCCTTGGGCCCGAAGCGGTCGAGGGAAGGCTGCAAACGGCAACACGGCGAGCCATCCGAAGGCGATCAACTTTCTGAGGCGAGAGGCTTGTTCAGGAACATCCATTTTGACACTCCGATAGACCTAGATTTTTTTAGTGACAGGAACAGGAGCGGTTTCTATTTCTTACTGCGGACAAGCAAGGAGGGTTCAACAACAACAGACGCGCAGATCCGTTGGAAGAAGGAAGGAAGGCAAACGGTTCTGACGCGCTATAGCAGTCACAAATGCAGAACTCACTTTCTTTTCATAGTGACGCAGGAACCAAGCAAACGGGTCGAAAAAAGCTCGCGAAAAAGCAAAACCTGCCTCCCAAAATCTGGCGGTGGGTGCGGTTACGACTCAGCTTAAATCTGTGTTTCTAGATTACGAGTCTCACCCCGCCAGAGGTCCCCCTGCACAACACATATAACCGGTGCGCAACGTGCCCTGGCCGGCTGGAATTAGAGACCCCATACAACTACTCTACCTGAGCAACTCAGGTGTGAGCAACGGCATCTTCCATCAAAAGTTCAGCTCTTTGTGATTCATTTTATTGATGGACCGCACTGGGCCTTCTCCGAGCGAATCCCGTTTTGAGCGGCAAACAAGCCACCTGCGCTACACTCCTGGTGCGCCCATGGCGTTAAGACGAAAGATATTCAGACTGAAGCTGCGGTCACGCACACTTGCGCTTGGCGAACGCACGCTCGTCATGGGCGTGCTGAACGTTACCCCAGACAGTTTTTCCGATGGCGGCCAGTTCTTTGACAGAGAGCACGCCATCGAGCACGCGCTGGCCATGGAAGCCGCGGGTGCTGATTTGCTCGATGTGGGGGGCGAATCCACCCGTCCCGGCTCCTCCGGCACGCCTGCCAAAGAAGAACTCGCGCGCGTCCTTCCGGTTTTGCACGGCCTTCGTGACCGGCTGAAAATCCCGATCTCCATCGACACGCAAAAGTTTGAAGTGGCCGAAGCGGCACTCGACGCGGGCGCGGAAATCATTAACGATGTTTCCGGGCTGAAGAATGATCCGCGTATTGCCGAAGTCGCTGCGAGCAGCGGTGTGCCCCTCATCGTGATGCACATGCGCGGTGAGCCGCGCACCATGCAAAAAGGCAAATTCGCGCGGGACGTTTTGCGGGACGTGATTAGTGGTTTGCGCAAATCCGTCTCGATTGCACGCAAGGCTAGCGTCCTCAAATCTCAAATCGTCCTTGATCCCGGCATCGGCTTCGGCAAGAGCTTCGCGCAAAATTACGAATTGCTCGAAAAGCTTCCCCGTCTGGCCAAGCTCGGCTACCCGCTGCTCGTCGGCACTTCGCGCAAGGGCTTTCTCGGCACAACTCTCGCCCGCAACGGAAAACCCGCTCCACCGCAAGACCGCATTGGGGGCACCGCCGCCACAATCACTGTGTCCATTCTCAACGGCGCGCACATCGTACGCGTCCACGATGTCCCCGAAATGGTCCAAGTCGTTCGTGTCGCCGACTGCCTCGTTAATCCCCACCTCCGACGCCGGCTTCATTAAGAGTCCTTTACAGGCGACTTTTGTATAATCCGGCTTGTCTCCTTGGTGCTTTTTCAGCAAGGCAGAGCAATTTCAGATGGAGCATGCCCTTATGCGGCGCACGTTTTTTTTCCTTATCTCCTTACTTCCTTATTTCCTTACTTCCTCTTTGTCTGCGCAACTGCCTCCGGTCAAAAATCCCCTTGGGACCACGCAAAACACGGCTTCCGCTGGCTGTTCCACGGCGGAAGCTTCCAGCTGCGCGCAAGTCGCGGCCAAGCTGCTTCCCATCGTCATGGGGCCATCTCCGATGGAAGAAAATCTGCGACGGCTGACCGACGAAATCGGCGGCCGCGTAACTGGCTCTCCGCAAATGGCCAAAGCCGTCGAATGGGCCGTCGCCGCGTTTCGCGCCGCAGGAGTGGACGTGCACACCGAGAAGTACACGCTCCCGGTCACCTGGAGCGAAGGCGACACGAAGATTCTCATTGGCGATCCTGCCGGGATTGCGGCTCCACCGGAAGGGACCGTCCGACTTGTTCCCGTGCACGCGGTCTCCCTAGGATGGAGCCCGCCTATAACCATGAGAGACGCAGCCCTGCTCGCGGATGTGGGTTTCGGGACCGAGGAGGAATTTGCGCATGCCGGCTCCGTCAAGGGCAGAGTTCTTCTGGTCCACACGGAAATCGGCTCAACTTGGAGCGATCTGTTTAACGAATATTTGCGGCCGCCGGACATTATCAAACGCGCGGTCGCGGGCGGCGCCAAAGCCATTCTTTGGATGGGTGCTCGAGAGCGAATGCTTCTCTATCGCCACACGAACTCTCTAAATGGCGAGATCGATGAGATTCCCCAAGCCGCCGCGGCGCGCGAGGATGCCATGCATCTCGCGCGGCTGGCGGCAGCATACCCGGGCAAAGTTCTCGTGATGTTGCAGATGCCCAACAAGATTGGCGGGCCGGTCGAACAGGAAAACGTTGTCGGCGAAATTCGCGGGTACGAGAAACCCAACGAGGCGGTCATCCTTGGTGCGCATCTCGATTCGTGGGAATTGGGCACGGGCGCGCTCGACAACGGCTGCAACGTGGCGCTGATCATCGAAGCCGCCCGCGCCATCAAGGCCACTGGGCTCCTTCCACGCCGCACCATCCGCTTTGTGCTCTTTAGCGGCGAAGAGCAAGGCACCATTGGCTCCTATGAATATGTGAAAGCGCATCGCGCCGAGCTCGATAAAATCCGCGCGATGATTACGTTTGACGCGGGCATCGGCCGCGTCACCGGCTATTCACTCGGCGGCCGCCGCGATACCGAGGCGGGCGTGCGCGAAGTTCTCACGCCGCTGGAATCCTGGGGCGCGAATCATCACACCTTCGACGCTTCTTTCGGCACGGACAACTTCGATTTCCTGCTGGAAGGCGTGCCCACGCTCGTCGCCAATCAAGAAGAAGCCAACTACCTGCCGAACTACCACGCGGCTTCGGACACGCTCGACAAAGTGGACATGCGAGAGCTGAAGCTGCACACGGTGATCGCCGCGCTCACCGCCTGGGGCATCGCGGACCGTACGGAGCCGCTCGGCAAGCGCCTAACGCGCTCGGAAATTGAAGCTCAAATGAAAGAAACGGGCCTGGACCAGCAAATGAAAACACTCGGCTACTGGGAGGCCTGGCAATCCGGCGCGCGTGGCCGCAAACCGTGAGGCGTATTTGGTAGCTTCGACAGCCATAGCACAGGCCTGAGGGCTGCCACAAGAGAGACAGCGCGCACGGAGCCGCATCGGCGCCTCGATTTGTGGAGGCTTAAGTCAGGCGATAGTCGCGCGCCAAGCGCGCAGGACTTCGGCTACCGTCCAAGCCTGGGCAATACATCCTCGCGGAGTGAAAGGAGGGTCTCCGTCGAAGATTTCGCTAAGCGAGCCTAGGCCCTCGGCATAAATTCGTATCCCTAGCGGTTCCAGGAAGCTCAGGGCGGTTTTGCGGTCACCGTAGACGCGCAGATGTGCGAGCGCAAACGGGCCGAGCAGCCAGCCCCAAACGGTGCCTTGATGGTAGGCTGCGTCGCGCTCGCGAGGGCCGCCATGGTAGTGTCCTTGGTATCCGGGTTCTCCTGGCGCAAGGCTGCGCAAGCCGTAGGACGCGAGCAAGCGGCGTGCGCAAACGTCCACAACCGCTTTTTGTTGCTTTGGCGAAAGAGGGCTCTCCGGAAGCGACACGGCAAAAATCTGATTGGGACGAAGAGTCGCATCTTTGCCATTGCGAGGATCGTCAATCACGTCGTAGCAGCAGTTGGCTCGCGAATTCCAAAATTTGGCGAAACTCTGCTTGACTTTCTCAGCCCTTTTCTGAAAAGGCTCGGCGGATGCGCCTGCGACAGGCGCAAGCCTGGCCATCGTGTGCAGCGCGTTGTACCAAAGCGCGTTGACTTCCACAGGCTTGCCGATGCGCGGCGTAACGACCCAATCCCCGACTTTTGCATCCATCCAAGTGAGCTGCACGCCCTCTTCGCCGGCGTAGACAAGACCGTCCGCTTCATCCACATGAATGCGGTATCGCGTGCCTTTGACGTAGGCCCTGATGACTTGGGTCAGAACCGTATACAACTGCGACACGGCTTCCTCGTCCTTGGTCGCTTCGAAGTATTGCCGGACGGCTTCGAAGTACCACAAGGCGGCATCAACCGTGTTGTATTTCGGCTGGCTGCCACCGTCCGGGAAATTGTTGGGCAGCATTCCTTCGTCGACGTAATGGGCAAAAGCAAAAAGAATTTTCCTGGCGACTTCTGGACGGCCAGTGGTCAGAGTGAGGCCCGGAAGCGCGATCATCGTGTCGCGCCCCCAATCGCCGAACCAGTGATAGCCCGCGAGGATGGATTGTCCCTCCGGCTCTTCCGGCAAGACGCGCTTCACGATGAACTGATCGGCGGCAAGAACGAGCTGGCGGACCCATGCGGGTGCGCCCGATACTGCGGCGCTATCGCTTTCCGACCATTTTGAGATGAGCTTTCGTTCGCGTTCGGTCTGCTCTACTAGTGCGCGCGCTCCCTCGAGTTCTGTGATGGGATGCGCGGTAAAGACAAAAGTCACGCTCTGCCCCGCAACGAGTTCCACGTGCATCGCAGCCACAAACAAATAGTCCTCAAGATCGTCCAGCCCGCGCGCTCTTTCTTCGGACAGGAAAAAGTCGCGGTACCACTCATGCTTTTGTTCGAATCTCGCGTTGGCGCCGAGAATATAAAAAGGGACCGCGCCGTCGAATGCGGTAATTTGGATTCCGTTCTGGACCGACCCGACTTGCATCCGCCAATCGCCTGCATGCGTATTCGAGTGGAAGTCGCGATAGTTGACAAGCGCCTTCACAGCCAAGCGAACAGGCCCACTTCCCCTGAGCAACGAATATTGGACGTAGGTAGTGTTCTCACCCTGGCGCATCCAGATGCGCTTTTCGAGCAAAGCGTCGGCCGGCGCGAATCTCCATACCGGACTCGTGCCTTCCAAGTGGAAACTCTCAAGGTTGAGGTAGCCCTTGGGCTCGACGGCGCCGCTGGCCCAGCGATTTGTTCCGAGCGCGTAGCTCGAACCGTCGTAGTTGGCCGTCTCTTCCAGCTGTGCGACGAACTGCGTCCGTCCGAGCGGCGGATGGAGGGCGGCGATCAGCAGGCCATGATAGCGGCGGGTCAAATTGCCGCCGACGGTTCCGGAGGCGTAGCCGCCGACACCGTTCGTAACGAGCCATTCCCGCTGTTCGGCAATTTCGAGAGACCCGCATATCTCACGCCCGAATTCGATTGTCACGCCGCGCGAAGGGCTGGCCGATTCGGATTCCGTCGAGCCGGTTTGTCTTTGTGTGTTGGCCATTTCAAGGCGGCTCCATTCTAGACTTGTACGGCCATTCCCGTATTCCCTTATTTGGGCAGCCAGTTCGGGAATGATGAAAATCGCTTGGGTCCGGTAAAGAACACCTTGGGCTTGATCGTGCTCGCTTCGGACAAAGGCTCATTGAAAACTCCGGCAGGCGCGGGCAAGTTGCTCGGAGTCAACGAAACCCCGCACGCAGGAAGCGAGGCGGGAACTCTTTGCCCAGGGCCGGCTTCAAGCGCCACCGGCGCTGAACCTACTTATTGCTTGACAAGAGCGCGATAACAAAGTATCTGGAGCCCACGAAACGCGCGGCTCCGGGAGAGAGCGGGCTTTGCGTACTCTCGGGCTTTCTGGAGCTAGCGCGGATTCAGGCACCAGGCACTCCCAAAGCTGGCTTACTGCGCCTTGGAGGTCTCTCCGTGACTTGGACTCAGCTTTACGATCCTCTTGGACATTGGTGGCTCTCCGCTCTTGTTGCCGCGCTACCCATCCTTGTTCTGTTCACACTATTGGCTGGCCTCCGCGTGAAGCCTCATTGGTCCGCTTTAGCTGGAGCGGCCACGGCGATGCTGGTAGCAATCGTCGTCTTCCGCATGCCGGCTTCTCTCGCCGGAGAGAGCTTTCTCTATGGTGTTGCCACGGGCCTGATGAACATTGTGTGGATTGTGGTTGCCGCCGTGTATCTCTACGACATTTCCGTCAACACGGGCGACTTCGAGATCATGAAAGCTTCCGTTGGAGGCATCTCCTCCGATCGCCGGCTGCAGCTGCTGCTGGTGGCGTTCTGCTTCGGCGCTTTCATTGAGGGATGCGCGGGATTCGGCTCGCCGGTGGCGATCGCTGGCGCTTTCATGATTGGGCTGGGCTTTAAGCCCTTCCACGCCGCGGCGCTCAATTTGATCGCCAACACGGCCCCTGTTGCCTGGGGCGCGATCGGTACGCCGGTGCACATGCTGGCCGCTGTTTCACTCCTTCCGGAAGCGGACATGAACGCTATGATCGGGCGCATTCTTCCCATCACCGCGATCATCGTGCCTTTTTGGCTGGTGCGCGCCATGGTCGGATGGAAGGAAACCTTTGAAGTTCTTCCCGCAATTTTGGTTGTGGGCG
>Ga0209154_1001419_pt1 | contig 14028 bp, 11 predicted proteins | sample GraSoiAngelo_121_FD_185878 | JGI IMG/M metagenome (GOLD analysis project Ga0209154, IMG submission 185878) | Grasslands soil microbial communities from the Angelo Coastal Reserve, California, USA - 14_0919_12_20cm (SPAdes) (version 2) | ecosystem: Environmental > Terrestrial > Soil > Grasslands ... | reverse complement strand
TGGTGGCGTGGAAAGTTCCCGAGGACGAGATCGACGCCGCCTTCGACTGGATGTTTCGGCAAGATCCTTTTTCGGGCCATGTCGTGTTGCGCTCCACGGACACGATCAGCACCGGATCGGATTACAAACTTTGGACTACCGTAAAGGTGCCTCGGGGATTTTCATTGGAAGCGCATTGCGAGCTCCTAGCGAAAAAAGTCGGGGCCGAGCGTTTTCGCCTTATGCCGGCGAAAGGAATTTTCACTCTGGGAGTGGGACACGTTCGTCGGAAGACGATTGAGCCGGGCAGTAAGGCGGATAAGCCGGCAAAAATGATTCCGGTGCAGATGGTCAATCTGAATGAAGGCGAATGGGATGTGCTGCTCGCACTCAAGCGCGAATTCGCTCCGGAAGAGATCAGGCCTTCGCCGTGGGTCGCACGCGCCAAGGAAGCTGGCGTCTCAGGGGAACAATTCTTTCGCATAGCGGAGGAATTGAATGCTCGAAAAATCATCGGACGTTTTTCAACTTTCCTGGAACACGTCAAGCCGTCGGCGGGCGGAGTGCGGGTCACCCGGTTCAACGCATTGTTTCATTGGGCGGTGCCGCACGGTCGCGAAATCGAGGCTGGCGGCGAAGTCGGCCGTCACCACATTCTGACGCATTGCTACTGGCGCGAAGCCGGGCCGGAATTCAAAGATGTCAACATTATGGCCGTGGCGCACGGCACCGATAAACAACTGCTGCTCGATCACAAAGCAGCTATTGATCGGCATCTTCGCGCATGCAGCGTTCCAGTTTCGTATACAAATGTTTTCTGGGGTGGACGCAGCGAGATTAAGCCGTCGGAAATTTCGCCGCACATCTATCGCGACTGGCTCGCGCATCAGTCAAAAAGTTGAAAGGTTAAAAAGTTATCCGCTTCCGGCGGCTTACAAAGGCGAATCCCGCCGTACGGCCTTTTAACTCTTACCGAACAATTCGCGATAAGTCCGATCGAGCTTCCGTAAGAGCGCGATAGCAAATTTTTGGCGATCGACTTGTTTGCCAAGTGCCATTGCGAGGGAAATTGCCCTGCTTTGCAGCTCCTTCGGAAAATCTTCGCGGGATTGATTCACATTTACCCCGATCCCGGCGATGGCCAGATGAGGCGCGTTTTTCTGCGCGCGCATCTCTACGAGCACGCCGGCGACTTTGCGCTCCTCGATTTGCACGTCGTTTGGAGGTTTAATTCTGGGTGAAAGAGGAAATTCGTTTTGGATTGCACTGGAAATGGCTTCGGCCGCCCAGGCTGTGAGGTGCGCTGAACTTGCAAGGTCGATCTCTGGTCGCAAAAGTATCGAGAACCAAAGTCCTTTGCCTGCTGCCGATTCCCATCGATTGCCGCGCTGACCGCGCCCAGTAGTTTGATGTTCGGAGAAGAGAACCAGCCCCTCGTTTGAATCTGCAGTCGCGACTTTCAAAATCGCATCGTTTGTCGAGTCGGTTTGCTCAAGCACAATGATCTTCCTGCCGATGCGGGCGCTGCCGAGGTTAGCCTGCAATTCGCTACCGACCAGCCGGTCTAACATCTCAGCTGGGAACCTGGGTCATTTCCAGCCCAATATCGATCGCGCGCGCCGCGTTCGTTAGGCCACCGATGGAAATGTAATCGACTCCGGTTGCTGCGATGCGCTTCACGTTTTTCAGTGTAATTCCCCCGCTTGCTTCGAACTGGACATGGTCCTTCCTCAGAGCGAGCGCCTCTCGAATCTGGGCCGGCACCATGTTGTCCAGAAGGATCACATCTATGCCGTCAATTTCGGCAAAAGCGCGCGCTTGCTCCAGATCATCGACCTCGACTTCAATACGCATGTTTGGTCGCTCCTGACGAAGCTGCTGAATTCGACCGGCAAAACTGGAAAGCCCTCGGAGCGTGGCCAGGTGATTGTCTTTTACGAGCACCATGTCGTACAAGCCAAAGCGATGATTAACACCACCTCCTGCAACCACCGCAGCCTTTTCCAATGCGCGGAGCCCGGGCGTGGTTTTGCGTGTGTCCAGGATCTTGGCTGGATGGTTTCCAACGGCATCGACAAATTGGCGCGTAAGGGTCGCGATGCCGCAGAGATGTTGCAGAAAGTTCAGCGCGACACGTTCCGCTTTCAGAATCGAACGCGCCAGGCCGCGCACCTCTATAATAACATCGCCAGCGACGACTTCGTCGCCATCGGGCCGAGTAATCTGGATGTCTATTGATGGATCAACCTGCCGAAAAACTTCCCCCGCGGCTCCGACTCCGGCAACGATGGCTTTTTCACGCGCAGTGATGCGTCCCGTCGCGTGAAGTGTATCCGGCACGAAAAAATCAGTCGTAATATCACCCTCACCGATATCTTCTCTGAGAGCTGCAGTAATCGGATCGTAATGGTCTGTCTTCATCGAAATTTGGTGAGCACTACCTCGGCGAAATGCACCGTCCGGATTCAAAAATTTCCGGGAAGCGAAGGACGATAAGCTCGAAACCGGAGCACGTCTATCAAGCGCGCACCAACAGGAAGCTTCCAGCAGGAGAGCTGCTTAAATGTACAGAAAAAGATTCGGGCAGCGCACGCTAAGGAGAAACAACGAATATAAGAAACGTGCCACCACCCGAATCGCCTTAACCTATTAAATTTGACAGTTGCTAGCGGCACGCGTTCAACTTTTTTACGAAAAATCCGTGTCTGAGTGTTAAGTATTGGAGGTCAGGCAATTACAGAACGCCAATATTCCACCCAGCACTACAAGAGATTCCTCTGGGCATCGCTCCCTATTCGCGCTGCTTCGTCGCGAATCTCTTGAAGCAAGGATTTGAATTCGCACTGTTCCAGCCGCCGGATCAGATTGGGATAATCGGGCTCGATTCGGAGCTCATCGATCGGTACGGGCAGTTCCAGATCGCAATCCAGATCGACCATTTTTCGATTTTCCAAAATTTGGTCGCGGGAGTTGATAAGTTTCTCGCGAGTTCGCGCGCTTTTCACCTTATCGATATTGGTCAATAACGACTCGATTCCACCGAATTCACTAATTAAGGCGGCGGCGGTTTTGCGGCCCAGTCCGACTCCAGGGATGTTGTCGACTGAATCGCCGGCCAACGCGAGGACATCGCCGATAAGGTTTGGCGGAACCTCCCATTTTGCGGAGACCCGATCCTCGCCTAGCAAAGCGAATGCGTCCTTGGGCGACGCGAGCTCTGTCTTCGCGGTGGTATATACCTTAACGCATGGGCCAACGAGCTGATACAAATCCTTGTCATTGGTCGCGAGTACAACTTCCATTTCAGCTCTCTTACAGGCGGCGATGGCGTAACAGCCCATCAGATCGTCAGCCTCGGTGTTTGGTAGGGAAATATTTCGGAAACCCAGCAAAGGGGTGAGCTTTTGGATAAAATCGAGCTGCGGAACCATCGGCTTGGGCATTTCTTTGCGCGTCTCCTTGTAAGCAGGTTGCAGCTTCACCCGGCGCTCCGGCATTCCTTCGTCCCAGAAAACTGCCCCTAATTCCGGCTGCAGATGTTTGACCATCAACCGCAATGTTTTTGTGAACCCGAAGATGGCATTGGTCGGTTCACCCTTGGAATTCGAGAGATTCGGGATAGCAAAAAACGAGCGATAAACGTAATAGTGACCGTCGATAAGCAGGAGTTTCATCGCAAAAGGCTGATACTGGATTCTGAATGCATGATACCGCATGATCAAGGCGTGACCGAAGAGTGGATTCTGCGTGTTGATGGCAGGGAATACGGCCCGGCCAATATCGAAACGCTGCGTGAGTGGAAGGCCGAAGGCCGAGTTCTCCCGGCAAACGAAGCCCGCCGCGCGGATGCCGAGCTTTGGAGTTTAGCCGCGGAAATTCCCGGGCTGTTCAATGTAGAGGCGCTCCCTACCGTCAGCGCCCCGCGATTGATCCATTCGACAAGTTCAGGGCAGGCTCCGCCGCCACTACCGCCTCGCGGCTTCGAAGAGATTTTGACCGGCACGTTTCGAATATATGCAACAGGTTTTCTTCAATTCTTTTCCCTTACACTTCTGGTAGTTTTGCCTTCGGTCTGCGCGCAGCTGACGGCCATATGGATGCAGACCGGGCGGGCGTCGGATGCTGATCCACGCGTTCTCGCTGCGGGGGGCTTTGCTTTTTTGATGTTCATTTTCTCGATGGCGATGTGGCCTGTTTACGTGGCGGGCATTCAAATCATTACCACTGAAATTGCTGCCGGGCGGCGCATCGGATTTTTCGCTGCCCTCAATGACGCCGTTCGGTTCTGGCCGCGCATCGCGGCGCTGTGCATCTTCGTCTATGGCGTTTTCTTCTTGCTGATCGTATTTGCCTTCCTGATCGCAGCTATGATTGTCGGCGGCGCCTCTTCGGTGTTCGTGATCCTTCTCGCGCTAGCTTTGCTAGGCGTGCAGATTTGGATGTTCGGTCGCTTTTTCGTGAACGTTCTTTTCTGGCAGCAATTTGCCGTTCTCGAAAACGCAGGAGTCATCGACTCGTTGCGCGAAAGTCGAAATCTAGCGCGCAGCGGCAGCGAGCTTCCGTGGTTTCAACGTCCGTTGTGGCGCGGCGTCTTTATTGCGTCTCTCTGGTTTGCGTTGGTGTTGGCGATCGCGCTCGTCTCGGAGTGGACGACGCTTCAGCATTCTCTCAATGAATTGATGACGATACAGGATCCGCAGACGCTTCTGCAAAAACTGACTGAAGCCCAACAGGCACACGGTTTTGACGTTTTAAGTTTCGGCCTTGGAATTGTGCAAAAAATTCTTCAGCCGCTGATCGGGATTGCGTTCGTCCTACTCTACTTTGATAGCCGAAAGGAGCGCTAGAATTTGGCACTTCACGGAGCGGCGCGGCTCACGTTGCACCAATTGGGCACGACGGGGATACGCTCAATCCACCTGTCGGCTCCGCAAGAGAAGCTGCGCAATCTTGCTGAAGTGACGGCCAATGTAAGCAAGATAAGTAATGAACGAAACGAGTTGAGAGCTGATCAACCAGATGTGACCACTGCGAGTAATGAAGAAATCAGGCCAGATCCAAATGGCGAGCGCGCAGGTGAGGTTGAGGAGAAAGAGTAAAGGAACCAGCACATAAATATTGAACAATTGGTCGGCTCTGGCTCGCCCGTAAAGAGCCCGATCCGCTTCGTTACGCGCTTCTACGATGCGGGCGTGAATGAGTCGCATGTCATAGATGAAAAGCAGCCACACAGCGGCCGCATAAGTGGCGCTCAGCTGGAACCACGCCAAAGGATTGTCCAGGCGGCTAAAAAGGATCGCTTCGCCCAGCGCGCAACCGATATAGAAAAAGTTATGCCCAAATTCCATCGGCCAACGAATCAGCGTGAGCGTGTGAATGATTGACCGTGACCAGAAGATAAAAATTACACACAAACCTGCGGCGACATAGAGAAACGAATCCCAATGCCGCATCGTGATAATCGTCCGAGCATTGTCGGTTAAGAAAAAAAGGGCAACCCCCTGGATAATGCTGGCGAGCGTAAGCTCAACATTGATGACGATCGAATCGAGCTCGCGGCGGCCTTCACTCTGTGGATTCACGATGCGACTCGTAACCGCTCGATGATTGGAATGTCAAGGTACTCGGAATGTTCGCGGCCTTTTGATTTGTTCCGAATCTTTTGTGCTTGGCGAATCGGCGAGGGCATCGTACTTAGAGTCATCTTGATATGGCGGCGAAAACCGAGCAAAAAACCAGCGAAGATAAAGTCACTGCAGCACGAAATAAGAATCTCGACCTGGCGATTCAACAGATCGCAAAAGACTACGGCGAAGGCGCGATCATGCGCCTCGGCGATGAGAAGATTGTCGATATCGATGTTATTCCTACTGGGAACATTTTGATCGATCGCGCGCTCGGTGTCGGTGGATTTCCAAGAGGCAGAGTCGTGGAGGTTTTTGGCCCGGAGTCCTCGGGAAAAACCACCTTAACATTAACGGTGATTGCGCAAGCGCAAAAACGTGGCGGACTTGCGGCCTTTATTGACGTCGAACATGCGCTGGATCCTGCATACGCAAAAAAGCTCGGCGTTGATCTTGACGATCTGCTGGTTTCTCAGCCGAGCTCGGGCGAGGAGGCGTTGCGAATTTGCGAGACGTTGGTGCGTTCCAACGCCCTCGATGTGATTGTCCTCGATTCCGTGGCAGCTCTCGTCACCAGAGCGGAGCTCGAGGGCGAGATAGGGGACACGACCGTTGGCGCGCAAGCACGCCTGATGAGTGCCGCGCTGCGTAAACTCACCTCGCTCATTTCAAAAGCGCGGACCTGCTGCGTTTTCACAAACCAAATCCGGGAAAAAATCGGTGTGATGTTTGGAAACCCGGAAACAACGCCCGGCGGAAAAGCATTGAAGTTTTATGCCAGCGTGCGCGTCGATATTCGCCGCATCGGAGCCATTAAGCAGACTGACGGTGTCGTTACTGGCAATCGGACCCGCATTAAGATTGTGAAAAACAAGGTTGCGCCGCCATTTACCGAAGCCGAGTTCGACATCATGTACAACGAGGGAATTTCATCGACCGGGGCGCTGCTCGATCTTGCGTTGGAAAAACAAGTCGTCGAAAAACGCGGTTCCTGGCTGAACTACAAGGGCACCCAGCTCGCCCAAGGGCGCGACGCCGCAAAGGAAGTTTTGAAAAACGACAAGGCGCTCTACGAAGAGATTGAATCGGCGGTCAAAGCCAGTCTCGACGAAGAAAAGAGCTAGGACGGAGCACAGCCGTCTTAGCTGTGGGGGCCCGCTGGCACCTTGCCTTCCGAGGATCGGCAATTATCTCACTCGGCGGCGTTAATCACGCCACAGGCGAACCTCGCACCCGAGTTGCCTGCCGGATCGGTTTTCAAGTCGTCCTCTTTTTCATGCACGATTACAGATTTTCCAATGATCGAATTTGGGCCGCTCAGATCGAGTTTCCCTTTCCACTCGAGGTGCCCCTTGCCGGAAGCATCAGCTTCAACATTGCCGAAATCGCCGGCATGACGCTCCGTCCCCGTTGGCCCATCGTGGTGTTGATGCTTCGGATTGAAATGCGGGCCGGCTGACATCGCATCCGGCGCCGAGCAATCGCCTTTCTCGTGTATGTGGAAACCGTGCTTGCCCGGTTTGAGGTTTTGGAAGTCGGCAACGACGTGCACTTCGTCGCCAGTCTTTGTGAACGTGACCGTGCCAGTAACCTGGCTCCCTGATTTTGGCTCCAAAGTCGCGGCCGCCTTCGTGACATCCTGCGCGTGCGCGAAGACAGCGAAAGCGCACAACACGCCTAGAGATATAATTATTGTTTTCATGCCGAAAAAGGTATGGCGCTTCTGGATAAAGCGAAACTATCGATCGAGCCACGAAGCGCCGACAGGTGGCTTCGCCAGGATGACAATGACCGATAATATTTCCATTTGGAAATCTGGACACGCTCCGGCAATTTTCTCACCGTAAAAATTGACAAGGAGTAAAAATGACGAAATCCGAATTTCGAATGACACTGAAAATTGGAGAAATGAAAGTCCCGATGATTCTTGTTCTGAGCATAATTGCTCATGCCGATTACGCGGCAGCACAGACCAGCCAGACGGATCTGTCACCGAAGCCCCAAACGACCCTGGAATGCGAGATCGAAAGTTTGGAAGAAGCACGCAACGTGGCAGTCCTTCACGGTGACGTCGCGGCGCTCGATCGGATGACTTCTGATGATTATACATTTATCACTCTGCGAGGTGAGCTACGCACCAAATCAGACATTCTCAAAGGATTCGCCTCAGGATCGTTTCATTACGAATCTCGGCAAATTTCTGATTTGAAAGTGCGGGTATACGGCGACACCGCCATAGTTACCGGGCGGTCAATGCAGAAAGGAATGGAGAACGGCAAGGACTACAGCGGAGATTACCGGTTCACCAGGGTGTATGTGAAGGAGAAAGGACGTTGGGTAACGGTCGCTCTGCAAACAACTTTGATCCGGCAATAAAACTTTATTCATCATGACTTCGGCGCAGATCCGGCAATCATTTCTCGATTTCTTTCGCGAGAAACAGCATACCATCGTGCCATCGTCATCGCTGTTGCCGGACTCGCCGAATCTGCTTTTCACGAATGCTGGCATGAACCAGTTCGTGCCGATCTTCCTGGGACAACAAAAAGCTCCATGGAAACCAGCGCGCGTGGCAGATACGCAGAAATGCATTCGCGCAGGGGGTAAACATAACGATCTCGAAGACGTCGGACTCGACACATATCACCACACGTTTTTCGAGATGCTCGGCAATTGGAGCTTTGGTGATTACTTCAAAAAAGAGGCGATCCAGTGGGCGTGGGTTGAACGCTGGAAATTTTCCCCGCAACGGCTTTATGCGACGGTTTACCAGCCCGGCCCGGGCGAGCCGAGTGAGTTTGACCAGGAAGCGTACAATCACTGGGCACATCTGTTTCGCGAGGCTGATCTCGATCCTAAGGTTCACGTTCTGAACGGTGGCAGGGCCGATAATTTCTGGATGATGGGCGACACCGGTCCGTGCGGGCCCTGCTCGGAGGTTCACGTCGATCTTACGCCGGATGGCGACACACGCGGCGCACTGGTAAATAAAGGAGATCCCCGTTGCATCGAGATTTGGAATCTCGTTTTCATCCAATTCAACGCCAATCCAGACGGAACTTTCTCGCCGCTGCCGCAACGTCACGTCGATACGGGTATGGGTTTTGAGCGAGTCACTGCGATTATTCAGGACACAAAAACCCTCACCGACTTCTTCGGCACGATCTCGAATTACGAGACAGACATCTTTCGTCCAATTTTTGATGAACTCGAAAAACTGAGCACCAAAAAATACGGTTCGACCTTGCCAACAGAGAAAAGCGGCTGTGAGAGTGAACAGGAAAAAATCGACATAGCGTTTCGTGTGATTGCCGATCACATCCGCGCGCTCGCCTTTGCAATCGCTGACGGAATCATCCCGTCGAACGAAGGACGGGGCTACGTTTTACGCCGCATTTTGCGTCGTGCGGTCCGCTACGGCCGGACGCTCGGTTTTCACGAGCCCTTCTTTTTTAAACTTGCTGACGTTGTCGCGCGGACGATGGGAGACGTTTTTCCCGAAATCCGTACGAAACAATCAAGAATCAAAGAAACAATCGAACGCGAAGAAGAAGCATTTAGCAAGACGCTCGACGCAGGCCTTGAACATAACGAAGCGATTGTGAGGGCGAAGCGGCTAATTGCTGGAGCAGCAGAAAAGATTGCTGATATCTCTCCTGAGAAGGAAACGGAGGCGTCGCGAATTATCTACGATGCCTTTCGCGGAGCCAGCCGGATGCCTGGCGACCGGGAAGTCTTGCGTAAGTCCCTCTCGACCGAAGAATGGGAATTTTTTGCGAAGGGCGAGAAAATCTCAACCACTACTCCGCAAACATTCTGGGAAATGTCACCGGAGGAGGCGGAGGGTTTCAGGCGGTTGGCAAAAACTGCCTTGGATCAGCGGTTCTTAATGACGGGAGCTGCAGCATTTCTTCTTTACGATACCTACGGTTTCCCACTCGATCTCACGGAATTAATGGCACGCGAGCAAGGGTTCACTGTCGATGTTGCCGGTTTTGAGAAATTGATGGAGGAACAGCGCGAGCGGGCGAGAAAAACACAGAAAAAAGAAGAAATCAGTATCGAAGAAGGAGAACTCAAAGCCGAGCCGACGAAATTTCTTGGCTACGATTTTCTGGAAACAGAATCAGTTGTCGAAACGGTTTTGCCTGGTACAAAACCGGAAGAACTAAACATCGTTCTTGATCGAACGCCGCTTTACGCCGAGATGGGCGGCCAGGTAGGAGATCACGGGTTACTCCATGTGCCGGGACACGATCGAACGGAGGTCGGTCAATTGCGTGTGATCGATACACAAAAACGCGGTGAAGTTTTTGTTCATCGTGCCGCGCTAGTGGAAGGTCGTGCACCGGAGCCGGGCGAAGCGGTACGCGTCTCAGTAGACGCCGATCGCCGCCGCGCGATTCAGGGGCACCATACCGTGACCCACTTATTGCACTGGGCGTTGCACGAAGTGGTCTCGCGCGACGCTTCGCAAAAAGGAAGTTACGTCGGACCGCACAAACTGACTTTTGATTTTTCAAGCGCGCCATTGACGAAGCAGCAAGTTCGCGACGTTGAAAAATTGGTAAATGAAAAGATCGCAGAGAACGCGCCAGTCTCCTGGACCGAGATTCCGTATGCGGAAGCGAAGCAGCGAACGGATATTATCCAATTCTTCGGCGAGAAATATGGAGATAAAGTGCGCGTTTTGCAGATCGGTGGGTCTCCTCGCGCGCTCAACGGTTACTCAATGGAGTTGTGTGGTGGAACCCACGTCCGATCGACGGGCGAGATCGGCCCATTCCGAATCGTAAAGGAAGAAGCAATCGCAGCTGGAATTCGGCGGATCGAAGCAGTTGCTGGCGACGCGGCGCGCGGCTGGGCGAACCAGGAAGCGGCGCGTCAACAGGAGAAATTTGAAGCATTGGTGCGCAAGAAACCGGACATCGCGCCCATGCCAGTCTTTAAGAATGACGCAACTACTTCTGAAATGCTGCAACCGATCGATGCGCGGGCAGCGCATCTTGAAAAGATCGAAGTTGAAGTTCGCGACTGGGAAAAGCAAAGCGCCAAAACGGCCGAAACGGAACTGAGAAGCGGGGCCGCCCAAGTGGCTAATGAGCTGGCGGCATCGCATGCAGGAAAAGACTTTTGCGTCGCGGAGGTGCAAAACGGGGACGGAAAGCTACTGCAAGCGGTCGTCGATGCATTGAAGTCGAAATTCAAGGGCCCAATTTTTCTCGTCGGTGCGACGAATGAATCAGTTGCACTCGTCGCATCCGTCCCAAAGGAAATGAGCGCGAAACTTCAGGCGAACAAGTTGATTCAGCAGATCGCGCCGATTGTCGGCGGCAAAGGTGGTGGTCGCCCGGAGAATGCCCAGGGTGCCGGTAAAGACGCGAGCAAAATCGCGGAGGCCCTGGCAAAAGCGCGAGAGCTTTTAAGTTAAGCCGCTGTCACAGGGCGCTGACGCTCGGAGTTCGCGCATGTTTCACCAGGAGCTTTGCATTCTTTCCGTCCAACGACATTCGATAAATCGACGGGTCGTTTTCGTTTTCCTTTTGCAGAATACAAAGGAATTCGTCGCCAGTCAGCCAAAACGGGTCCCACACAAAATCATTCTTGCCCGTAATACGAACTGCCTTTTCGCTGGCGAGATCGAATTTCTCGATCGCCGGCTGCGGGCCGTCCCAGTTTTTACGCTCGTGCTCGGCGCCGCAATCGACATCCATCAGCAGTGCCTTGCCGTCCGGCGAAACAGTAAGTCGATCACCACCATTCATGCTCGCATCAGTCAGAATCTTCGAGAGCTCCCATTTCTTCAGAACGTTTCCGTCCAAATCGATCTGGTAAATATTGTCGAGATCGTGACAGAAAATCGATTTTCCATCGCGCGCCCACGTCGGCTCGCCAAACGCTTCGCTCTTTAGCTCGGCATTTTTCACAAAACGAAAACCGGAGCCGTCAGCGTTGACCAAGCCGAGATGCCATTCCTTCTCTGCCATTATCGAGAACGCGAGTTTTGATCCATCCGGCGACCAGACCGGCCCGAAGCAATTGTCGCTCGGAATCTCCTTTAAAATTCTCACTTTACCGGTACCGAGATCAGCGATTGCGATGTGACGTTCTGGGCCAGGCCGCGTTTTTGAATCTTCATCGGTGTTAAACGCGACGCGGGTGCCGTCCGGTGAAATTTCAGGCAGCGCGCCGGCGGCGACTTTCTTCTGGTGCGTACCATCGGTGTCGGCAACGAAGATGTTGTCACGGTGTTCATACGCAATTTTGCGCTGCGCCGCGCTCGTCAACGCGGAAAAGGCGACGCAAACAAGGAGGAAAAGGGCAATTCGTTTCATTTTGCTTAAGGCGCGCTGACAGAGGGGAAACGCCCATTCTTGATTAGGCGCTTCAAATTCTTTCCGTCAGCGGACATTCGATAAATTGAGTCGTTCTTTTCGCCAGGCGCGCGGCTGAGAAAAAGAATATTATCGTTGTCGATCCAAACGCCGTCCCAACCGAAGAGTTTTTTTGGCGTGAGCCTGGTCGCCTTTTGCGATTGGAGATCGAAGGCCCAGAGCGCTGGCAGCGGTCCGTCCCAATCTTTGCGACCAGATTCTTCGCCCATGTCGATGCTCAAAAGCAATCGCTTGCCGTCTGGAGAAACGTCAATCCGACCATCGCCGCTCATATCGCCTTTTGGAATGATCTTTTCGATTTTCCATTGCACGCGAACCGCGCCGTCGAGCCCGATTTGATAGATGTTCGTCACGTCCTGGCAAAAAACCGATTGTCCATCGTGCGCCCAGACCGGCGAGTAACAAGTCACTTCATTTTGAACACCGGGCTTGAGCACATGGAAATTCGTGCCATCCGAATTAACAGTGACGAGATCCCAGACTTCGTGGGGGCGCGTAGTGAAAAGGATCTGTTTACCGTCAGCCGTCCAACTTGGATAATACGAATTCTCGCTTGGAACGTCCTTAAAGACGTTCACCTTACCAGTCGCGACCTCTACGGCCGCCATGTGACGCACGTAAGTCGTTTCGCTCGTTTTTTCGACGGTGTTAAACGCGACACGAGTTCCATCCGGCGAGATCGCAGGAAAAATTCCATCGGCGATCTTTTTCTCGTTCGTGCCGTCAAGATTAGCGATGTAAATGGCATTATTGCGTTCGAAAGCAATGTGGCGATCGGCAGGAAATGCGGTGGCAGAAAAACTGGCTAACGCGAAAGCGAAGGAGATCAGTTTTCTCATGGTAATGCGACTGTGATGAAAAACGTCACGGCAAGCGCGGATACCAGGACGATCAGATACGCAAATCCGCCGAAAAGGAATTTGAAAATGCTGATAAACCAACCCTGGCGATAAACGCGACGGATTGACAAGAAAATTTGGACTACGAACGCGATCCAAAGGAGCGCGATAATCCAACCTGTGATCGTACCTGGAGCGATGTGGTTGAGCCCGATTGTTGCGAGCACGATTAGCATAACTCCGGTATAAGCGAATGTGTGGATGTGAAGCGCATAAACCAGGTGATCGATGTAGAAGGTGTGGCGGCGGATGTAGAGGATTTTCAAAACAAAAGCAAAGAGCGGGATACAGCAAAGCATCATGTAAGGCAGGTTGCTAAAGAGCGTCGCGATAAACAGCCCCATCTTTGTTCCATGCTCGCCCATCTTTTCCTTCGCTCGCGTTTCGATCCATTTTTCGAATGGCGTTGATGCGTTCTTATCTGAACCAGACTCGAGATGTGGCTTATTGTTCTCTCTCGGTTCTGGCGTCGTTTGCCCCGGCTGCTGAGGTTCCTCAGCCGGCTTTGGAGAAGCACGCTTCAATGCGTCCTGAATTCTGGCGCGTACTTCCGGCGGGACGTCCTTCATAGCGTCTTCTATTTTGGTGCGCGCGTTCGGCACAGGATCGCCGTGCTGCAAACGTTCTTGGATTTCGCGGCGCGCCTCAGCCGGTAAATCTTCGCGCTTCAATTCTTCTTCAAGCCGTGCGCGCTTGTCAGGCGGAACTTCGATGCCGCCGAGCGCAGCTTCGATTTTCGCCCGGACTTCCGGGGCGAGGTTTTCTCGCTGCAATTCATCCCGAACCTCGGCGCGATTTTCCGGAGAAAGATTTATCGGATCGAAGTGGGCCGACTTGATCGCGTAGTTGATTGCAAAGAAAAACAAGATGCTTGCGAGAAGATAGAGACGGAGCGGATGCACGTAACGCACGCGATGTCCGGCGAGAAACTGGTTCGTCAGTTTCCACGGGCGAACCAAGAGAAGCCCAATCGTTGCGAAAAACTTCGAGTCCCAATTCAGGAATTCGTTGAGTAGATCGGCAATGACGTGCCGAAAGGAGCGTCGATAATCGATTGCTGGTTGGCCGCATTTGGCGCACCAATGCCCCTGCAGTTCTGCTCCACAATTCTCACAGTGCGTAATCGGAGGA
>Ga0209154_1001414_pt1 | contig 14054 bp, 9 predicted proteins | sample GraSoiAngelo_121_FD_185878 | JGI IMG/M metagenome (GOLD analysis project Ga0209154, IMG submission 185878) | Grasslands soil microbial communities from the Angelo Coastal Reserve, California, USA - 14_0919_12_20cm (SPAdes) (version 2) | ecosystem: Environmental > Terrestrial > Soil > Grasslands ... | reverse complement strand
TATGGCTACTGTTGCCAGGTTTACCGCGCCTACGAGCCCGCCTGTGCATGCGATGTTAGCGTTGCACCAGTAAGCGTTGCTCGTCCCATAATTGCTAGCGACATCCGCCAGGTCTAGTATGTTTACCGCTCCATCATTGTTGTGATCCGCATAACTGATCTTGTAAAGCGAACTTGTGGTTGCTGAGGGACCATTCGGACAGCAGCGTCCGTTGAACGTGTTCTCCGATAGGAAAATCTGGCCATCAGTCGTTATCGCACCACCCGTCAAGTCTCCACTCGCAGTCTCAGCACAGGGTCCGCCAACATGGCCAGCAACAACAGTTTGAGCGTGCCCCGCTCCCACAGCCGGAACGACGCAAGTCCAAGGACCTGTTCCCACCTCGATACCTGGACTGTTCCCGCTTGGGAACATCGGGTCGAACGCTGGACTGGCACATGTTCCACCCGCCACAGGCGGATCGCCGCAGAAGGGGGCCCATAACGACCGCTCTAGGATAGGGACGTTCTGACCGATGTTGAACTCGTTGAGCGCGCCTTGGCCTTGGAGCTTGACTTCCAATGTCTTGCAGGACTGTCCAGCACCACAGTCAAGACCAACGGCACTGACGACGTTCACCACATAGCCCTGTAGCAGCGAGGAGGGAACGTCTCTGTATGCTATGATACTGTACGCCACATCGTTAGCCGTGACAGTGTTACCGTCCGAGAACTTCCAGTCATTTCTCAAGTGCCAGATCTGTGTAGTGACCCCTGCTAGACATCCGTAGATTGAGTTGCATCCGATCTCGTTCGGGTCAAAGCGCGAACTGTGACTTGTCGTGCCCCAATCGATGAGCTGTGCGTTGACACCTCCGGTGCTCGGGGCTGTTTGGAGCATCGTGTCGAAGACGAAGAAGAGAAAGTCCCCCTCCCAAACGCTGTTGAAAGTGAAAGGTGACAGATTGAATGTATCTTGAGAGAAGCCACGCCGGATGAGGTTCGGATTACCTCCTCCAGGAGCATAGGCGGCACAGTTGGACGGAGCGCCTGGGACAGCACATGGGTTGTACCCCGGGATTTGACGAGCGTTCAGCATCGTGAAATAAGCGCCACCAGCGAGTGTTCCAATGCCTAAGGTGTTGATGATGCTCGACTGTGAGCTGGCGCAATTGACACCTTGTGTAGGACATTGTTGGAAGCTCCAGCCGTTGTTCTCTACGAACTGGTCGGCGAAATTGAATCCTGGAATGTCAACAGCATCATTGAGTTCGATAGCGACGTTCCTCTGGAAGAACTGGCCGGAGGATGTTAGGGTTGTGGCAAACTCAGCGGCGTTGCTCATCGTATCAGACTCGGGGTCGCACCAGAAGTCGTAGTTGTTTGGCTTGATAGCGGGAGCGCCGGCGCATATTGCGCCAGAGTTTATGGAGTTTCTGTCAAGGAAGAACTGGTCGGGACTCGGCGCGAAGCCGAATCCCGCGGTATAGAGTTGCCAGCAATTCGAATTTCCGCCAGATGCCGGCGTGTCCTCGAAGACGCAGAGTTGCTCTTGGTATTGCGTGAAGAAATGTGGTTTGTACTGAGGGCAGGCTGTCCAGCAGATCGTTCCAACAAAGGCGGCCTGGTTGACCCTGTCCGAGGGTGTTCCAAACAGGAAATCAAGGGCATCTGCGACAATGGCTCCAAACTGCGCCCTTCCATAGGAGGTTCGAACCACGAAAACAATGTGTCCGTCTCCCGCCGGTACGAGGTGTGGGTAGGCTCCGGGGTCAACGGTGCCAGAGGCCGCGTTTGCCACGTCATTGCAGTCGCTGGTGTGACCTGGGTGACCTGTTGTGTTAAAGATCGAGAGACCCATCGAGACGAAATCGTCACACGCAGCTCTCAGATCGGCTTGGCCGGAATAACCGAGACCAACTTTAGAAAAGGAATTGCTCGATCCGAAATAAGTCCACCATTCGCTGCCAGCCCCTATCGTGTCGGAAGCCACGTTGTATGTGCTAAAGTCGTGGCCGGTTGCACCAGCCTGACAGCCTACGACGTTCAGCCAAGGATGATTTCCGAACTGACACTCTGCACGGTCTATCTGAGCTTGACTCGGACAGCTCAATCCCTGTGGCTCGGCAAAAAAGCCGCAAGGGGCTACCGCCGTCGCTCCGAATATTCCGCCAAATATACCGCTGACAAACACAGGATCATCGAATAAGTGTGTCATCGCTGCTCCCAGAAGCGCTCTTGCCTGAGTCGGTCTGACATTGCTCGGACTGTTCCAGTTGACGTTCAGAGTACCCGAAGCAACAGTTGCACTTGCAATTGTTGCTTGGGTCCCTGCTGCGTTATAGACGCTCGAAGCTATACCGTATGTCCCTGCTAGGATGCAGGGAACATTGTAAACGCCGTTAGGCGTAGAGCCGCCCGAATCGCTTACAGTTGCAGAAGGTGACCCGCTGGGCTGGTTGCGCACCGTGATAGTGTTCAGCGGATCCAGCACGGTCGTTCCGGTTTCTTGATTTCGAAGAGTGATACTTAACGAGCCGAACCCGGTACCGCAGCCGGCAGCGGACGATGTGATTGTAAACGTGGGAGGAGTCGTGGTCCTTGGTTGAGTCAATGCAATTCCCATGAAGGGCGGGTGGCTGTTAATTTCTAAGCCGAAGTAGCCCAACTCCTCCTGCGGACTGGTACAATAGAAGTCAGCGCTGCCGCAGAAGTTGCTGACATCTGTTGGGGTCAGGAGTGAAAAGTCGCTGATATCAATATCGCCATTCAGAAAGTGCTGGAACATTGTGCCGAGGTCGGAGTAGTAGTGAATTATCATTTGCTGTGTGAAAGGCCCGAAGGGCGCAAACCTTGTCGGACCGCTCTGAAGCACTCCGCGAACCGACTGGTAGGTTCCTGGAAGCACCATAAGCACAGTTAGAATGAGGAGGAGTGCAAGACGAAGAGTCCGGAACAACAATCCCTATGCTCCGGAAGCCGGCGTCGGAAACATGCCTATCGACGGAAATGATAGGGAGAAGAAAAGGCCCAAGGCCTGAATCAGCATCCACTGATCGGACAGTTAAAGGGATCTACCTGCGGATCAATGAACGTAAGCTGTGAGGGTTGGAATGGGCTTGTTATCCCGTGACCGAAGTAGATTGCTACAGTGGCGAGATCTTGCACGTTGACCGTGGGCCCTGGCGCAATGTTCGGGTTGACCCAGTAGGAATTGGTCGTCCCAAACGCTGATGCAACACTCGCTAAATCAAGAATGTTCACAATGCCATCATTGTTATGGTCAGCATAGCTAATCTTGTACAGACTACTAGAAGGATCGTCGGGACAACAACGTGCGAACTGGCCGTAACGCGTCAAAAATATCTCGTCACCCTTCGCTAGTTGCTGACCACTAAGACATGACAGCTGGCCCTGCGGACATGTCGGGGGAAACGTGACCGTGCACGACCCACCAACATGACCAGCGTTGGGAAATCCTGCTGGCACGACGCACTGCCAAGGCCCATCACCTATCATTATTCCCTGAGCCATCGGATCGAAAAACGGGTTCGCGCACTGCGAGGTCGGGCTGGGAGGGTCGCCGCAGAACGGCGCCCACACATGCTTGGGAATAATCGGAAGATCTCCGATATTGAGATCGGAGAGCGCGCTCTGGCCCTGAAGCTTAACCTGGAGAGTCTTGCACTGTTGACCGGGCCCGCAATCAAGACCAACCGCGCTGACAACGCCTGCAACGTATGCCTGAAATGATGCTGCCGGCACGTCTCTGTACGCGATGATTGAATAGGCCACGTCATTCGCGGTCACCGTTGTGCCGTCTTGGAAGTGGAGGTCATTCCTCAAAAACCAGAGCTGGGTCGTTACACCTGTAACGCATCCGTTGAGGTTGTTGCATCCAATCTCTGTGGGACTGAATGTGGAAAAGTGACGCGTGGTCTGCCAGTCAACGATCTGGCCATCGGTCCCACCAGTATACGGGTTAGGGTGAAGCATAGAATCATAGATCAGACTCACAATCTCGAGCTCATGCGTTGTGATAGCTTGAAACGGGCTCAGGAAAGCGGTGTCCTCGGAAAACCCGCGCCGGATCAAAGTAGGATCTCCCGCTCCTGGAGTAAACGAAGCACAGTTAGAGGGCGGAGCAGGCCCCGCGCAGGGATTGTAGCCTTGAAGGTTACGCATATTCAGGAGGGGCCAGTAACCAGATCCCGCACCGAAACCAGCCCCGGGAGCGTTAACTAGGCTCGACTGTGTGGTAAAGCACGATGGGCCGTTGCTGCACTGTTCGTAGTTCCAGCCATTCAAAGCCAAGAATTCGTCGAGTCTGGTATACCCGGGAACTGTCATCCCGTTCGACTCACCTGTCGCAGCAGCTCTGGCGAAGAACTGGAGCGACTGCGTCAGGGCCGGGCTGAATTCTCCAGCGGCCGCGTAGGTGTCGAATTGAGGATCACAATACAGTGGATAATCCGGCACGAACGCTATGGTTTGCTGGCCACCGCACATGTTTGAGGCAAAGTGACTGAAGTAGCTGTTGTAGAGCTGATCGGGGACCGAGTCAAGGCCCCACCCTCCCAAGTACAGGTTCCATGGGCAGGTCTCTTGGAAGACGCAAATGGTTTGACTGAGAGAAGGAGTGATAGGAAGACACGAAGTACCCCAGTAGAGTACGGTGCAACCGTCATTCGGCGTCCCGAACAGAAAGTTGATAGAGTCACCGACGATAATGCCGAACTGCTTCCTCCCCGTGTCTGTTCTCAATCCGAGGAAAGCGTGCTGACCATTGTTGCTCAAGTGTGGATAGCTGGTCGGAGCAGTAGGGAGCTGCGAAGCGAGCGCGACATCACCGCAGTCTGTCGAGTTTGCTCCACCTACTACGCTGAAGCCTGCCTTGACGAAATCGTCGCATGCGGCTCGAAGATCGGCCACGCCTGAATATCCAAGACTGACGCCGAACTGTTGCCCCGGTAGAGTCCACCATTCCGACCCAGCGCTGATGCTGTCGCTGACGAAGTTGTAAGCGGACACGGGACTGCAAGGGCTAAACCATGGATGGTCAACACATTCTGCTGAATTCGAGAAGAGATTGGGAACCTTCTGGGAGGGGGCCACCTGCTCATCATCAAAATTTGCAGAGCCCCCGAAAACGCCCTGGATCAAACTCAGCTTATCAACGAGGTGCGAGAGGGCTCTTCCGACGTAGAGTCCGGGCTGACTAGGCTGTTTAGTGCTGGGGCTGTTCCAGTCTACTAGAAGTGTCGCTGTGACCGACTGGCCGCTTCCTATAGTCACGCAAACCGTCGGAGCAGCAGACGCGCATGGAGAATTCGCACCATAGACATTCGATGAGATCTTGTAAGAACCGGAAAGAATGCACGGGAACACATATGTCCCGGTTGGACTGGACCCTCCAGAATCGCCTACAGTTACTGAAGGTGTTCCACTAGGCTGATTCGATATCGTCAGCCTGTTCAGAGAGTCAAGAATCACAGCGTTGCCCTGCTCTTGATTCTGAAGCTGCACGGTAAGCTGGCCAAAGCCCGCAAAACATCCTGAGCCCGTGCTGACAGGGAGAGTGAATGACGGCGAGGGAGCCGTCCGGTTAGACTGGAGAGAAGCCCCTAGAAAAGGCACGCGATGGTTGAGGTCCAACTGGAAGATCGCAAGCTCATTTATCGAATCGCTACAGAACAGATCCTGGTTTGCGCAGATAGTGGGAATATCGGCTGGCGGGATAGGCGCATCGGTAATATCGACTTGTCCATTGAGGAAAGCATTGAACATGCTCGCGAAATCGCCATAGTCCGTGATCGTGAGTTTCTGTTCACGCGGCCCGAAAGGCGACCATGTTGTAAAGTTCTGGATTACACCTTGGACTCTGGGCGGGCTAATGGTTGGGAGTGAGGCTAGTAGGATAAGGATCAGAGCCGGCACGAGAACGGCACGCGGACTGAACAAGGCCGTTCGCAGGGATGAAGCCGGGCGGGGCAGTATAAGTTTATCCGAAAAACGGGGATGAAACCTACGACCTGACTGGAAGGGAAGCATCCCATCAAGTACGGGTTTTCAAGAGAGTTTGCAACACAGATCAGCAGGGAACAGGAGCAGGTCGTGACTGAGGGCTGGGTCGATGAACGTGATAGGACGATTCTTGAGACGATCCACTATTGTGAAAGCTGCAACTTTGTTCTAGAACCGGGAGATGTTGATGTTGAGCGCCACAAGAGAGACATGCCCAACCACAAGATGCGCAAGGTCCTCATCGTCCGATGCGGCCACTGCGGAAACATCGTCACCGACAGTTACGCCCAGTACAGTCCCCAACTCAACCGGTTCTGGTGCAAGAACCGCCTATCCGACAAGGCGAACCACAGAGAATTCTACGAAGACGCGAAACGATGACGTCGACATTGGACCGGATTCCGCAATCTCCTAGAACTGCCTTTATACCCGGTTTGAAAACAAACCCTAGAATCGGAACGGTGTGGCCTTGAACATTGACCTTGTAAGAAAGCAGATCCCGGTCACCTCTCGAAGAGCATACTTCGACAACGCCGGAACAGGCCCACCGTCCATACCAGTCCTCAACTCGATTAACGAGTTCATGTCTGACTGGCGCGAATACGGGGAGAACTGGGAAGAATGGCTACCACTCATCATCGAATCACGCCGACAATTCGGAAAGATGATAGGAGGAGTCCCCCTCGACGAGATAGCCTCCGTCCCAAATGTCACCAGCGCGCTTATCGGGCTTGCCAGCAGCCTCAACTACAAACCAAACGGCAACATCGTTATCAGCGAACTCAACTTTCCAACCAACATCTACCTCTGGCACCTCCAGAAAAAACACGGACGAGCCAAAGAAGTCCGCCTACTCCACCGCGACACTAACGGCACAATCCCTCTAGAACAATGGGAGAAAGCAATCGACGACGATACCTCCATCGTCTCTGTTGACTACGTCTCCTGGACCAACGGCTGCCGAGAGAAAATCCGAGAGATAACAAAGATCGCACACGAGCACGGCGCATTCGTCATCGCAGATTCCTTTCATGCCCTAGGGGTCTTCCCAATTGACGCTCGACAAGACGGAGTCGACGCGCTAGTATGTGGGATGTACAAGTGGATGCAGGGACCTCACGGTGCAGCCTTCGTATACACCAAGCGCGAAAGGCTGAAGGACCTTGACCCGAACTATATCGGCTGGCACGGAGTCCAAGACTCAGTCGCAAGAAGACTCACGAGCCAGCAAGATCTCTTCGGAAAACCGTTCAACATCGAAGAGACGATACCCGCACCTGACGCGACAATGTTTGAAGGAGGAAGCTGGGGAGTAATATCGATAGTAGGCGCAAAGGCAGCCTTAGAGTTCGCGTTGAAACAGGACCCGACAGAAAGATCCCATCGAGTCCTGAAAGTTACAGAGCACCTGATCGAGGGTTTAAAGAAGAAAGGACGAAAGATACTAACGCCGTTACAGTCCGATCGGCGAAGCGGAATAGTAGTCTTCGAAGACCCTGACCCTGGAGCCACGTATGAGAAGTTGAAGAAGCTCAACATCACCGTCGCGAGCAGAGTCAAGGCCCTGAGAGCCTCACCACACTACTACAATACTGAGGAAGAAATTGACAAACTCCTAGCCGCACTCTAAACATTGAAAATAGTCGTTGTAAACAACTACAAGGAACCAAACCAGACGGATAAAGCAGTCCAAAACATAGAAAAGTGCACCGGACAATCGGTTGAGAAAATAGACTACAAGGAACCAGACCTTTACAGCAAAGTGGTAGAATCCGAACCAGACTTAGTAATTCTCACAGGGTCAAGCGCCCTACTCTCAAAACCCCGAACCCGGGAACTATTCCAGCCCGAAATGGACCTCGTCAGAAAGGCTAAGTTCCCAATTCTTGGAATATGCTACGGACACCAGATCATCGGTTCAGCCTTCGGCGCCCCAATGCGAGACCTCGGCCAAATGCTCCGCAGATTCGAAAAAGTAAGCATCGTCAGGAAGCATCCATTGTTCGATGGATTACCCTCTGACCTAGTCGTTGCGGAATCACATCGGCAAGAACTAACTAGGGTTCCCGATGAATTTCACCACTTGGCGCAATCGACGACCTCCAAAGTCGAGGCCATTGTACACCAGTCGAAGCCAGTCTACGGCGTCCAGTTCCACCCTGAGCGGTCAAACGACGACCATCCGCACGGTAGAATGATTATTCAAAATCTCTTGAAACAGATTCGAGGGTGCTGACTCGCTCTCTAGTGTAGAGGAATCCTGTAGTCGAGGACCATCGCGAGAAAGACGATAGCGAGGTACGGGCTTGAGAACTTGAAAGCAGTCCATGCTTGAGCCTTCGTCGGGTTGAAAGCCAGCTTCAAGTCTACAATGATCATTCCCAGACCAAGCAAGCCCGCGATTGCGAGATAGATTATTCCAAAGGTTCCAAGAGGTACGAAGATCAAGGACGAAGGAACCAGGAGGAAGGTGTTGAGGGCAATGTACTGTGCAGCTTTCCTGTCACCTACGACGACGGGAAGCATAGGAATCCCGGCCTTCGAATAATCTTTCGAGGCTCGAAGCGCGAGGCTCCAAAAGTGGCTGGGAGTCCAAACAAATACGAGAAGAGCCATCAACCAAGGCGCTATCACACCAACGTTTCCCGTAGCAGCAGCCCAACCTGCTAGGGGTGCGCAACTCCCTGCCGAGCCTCCGAGGACAATGTTGAGGGTTGTGCGGCGTTTCAACCACTTTGTGTAGAAGCCAACGTAGATGGCGGCGCCGAGGAAGATGACCAAGCTAGCCGAGAGAGAAAGGAACAACAAAGAGATTCCGACACCTAGCGCCACTAGCGCCAATCCGAAAATTAGCGCGTTGATCGGCGATATCTCTCCTTTAGGAATCGGCCTCTGGCTAGTACGCCCCATGCTCTGGTCAATGTCCCGGTCAAGGTAGCAGTTCAATGCCCCAGCGCCCCCGGACGCGAGGGTGCCTGCGACTAGGACTGCTGCGAGGCTTAGCAGGTTAATGCCACGTGTAGCCACCAGGAACGCCATCAGAGCTGTAAAGTCCAGGAGGAATACTATCTTCGGCTTCGTAAGGTCAACGTAGGCCTGGACTCTATACCCCAAGACGGAACACATGACCTGCGGAAGGCTGCTCGTAAAAGGATTTGGCGCAAACGGCCCTTACACAACGAACCAAAATGAACGATGAGTCGTCGAAGATAGTTAGGAACTTCTGAAATAGGCCGCTGAGAGTCCGAACGCTCAAAACAGGGTCTGGGTTGAGAGTAAACTATCTGCTCATACTGGGATGTGTAGGCCTCAGCCTATGGGCCTGGCAGCAGAACCCTGACTTCATCGACGCGAATTTCGTTTTCAGCTGGAACAACCTGTTAGCAGGAAGAGTCTGGACCCTGTTCACCGCACTCTTCCTTCACGCAAGCCCGACCCATCTCTTTGGAAACATGCTCTTCCTGTTCGTTTTTGGAAATACTCTGGAGAAGATGATTGGCAGGGAATATCACCTAATGGTCTTCTTTGTTGGCGGGTTCACTTCGTTCCTCCTGCCACCCGCCCTTGGAATCTACCCTCCAGATACTGGGATGCTGGGCGCCTCGGCAGCCATCTTCACACTTGCGGCATGTGTGATGCTGATGAACCCGCTGAAGTTCTCATTTCTCTTTATGGCTCCTCAGGGTCTCGTTGCAATATTCTACTTCGCATACAATCTAATCATCGTTACTACTCCGGTACTTGCTTCAGGGTTGGGCTACGACCCAAGCATTGCATACATAGCTCACATCATTGGATTCACGGTGGGAATACCCTTTGGAATCGCCTGGGGCCAACGTTGGAAAAGAAACCTCATAGTCACCCTCGGACTCTTCGGCATCTACCTTGCGATACTCGTATTACTTGCGACGTTCTTTGGGCTAAACGTTCCTCTCGGCGTACTCTAGCTGTTGCTCCACGAGCGGCTTAAGCTTTAGGAAAACCTGTCTGGTCGCACCCAAATCGTCAAGACAGTGATCCCGTATCGACAACAACGCCTTCCTGTCTCCTTCAAGAGCTCGAACATACAGATGCGGGACGTCGAGACCCATTGGACCCTTCTTCCGATCTATCTGGAAGAAATCGCAGACATGGTCGAGATAGGTGAAGGTGAGTCTCAGCCGGCTCTTCACCACGTCAGCGAGATCAATGTGTGGCTTTCGAAGAAATGGTCGAGGGTCAAGCCCGTGCTTCATGAACCGAGTCGTGAGAAAAGGAATGTCGAAACTTCTGCCATTCCAGGTCACCAAAACATCATAACTCTCCAGACGCTTTACCAGTTTCGACAACAACGACTTCTCCTCACTCGTCCTCCTCGCTTCCAAATACTCTCCCGGTCCAACAACCGACATGAGCCCAGCGCCAACCAGTACTCCAGCGTCCGCCTCAAGTGATGTCGTCTCGATGTCGAGAATGACGATCTTAGTAGCCATGGTTTGCTGACTATTGGGTCACAGCTTAAGCGCTTCGGGAGCGACCTCGAAAGGAACATATTTCGGGCCTCAGCCCCTAACCCCTGACTGAGGCTAGTTGGAGACCCTTACCATCGTCCAAGTTGCGAACTTGGAGAAGACCTACCGCCTCGGCAACGTCACAGTGCAAGCGCTCCGCGGAGTCAACCTCACACTCTACCAAGCAGAGTTCGTAGTCATCACTGGTCCTTCAGGATCGGGAAAGACGACTCTCCTCAACATTATCGGAACGCTGGACAAACCGTCGTCCGGCAAGGTCACCATTGACGGAGAAGACATTACAGACATGAAAGACGGCCAACTCACGAAGCTCAGACGCCACAAGATCGGCTTCGTCTTCCAATTCCACAACCTCATACCTGTACTAACAGCCCTGGAAAACGTGGAACTGCCACTGTTGACGGCAGGAACGAAGCCATCAGTCGCGAAGGAACGAGCTAGTTTGATGCTCGATCGCGTCGGCCTCAAAGAACGCCTCACCCATCTGCCAGATGAGCTCAGCGGGGGAGAGCAACAACGTGTCGCTATAGCACGCGCCTTGGCAAATCACCCGAAAATCATCCTCGCCGACGAACCGACAGGGGACCTTGATACAAAAACGGGCACAGAAGTAGTCCAAATAATGTACGAAGCGGCGAAAAGAGAGAACGCCTCTGTCCTTGTCGTCACACATGACCCAGTTGTTGCAGATCGGGCGGAAAAATTGTTTGAAATGCGCGACGGAATCATAACGAAATCGCAGCACTCCTCTAGAGAGTCTTACCGGCTGAGGGCGATCGAACCTGTCCCTCCGGAGCCTGCGCGGTCTCTCTCACAGCCAAACTAGCAAGAGGGCTCAGCCTAGACTTGCTCTCGACGAAGATTGCCTACCGCAATCTCCCAAAACGTCGCGCCAGAACTGCGCTTACAATTCTCGCCGTTATCCTCGGAGTCGCCTTGCTCGTGGGGATCAGCCTAGCAACTGCGAGCGCAACTGGCGAGTTCACGAATTACATCAACAAGTTCTGGGGCCGCACTGATATCGTGGTAAGTTATGGTGGATTCCCGTTGCCTGTATTCCAGAGCCACTATCTGAGCAACGTCCGGAGTGCCTCTGAAGTTCAACAAACAGCCGTAAGACTTGTCTGGTTTGGCACAACCGACAACAGAACATTCTTTCCTCTTGTTGGAGTCAACGGGACAGACTTCGACTATTCCAGCTTCAACATTACCGGGGCAAAGACTCTCTCCCCAGGCCAGGCGACCGTCGATGAGGGGCTCGCTCAAAAGTTCGGACTGGGAATTGGGTCCACCCTTAACGTCATCACACCGAATTTCATCACCAGAACCAACGTCACTATTCCCCTGTCAGTAGTGGGAATAAACCATCCTCTACGTAATATCGGCGCGTCGATCTACGTCAACCTCCCTCAGCTCCAATCATATCTGAGTTTTCAGGGAATGATCTCGCACATCTACGCAACTCTCAATGACCCAACTAAAGCGCCGCAGGTCCGGGACGAGATTCAGAATCTCCTAGGCTCGCCACTTTTCAACGTAAATGCTCCAAAGGCCGAAGCTGTTCAGAGAATAGCGGGACAAACGGCAGGGTTTGAGCTAGGACTAAATGTGATGGTGGCGGTCGCACTCGTCGTCTGCGCTTTCATCGTCTTCAACACTTTGTTCATGACAGTGAACGAACGCACGCATGAGATTGGGGTGATGCGGGCTGTCGGAACCAGCCGATCACAGATCTTCAAGATCTTCTTGGTTGAGGGAATGCTGATCGGCACAATCGGAACAGTGGCTGGCGTCTTTACAGGGCTAATTCTTTCAAGGGGCTTCACAGCAGTTGCAGAGAACATTCTCCAAATTCCATCTCTCCCTCTAGTCCAGCTCACCCCAACCATCACCCTGATGGGGCTTGGAGCAGGATTCGCGGCCGTCTTCGCCGGATCGCTCTACCCAGCCGCTTCCGCAAGCCGGATCAACATTATCCGGGCGATTCGGCCCTCCGCCCGAAACTCTCGCAAGCAGATTCCAGATTCAATCATCGTTCTTGTCAGCTTGGGCATGCTCACAGTTGGCTCGCTAGAGGCTGCTAGACTAACTCCGTTCCACGTGCCCTATCTCGATGTTGCCGTCATCCCAATGGGACTGGTCATTCTCGGCGCCGTGCTTTTCGGACGATCAGGCCGAATACTCACTGCACCACTCCTGCCATTCTCAAGGGCTCTAGGATACATCGCATCAAGGAACGGGAGACGGAGGCTGCTCAGAAACGCGATCTCGTTCGGAATGATCACAATCACACTCAGCTTCGTCATTATGCTGGGCGGAATTCAGGGCGGAGTCCAGACCGCCCTCGACCAGGGCATTCAGGAAGCGCTCGGTGCTGATATTATCCTGATCGCGAACCAGTCCTTGCCCATCAGCTTCGCTAGCAATCTCACTAGTCTAGCGCAGGTCTCCCTAGCAACTCCCCTCGGACCTAGTCTCCCTCCATTCAGCCCAAAAGCTCTCGGACCTAACGGCAACAGTACATCCGTAGGAGTCCTAGCCGTTGATCCTACAACATTCCCTCAGATCATAAACTACCAGTTCGTGAAGTCGCCTCCCCAGCAACAAGTCTACGCCGAGCTGGCGAACAATACCCGGACGGTCCTCCTACCCGATTCTCTCGCGTCGAGACTCAATGTCTTGGTCGGTGAGAGCGTAGACATAACGACGTTCAATGGAACCTTGCCGTTTCATGTTGCAGGAATATTCACCGGGCCTGTCTTACAGTACATCCAGTTTGGAAACAGCTTTGCCAGCGACTCCATAGTCGTCTCCTTCAACTCACAGAGACAGTTCTTCGGTGGCAGCAATAGTGCCCCTCTCTTCCTGATCAACCTCAAGCCCCAGTTCAAACCAGCAGCATCTACTGTCGCTCGCGACATTGCAGCCTCGTATCCGAAGTATGATTTTGCCGAAAACTCGTTAACCCTTGGACAGCTTCTCTCTCTAGTTCGAGATACTATAAACCGGATATTCACGATAATCTTGTTGGTTCTATACTTCGCACTCCTCATCGCCACCCTTGGAATAACCGCCACAATGATCATGAACGTGACCGATAGGAAGCGAGAGATCGGGCTCTTGCGATCACAGGGTATGAGCAGGAGACAGATAGCAGGGCTTTTTCTCAGCGAAGGAATTCTCCTGGGACTATTCGGTTTCCTCCTCGCTGTTCCTGCAGGATTGCTCTTGTTGGAGGGAGCGACTAACAGCACGACCCTTGCAGGGTTCTATCTTCCATTTGTCATCCCGTTTAGTGCGATGGTTCAAGCGTTTGGATTGTCGATTCTGGCCGTAGTCGCTGGGTCATTATATCCGGCGCTTCGTGCTTCGAGAATGGAAATCACGAAGGCTCTCGAACAAGCATAACGAGCAGGTAACCGTTACTAGTGGGAAATGGAGTAGGGTACGGCGGGCTTAGTTCTGGCTTAGATCGAATGATCATCTTGAGCCGGCATGCCCAAGTTCAGCCAGCGTCAACGGTACACTCTCGCCATTCTTT
>Ga0209154_1001413_pt1 | contig 14062 bp, 15 predicted proteins | sample GraSoiAngelo_121_FD_185878 | JGI IMG/M metagenome (GOLD analysis project Ga0209154, IMG submission 185878) | Grasslands soil microbial communities from the Angelo Coastal Reserve, California, USA - 14_0919_12_20cm (SPAdes) (version 2) | ecosystem: Environmental > Terrestrial > Soil > Grasslands ... | reverse complement strand
ACCGTGCGGGGCGCCAACGCGATCCTGGCGCTGCGCTGCTCTCATCTCAATGGCCGATTTGAGGACTATTGGGAAGAGCGCCGCGAGGCTCGGGCGGCATGACACCCACTTCTATGTCGCCCGCCCCCTCGCCTCCGATTGTCCTGGAAGGTGCCAGGAACGAAGGTTTTGGGTGCCCTCGAACCGAGATACCGAGGTACTGCCGCGTTGCGTGAAGGGCAGCAACGTAGCTATACTGATGGCAATGTCCGGCAGGCGCCGGAAAAGGTGATGCCGGTCTGCGGGAGGGTCGTCTTCAGCAGTAGTGAGGACCTAACTCGGGCTACCAGGGCCAAGGTTGCTGAGGGTGAGGAAGGCTTTGTGTCGTGGGTGAGCACGGCTGCGGAAAGCCTGTTCGCTACCCTATTCCCATCGGATTGCCGCCTCTGCGGGTCTCCTCTTACCAAGATTTCCCGTTTGCCGGTCTGTGAGACTTGCCTCTCGGAGGTGCGACCCCTCGGGGGCGGTACTTGCGCTGTCTGCGGAGAGTGCCTGACTGGTTCAGTAAACGTGATGGACCAAAGCGAGCCTCGTTGCGCGCTGTGCCGGCAAATGGAACCTTCGTTTGCCAAGGCTGCAGCCTACGGCAGTTATGATGGCGGCCTGCGCGATTTGATTCATCTGCTGAAATATGAGCATGTCAGGCCGGCGGCCAACGTTCTTGGACGCATGCTGGCGGAGGTGATCGAGAAGCTGGTTCCGGCATTCGACAAAGAAGATCCGGTCTTGGTACCCATACCGGCGCACGTTAGTAAGCTGCGCCAGCGGGGTTTTAACCAGTCGGAACTGATTGCGCGTGCTGCACTGAACCTTAGGCCGGCGGGACGGGAGTGGCGGTTGCGGCCCGAGATTCTCGAATGGTGCCGTCCGACCGCATCGCAAACCGGGCTCACGCCTTACCAGCGGCGGGAAACGTGCGCGGAGCTTTCTTAGTCAAGCGTCCGGCAGAGCTGAAGAACAGGGAAGGTTTGCTGGTGGATGATGTGCTCACGACTGGAACCACAGCATCGGAGTGTGCGCGAGTATTGCGGCGGGCCGGGGCTACGCAAGTCTGGGTCGCTACCGTGGCGCGCACCATGAAAGCCGAGACATCTTACGGGTTGATAAATCAAGATTCGGACGAAACGGAAGAACGTATGGCCATGGCCGCGAATGGCTAGAGAAATCGCATGTCAGGGAAGTCGAACAATCCGATGAACATGGCCCGACGCGCACACGGCGAGTTGGTTCCTGCTGTGGTTCACGAGGGCAACGGCTTCTCGCTGCACGCCCCAGTACTGGTGCTGAACGCTTCGTACGAGCCGATTAACGTTTGTGCCGCGCGACGAGCGATCGTGCTCGTACTAAAGGGTGTGGCTATGGCCGAAGAAGAAAATGGCCATTACCTGCATGCGGCTCGGTTGGCGTTTCGCGTGCCTTCTGTGATTCGGCTGCTGGAGTATCGCCGCATTCCGCACCAGACCCGGGCACTCTCCCGCAAGAATATCCTGCTGCGCGACCGCAACAGCTGTCAGTATTGCGGAGAAGTACTGCCGTCCAGCGAACTGACGCTAGACCACGTGGTGCCGCGCTCGCGCGGTGGTTCCTCCACGTGGGAGAACCTGGTGGCCTGCTGTCACCCCTGCAATCGCCGCAAGGGCAACCAGCTTCCCGGCGAGGCCGGCATGCACTTGATGCGCGAGCCCCGCGCCTTCAATCTCCACACCAGCCGCCACATCATGCGTCTGATGGGGCGGTCGGATGATAAGTGGAGAAAGTATCTGTTTTATTAGTTTCGAGTCTCAAGTTTCGAGTTTGTAGTGAAAAAACAGAGCCGTGGGAGTGACCCACGGCTTACGATTCTGCTGGCGCTTCTCGAAACCGGAAACTTGAAACTATTTCTGCTGCTGATCCGGTTTCTTCTCTTCCGGCTTCTGTTGCGGCCCTCGAGGTATTTCCTGGCCCTCGTAAGTAATCGTTGTCTTCGAGCCGAACCGCCGATAGTTTTCGTATTTCACAATCTCCACGATACGGACGTCCCCCATGGAGAAATGCAGGGTGTCATCCGCCTTGGTAAAGGTTGGAAACCAGTATCGTCCGTCGATCTGTTCCCGCCAGGTAGTGAATTTGGGGAAAAGATTTTCTTGTCCTTTTTTGCCCTTTCGAATGTCGGGTACCGTTTTGCCGTAAGTTTTCACAATCTGGAAATCCTGGTCGTCCACCCAGATACGGCCCTGGAAGTAACGCTTCTTACCTTCAATCCGTTTGGGCGCGATGTCGAACACGTAGCAGTTCAGTTCGTCTTCTTTTTGCTGTCCCGCATAAAGAATGTCGTACTCGGGGATCTCCTCCGACGTCAATACAAAGGGCAGACGGTGCCGGATGTCGTCAATGTCTTCCGGCGACATCGAGATCTGCGCCAGGGTGCTTTGCGGCGCGAATACCACGTTTTCCAGGCGCTTGCCCTTGTCATCGAACACCACGTCGAAAACTTCGTGGTATTCGCCGTTATCATCCGGCGTCTGAACTTTCACATCCTGCCGATAGGTGTACTGCTCGCGGGCTTCTTTGAATTCCTTTTCTTTTGCCGCAAAGCGGCGCATGATTTCTTCAGGAGTGGTCCCCTTGGGCTGTGACTTGTCCAGCGGGCCCTCCTGGGCCCGGGAGAACTGGGGCAAACCCAAAAGCGTAAGTACGGTCAGAAATAGGGCCGTAAAGCGAAGCTTGGAATTCATAGTTTCCAGTTTACATGCTTAGATGCCCCGCAGGACGGGATCGCTGCTAATCAGCTCCAACCTCGGCCAGCGGCTTGTAAAGATATGTCAGAGGAAGAGCGTGGGAAAGTGCATGCAAAATTTGGCTACGAGTCCGTCGTCAGGTGGGGATGCTTCGACTTCGCCGGGTAATCCGCAGAGCGGACCGCGCGCCTCCGCTCAGCATGACACTCAAATTGCTCTGTCCACTAGCTACTGGCCACTGACCACTCCCTTGTGACCTCCGCCCTTAAGACCGAGCTGTCCTATGGTTTACACTTGCCGGTTCCGTGGAGGTCATCATGCGCCGACTCGTAATTGTTCTCGCCGTTCTTCTTACTGTTCCCGCCTTCTCGCAAGCCAAACATCCTTTCACCTTCGAAGACATGATGACCCTGAAGCGGGTGGGCGAGCCAGTCCCTTCGCCGGACGGAAAGTGGGTCCTATTCAGCGCTGTGGATGTGGATTTGGCAGCCAACACCAAGACTCCTCATGTGTGGATCGTTCCATTAGCTGGGGTGTCCCACGTTTCCGCGGGGTTGGGAAACATGGGAGAAGAAAGAAAGCTAATGGCCGAACAGGATGCCGATCGCCCGCGCTGGGCGCCCGATGGCAAGCGCTTCCTGTTCGTGTCCACAAAAGAAGACGGTTCGCAGATCTGGATCGCGGACTTCGACGGCGCGGCCGGAACGGTGACCGGAGTTCACAAGTTGACTTCTATTGCCGCCGAAGCCAGCGGACCGATCTGGTCGCCGGATGGAAGAAACATCGCTTTCACATCGGATGTATATCCCGAGTGCCAGGACGAGGCCTGCAATAAGAGGAAGCTCGACGAAGCAGCCAAGTCGCCGGTGAAGGCGCTGATCTTCACACGTTTGCTCTATCGTCACTGGAACGTCTACAAGGAAGGCAAGCGCACGCACATTTTCGTCATTCCGGCACCCACCCTTCCCAAAACCGGGGAAGGGTTGGGCACCCAGGTTTCCGTTCCTCGTGACTTGACGCCCGGCGATTACGATTCTCCCGTCTTCAGTCTCGGCGGACAGGACAACTACGCCTTCTCGCCCGACGGCCAGGAACTCTGCTACGTCTCGAATCACGACAAACTCGAAGCAGCCTCGACTAACAACGACCTGTGGATCGTTCCGGTGAATGGAGGGACAGCCAAAAACATCACGGCCGACAATCCGGCCGGCGACTCCACGCCCCTCTATTCGCCGGATGGCAGGTACATTGCGTACCGTGCCCAATTTCGTCCCGGATACGAAAGTGATCGCTCCCGGCTGATGCTGTACGACCGGAAAAGCGGGGAGAGAAAGGACCTCACGGAGGGGTTCGATCACTGGGTCGGAAGCTTCGTCTGGATGCCCGATTCCAAGGCAATCGTCTTTAGCGCGGACCACAAAGCGCATGCCTTAATTTACGTGGTCCAGACAGAGCCGAGTGACAGGGCCGGGGCGAAGTTCCTCAGACGCGCCCTGGTGGCGGGCTACAACGATGACCTGGCAGTGACGCCAGACGGGAAAACCTTGGTATTCAGCCGCATGTCAATCGTCGCACCAAACGAAATTTACGCCAGCGACGCAGCTGGCGATGGTTGCCCGGCAACGACCGGCGATGTGGATCCCGGGAACGAGAATTGTTCCTTGAACCCGAATAGGGCTGTCACCAGAGTCAACGAGCCGCTCCTTTCCCAAATCAGCCTGTCAAAATACGACTCTTTTTGGTTCACCGGTGCCCATGGCGACAAGGTCGAGGGCCTCATGGTTAAGCCGCCCAATTTCGATCCCAAGCAGAAGTATCCAGTGAAGTTCCTCGTGCATGGCGGACCGCAGGGGGCATGGGGTGACGACTGGAGCTATCGCTGGAACCCGGAACTGTTCGCCGCCAACGGATACGTCGTCATCATGATCAACTTCCATGGCTCGACCGGATATGGGCAGAAATTCATTGACGCCATCAACGGCGATTGGGGCGGCGCTCCCTTCGAAGATCTGATGCTCGGCCTCGATTATGCTGAGAAAGCCTATTCCTTCATCGACAAGGACCGCGAGTGCGCGCTGGGTGCCAGTTACGGCGGCTACATGGTTAACTGGATTCTCGGCCACACCAATCGCTTCAAGTGCATCGTCTCGCACGATGGCATGTTCAACACCGAATCCGCCTGGGGCACGACCGAGGAGTTGTGGTTCAACGAATGGGAGTTCAAAGGTACGCCTTACACAAATCGCGAGGTCTACCGCAAATGGTCGCCACATCTGTCAGCAACCAGCTTCAAAACGCCGACGCTCGTCATCCACGGACAGAAAGATTATCGGCTCGATGTCTCGGAAGGCTTTCAGCTCTTCACAACCCTTCAGCGGCTGAACATCCCGTCGAAGATGCTCTACTTCCCGGATGAAGGCCACTGGGTCCTGAAACCGCAGAACAGCCGGCTGTGGTATCAGACGGTGAATGACTGGGTAGACCAGTGGGTTGGAAAGCAGGCTCTAGGCTCTGGGCACTAGCCCGCATTATTCATGAAAAGTGGATTGAGGGCGATGTTTTAGTCTGAGCGATACATGATTGCGACAAGAATGGAATTTGCTTCGATCGCGTTACTGATTCCAAGGCGGTTAGTCGGGTCCAAATGTGGATTTTGGCAATGGCGACACACGTAGGCCCGTGTGGCGACAAGGTTCGTCTGGAATTGCGAGGAGTGGGAAATTTATCCGCTCTGAGCACCCAAACGGCATGCGATAAGACGGAAGGCAGGCAGAAACGGGAACGACGCGGGCAGGTGAATGACAAAGCGCCGTACGGAGACCATTACCCGAGCCCCGAGCTTGAGCAATCGCTCGCGCAAGGTGTGGACCTGGGCCCGGGCACAGGCTGTACCCGCAGCTCGCAAACGTAACTCCTGCATTAAGACGTAAGCCGCGGCCGTGAGCAGAACCCGCAACTGGTTGGCCCAAAAGCTGGTGCAACTGGTGCGATCGATTTCCAGATCGTGCAACTCTTTTATGCGGTTTTCTATGTCGCCACGTTGGCAGTACACCCGTTCGTAAATCCACTGTGGACTCTGCTTCAGGTTGGTAATAACGAAGCGGGGATTGTCTTTGGGATCTTTTTCCGGTGCCCGCACGACCTCGGCTTTGATCACGACACGTCGTGGATAGGGCCATTTGCCAGCTGCGTACGCGACTTCTTCATAAATGTGTTCCGTCTTTTCGCTGCGGCGCGAGAGCTGTCGGGCGCGACGAATTCCCGGGGCAGCGATTCGCTTTAGGACCGCATTTTTGGCCATGGCCACCACATATTCATGAGTTAGTCGCACAGCGCGTGTTCTCGATCGCCTGTGGCTACCCCGACGCCAACGACTCGGCCCGTTTGGCCAGCGACCCCATTCATAAGCTGCTTCTCGATCGCGATCCCTGCAAAGTATGATCGACCTTGCCGGCCTGTCTTTGGTCCCGCAGACAGGCGGTTAGTTCATCCACCAGTCCATAGTGGCGATCGGCAGCCTTCAGCAGCAGAGCGCCACCATCGGAACTGCCCTCTCGCTGATCAAATTGGGCCACCACAGGCTTGCAAAAAATTCCTGGGAACAACAAACATTGTGTTGTGCTATCGTCAGACACGAAGAGGCCTCCGGAAGTGCTTTAAACAGCGTCTCGTCAACCTGTTTGTAGCACAGGAGGCTTCTCTCGTCTTAGAAATCACGAATTATCCGGGCTAGAGGCTCTCGGGAAGGTTCTCTGGTTCGGTTTCAGGCCTAGCTAGCACCTAAAGCCTGCACTTCAGTATTTCGGCCCACCGCCCAGCGTGTACCCGATGGAAATCCCGTAGCGCACGGCGCGCCCAGAACTGAACTCGTTGTTATTTCGCACAGTGTAAAAGTGCACTTCCGGGCGTATGAAGAAATTGCCAAACGGAAATAGCTTAATTCCGCCGCCGAAGTGACCCATGAAATGGTTGCTGCTGACGTAATTGGTGCAGGATATGCCATTACAGCTCACTATAAAATTCTGATAAATCCGGATGCTCTCGGCCCCAATTCCTGCCATGGCCTCGGGGGCTACTCTCCCGAACTTGCGGCTCCAGATTGCATTAAAGTCGTAGAACAGCGGCCGGTACGGCTGCGTTCGATCGCCCGCATAGAACGCGCGGCTGCCTCTCCAGGCAACTTCGCCATTAACGCCAATCTGGCCCTTATAAAAAAGAAGGTCTCCGCTGAAAACCGGGTAAGCTCCTCCCCCCAAGGATGGTAACAAGAAGCCTTGGGAATTAACCGTGGCCGAGGGTGCGCTCAGCGTGCCCATGCCGAAGGCTAAGTCCATTTGCTGGGCGCGAGCGGTCCCGGCAATTGTCATCAGTGCAGACAAGATTGCAACCACAGAGATCTTTTTCAAATGATCCTCCGCAAACTGGCAGAGGTTGGACACGGTACTGATGCGATGGAGTCCTCACCTTTTGTCTGCCATCGTTAGCACAGCTTCAAGTTAGATGATGGCCATCACGGCGCAAGATGTAAAGCACATTAAAAGAAGCGACATGACATAATCAATGAGCAGCACCTCTCGCTTCAATAAGGTTGCGGGCCACGCCACCTGTCGCCGTCATGGTCGCGTGATTTGTTGAGCGGAGCCGCGCGCCTAGGTATCGAAAGGGCGCCTGGTTCGGCAGTATCCTCACCTCCCCCACTCGGGCCCGTCCAGATGGACTCGAGTTCAAACTGCTGGCTGGCCTTGGTTCCAGCCGTGAGATCGGCTCTGCCACGGCTGGGCCCGAGGTCACGATACGCAGTGACAGCCGTTAAGAGGCGCATTGCCTGTGGACGCGGTTCCCCGACCCGCTTGGACGGGTCAGAGTCCGGTCCCCACATGCCAAATGCATCCGTCGGTCAAGCTGACAACGCGGAGTCCTGGTCCTGGTGAAGTTGTTGGCGCGCAGCAGACAGGTGAGCTCCAGTGAGCAGCAGCAGGCCCGAGAGAAAAGCCCAGAACATCATGGTCACCGACAGGGTGAATGGTCCGTACACTTCTTGGAAATTCAGCCAGGGTAGCGCGAGGATGTAGCCGTGCTTAAGCATTTCCGAGAGCAGCCCTGTGATGACCGCCGAGGGGAGCACAGCTCTCGCTGCCACTTTGCCGTTAGGAAGGAGCCAGTAAATCAGGAAGAAAATCGTAATACTGGTGGCGATGGCGAAGATTTTCATCACGATGAAACCAATCATGTGAACCAGCAAGGTCAGGTGCCCGTGCAGCAGCGATTCAAGCAAATTGATGTTGCCTGCCGTTCCAGCAACCGAGAGCAAGGCCAGCACACCACAGCCGAACGCCAGCACCAACGAGACCAATTGATTTCCCAGGTAAGACCGATTTTTGGGAAATCCCCAGATGCGGTTCAGCGCTACCTCTAAAGGGACGAAGACTCCGGTCGAAGTCACCAGCAAAATCAGCAGAGACGCCAATTGCACTCGGTGTTTGGCGCCGACCAGGGCAGTCAGGTTCTTGATGATGAACTCTTGCCCGGCTGGCAGATAATCTTTCAGCAAGTCCACTACTACGTTGTACATCGTCTTAGAGTGAAACACCCGGCGAGTCAACGTCAGCAGCAGCACGACAAAAGGAAAGAACGAGAGGATGGCATTGGCGGCCACGGAGAACGCGAAGGTGTGGACCTCGGTTCGCAGCAGGTACTTGAGTGTGGACAAAACAATCCCCGACTGCAGCGCCGGCTTCAGCGATCCGGGGACAACAATCGTGCGGGACTTGCCCGGGACTATAGATGGAATGGTTTCCGGCACTCGGTGGAAGTATCGTATCAAAGCTCGGGTGTGAGTCCTGACCCGGAGGTAACCATGCAGGGGGCAGCTACTTTAACGGTTTGATAAATAGGTTGTTAGGAAGTTAACGTTTTTGACCCGCGGTCACATCGAAAAAAGGATGCTTGCCAAAAAGGTAAGTTCCTGAATATTATCTTCTGCCGCTGTCGATAGTTCGGCGGTGGATGTTCAACGCTTCGTTTCCCGGGTAGATGTTTCTTGTGTTTGGCAGTCGAAACTCGCGCAATCCAAATGGGCTCCGGAGTTTTGTGCCGAGGTTTTCAGCGGCGCGGAACTCGGGAGCCCCTTGCAGTTGCGCGTGTGAGTCTGCAAGCCGGAACAAGCCACCCGCTCCGCTTTCGGGCGCTTTCGGGGCGCGTTTCCAAGGTTTCGGGAACGTTCGGGGGGCGCGCGGAAGTATCCCAACTACTGCAGAGCTGAAAGGAGTACATTTGTGAGAGAGAAGGGCACAGTGAAGTGGTTCAATGGGGCAAAAGGATACGGTTTTATCCAGCGCTCCACCGGGGAGGACGTCTTCGTACATTTTTCTGCGATCCAGGAGAACGGATATCGCACGCTGAACGAAGGCGAAACAGTGGAGTTCGATCTCTTGAAAGGCCCCAAGGGCTTTCAGGCGGCCAATGTAGTTCGCGTCTAGAGCTGCCGATCTCCCGCCATTCAGTAACCCTCTCAGCTTGGCTGAGAGGGTTTTTTCGTGGTGTGCAAAATCGGCGGGACCTTCGGGCCCCGCCGCGCAGAAGGCCATCACTGCTGCCGTCCTACCACTAGCAAGCCGAGCGCGTTGGGTACGATTTCGGTTGTCAAGCGGGAGTTCGAACGCAGAGGATCCGACCCAACAAGAAGCGCAGTATGGCTTTTTGGATCGATTGTCATCGTATGTGCCCCCGCCTTCGTGGGCACCTTTTCGACAATTGTGAACTTGTCGGGAGACTCCTCGCGCACGATCGTGAGTATGCCGGCACTGCTAGCCGCGAATGCCAAGTGCAAGTCCGGGTCGAAGGCGATGTCGCCAACCCATGCTGCGATTGGCAATCGCGCAATGATCTTTCTGGAGTCAGGATCGCTGACCACCATGGCCCCATTACTGCATCCTGAGAACAGCCGGCGAGAGCTCACGTCCATCGCCAATCCGCGAGGTTCGATACAGGGAGCCAACGGGACGCGCGCGGTAAGCGCGAGCTTGCCTATGTCGATGACGGCGATTTCGGCGGGATCAAGCAGGCTGAGTACTGCTGGCGTTTCCCGTCGGAAACGGCAGACCGGGGATCATCGACTAACCCGACACTCGCGGCAACCGTGCCGTCGGTGGCGCGGGTCGCAGTTAGGAGCGACTGCGGCTGTTCATCGTAAAGACCATCTGACTGCTGCTCTCGTACACAATGTAATCGGGTTTTTTCCCGGGAACCTTCACGGTTCCGATAGGCTGCAGCGTTTTCAGATCGAAGATCGTGACCGAATCTGCGCCACCGTTGCTGGTAAACCCGCGCCCGAGCTCGGGAGCAAGGGCGACGCGGTGGGTGTCCTGCGGCTGGGGTACGCTGCCGACAGCGATCCCGGAATCGGCATCGAGCACGGCGACGCGCGTATCCCGCGTGACATAGACCCGGCGTGCGTCAGCATCGCAAAAGTAGAGCTTGTGGAATCACGGTCGACTTGTTCCTTCATTCCGAGCCTAGGAGAAACACCTCATTGCCAATCGGAAATCTCAAGTACGGTTTTTCTTGTGCTAAGAAAAACTTTTTACTTGTCCAGAAGGGGTCCAATTTTTTGGACCAGCCTGGGATTTGTTTGGACTCAGCTTGAGGCATCGCGATTACAAGTATTTGTTCCTCGATGAACCACTGGCAATATCTAACCTGGTGGCTGGTGCCGCCACGTGCAGCCGCTCAGAGCAGAACGTACCGACTGGCAGTTGCGGCGACGGAAGCAGCCAATGACCAGATACTTGTTGCCTGCACCTTGCGGGTCGATAGTACCTCCTTCCATGCATGGTTGTTTGTATGTTGTTTATAACAAGCAAGTTGTAACCACATAGGTTACTAAGGTGTAATTTATTGCTCTGGCTTTGGTTACTTGCTCAGTTACCGGCAATCGGTTGGAATAGTGTCCTAGCACCCTGAGCCCTCCACTTGTTCGGCGCCAGAACGGCTAGACCGGTCAGATACCGGAGCTCGATTATGACAATGCCGGCAAGGGAGACAAGGTGCAATTCTCGTCAGGGAGTCAGTACACAAATGAAGAAACTGATCGGTGTTGCCACATTGCTTTGCGTGTTCTCGTGCCTGACCTTGGCACAGGAAACACCTAAGCCGGAAGTCTTTGGCGGATACCAGTTCACCACCATGAATCCCTCCTGGAATGCCAGCGGCTGGAATGGCCAGGCGAACTTCTACATCACGCGTCTGGTCGGCATCACCGGGGATTTCAGCGGCGCCTACAACTCAGGCGAGCACTTCCACACCTACACCTTCGGGCCGGTGGTCTCCACCCATAAGGGGAGCTTCTCTCCCTTCGTGCATGGCCTGTTCGGTGGAGCCCGTGCCTCGGCAGCTGGCGTCGGCATCAACGGAATGGCGATGATGTTCGGCGGCGGCGTGGATATGGGCCGTAAACAGATCGCGGTCCGCCTGTTCCAGGCCGATTGGCTGATCACCCGCTTCTCTGGCGTGACCGAGAAGAACAACGCTCGCGTTTCGACCGGAATTCTGTTCCGCTTCTAACTACTCGCGGTTTAGCGCAGGTGAGGAGGGCGATCTCGGGATCGTCCTCCAAGCGGCGCAGCCTTTATTCCCGCAGCCTCTACTGCACTTCGAGCGACACCAGGTCGCCCTCCGATTTACCGCTTGCCTTGTAGTTCACTGACGCCGCCCGGTTGCGCCAGTCACAGGAAAATTCATCGGCGCCAATGACGACTAATGTTTTGTAGTCTCCCGTGTGCAGTTTCAAAATTCTGCCGCCTGAGGTGAGGGTCACCGTCGCAGCCGGGGCCTGCGAACAATTCACAGAAACAATTCTCCCTTTCAAGTATTGCACCCTTCTCTTGTCCGCTCCGCGCGACTTTGCTTTGGTCTCCTCGTTGTCAGAACCTGCCTTCTCCGTGGCGGAGGTCTTCGCTTCTGCCGTACTGGACTGTTCTTGTTTCTGCGGCTCGGCGGCGCGTTGGGGCTCAATACCGTACTTTTTTAGGAAGGGCAAGTCTTCCAGTTTCTTCCGCGCAGACGACGCAATCTGGGGGTCGGTGCTGTCCGTAAGACGTTCCAGAATGGCCTGCGCTTTGTCCCAGTTCTTGCCGGCTACATAAATGTTGGCCAGATCGAAAACGTAGGATTCGTTGCGTGGACTCAGCTGAATGGCGGTGCGCATGGTGTCGGTCGCGGCGTGAGTTCCGCCGCCTTCCAATTCCGCCAGGCCCAGCAGGTGATACGCCTCGGCCAGTTCGGGATTCCAATCAATGACGGTCTTCAATCCCTGTTGCACGTTGGCAAGGCTCTCGATGGGTTGACCGGTGACTTTTGCCTTGCGGAACTTGAGGACGGCAAAGTAAAAATGCACCCAGGGATCGTTAGGATCACTCTCCGCTGCCTGCGCAAGCTCATCCTCGGCCTGCTTGAAATCCTCTTTCTGCATATAGGCGTACGCGAGCGCGCGATGCGCCACTTCGTTGTCAGCGGGCCCTTGCGCCAGGGACTGAAGGTCCTTTGTTCCTTGATCGCGGTGATCGGACTGACGCGCCATCAGGTCAGCCAGCAATGCATGAGCGTCATCATCGCTAACCTTCTTGACTACAAGAGCGAGTTCGGGCCCGAATGGCGCAGCAGCACGGGAGATCTGGGAGGCCTTGTCTTGCGCAGTTAAGGTCGGCTTGAGTGATTGAAAGTAATCGGTAACGGCTTTCCTAAACTGATCGGGTGTCATGCCAAGCGCCTGCTGCAGAGCTTGCGCTACCGGCGTCTTCTGGTTCTGCACAAGTTCAAAGTACGCGCCGATTTTTGGGAGCATGTCCTTGGCCAGCAGGTAATGCGTTACGATCCAGGACTGAGCGGAGAAGAGCTCTTGATGCGCGTCGTTCTGGTATTCGGGCGTGTTCGGCCGCATGGTGAGCAAATCGTTCACGTCGAGCCATGCCGCACTGCTCAGCAATTCAGACAGCGACTTCGATGAACTGCGAACCTGGCCAACATTTCCAACCGGAGCATGGGAGGGTACTCCCGGGTCGCCGCCGATCTCGACGGTTTTGTTGTCGACGCGGATGCTGGAGAAATACTCGGCCAGACCTTCGTCAAACCAGGCTTGAGTCGGGGGATAATTACTGTCGAGCAGCATGTGCGCGAGAGGGTACCGAACCGCCAGCCAAGGCTCATTGGCGGACAAGTTCAAGACGATGAAGTTGCGGTCTTTGCTAGGCAAGAAAAACCCGGGAGCGTTGGTCGGCCTCGAGCCAACCAGCGGACAAATACCGGCATAGTCGTTGTCATTCTTCAGGGCGAGGATCTGGACAGGAACTGGCATCTTTACCTTGTCGTGCATGATGAGTTGCCCGAAGACGGCACGCATCTGCTCGAGCCGCAATGCCACTTCGCGGCCTCTCTTCTCGCCCGCATCCGTAACCACGGAAAAATGCATGGAATGGATCTCCAGCCAGCCTTCTTTGGTTGCGGGTTTTTGATCGGAAGCAAGCAAGGCGGCCGCAATGGCCATCTTGATTGCCAGGGCTCGAATGAAGGAAGAAACCATAACCGCACCAGAGCTGACCGAAAATGCTATCACGCTGAAACCATCAAGATCTGGGGGATGCACTCACGCTGTCGATGGCATAAAAGAAAGAAAAAAGGCCTCCGGGCGTTCGACCCGGAGGCCAGCTGGTGTTTGCTTGTTTTAGCGGTTGTGTGTCAAACGGTCGTAGATGAGTCCTGCAGCCCCGCCCGCGAGCGCGCCAATGCCGGCGCCCTTCCCGCCGCCCGCCAAGGCTCCGATTGCTGTTCCCGTGCCTGCCGATCCGGCCACAATCAGTACCGAGTTGCGCGTCGAACGAGTGCGATGCAGCGGCGCCCGATTGGGGTAGGTCGGCGGTTGGTGCGGTTGTGTGTCAACGCCGCGACGCATGGGCGCGTGCTGCCGATGCTCCGGCGCATATGTCGTGTCTGGCTGCGGTCCGTTGTAGACCGCCGGCTGCAGCCGAGTCGTCTGCTGGTGCTCGTCCTAGCTCGTGAATCGCGGATATGCGTACATGGTCAAACCAGTCGCCGCTACTGCTGTAATCAATGCCATTGCTATCACTGTCCGAACCCCACTCATGATTAGTTCCCCTTCGGCCAGAGGTCCTCAGATACCCACCGTCTAACTAGGCAAGGGCTTCGCCCTTGATATCCTTCGGAACTCAGCAATTATAGGAGTACTCGTAGAGAGCGTTCAGAAGCTATGCTCCTGGTATCTGACCACACAGGAGTTCGCCATGAACACTTTC
>Ga0209154_1001411_pt1 | contig 14065 bp, 12 predicted proteins | sample GraSoiAngelo_121_FD_185878 | JGI IMG/M metagenome (GOLD analysis project Ga0209154, IMG submission 185878) | Grasslands soil microbial communities from the Angelo Coastal Reserve, California, USA - 14_0919_12_20cm (SPAdes) (version 2) | ecosystem: Environmental > Terrestrial > Soil > Grasslands ... | reverse complement strand
ATCGGCACGTCGGCCGCGCGCACGCACAGGCACGCGTAATCGGCGAGCGCCCACTCGAGCCGCGTCTCGGCGAGGATGGCCACGCGGTCGCCCGGTCGGATGCCGAGCTCGACGAGTCCGGTGCCGAGCGCCTTCACCCGCTCCGCCACCTCCCGGTGGGTGACCGGACGCCAGAGCCCATCGGCCTTGTACCGGAACGCCGCGGGATGATTCGCGTACCGCTCCACGGCGGTGAAAAACAGCTCGGTCAGCGTCCGGGCGCTCACGGCTCGAACCGCACGGTGAATCGGACCGGAGAGCCCGGCAGCCGGGCGCTCACGCCGCGCTTGGCACTGGCCGTCACCTCGACGCTCGCGGGCGCCGGTCCGGCGATGAGGCGCAGCTGCACCGCGGCGACGCCGCGCGCGTCGGTCAGGACCGTGTCGGTCGTGACCAGGGTGCGCGCCGTATCGTTCGTCACCAGCGTCACCGGTCCGGGCGTCTGCGGAGCCGTGATGGCGAACACCACGGCCCGGCCGGGAAGCGGCGTGATGGACCCGGTGGCCGCCGCCGTGTCGCCCACTGCGACACTCAGAGAGTCGGAGAGCGAGTCGGGCGGCACGGCGGCGGTGTGCACGGTGTCGGCGAGCGGGCCGGCCGCGAACAGCGTGTCTGCTACGGCAACGCCGCGGAACCGCATGACGAACGTATCGGGCGAGCCGGGCACCACCGCGTGGTTCGCCCGCCGCGCGCTGGCGACCACGACGACGCTGTCCGGGATCGTGTCGGGCCCGAGCAGGCGCACCTTCACGAACGCGATGCCGGAGATGTTCGAGCTTGCCGTATCGATCGTGACGAGCGCGTGCGCCGTGTCTTGCGTGACCAGCGTGACCGGGCCGGCCACCGAGGGGTGGACGATGGTGTACACCACCGGGCGGCCGGCGAGCGGCACAATCGAGTCGCCTCCGGCGCCCACGGTTACGGTGTCCGCGATCTCGATCTTGAGCGAGTCGGAGAGCGAATCGAACGTGGTGGTCCCGGCGATGTCGACGGTGTCGAGCGTCGGCCCCACCGGGAACACCGTATCCGCGGCGGCGAGCGTGCGAATCGCGAGAGGGTTCGAGACGAGGCCGCCGCCGCTCGCCACGAGGCGTCCGGTCTGCCCGGTATGGATCACCACGGTCCGCCCGGTCGTGCTGTCGAGCACGGCGATCGCGCTGTCGGGCGAGGACCAGAAGACAGCGGTCGCGGACGAGTCACCCTGACCCGTCAGGACCCGCGCCGTGGGCTTGAGCGTATCGTACTCCTCGAGGCTGTCGGCGGCGGTGACCTCGATCGCGATGTCGCGCGAGAGATCGGTGCTGACTTTGCACGTCGCGGCCGCCGCGAGCACGAGGACGAGAACGCCAGCCCTCAGGGCGCCTCCGCCGCGGCGGCCTGGGTCGGGCCCGAGGCGGCTCCTCCCAGATCGCGCAGCGCCTGGGTGGCGTGCTCGATCCATTTCTGGGCGTCCGGTCCCTTGGGTGGGTGGGTGAGGAACGCCCGCAGGTGCTGGGTGGCGCCGTCGGGATCACCGCGCTTGAGCAGCAGGAACGCGAGCCCGTAGTGCGCCCCCGCAAGGTCGCGATCGAGCTCGAGCGCGCGGCGGTAGTGCCGGATCGCTTCGTCGACGCGACGGGTCTTGGTGAACGCGATGGCCATGTTCTGAAGAATGCGCGCATCGTTGGGGTGATCGCGCAGGGCCAGCCGGTAGGACGTGAGCGCGGCCTCGAAGTCACCCTGGCGTTCGAGGGCGAGCGCCTCGTTGAGATAGTCGAGACGCTGGGGTGCGATGTCCTCGGCGCCCGAGCCGCCGAACAGGCGGCGCCAGAAACCCATGGGCCGAAAATAGCTTGCGGCTGCGTGACTTTGCAATGTAGCTTCTGCCCCCATGCCCGCCCCGCCCCCGCCCCCGCCCCCGCCGCCGCGCACCCCGCCACCCCGCAACGCGAGCGGCACGGTCCGTAAGACGCCGCACGGTGTCCTCGAGGTGGACTGGCCGTTCTTCGGCGAAATGTGCCGCGCGCTCGCCCTCAAGATCTTCCGGGAGTACGACCCGGACGTCGTGATCGGGATCGCGCGCGCGGGCGTCATCCCGGGCGCGGTGGTGGCGACCATCCTGCAGCGCGACTTCGCATCGATGGCCATCACGCGCACGGAGAGCGGCGGCCGCCCCGTGGTGATCGCCGGCCCGCCGCGCATCGTGGTCGGTCGCCGCGTGCTGATCGTCGACGAGACGTGCGACACCGGCGCCACCATGAAGCTCGGCCTCAACGCGGTGCGCGAGCTCAAACCCGCCGCCGTGAAGACGGCCGTCTCGTTCCGCACCGGCGAGTACCGACCCGACTTCTACGCTCTCCAGACGGACAACTTCATCATTCTCCCGTGGGACCGTGAGGTGATCATCGACGGGGAGATCGTGATGCGGCCGGACTACGCCGTGAAGCTCAAGGAACTCGGGGGTTGATCGACCGGCTCACCGCGGCGCTGGGTCGCTCCCGCGCCGACTACACCGAAATCCGCGTCGAACGTACCTGGAGCACCGCGGTGACTTTCCGCGGGCGGCGGCTCGAGTCCGCCACCGCGAGCGAGGACCAGGGCGGCTTCGTGCGTGCCCTCGCGGCGGGCGGCGGCTGGGGGGTCGCGTCGTTCACGTCACTGGATCGGCTCGAGGCCATGGTCGCCCGCGCCGTGGAGCTGTCGCGCGCCGTGCGCGTGACGCCGCCGATCCGCCTCGCCGAGGTCGCGCCTCATCGGGCCGAGGCGATCCTCGATCTCGACGGCGACGTGCGCGGTGTTCCCATCGCCGAGAAGAAACGCCTGCTCGAGGCGTACAACGGCGAGCTGCTCGCGGTGAGTGACCGCGTCGTCGACACGCTCGCGAGCTACCGCGACGAGGTCAGCGAATACTGGTACGTCAACTCCGAAGGCAGCGTGCTGCACGAGCTCCGACCGGAAGTGTCGCTCTCGGGCACGGCGGTGGCCCGGCGCGACGGCACGATCGAGAAGGGGCTCGAGTCCATCGGCTTGCGTCGGGGCTGGAACTCCGTCCAGGACAAGGCCGTCGGGTTCCGGGAGGCCGCCGAGCGCGCCGTCCAGCTGCTCGCCGCCCCGATGGTCACCGGCGGCGCGTACCCCGTCATCCTCGACCCCGAGCTCGCGGGCGTGTTCATCCACGAGGCGTTCGGGCACCTCTCCGAGGCCGACTTCGTCTACGAGAATCCGCAGGCCCGCGAGATGATGACGCTGGGCCGGCGCTTCGGGAAACCGGGCCTGAACGTGGGCGACAATGGCGCCGCCCCCGGCCTGCGCGGCACGCTCCCGTTCGACGATGAAGGCACCCCCACGCAGGACACCCCGCTGATCAAGGAAGGCATCCTCGTGGGCCGGCTGCACTCGCGCGAGACGGCGGCCACCATGGGCGAGCGGGCCACGGGGAACGCGCGCGCCATTTCGTTCCGCCACCCGCCGATCGTCCGCATGACCAACACCTACATCGCGAACGGGCGCGGCAGCTTCGAGGACCTGATCCGCGACGTGAAACTCGGCGTATACGCCTGCGGCGCCTTCGGCGGCCAGACGCTGCTCGAAAACTTCTCCTTCACGGCCGCCTACGGCCGCATGATCCGGGACGGACACCTGGCCGAGCTGGTGAAGGACGTGGTGCTCGCCGGCAACCTGTTCCAGACGCTCGATCGGATCGACCACATCGCCGGGGACTTCCGCTGGAACCAGATGGGCGGCGGTTGCGGCAAAGGAGGGCAGGCGCCCCTGCCGGTTACCGAGGGGGCGCCGCACGTGCGCATCGAGGAGGCGCTCGTCGGAGGCGACGTGCCCTCCGGCTCCGCCACGTGATCGAGCGGCTGCTCGAGCGGGCGCGCCGTCGGGCCGACGGTGGGGCGGACGCGTTGTGGCGGCGGGTGGAGCGAACGTCGGTGGCGTTCGAATGGGGTCGTCTCAAGGCGGCCGGTGTCGCGGAAGAGGCGGGCCTGAATGTCCGTGTGCGCCACCGGGGACGGGTCGGCGTCGCCGGGACGACGGCGGTCGACGCCTCCGCCGATGATGTTCTCACCCGGGCGCTCGCCTCGGCCGAGCTGGGCGACGAGCTCCCACTGGCGTTTCCCGCACCGGCCCCGCTTCCCCCCGTCGTCACCTTTTTCCAGCCCGTCGCCGACGCCGCACTGGACCGCCTGATGGCGATGGGGCGCTCGCTGCTCGAGCAGCTCGAGCGCGAGGGGTGTCGGGTCAACGTCACGATTGAGCGTGAAGTCGTCGAAACGCGGGTCGCGAACACGGCCGGCGCCGCCGGGGCGTATCGCTCTACCGCGATCGGGGTGAGCGCCGAGCTGTGGCGCATCGCGGGCGACGACGTGCTGGCGATCGGCGACACCTACGAAGGGGCCGACCTGCCCTCCGACGCCGCCCTCGCCGCCCTGGTCCGCTCGGTCAACCTGCGACTCGAGCACGCGCTTCGTGTCGTGACTCCCCCGGAAGGGGCGCTGCCGGTGATCTTCACGCCGCTCGGCCTCTCCGCGCTCATGCTCCCCGTCACTCAAGCGCTCTCCGGCAAGGCGGTGTTGCAGGGCATCTCGCCGCTGGCCGCGCGCGTCGGCGAGCAGGTGTTCGACCGCCGCTTCTCGCTCACCGACGATCCGTTGGTGGTCGGCCGCGCCGCGTCCCGTAGTCTGGACGATGAGTGTGTGCCTTCGCGCACGACGTGCCTCGTGGAACGTGGCGTCGTGCAACAGTTCATCTACGATCTCGAGACGGCGACCCGCGCCCGCACCCACAGCACGGGCCATGGCCAGCGCACGGTTTTCGGCAAGCCGGTGCCGGGATATACGAACATCGTCCTGGGGGAAGAGGGGGCGTTGGGTGCGGTAGGGGCGCAGCATGCTGCGCCCCTACAATTAGGTGGCGGATTGCTGACGGAGATCCGCGACGGTCTCCTGGTCGACGAATTGATCGGCGTGGGGCAGGGCAACGTCATCGGCGGGGCGTTCAGTCATCCGGTGGCGCTCGCCTACCGGGTGGAGCGCGGCGCGATCAGCGGCCGGGTGAAGGACGCCGCCGTCGCGGGGAACGCCTACGACCTATGGAAGCGCGTGGGGGACTTTGGAAACGACGGGCGCTGGGCCGGCGCGCGCTACACCGCGTCGGTCCTGCTCGACGGCGTGAGCGTGGCCCGGCGCTGATGCTACGCCGCCCGCTGCTGCGATACCAGCTGGGCGAGCACGTCCCGCAGGAGCGGCTGCTCCCGCTGGAGCCGCGTCACCAGGTCGCTCCGACTGCCGTCCGCCGCCGCGCGCTTGAGCTCGGCCGCGTATACATCGAGAATCCGCGTGAGCAACGCGGCTTCGTCGCGATTGATGTTCAAGGCGAGCATCCTGACCTCCTCGGTTCAATGCCCGCTTGTGCAACAGGCGTGCCGATGTGAGCGTTCCCTCGCCGTTGCAGCCTGAAGCCCGCCGCCACGGCGGAGGGTCCGCCGCTGCAGTCTGGTGCTAATGTCCCGCGCCCAACACCTCGGCGTAGTCGCGCCCTTCGGTCATCTGAGCATATACGGCGTTGAGCGTATCGGGGGACGCCGACAGGAAGCGACACCGCCCGTCGTTGCGGGACCGGCACTCCACTTCCATCACGGCGACCGGCTCGCCCGACAGACGGCCGAGGAAGTCCGCCAGCATTCCGGACGAAAAGAAGCACATCGGTGTCTGGGCACTGCCGGGATCGGCTTCCGCCCAATCCACGGAATCCACCACCAGCGCCGCGTTGCCCATCGGGGCGACGCTGACGGCGCCCCAGCCGATCGCCTGAAAGAAGGCGGACAGCACGTCGTTCAGCCGGCCGGCATCCAGATCGCCGGGATGCGGCACGCCCCCCTCCCGGGGAAGCCAGGCGCAAAACGCCTGGTAGATGCCCTCGCCCGCGGCGAAGCCGACTTCCTGGAGAATCGGGATGGCGGCGTCGGCCGCGTCGCGGAGCAGGCTGCGGTGGAGTTGTTGCAGGGCGCCACGGCCGATGGTGAGGCCATCGGTCGCGGCGGTGGGGTCGGCGCTCATATGGGACGCCAACTTAGGGTTTGGCGCGGGCGCGGCGCAAGAGTTCCGCCTCGTCGATGAGCGGGATGCCGAGCGTCTTGGCCTTGTCGCGCTTCGAGCCGGCATCGGCGCCCACGACCAGCGCCGTCGTCTTCTTCGAGAGGCTGTCGGTCACGTGGCCGCCGGCCGCCTCGATCAGCTCGGCCGCTCTGGCGCGCGAGAGGGAGGGCAGGGTCCCGGTCACGACATACGTCTGACCGGCCAGGGGGCCCTCGCGCTCGGACGTGGCCGGCTCCTTCATATTGAGCCCCAGTTTCTCCAGCCGCTGGATCAACTCCTGGTTCCGGGGTTCGGCGAAGAATCCGGCCACAGCCTCGGCGATGGCAGGGCCGATGCCGCGGATCTCGCTGATGTCGACCGCTTTAGCCTTCTTGAGGCGCTCCATCCTCCCGAAGTGGCGCGCCAGCAGCCTCGCTCCCTCCGCACCGACGTGCCGGATGCCGAGCGCGAAGAGCAGCGTGGACAGCGGTCGCTGTTTCGAGTCCTCGATGGCCGCGAGCAGCTGGTCCACCGACTTCTCTGCGAACCCTTCTAGTGCGAGCAGCTCGAGCTTCTTGTGCTGGAGCTCGTACAGGTCCGCGACGTTGGCGATGAGCTTCGCCTCGAGCAGCGCCCGCACCCGCTCGTACCCGAGACCGCGGATGTCCATCGCCCCGCGACTCACGAAGTGCCCGATGCCCTCGAGGATCCGCCCCGGGCACGACACGTTCGGGCAATAGACCATCACCTCGTCCTTGGGACGCTCCACCTTCGAACCACACACTGGACACTTGTCCGGCGGCTCGAAGCTCTTCCGGTGCTTCCGCGGAGGACGACCTTTGGCGGTCGGGGCGCGGCCCAGGACCTGCGGGATGACCTCGCCGGCGCGCGTGACTTCCACAAGGTCACCAGGCAAGATGTCTTTCGCCGCGATGAGCTCGAAGTTGTGGAGCGTGGCGGTGGATACTGTGACACCGCCGATTTCCACCGGCTCGAGCACCGCATAGGGATTGAGCGCCCCGGTGCGCCCGACGTTAATCCGGATCTCCTTGAGCTTCGTGACCCGCACCTCGGGCGCGAACTTGCGGGCCACGGCCCAGCGCGGCTCGCGGTCTCCGACCGTGCCGAGCTCGGCGTGCAGCCGGAGCGGGTTCACCTTCACGACGACGCCGTCGGCGCCGTAGTCGAGCTCGGGCAGCAATGCCTCGAGCTTGGTCACTTCCGCATGCGCGTGGGCCAGGTCGGGCACCAGCGTGTGGTGCGGCTCCACCGGAAAGCCCCACGCGGCCAGGCGCTCGAGCAGCGCATGCTGGGTCTCCACCGTCAGCTTCTGACCGGGCGCCTCGATGTGGAAGCAAAAGATGCGGAGTCCGCGGCTGCGCGTGATCTTGGGGTCGAGCTGGCGCAGCGATCCGGCGGCGGCATTGCGCGGATTGGCGAAGGTGGGCTCGCCGGCCTGCTCGCGCTCCCGGTTGAGCTCGGCGAACCGGGACTTGGAGAAGTAGACCTCCCCGCGGACCTCCATCAGCTTGGGCCAGCTCTTTCCCTTGAGCCGCAGCGGGACCTCGCCGATGGTACGCAGATTGGCGGTGATGTCCTCGCCCTCGATGCCGTTGCCGCGCGTCGCCCCGACCGTGAACACGCCATCGCCGTACGTGAGGCTCACCGCCGCGCCGTCGATCTTGACCTCGAGCGTATAGCCCGCCGTCCGGACCTCGGGCAGGAGCCGCGCGTTCCGGTCCTCCCACTCGGCGAGCTCCGCTTCGGTGAACGCGTTGGCGAGCGACAGCATGGGCACGAGGTGGCGCTGCTTACGGAACTTGTCGGCAGGCTCGGCGCCCACGCGGTGGGTGGGGCTGTCGGGCGTCCGCAGCTCCGGGTGCTTGGCCTCGAGCTCCTGCAGCTCGCGGAACAGCCGGTCGTACTCCGCGTCCGAGATCTCGGGCTTGTCGAGTACGTAGTAAGCGTGGTTGGCGTGCTCGAGGAGTCGCCGCAGCTCGGCGGCTCGTGCGGCGGGGCCCTTCACCGTCCTTTGGCTTCTTCTTGAATCACGGCCATGGCCACACCCACCAGCCGGTCGAGCTCCTCCGCGCTGGCGCGCGGGAGCAGCCCTTCCGCCCACGCGCCCTCGCGCTCGCCGAACGCGGCGAGCAGGCGCCGCAAGAAGGAGAGCAAGGCCACCCGCTCGAGCTCCATGCGGCGCATCACCTCGCCGGTCTCCTGCTGCCGTTGCGCCAGGCGCTCGTAGCGGTGCGCGTTGCGCAGGGCCTGCGCGGTGAGCGACGCGACCACCTGCACGAACCGGACGTCATCGTCGGAAAACGTGGGTCCGTCGCGGAACGTCCGTAGGAAGATCGCGCCGATCGACACGCCCCGCCACGTGATGGGTACCACGGTGATGGACTTGACCCGGCGGTTGATCATCTCGCTCTTCACGTGCTTCAGGCTGGGATCGGTCGCCGCGTCGGCGATGAATACCGTCTCGCCGCTCTGCATGGCGCGCTTCAGCTCCGGATAGCGCTCCAGGTCTACGACGTAGTTGCGGATCGTCGGATCCTCGTAGGACGCCACGAGTCGCACGGACCTGCCGCCGCGGTCGGCCAGGAAGATGGAGCAGCGATCGAGGCCGAATGCCTCGCCCAGCTTGCGCGCGATCGCCTGCAGGATGTCGATGAAGTGGAGCGAAGTGGAGACTTCCTTGAGGATCTCGATGACGGCGAGGAGATGCGTCCGCTCGCGCTCGAGCTCGGCCACGCGTGCCGCGAGGCGGTCACTGTCGGCAGCCGCGGCGGCGCTGGACGAAGGCATGGCATAGTTTGCGTCCGCGGCGGAGGCGGCGTCAAGTTGCCGCGTCCCATCGCGCGCGGTAGCTTCCGGGCCCATGCGACCCCTCGCATTCGTCGTCGTCGCCGTCGCGTGCACCGCCGGCGCCCGCGCGCAGGGTCGCTCGAATCCGCCGCCGCTCCCGCCCGTCCAGCCGATCGGGGCCTGGACTCCCATCCCGGAATTGCCCGGCATGGGCCGCCCGGTCGACACGGCGGCCGTCGCGCTGCGGCGGCGCGCGCTCGCGGCCCACATCGGCCGCGGGGTCGCGCTCATTCCCGCCGCGCACGAGCGGGACCTCGAGCGTGACTACGTCCAGGACAACGATTTCCGTCAGACCAATACCTTCTTCTACCTGACGGAGCTCGAGACCCAGGATGCGTGGCTGCTGATCGTGGCGGGCGGCGAGGCGGCGACGACCGTGCTCTTCCTGCCGCCGCGTACCCCCGCGCAGGAGCGCTGGACCGGTCTCCGGCTCGGGCCCGACAGCACGGCGGCGCGGCTCTCCGGCATCGGCCGCGTGCTCCCCACCGACTCGCTCGACCGGGTGCTTGCGGCGGCGCTGTTCCGCGCGGCCGGGCCCATCTACGTGCCGCTCGACGTCACCACGCGGGACGAAACGCGCCTCAAGGAGCTGGTGTTCTCCGGGCGCGACGTCCGCAACCTCCGCCCGCTGGTCGACTCGATGCGGCTCCTCAAGGATGCCGATGAGATCGCGCGGATGCGCAAGGCGATCGACATCTCGGCGGCGGGACATATCGCCGCGATGCAGGCGGCGCGACCCGGCGTGTGGGAGTACGAGCTCGAGGCCGCCCTGGAGGCCGCCTTCCGCCGCAACGGCGCGGACCGCCTCGGCTATCCGTCGATCGTGGGGAGCGGCCCCAATAGCACCACGCTGCACTACGACGTGAACCGGCGCCAGACACGAGACGGCGACCTGGTCGTCGTGGATGCGGGGGCCGAATGGGGACAGTACACGGCCGACGTGACCCGCACGTTTCCCGTCAACGGGAAGTTCACCCCGCGCCAGAAGGCGATCTACGACCTGGTGCTGGCGACGCAGCAGACGGCGTTCGATTCCACGCGTCCCGGCGCCACGGTCGCCCAGCTCAACCGGATCGCGCGCGAATACATGCGCATCCACTCGGGCACGCTGTGCGGCGCGCAATCATGCGACGGGTACTTCATTCACGGCTTGGGGCATTGGCTCGGGATGGACGTGCACGACGTCGGAGACTACGGCACCCCCCTCAAGCCGGGGATGGTGCTCACGCTCGAGCCCGGGATCTACCTGCCGGCGGAGTCGCTGGGGGTGCGGATCGAAGACAACGTGCTCGTGACGGCGACGGGCGCGGAGTGGCTCTCCGCCAAGGCGCCGAAGACGACGGTCGAGATCGAGCGTCTCATGTCTCGTCCTTCTCGCCCTTGATGTCTTCGAGGAGCTGCTTGGCTTCCTGCTTGTATGTGTGGTCGAGCACGTCGCCGATCGGAAGGGACTCGATCGCGGTGAATTGCTCGCGCGCCTTGGAGTAATGCCCGAGATCGACGTACACTTCGCCGAGGTCGAGCCGGTGGAAAATGTTGTTCGGCTTCAACGCGACGGCCTTCGCAAGGTACTTCTGTGCATCGTCCCAGTTGCCCTTGTCGAGGAAGCCACCGCCGAAGAGTGTTTTGGCGAAGAACTTCTCGAACCCCGACAGCCGTTTGACCTCGGCATGCCAGGCGCCGATCAGGTGACACGCGCCATCGTGGGTCGAGTCGAGCTCGATCGCCTTCATCCCTTCATCATAGATGATCTTGGCAAAGCGCACCCGCTCCTTGCCACCCTTGGTACGCGACAGCCTGCCGAGCGCCTGCCCGATCGTGAAATGGCCGTCGGCTCCGTTGGGGTTCACGCGCACGGCGGCCTCGCCGAAGGCGCGCGCCTCAGTGTAGAGACTGTCGCGCAAGCGCTTGGACGAGTCGTCTTTGCCCGTGATCTGCTTGGCGATGTCCACGAGCTCCCGACCCGTCTTCCACAGCGCCTCGTATTTGAGCGAGTCGAGCGCGAGGGCCGCGCGGTAGTGGCCCAGGGCCTGCTGCGGCGCGAGCGCGGCGTAGGCGCCGTCGCCCAGCGCGATGTGCTCGGCCAGGGTGGGCCGCGCCTGGCCCGCGAGCAGGGCGGGACCGGCGACCCATACGAGCACCAGCGACGTGACACCGCGCATCAGCGACTCCGGACGGGAGCGGGGCGGTAATGTTGGTGGTCCCGCTCATCGAGCGCAAGCGCGACGGCGGCGCCCTGACCCCGGAGGAATGGTCCGCCCTGGTCGCCGCCTACACCGACGGGCGCATTCCCGACTACCAGATGTCGGCGCTGCTGATGGCGGTGCTGCTGCGCGGACTGGAGCGTCAGGAGCTCGCCGCCCTCACCGACGCCATGCTCGCCTCGGGCCAACGGCTCGCGTTCGATTCGTGGGCCACGCCCCGCGTGGACAAGCACTCGACGGGCGGCGTGGGCGACAAGGTCTCGCTCGTGCTGGCGCCGCTCGTCGCGGCGTGCGGCGTCGCGGTGCCGATGATGTCGGGGCGCGGCCTCGGCCACACCGGCGGCACACTGGACAAGCTGGAAGCGATCCCCGGCTTTCGCACCGGCCTCTCGCTCGCCGAGGTCCGGGCCCAGGTCATGAAGCTCGGGTGCGCGATGATCGGCCAGACGCCCGAGATCGCTCCCGCCGACCGCCGCATCTACGCGCTGCGCGACGTGACCGGGACCGTCGAGGCCATCCCCCTCATTGCCGCGAGCATCATGTCGAAGAAGCTGGCCGAGGGACTGAACGCCCTCGTGCTGGACGTGAAACGGGGCAGCGGTGCTTTCCTTCCCGGGCTCGATCAAGGCCTCGAGCTCGCGCGGACCATGATCGCTCTGGGCGAAGACCGCGGCTGCCCCACCGTCGCGCTGCTCACCGCCATGGATCGCCCGCTGGGTCGCGCCTGCGGCAACGCGCTCGAGACCGAAGAGGCGATCCTCGCGCTGCGGGGTGAGGGCCCCCCGGATTTGATGGAGGTGACGTACGCGCTGGGCGTCGAGATGCTGCTCGCCGCGCGCGTGGAAAAGACCTCCAAGAAGGCGCGGCAGCGGCTCGAGAATGCCCTCGGCTCCGGCCTCGCGGCCGAGAAGTTCGAGCGCATGATCGAGGCGCAGGGCGGCAATCCCGGCGTCGTCGAGGACGCGTCGGTGCTCCCCCAGGCCAAGGAAGTCGAGGTGTACAAGGCGCCCCGCACCGGCGTCGTCGTCCGAGTCGAGCCGAAGGTGGTGGGGCGGGCCGTCGTGGCGATGGGCGGCGGGCGCCTCAAGGTCGACGACCCGGTGGATCCCACGGTCGGTTTCGTGATCACGGTGAACCCCGGGGACAAGGTGCTCGCCGGCGAGCCGATCGCGTCGGTGTTCGCGCGCGATCCGGCAGGGATCAAGCTCGGGTTCGAAGCGCTGGGTCAGGCGATCGTGGTGGCCGACAAGCTCACCGAAAAACCACTCCCGTTGGTCTCACATCGCGTATCGAAGGCCGGCGTCGAGCAACTCACACGTCCAGATTCCGCACGAACTTCGCGTTCTCCTCGATGAACTTGCGGCGCGGCTCCACTTCGTCGCCCATCAGCGTCTCGAACAGCTGCGACGCCTCGAACGCGTCTTCCATCGTGACCTGGAGCAACGTGCGGCGCTCCGGATCCATGGTGGTATTGCGCAGCTGATCGGGGTTCATTTCCCCGAGTCCCTTGTAGCGCTGAATCATGAGGCTGCCGTGCGCAGCCTCGCCGTTGGTCAGCCGCTTCACGTACGCATCCCGCTCCTTCTCGTCGTACGCGTAGAACTCCTCTTTGCCCTTGGCGACGCGATAGAGCGGGGGCTGCGCGATGTAGATGTACCCCACGTCGATCAGGAACTTCATTTCCTTGTAGAAGAACGTCAGCAGCAGCGTCCGGATGTGGGCCCCGTCCACGTCCGCGTCGGTCATGATGATGATCTTGTGATAGCGGGCGTCGTCGACCTTGAAGCCCTCGCCCACGCCGGTGCCGATCGCCGTAATGATGGTCCGGATCTCCTCGTTGGAGAGGATCTTGTCGATGCGCGCCTTCTGCACGTTGAGAATCTTGCCGCGCAACGGCAGGATAGCCTGGAAGCTGCGATCCCGTCCCTGTTTGGCGGAGCCGCCGGCCGAGTCGCCTTCGACGAGATACAGCTCGGTGAGCTTGGGATCGCTCACGCTGCAATCGGCGAGCTTGCCCGGAAGCAGACCGCCCTCGAGCCCGCTCTTCTTGCGGACCAGCTCGCGCGCCTTGCGGGCCGCCTCGCGCGCCCGCGCGGCGCTCACCGCCTTGGCGATGATGGTGCGCGCCACGCTCGGACTCTTGTCGAAGAAATCGCCCAGGGCGTCGTTGACGACGGTCTTCACGATGCCCTCGACTTCGGAGTTGCCGAGCTTGGTCTTGGTCTGCCCTTCGAACTGCGGATCCTTCACCTTGACGTGCAGCACGGCGGTCAGGCCTTCGCGGATGTCGTCCCCCGTGAGGGTGAACTCCTCCTTCTTGAGGATGCCATCCTTCTTGGCCCACTCGTTGATCGTGCGCGTCAGGGCCGCACGGAAACCCGTGAGGTGCGTGCCGCCTTCGTGCGTGTTGATGTTGTTCACGAAGGAGAGCGTGTTGTCGTTGTAGCCGTCGTCGTACTGGATCGCGCCTTCCACGACGACGCCTTCTCGCGTGGTCTCGAACACGATCGGCTTGGGGTGCAGCGACTTGCGGTTGCCGAGCAGGTGCTTCACGAACTCGGCGAGCCCGCCCTTGTAGAAGAACGTCTCCTCCTTCTGCTGCCCTTTGCGCTCGTCCTTGAGCGTGATCGTAAGGGCCTTGTTCAGGAAGGCGAGCTCGCGCAGCCGGGTGGCGATGGTGGCGTAGTCGAACCGCGTCTCGGTGAAGATCTCGGTGTCGGGCTTGAACCAGACGGTTGTCCCGGTGGCTTTGGCCTTCCCGATGACCTCCAGTTTCTTTTTGGTCTCGCCGCGCTCGAACGACATGTGGTGCCGCTTGCCGTCGCGGTCGACCCATACCTCCAGCTTTTCCGATAGCGCGTTCACCACCGAGACGCCGACCCCGTGCAGGCCACC
>Ga0209154_1001408_pt1 | contig 14070 bp, 7 predicted proteins | sample GraSoiAngelo_121_FD_185878 | JGI IMG/M metagenome (GOLD analysis project Ga0209154, IMG submission 185878) | Grasslands soil microbial communities from the Angelo Coastal Reserve, California, USA - 14_0919_12_20cm (SPAdes) (version 2) | ecosystem: Environmental > Terrestrial > Soil > Grasslands ... | reverse complement strand
CGACCAGGCCATGGACGCCTGCCTCGCGATCATCTGCGAGCACCGCGCCAAGATCGACGGCTTCAAGATCTCGCTGCTCGACGCGGAGCGCGAGGTCGCGATGCGCCGCCGGCTACCGGGCGGGGTGCGCATGTACACTGGGGACGACTTCAACTACGATCGGTTGATGCTGGGGGACGCGCGCGGTTACAGCGATGCGCTGCTCGGCATCTTCGACGCGATCGCGCCCGCCGCCTCCGCGGCCCTCCAGGCGCTCGATCGTGACGACGCGCCCGCCTATCGCGCCGCGCTCGAGCCCACGGTGCCGCTGGCGCGTCACATCTTCGAGGCTCCCACGCATGCGTATAAAACCGGCATCGTGTTCCTCGCCTACCTGAACGGCCACCAGCCACACTTCCGCATGCTCGGCGGCGCGGAGAGCTGGCGCTCGATTCCGCACCTGGCCGAGCTGTTCCGGCTCGCGGACGCCGCGGGCCTGCTCGTGGACCAGGATGGTGCGGTGGAGCGGATGCGACGAGTGCTGGCGCTCGCCGGCGTTGACTGACCCATGAACAGCCTGGGGCGCCTCAGCTTCAACCAGATCACGGCCGAGCGCGCGAGTCTCAAAGAAGTCGTCGATGCCTGTGCCCGGCACGGCGTGCCGTACGTCGCCGTGTGGCGCCACAAGCTCGCCGAGGTGGGTGTGAAGACGGCGGCCTGTCTGCTGCGCGACGCCGGAGTCCGCGTGTCGAGCGTGTGCCGCGGCGGGATGTTTCCGGCGGCCACGGCCGACGAGCGGGCGGCGCGGATCGAGGAGAATCGGCGCGCGGTGGACGAGGCAGCGGCCCTCGGCGCGGAAGCATTGGTGCTGGTGTGCGGGGCGGCGCCGGACAAAGACATCGCGGCCGCGCGGCGCATGGTGGCCAACGGCATTGCGGAGCTGGTCCCATACGCGCGGGAGCGCGGCGTGCGGCTCGGCATCGAGCCGATGCATCCGGGGTTCGCGGCCGAGCGGTCCTGCATCACGACACTGCGCGAGGCGCGCCGTGTCGCCGAAGGGCACCACACCGCGACCGTCGGTGTGGTGGCCGATACGTATCACATCTGGTGGGACCCCGAGCTGTACGATGAGCTGTCGCGGGCGGCGGGCCAGCTGGTCGGGTTTCACGTCTCCGACTGGCTTGTCCCCGTGCACGACATCCTGATGAATCGCGGGATGATGGGGGACGGCGTGATCGAGCTGCGGCGAATTCGCGCAGCCGTCGAGGGCGCGGGCTACACTGGCCCGATCGAGGTGGAGATCTTCAACGAGGGCGTGTGGGACATGCCGCTCGATACGCTTATGCCATTGGTGAAGGAGCGGTATCTCGCGTGCGTGTAGACCTCACCTACTCTCCGCGTCTCGTCGGGTCCTCACCCCCTGTCCTCCTCTCGTCGCGTCCTCACCCCCTGTCCCCCTCTCCCTTCGGGAGAGGGGGAACGAGGAAACGAGCTCCGAGGCCTTGCTCCTCGACGCCCGTTCATCGTCCCCCCTCTCCGCGTATGCGGAGAGGGGGACAGGGGGTGAGGACGAATCGCGATGAGGAGGGTGGGCGTGATGACCCTGGGGTGGACGGGGGTTCTCGGGTGGACAGGTGTCGAGCACGTAAACGGAGGGCGATATGAGCATGATTCGGCGCTGGTTCGTCCATGTGATGATCGTCGGTCTTGCCGCCAACCTTCCCGCGTGGCCCCTGGCCGCCCAGGGTGTGTCCATCGGCGCCGCCGACATCGCCGGAGTCGTCACCGGCCCCAACGGGCCCGAAGCGGGCGTCTGGGTGATCGCCGAAACGCACGACCTGCCGACCAAGTTCGTGCGCATCGTCGTCACCGACGATCAGGGACGCTACCTGATCCCCGACCTCCCCAAGGCGACCTACGCGGTCTGGGTGCGCGGCTACGGCCTCGTCGATTCGCCGCACTTGCAGGCCTCACCCGGCAAGACCCTGAACCTCACCGCGGTGATCGCGCCCAATCCGCGCGCGGCCGCGCAGTACTACCCGGCGGGCTACTGGTTCTCCCTGATCCACGTACCCGACAAGCGCGAGTTCGCCGCGACCGCGAGCGGCAGCGACCCGGGCGGGATGGCGCCGAACGTCAAGAGCCAGGCCGAGTGGCTCCGGATTCTCAAGTCCGGTGGCTGCTGGTCGTGCCATCAGCTGGGGAGCAAGGGGACGCGGGAGATTCCTGAGGCGTTCAGGTCCCTTCCGACCTCGACGGCCGCGTGGGGGCGGCGGTTGCAGTCGGGGCAAGCCGGCGCGCAGATGATGGGTATCCTGAGCCAGCTCGGCGCGCAGCGCGCCCTGGCGATGTTCGCGGACTGGACGGACCGCATCGCCGCGGGCGAAGTGCCTCCCACGCCACCCCGGCCCCAGGGCGTGGAGCGCAACGTGGTCATCACCGAGTGGGACTGGGCCGACCCCAAGGCGTATCTGCACGACGAGGTCTCGACCGATCGCCGCAATCCGGCGATCAACCCCAACGGCTCGATCTACGGATCGCTCGAGCTGAGCGCCGACTATCTGCCCGTGCTCGACCCGCTGCGCAACGCCACCAGCCGCGTCCCGCTCACGGTGCGCGATCCCAACACCCTGCCGGCCGCCGGCTCACAGCCGTTTCAGCCGTCGGCCTACTGGGGCAGCGAAGCGATCTGGACCAGCAAGGCCAACGTGCACAACCCGATGTTCGACGAGCGCGGCCGGGTGTGGCTCACCGCCACCGTGCGACCGCCCGACAACCCGGCCTTCTGCAAGGCGGGGTCGAGCCACCCATCGGCGCAGCTGTTTCCGCTGAACCGCGCCGGACGTCACCTCGCCATGTACGATCCGAAGACGGGCAAGCTCACGCACATCAGCACCTGCTTCAGCACCCACCACCTGATGTTCGCGGAAGATGCGAACCGCACCCTCTGGACTTCGGGAGGTGGCCCGGTCGTGGGCTGGCTGAACACGAAGCTGTTCGACGAGACGGGCGATGAGGAGAAGTCACAGGGCTGGACGGCCCTGATCCTCGACACCAACGGCAATGGCAAGCGCGATCCCTACGTGGAGCCCGACCAGCCGGTCGATCCCACTAAGGACAAACGCATCACGGCCGGCTTCTATGCTGTCGCTCCGGCGCCCGACGGCTCGATCTGGGCCACGTCGCTGTACTTCCCGGGTGCGGTCGTGCGTCTCAACCCGGGATCGCATCCCCCCGAGACGGCCCTCGCAGAGCTGTATGAACTGCCGCTCAATCAGTCGGGCGAGCCGGTCGAGGGGTTCTCACCGCGGGGCGGCGACGTGGACCGGAACGGCGTCTACTGGACGGCGCTCGCGAGCGGGCACCTCGCGAGCTTCGACCGCAGGAAGTGTAAAGGGCCGCTCAACGGACCGAAGGCCACGGGCCAGCATTGCCCCGAAGGGTGGACGTTCTATCCGGAGCCGCTGCCGCAGCTCCAGGGCGTGAGCACGCTGGGGAGCGCCGAGGCGAGCTACTACACCTGGGTCGATCAGTTCGGGACGCTCGGCTTGGGCGCGAACCTGCCCATCGACACGGGCAACGGATCGGAAGGGCTGCTCGTCTTGAAGGACGGGAAATGGATCGTGCTGCGCGTTCCCTATCCGATGGGGTTCTATACCAAGTGGATGGACGGCCGCATCGACGATCCCAACGCTGGCTGGAAGGGGCGGGGCCTGTGGGCGACGGTGAGCACCCGGGCGCCGTTCCACATGGAAAGTGGCAAGGGGACCACGAGCAAGGTGTTGCACTTCCAGCTGCGGCCTGATCCGCTGGCGCGATAGCCTGAGTCCTCTGGAGGCTCTATGCATGTGTCACCGCGTCGCGATTTCCTGGGACGGCTCGGCGCAGCCGTCACCGCGCTCGCCGGCAGTAGCGCGTTCGCGCCGGTCGGGGGCGAGCCGCCGCGCCTGGATCCGCGCCGACAGCCACAGCCCACGTCGTCGTGGGACATGTCGTGGGTCGACCGCTTGAAAAACGCATCGTATCGCGCGGTCTTCGATGCCAATGAGGTCGCGGACGGATTCGCGCTGGACCTCGCCGGGATGTTCATGGACCAGTTCCGCGGCGTCTATGGGACCCGCGACGAGGAAACCCGCGCCGTCATCGTGGCCCGCCAGCTCGGCGCGCCGCTCGCGTTCGGGGACAGCCTGTGGGCCCGTTATGAGATCGGCGTGGAGACACACGTGAACGACCCCACGACGCACGCGCCCGCCCGCCGCAATCCGTTCTGGTCGGCGCCGGCGGAGTCCCCCCGCGCGCACGACCGGTCCACACTCGACGCGCTCCTCGGCCGCGGCGTGACCCTGCTCCTCTGCAACATCGCCGCGATGAACTGGGCCGCCCGACTCGCGCAGAAACTCGAGCGTGACGTCGAGGAAACGCGGAACCAGGTGCGCAACGGACTGGTGCCGGGTGCGATTCTCGTCCCTTCAGGAATCTTCGCTCTCATTCGAGCTCAGAACGCGGGTTGCGCGTTCATGCGCGGCGCGTGAGCGGCATGCGCAAGCTCTGGCTGGTGGGGCTGCTCGCCCCGCCCGATCCGCTCGCGCGATGAGGCCATGACCAGGCGGCGGGAATTCCTGGCGAGCCTGGGTGCGTTCGCGGCGGCGGCATCCCGGGGCTGGACCCCGGGCTTGCGCCCGGGGTCAGCAACCTCTCTGACACCGGGCTCCGCCGATCGCGCGTACTGGCTCGATGTGCTGGCGCGGCTCACCGAGCCCGTGCTGACGAGCCTCGCGGAAGGGCGCTTGCGTCAGCGGATGCCGGTGGAGATCGCGCCCGCGGGTCAGCCGGAGCGGCGGGACTACACGCACCTCGAGGCCGTGGGCCGGTTGCTCACCGGGATCGCCCCGTGGCTCGAGCTCGCGGACGACGGGTCGTCCGAAGCCGAGCGACGGCGGCACTACGCCGGCCTGGCGCGGCGCGGCCTCGGCGTCGCGACCGACCCTGCGTCGCCCGACTTCCTCAACTTCGCGCGCGGCCGGCAGCCGCTGGTCGACGCGGCGTTCCTGGCGCACGCGATCGTGCGCGCGCCCGGTGCGCTGTGGGAGCGGCTCGACGCCGGCACCAGACGGAACGTGGTCGCCGCTCTCCAGTCGACGCGCGCCATCGAGCCGCCGCTCAGCAACTGGTTGATGTTCAGCGCGATGATCGAGGCCGCACTGAGCATGATGGGTGAGGACTGGAACCGCACCCGCGTGGATTTCGCCCTGCGCCAGCACGACCTGTGGTACAAGGGAGACGGGATGTACGGGGACGGGCCGTCATTCCACTGGGATTACTACAACAGCTTCGTGATCCAACCGATGCTGCTGGACGTGATGCGTCTGGTGGGGTCCGCGACGCCCGAGTGGCAGGCGCAGCGCGCGCCGATCCTGGCGCGGGCGCGCCGCTACGCCGCCATTCAGGAGCGCTTGATCTCGCCCGAGGGTACCTTCCCGCCCATCGGCCGCTCCCTCGCCTATCGGTTCGGCGCGTTCCAGCTCCTCGCCCAGATGGCGCTGCGGCACGAGCTGCCTGACGGTGTAAGTCCGGCGCAGGTCCGCAGCGCGCTCACGGCCGTGATGCGCCGCATGATCGAGGCGCCGGGAACGTTCGACGCCGGCGGTTGGCTCACGATCGGATTCTGTGGGCACCAACCGCATATCGGCGAGGGTTACATCTCGACGGGCAGTCTCTACCTCTGTTCCGCCGCTCTGCTCCCGCTGGGGTTGCCCGCGACGGACGAGTTCTGGTCCGCCCCGCCCGCGGACTGGACGGCCCGCAAAGCGTGGAGCGGGCAGGATCTGCCCGCGGACCACGCGATCTGAAGCCGTGCTGCCGACACAGTTGCTGACGCTGATCGCACTGCAGACGGCGCCTGCCACCCGCGTCGATTGGCCCACCTTTCTCGCGCGCCAGGACCTCGTCTGGGACCGTCTCCCGACGGGGTGGGGCGAGAGCGCCTTCATCGGTAACGGCCGCCTGGGCGCCACGATCGACGCGCGCGACGGCGCGCTCGGCTGGACGATCAATCGCACCGACGTCGTCCACGATCAGTCGCGCTATCCCATCGGGCGGGTCGTACTGAAGACCGCCGGCGCGGTGGGGGGCGGCACCGCGCGGTTGACGCTGTGGGACGCCGAGGCGAGCGGCACGCTGACCACCGACCGGGGCGAGGTACGCTGGCGCAGCTTCACGGCGGCCGGGCCGTCGGTGATCGTGATCGTGCTCGCAGGCACGGGTGGCGAGAGCGGAGTCGGGCTCGACTGGTCGCCCGCCGAGGCGCGCCCGCCGCGTAAAGTGTATCGCAAGGATCCCTTCGCGCCCGAGGACCTCCATCCGCCACCGGTCGTGACGCACGCGTCCCACGAAATCACGAGCGTACAGTCGTTCATCGGGGGCGGAGCTCATGCCGAGTCGATCGTGTCTTCAGTGGCGAGTTCCCCCGCTCCCGAAGGGAGAGGGGGACAGGGGGTGAGGACACAAAGGGGAGCGAGACAGGGGGTGAGGACAACGGGGCAGGGGGCTAGGACCGGGGCGAGAACCTTCTACATCAGCATCGGTCAGAGCAGCACTGACCGCGAAGCCCTCGCCGAAGCCCGTGCCGCGACGCGTGAGGCCGCGGGTCTGGGACTGCGGCGCCTCGAGTCGGACCACCGAACATGGTGGCACGCCTACTATCCTGAGAGCTTTGTCACCTTCCCCGACGCCCGCCTCGAGGCCTACTACTGGATTCAGATCTACAAGCTCGGCTCCGCCATGCGGGCGGATGGGCCCATTCTCGACTTGAACGGTCCCTGGTTCAACGCCACGCCCTGGCCGGGCATCTGGTGGAACCTGAACATCCAGCTCACCTACTCGCCGCTGTTCCGCGCCAATCGGCTCGACCTGGCGGAGTCGTTGTTCCGCAACTTGGACCGGCACCGGCAAGCGCTCATCGACAACGTCCCCGAGCGGCTGCGCGCCGACGCCGCGGCGATCGGGCGCAGCTCGGGCCCCGATCTCGTGCGGCCGGTCGATCTCGCGACGGCGCAGAGCGACGCGGCGCACGAAATGGGCGACCTGCCGTGGACGCTGTACTACTACTGGCTCTACTACCGCTACCAGATGGACGATCGCGTCCTGCGGGAGCGTGTCTATCCGCTGCTCAAGCGCGCCATCGGGAACTACCTCGCCTACCTCGAGCGCGGGGACGACGGACGCTGGCACCTGCCGCCCACGGAGTCGCCGGAGCTGGCCACGGTGCCCGATGCGAACTACGATCTCGCGCTGCTCACATGGGGCCTCGAGACGCTGATCGCGAGCGCGGAGCGGTTGCAGCTCGAGGATCCCCTGCTGCCGCGCTGGCGCGACGTGCTCGCCAACCTCACCCTGTTCCCGACCGATTCGGCCGGCCTCATGGTGGGCCGCGGCAGGCCCTGGAAGGAATCGCACCGTCACTACTCGCACTTGTTGGCGATCTATCCGCTGCACCTCATCACGCCCGATCGCCCCGACGCGCGCTCCCTCATCGAGGCCTCGCTGCGCACCTGGGAGCGGGACGCGGCGCTGTTCCGCGGCTACTCGTTCACCGGCGGCGCGTCGATGCACGCGCTGCTCGGCCAGGGTGATACCGCGCTCGCTCGACTCAACTCGTATCTCGACGCGCCGCGCTACATGCAGCCGAACACCTTCTACGCCGAGGCCGGCCCCGTCATCGAGACGCCGCTCTCGGCGGCGACGTCGATCCAGGACATGTTGCTGCAGGATTGGGGTGGGGCGTTACGCGTCTTTCCCGCGGTTCCGGGTGCCTGGACTGACGCGGCGTTCGACCGGCTGCGGGCCGACGGGGCATTCCTGGTGAGCGCGGTTCGACAGAACGGCAAGACCGCCTGGGTGCGGATCGAGAGCCTCGCGGGGGCGCCGTGCCGGCTCGTCGTGGCCGATTGGGACTCGGCCCTGGTGCGCGAGCACACGGGGCCCGCTGCGAAGCTGACGAAGACAGCTGCCGGCGACTACGTGATTGACCTTCGCAGGGGAGCGTCGGTGGTACTTGCTCCCGACGCGACGACGGCGTTGCCCGATTTGCGTCCCGTCACACTCCTCGTATCGGGTCCCAATCCGTTTCCCATGCTGAAGCATGGGCCCGGTGCATCACGACCCTGAAGGGTAGTCCTGTGCTTCAGCACAGTGCTTTTCCGGGCCCACGCTTTCAGCGTGGGAAAGATGGTCGCTGAGCGACTCCTCACCCCACCTGCGGCGCGGCGTACACCGGCGCGGCCACGAGCGCGATGGCGCCGCGCAGCCGGGGCATGCGCCCGGCCGGCTCGGGGATCACGGGAGTCTCGGCGGCCCGAGGGGTCAGCGCCCGTCTCGCGACCTCGGCCCGGATGGCGGGCTCGACCAGGTCCCAGGCGCCGGTGATCTCCCCGCCGACGACGATCTGCGCGGGGTTGAGCGCCTGCACGATCATCGAGACCCCGATCCCCAAGTAGCGACCCGTGTCCGCCACCGCGGCGCGGGCTCGCTCATCGCCCTCGCCCGCGCGACGCACGACATCGTCGACCGTGACGCCGCTCTGCTGCAGCAGCTCGCGGGCGATCGCCGGTGATAGCTCGTGCCCGAGGTAGCGGGCCACCGTGGCGAGGTTCGAGGTATAGGCTTCGAGACACCCCTGCGATCCGCACAGGCAGATCGGGCCCTCGGCGCGGATGGGGATGTGCCCGAACTCGCCCGCGGTATGGGCGTGGCCACGGACCACTTCGCCGTTCACGACCACGCCTGTGCCCACGCCGTCCGACACCGATAGATAGACGAAGTCGCGGATTCCGTTCGCTCGCTCGCTCAGCCAGATGTGCGCCAGCGCGCACGCCGCCGGGGCGTTCTCCACGTGCACCGCCAGGCCGGTCCGCGCCGCGAGGCCGGCGCGGACCTGCACGTCGCGCCACCCGAGCTGCGGCGCGTTGAGCACGCGCCCGCTCGCCCGGTCGACCATGCCGGGGATCACCATCCCGATGCCTTGGCACCGTCCTCGGGCGGCATGGGTCCGCAGCAGGCGGCGCACGCGGACCGCCAGCTCGTCGAGCAGCTCCTCGGGGCCGAAGCGGGTGGCGAAGCGCTCCAAGGCGATCTGCCTGCCGCCCAGGTCCGCGAGCAACACATCGGTGCGGCTGAAGCGCAGGTCGATTGCCACGACCAGCCGATCACGCGTTTCGACGTGCAGCATTTTCGGCCGGCGGCCGCGCGGCAGCTCGACCAGGGCGCCCTCGTACAGGACGCCTTCCTCCAGCAGCTCGTTGACCAGGGTCGTCACGACGCCGCGTCCCAGGGTCATGCGACGAGCGAGGTCGGCGCGCGAGATGGGCTGATGCTCGCGCACCAGGTTCAAGAGGATTTGCCGGTTGATCTGGCGGGAAGTGGAGCGCGTGGCGCGGCGGAAGTCGCGGGTGTCGATCTTTCTCACGGCGGCGCGACTCCGGCTCACGGTGGGGAGGCAGGCGCCTGTCTGGCGCGCCACTTGCGCACGCATCGCGGGTGCCGCCGGGTTCGCTCGTCGACCGGGGCTCGACATCCCAGAGCGTTTTGCGAGGTCGTCCCGCGTGGGTCGGGGCGATTTAGTTCGATAAACGAACAAGATACGCGGGCCGAGTCTCGGGAGCCGTCAGGAGCTGCCGGTGGTGAATTTCCTGCGTGGGTGCCAGGGAGTCTCATCTAGAACCGTCGAGCGTACGCAACACCCGTTGCCGGTGAGCATCGCTCGAACCTGGCCCCACAGCGTCCTAGCTCTCGGGACGTGCGTTGTCTCCCTCCTCCAAACCTCTCTGGAGCCGTGCCTATGAGAGCGACGAGTGTCTGCCTCGTTGGTTGCGCTGCCATGCTCGTGGCGGCGGGAGCCTCCGCCCAGGACACGACGGGCACGATCACCGGTGTCGTGCGCGCCAAGGACACCGAGGTCCTCCTGTATGGCGCGATCGTCCAGGTGGTCAAGACGCGGATGCGGGTCGAGACCGACGCGCAGGGCGGGTACACGCTCCGCGGACTGGCGCCGGGCTCCTACCACCTGCGGGTCCAGGCCCTGGGCTATACGCCCGCCGACACAACGGTGGTGCTGCGCGGAGCCGAACGGGTCACTCTCGATTTCCGGCTCCCCCCGAGTGCCATCGAGCTGAACCCGGTCGTGTCCATCGGCTATGGCACGGTGCGCAAGAAGGACCTCACCGGCTCGGCCTCTTCGGTCAACGGGACGGAGATCGAGACGAATCCCGTCGAGCGAGCGGAGCAGGCGCTCGCGGGACGCGTTCCCGGCATGCAGATCCAGACCACCAACGCGCAACCCGATGCGGAGCTGCGCATCCGCGTGCGCGGCGGCAATTCCCTCTCGGCGAGCAACACGCCGCTGGTCGTGATCGACGGCGTCGTCGGCGCGGATCTCAGCCTCATCAATCCCAACGACATCGAGACGTTTGACATCCTGAAGGACGCTTCCGCCACCGCGATCTACGGCGCTCGGGGCGGCAACGGCGTCATCATGGTGACGACCAAGAGCGGACGCGGGCCGATCCACCTCGATTACTCCTCGTATGTCGGCATGCAGGACGTCACCAAGCACATCGATGTGCTGAACGCGAACCAGTTCGCGCTGCTCTACATGCGGAACCCGACGCACAACACCAGCGTCACGTTCGACACGTTGACCCGGCTCCAGACCACCGATTGGCAGAACGTGGCCTACCGATCCGCGCCGATCCAGAATCACGAGCTGCGGATCAGCGGCTCCACCGAAGACACGCGGCTCATGTTCTCGGCCAACTGGTACGACCAGCAGGGGGTGCTGCTCGGCTCGGACGTCATGCGCGGATCGCTGCGCTTCAATCTCGATCAGAACGTGGGCGCGCGGTTCCGCCTCGGGACACGCGCCACCTACAGCCGCACCGTGGCGAACGACGCTCGCGTCAACGACGGCTACGGCTCGGCCGGGGGGCCGGTCACGATGGAGACCTTGCGCTTCGCGCCGACCATTCCCGTGTACGACGCGAACGGCAACTTCAGCGGGCCGCTCTTCCCCGGCGCCAACGACAACCCGCTGGCGATCATCGACCTGCGGCAGGACCAGACGACGCGGGGCTACGGCATCGGCACGCTGTTCGGCGAATTCGACGTGGCGCGGGGACTCACCCTGCGCTCGAGCCTGTCGTACACCGCCAACGACTTTCTCGAGCAGCAATACACGTCGCGCCTGCTGCAGGCCGCGCTCAACCAGGGACAGGCGAACGTCAACAACAGCACGGCGATCACCTGGCTCTCGGAGAACACGGCGACGTTGCATCACACGCTCGGGAGGAAGCACGACTTCACCCTGGTGGGAGGATGGTCGGCGCAGCAGACCGACAACACCGCCAATAACGCGCAGGGCGTGGGGTTCACGAACGACATATTGGGATACAATCGACTGAACGTCGCGCAGACGGTGACCGGCGGCTCGAGCGCCTCCCGGCACCGCCTCCTCTCGTTCTTCGGCCGTCTGAACTACAACTTCGCCGGCAAGTATCTCGTCACCGCCACCATGCGCGACGACGGCTCTTCAGTGTTCGCCGTGAACAACAAGTGGGCGCTCTTCCCCTCGGCTGCGGTGGCCTGGCGCGCGAGCGACGAGCCGTTCCTGCGCAAGCTCGCACCGGCGCTCAGCGAGTTGAAGCTGCGCCTGAGCGGCGGCCGGTCGGGCAGCGAAGCTATCCCGTCGTACAGCTCGCTCGCGGCGTGGAGCATCGGCTCTCCGTACGCCATCGGGACGACCACCCTCTTCAACGGCGCCACGATCAATCGTTTCGCGAACCCCAACCTCCACTGGGAGACGACGACTCAATACGACTTGGGCCTCGACCTCGGCCTCTTCGACAACCGCGTCACCCTCACCGCCGACGCCTACGACAAAACCACGAGCGACCTGCTCTACAACAAGCTCCTCCCCTACTTCACGGGATTCAACGATTACGTCACCAACGTCGGGAAGGTCCGTAACCGCGGCCTCGAGCTGGCGCTCGACACGCGTCCCGCCACCGGCGCCGTGCAGATACGCCTCGGCGGGACCTTCTCGCTCAATCGCAACAAGGTGCTGGACCTGGGCGGCGACCAGGAGTTCTTTCTCGCCGGCGCGAACAGCTCCCTCCCGAACATCCGCGACGGCGCGATCGTCGAGGTCGGCCAACCCCTCGGCAACTTCTATGGCTACGTGTTCGACGGGATCTTCCAGAGTCAGGCGGAGGTCACCGCGAGCAATCAGGGTGCGGCCCTGAAAGCTCAAGTGGGTGGCGAGAAGCTCAAGGACTTGAACGGCGACGGCAAGGTCGACCCCGATCACGATCGCACCATCCTCGGCAACGCCGTCCCCCGCTACCTGTTTGGCATCACCGGTGCTGTGACGCACAAAGGACTCTCCCTGAGCTGGATCGTGCGAGGAGCGCTGGACTTCCAGATCGTGAACCTGAACCGCATGGGCATGGAAACGCCCGGCGGGTCGAGCAATATGCTCGCTTCGGTCCTGAATTATTGGACGCCGACCAATCCCACCAACACGATGACCGGCCTCGGCATCGCGCCGAGTTCCAGCATCATGACGTCGCGCTGGGTCGAGGACGGCTCGTTCATCCGGCTGCAAAACGTCACGCTCCAATGGGAGCTCCCGGCGCGGTGGACCGACCATTTCAGCATGCAGCACCTGCGTTTCTACGTCAGCGCCCAGAACATCCTCACCGCCACGCGCTACTCCTGGTACGACCCGGAAGTGAGCTCACGCGGCGTCGGCGATCTTGATTTGGGTTGGGATGACTCGAGCTACCCGGGCGTGCGGACCGTCACCGTCGGCACGAACGTGACCTTCTAGGAGACACGCCATGAGACTCGGAATTCTCGCGCGCCTCGCGGCCGTACTGGCGACCGTCATCCTGGCGGCATGCAGCGACTGGCTGACGGAGCAGCCGCAGGACTTCTTTCCGCTCAGTCAGTTCCCGCAGACCGAAGCGGATCTCGCGATCGCCTTGGGCGGGGTCGACAACTGGTACACGGGCGGCTCGAACCAGCCGTACTTCATTCGCGGCTGGCCGATTCTCACGGAAGTGCCGTCCGACCAGACCATTACCACCCAGACCAGCGGCTCGCGCTACGAGCAGGACACGTACACGCTCACCGCGTCGAACGAGTGGCTGTGGCGCGTCTGGCAGCAGATCTACGGCGCGATCGGGGCGGCGAACTTCCTCATCCAACATATCCCCGGCATGACGCAGGTGACGCAGGACGCCAAGAACCGCTACGTCGGCGCCGCGAAGTTCCATCGCGCTTTCAACTACTTCAATGCCGTCCGGGTGTGGGGCGACGTGCCGCTCGTGATGCAGCCGGATACGTCACTCGCGGCAGCGGAGTCCGACGCGCGCAACACGCCGCGCGCACCGATGCTCGAAGTCTACGATTCCATCGTCCAGGACCTTCAGGACGCCGCCGCGCTGCTGCCGCGGCGCTGGCCCGGATCCACCACGCCGGACGACGGCCGGCCCACCCGCGGCGCCGCCGAAGCGATGCTCGCGGACGTCTACCTGAACATGTCGGGTTCGCTCGTCGGCGAGAACCATTGGGCCGACGCAGCGGCGGCGGCGAAAGCCGTGATGGACAGCGGCGGGTATAGCCTCGTACCCAACTTCGCGGATTTGTGGTTGATCAGGAACAAGAACGGCCCCGAGCACATCTATTCGATCCAGTTCCAGGGCGTCAAGCGCAACCTGTACACCTGCCAATCCCGACCGTCGGGAGTCGGAACGGAGTCATGCACGAACTACTGGTTCTCGACCCAGGCCTTCATGAACAGCTTCGACTCGATCGACGCGCGCAAGCCCGTCACGTTCCTGACCCAGGTGACGGCGGGAACGGTCACGTACTACTACAACAAGACCGCGACCGACGGCAAGTCAAAGCCCTTCGGCGACTTCAACTCCCGCGGCCTGGGCTTCGACCCCTATTACGGAAAGTTCTTCGACGCCGGCGGTCCGGGCATGATCAACCAAAGCAACTCCCGCACCGACCTCAACTGGCCGATCTATCGCT